>Ga0310696_10000073_pt1 | contig 174872 bp, 168 predicted proteins | sample AusTroGonzalo_MG_4_FD_203885 | JGI IMG/M metagenome (GOLD analysis project Ga0310696, IMG submission 203885) | Bovine rumen microbial communities from tropical cattle in Woodstock, Queensland, Australia - Gonzalo_02 (v2) (version 2) | ecosystem: Host-associated > Mammals > Digestive system >...
GTGGTTTGGTTTCAATGCCAATCGCAATGGTTGCAGAAATAGCTCCCTGCAACCCGCCACCTCCCTCATGGTGAGCTTGTCGAACCACGCACCAAGCAGCTGATGAAGCGCTCCAAAATTATCGGTTTGCGGATGGCGGTTCGACCTGCGGGTGTTCAAAAGCATCGCGGTCGCCCTGATCGAGAAAAAGCAGCGACGGGTTATCTCCCGCTGGCTTGAGGTAGCTGACAACATGCAACCGGCTTTGTGCATCGCGGTGGATGGAATAGACCAGTTCACCGTCAAAACTTCTTTCCACCTTCCTGCTCTCAATCCGGAAGCGCAGCGTTAAGGCGACGAGCGCCAGCACGAAGGCGGGCGGGACGATCAGCCACAGAATTTTGAGCCAGTCGGATAGCGACTGGTACGTATCGAACAAATCCTGCCAGAAATTGTAATTGCCCATGTTCACTCCCTTGTCTCGCGAGGAAAGTGGTCACCCGAGGTTTGGCCTCTGGTGACCGGGGAGCTGATAACTCTCGAGGGAGAGCGCCTTCGCCTTTAGGGTTGCCCCCTGAACATACGCGAAGGCCTCCCCGACCATAAGACCGGGAAGTGCATTTTACGGCAGCACAACGCCGCCCTCGAGGGGTTATCAAGCCCCAAGACCGATCCGTTTCGACCGGTCTCATCGCGGACCATAGTGGGAAAGTGAAGCGGGCGGAAGGGGTTAGGGCGCGGGTTTGTACAATGAAGCCCGCAAAAGATCCGGTGCCCCGCAAAAGATCCGGTGCGTGGTTCGACAAGCTCACCATGAGGGAGGTGGCGGGTTGCAGGGAGCTATTTCTGCAACCATTGCGATTGGCATTGAAACCAAACCACGTCCCTCATGGTGAGCTTGTCGAACCACGAACCACGCACCACCACCCGCAAACCGGTAGCCTACAGCTTTGCCGTCGTCTGCGGAACGTCCGCCTGGCGCACCGCCGTCGTCTTGACGATGGCCTTTTCCATGTAGAGATCGCGCTGATAGACGTCGTCGAAATACTGGATGGCGCCCGTCCTGGCATCCGGCCACGCGGTGAAATACGAGACGTAAACCGGCAACGGGTCCTTGACCCGGACGCTGCGCTCGTTCTTGCCGAAATACTGGTTCAGCTCCTCGACCGGCACACCGAGCACGGCCGCAGCCATGTCGCGCGGACGTTCCAGACGGATGCAGCCGTGGCTGAGCGCCCGCATATCCCGCTTGAAGTAGGACTTTGCCGGCGTGTCGTGCATGTAGATGTCATGGCTGTTGGGGAACAGGATCTTCAGCTCGCCCAGCGCATTGTCGAGGCTTGGCTTCTGACGGATGCCGACACCGCCGCCGCTGGATGCGACCTGCGCCCAGTCCACCGCACTTGATGGAATCACACGGCCGGACTTGTCGTAGACCTCGTAACCGCTGTTCTCGAGATAAGAGGGGTTATTGAGAATTTTCGGCATCATCTCATTGAGAATGATCGACCGCGGCACGCCCCACGACGGGTTGAACACCACGGTCTGAATCGTGTTGTCGAAAAAGTAGGTCTGGTTGGTCGGCGAGCCGACCACGATGTTCATCGCCAGCTTTTCCGCGTTGTCGTCAAAATACTGCGCGCGATAGGCAGGCTGGTTGATGAAGACGTAGCGCTTGCCGAAATCATGCGGCAGCCAGCGCAGGCGCTCCATGGAATAGAGAATGCGGTCGCGCTTGGAACTGTTGGTCTCGCCCTGCAGCGAACTGATGGTGCCGCGCCCGATCACGCCGTCGGGCTTCTTGCCCTGGCTGGTCTGGAAATCCTTGATCGCCTCGACCAGGCTCGGGTCGTAAACCGTCGCATTCTCATGTTCCTGCAGCACGGCTTCATGCTTGGCGAGAAAATCCTTCGGCGCCTTCGCCTTGATCAAGGCGACCACGTTGCGGATTTCCGGGTTTTCCTCGCCGGGACGGATCATGGTGCCGGGCGCAACGCGCACCGTCGGCTCGGCGCTGGTCCCGCCAAGCTGATGCAGATTCTGCTTCAGTTCGGCGTACCATTTGTTCTGCGGCTCAAAACTCTTGAGCAGCGCAGCGGCATCGTTGGTCGACGCAAGCTGCTCGATCACCGCACGCGGCTTGACACGGTCAACGGCGAAATCGTGGAACCCGCTCAGCCGGTTCGGATTGATCCGCCCGTCACCCTGGTCCATCGCATAGCGCAGCGCCCGCGCCGACATGGTCAGTTCGAAATCCGCCAGTTCCTTCAGCCGCGCCGGAATGTTGGCCCGGTCATAATCATCGCTCGGCAGCTTGACCGCATAATCCTTTGGATCAAGCCCGTCGACACCCGCCGCGTTGAACACCGCCGCAACCGCCTTGGCCTTGGCCGAAACATCATAGGAGGACGTCCAGATGGGCTGCTGCTTCAGCGCATAATAGGCAACGATAGCGTCTGCTATGTCCTTTTCCGCCAGAATATGGGCTTCCCTGATCTGCTCGAACTTCAGGCCGAACTGTTCCAGCGGAACCGGCGGTGCGGCATCCCGGTTCTGATTGGCCGATGCCGTCAGTTGCAGGTCGATCTTGGAAAAATCCACCCGCACCAGCCCGTCGGGTTTGTAATCGTAGTTCTTCGGCGCGGTCACCGTCACGCGCTTGACCGGCGCTGCCCGGGCAACGGGCTGCTGCCGCGGCAGTTCAGGCTTCGGCGCATAGACCGGCTGTGCCTGGACGCGGCGGCTGCCAAACAGGAAATCCATCAAATTGTCGGCGGCCAGTGCCGGAGACATGGAAATGGCTGTTGCTGACAACATGGCAGCTACAAAAATCGCATGCTTTTTCGAATTGGAATTCATAATGCTCGCCCAGATGGTACAGTCACGCCCGCAACGGATGCAGGCCACGAAAGGTGATTCACAGCCAGTTTCGCCGCATCCTATTTACAATCTTTTAACAATAACCCGCCCCTTCGATTTAAATTCGCGCGCGCCGCTCGAGCACCGTGATGATGGCTATCGGCTCATTTAACGCAATTCACCGCAGCTTTCACAACGATTCGCGCATCACGCCCCTGACCCAATCAATTCTTTTGCAGAACATGCAATAATGTCACAGCTCAAGTGACGCGAAACTTGAATTGCGCTCTTCGGCGCACAAATATTTCCAAGTAACCTTACTGTTGTTCATTATAGCATTGATAAGTACTTTGAGCACGCCCGCCAAAGCAGGTTATAGTCTTCTGAAGAAAATATTTCTCAGGGGAAAGCCCGCGCGGATAGCGGTACTATTGCTCCGCAGCAGGGGATCAGTGGCGGTGACGGGTCACGACGGGCTCGCGGCTCAAACCTTTCGCCGCCAGTTCATCGAGATAGGCCTGCCAGCGCTCGTCGCGGTTGCGGCCGAGGTCGATCAGGTAATCCCAGCTGAAAAGGCCGGTATCGTGCATGTCATCGAAGGTGATGCGCACCGCATAATTGCCGATGGGGTCCATCTTGGCAATTTCCACATTCATCTTGCCCGGAACCGTCACGCGCTGTTCAGGCGAATGCCCCTGCACTTCCGCCGATGGCGAAGCCACGCGCAGCAGTTCCGCGCTCAACATGTAGGTTTCGCCGGTATCGAATGCGATCGTCAGGGAACGGCGATCCTTGCTTACCCGCAGTTCCTTGGGCCAGGCAGTGGTCATGGCAGGTGCTCCTTTATGCGCACTCTTCTCTATGCGCCCCGACATTTGGTCGCAAGTGAACAATCGTCCGCATGCGGAATCCTATAGAGACTGGACAAGCCGGGGCCGCCACCCTATCTCTTCTCAAGGAGGTTTGCTTGGACCACGTCGCATTGCTCGAGAAAACGGCTGTACAAACACCGATGGTTGATCCTTTCGGCAGGACGATCAGCTATTTGCGTGTGTCCGTCACCGACCGCTGCGACTTCCGTTGCACCTACTGCATGTCCGAGCACATGACCTTCCTGCCCAAGAAAGACCTTCTGACGCTGGAAGAACTGGACCGCCTGTGCACCGCCTTCATCGGAAAAGGCGTCAAAAAACTGCGGCTGACCGGCGGCGAACCGCTGGTGCGCAAGAACATCATGCATCTGATCGGCGAGCTGTCGCGCCATTTGCGCAGCGGTGCTCTCGAAGAATTGACCTTGACCACGAATGGCTCGCAGCTCGCCCGCCATGCGGCGGAACTGGCCGACCACGGCGTCAAACGCATCAATGTATCGCTCGATACGCTCGATCCGGAAAAATTCCACGCGATCACCCGCTGGGGTGATCTGGCGCGGGTGATGGAAGGCATCGATGCCGCGCAGGCTGCCGGTATCCGGGTCAAGCTGAATGCCGTTGCCCTCAAGGGGTTCAACGACCTGGAAATCCCGGAGATGATCCGCTGGGCGCATGGCCGCGACATGGACCTGACGCTGATCGAAACCATGCCGATGGGCGAAATCGATCTGGACCGGACCGATCAGTACCTGCCGCTGTCCATGGTCAGGGCCGACCTTGCCCGGCAATTCACGCTGGATGACATTCCCTACAAGACCGGCGGCCCCGCACGTTACGCGCATATTCGCGAAACGGGCGGGCGCATCGGCTTCATCACGCCGATGACGCACAATTTCTGCGAAAGCTGCAATCGCGTTCGCCTGACCTGCACCGGCACACTCTATATGTGCCTTGGACAGGAGGACGCCGCCGACCTGCGCGCGCCGCTGCGCGCCTCGGAAGGCAATGACCTCTTGAACGAGGCCATCGACGAAGCCATCGGCCGCAAGCCGAAGGGGCATGATTTCATCATCGATCGCCGCCACAACCGCCCTGCGGTCTCGCGCCATATGAGCGTGACCGGCGGCTAGAGCATTTTCCAACATTCCGGATGCACGAAGCCTCGCCGCTTGATATATCAAACGGAGCGATTCCGGGGGAGAATCGCCTGCTCTCATTCGGATGAACGCCTTGGCGCTTACGCCCAATCTTCGCGGCAGCCTGTACATGGCCATCGGCATGGCCAGTTTCACCTTCAATGACGCGACGGTCAAACTGGTTGGCGCGCATATGAACATGGGGCAGGTGATGCTGGTGCGCGGCGTGATGGCGACCACGCTCATCCTGCTGCTCGCCTGGCGGCAGGGCATGCTCATACCGCTGCGCCATGCCCTGCACCGCATGACGATCCTGCGCGCCGTCGGCGAAGTCGTGGGAACCGTAAGTTTTCTCATCGCGCTTGTTCATGTTCCCCTCGCCCTCACCTCGGCCATTCTCCAGGCCCTGCCGCTGGCCGTCACGCTGGGTGCGGCGATGTTCCTCGGCGAACCCGTGGGATGGCGGCGCTGGATCGCCATCGCCGTCGGCTTCTGCGGTGTCCTCATCATTGTTCGCCCGGGTTACGAGGGCGTCAGTCCCTACGTCCTGCTGATCGCCGTAACCGTGATCTTCGCCGCGATGCGCGATCTCGCCACGCGGCGCGTGCCCAAAACCATCCCGGTGCTGATGATATCCGCCCTGACATCGGCGGGCGTATCGCTGGCCGGCATCGGCCTGATCGGCCCGCTGGGTGGCTGGACGCCGATGACCTGGCTGAACACCGGCCTCCTGTTCTTCGCCTCCTGCTGCGTGATCGTCGCCTACCATTTCATCATTCTCGCCATGCGCGAGGGCGAGATTTCCTTTGTCGCACCGTTCCGCTACACAAGCCTCGTCTGGGCCATTCTCCTGGGTTTCCTGTTCTTCGGCGACCTGCCCGATCTTCCCATGATCATCGGCGCGATGATCGTTATTGGCAGCGGCCTCTATACGCTTTACCGTGAGCGGATTGTGGGACGGAGGCTGCCCGCCGCAACGGCTGTGGCGGCCAGTTCTTCGCCCGATGGAGTGTAAGCGGTGCGCATTGCAGGGATCATTCTGGCCGGCGGCCGGTCGAGCCGCATGGACGGGCATGACAAGGCGCTGTTGCCGTTCGGCACAGCGCGGCTGATCGATTTCATCGTCGCGCGCCTGTCGCTTCAGCTGGAAACCCTGGCCATCAACAGCAATGGCGATCCTGCGCCCCTTGCCGATCTGCACCTGCCCGTTGTCGCCGACAGCATCTCGGGATTCGCGGGCCCTCTCGCCGGTATCGTTGCCGGCATGGAATGGGCGGCAGGCAGCGCGCTTCCCTTCACCCATATCCTGACTGTCGCCACGGACACGCCGTTCTTTCCCCATGATCTCGCCTCCAGACTTGGCGGGGCCATCGCCGATGCTCCGGATCACATCGCCGTCGCTGTCTCCGACGGGACATGGCACCCGGTGTTCGGGCTCTGGCCGGTTGCGATGAAAGACGCCCTGAAGCAATGGCTGCGCGATCCGCATAACCGCCGGGTCCGCACCTGGATCGAAGACCACGCGCACCGCACGGTGGATTTTCCGCTGATGACGGCGCAATCAGGCGATTCATTCGATCCGTTCTTCAATATCAATCGCCCGGACGATCTCGGCCGGGCCCGGTCGATGATTGCAGAATCACGCGATTGGAAGACATGGTCATGACCCACCGCATCTTTGGTATCACCGGCTGGAAGAACTCGGGCAAAACAACGCTGACGGTCAAGCTCGTAACGGAACTGACGCGGCGCGGCTGGAAGATTTCAACCGTCAAACACGCCCATCATGATTTCGACATCGACAAGGAAGGCACGGATTCCTTCCGCCACCGCAAAGCGGGCGCCGGAGAAGTGGCCATTGTTTCCGACCGCCGCTGGGCGCTCATGCATGAACTGGCGGATGAGGCGGAACCTTCCCTCGAAGAGATTGTCGCGCGGCTCGCCCCATGCGATCTCGTTCTGGTCGAGGGCTACAAGCGCGAAGGCCACAAGAAGATCGAGACGCGGCGGCTGGAGGGACGGCCCGGCGGGAGCCTGGCGCAAAATGATCCCGGCATCGTCGCCATCGCCAGCGATTTTCCAGTGACGGACGAGCAGATTCCCGTCTTCGACCTGGATAACACGACAGGATTGGCCGACTTTATCGAGCATGAGATGGGGCTTGCCCGCTAGTCGGGTCAGGAAATGACGTTTCGCGCGGTCGCTGCGCAAGAAAAATATAATCCTCAAACAATTATGTGGTTTTGCCGTCCTGAATCGCCGCCCGGTAAAAGATTCCCGGTTGCTTTTATCAGAAAACTAGTGGGAATATCGCCGGTCAGGAGCAGCGAAAAAACTGCGACCTTGCCCGGAAGGCTGTCCAAAAGAACAGGGGAACAGCCGGGCCACAAAAGAGAGGTTGAATAATGCGTATCACCAAGCGTCTCGCACTCGGCGTTGCTGCCGTTGCCTTTGCATTGTCCATGGGAGCGGCCCATGCAGAGGACGCCCTGAAGCTGACCATCGCTTCAGAGGGAGCCTACCCGCCCTTCAACAACCTGACGCCGGACGGCAAGCTGGAAGGCTTTGACATCGATATCGGCAAGGCGCTTTGCGAAGAGATGAAGGCGCAGTGCACCTTCGTCACCCAGGATTGGGATGGCATGATTCCCGCCCTGCAGGCCGGCAAGTTCGATGCCATCATCGCATCCATGTCCATCACGGATGAGCGCCTGAAGAAGGTCGATTTCTCCAAGAAGTACTACAACACGCCTCCGGGCATTGCCGTACCGAAGGATTCCAAGCTGAAGGACGTCACGCCGGAATCCCTGAAGGGCAAGACACTGGGCGTGCAGGCATCGACCAGCCACTCCAACTTTGCCGAAGCCAAATACAGCGGCGCCGACATCAAGATGTATCCGACCGCCGACGAATATAAGCTCGATCTGGCCAATGGCCGCATCGACGCTGCCATGGACGACTCCGTCGTTTTGGGCCAGTGGCTCGACAGCGATGCCGGCAAGTGCTGCAAGCTCCTCGGTACGATCACGCCGGATCCGGTCATCCACGGTCCGGGCGCTGGCGTCACTGTCAAGAAGGGCAACACGGCCCTTGCTGACAAATTCTCCGCTGCCATCGCTGCGATCCGCAAGAACGGCAAATACAAGCAGATCAATGACAAGTACTTCAAGCTTGACGTTTATGGCGCCGAAAATTGATTCTAGCCTTGTGAATTGACCAAGGGGGATGGCGGATCTGTTCCGCCATCCCTTCCTGAACTCCAAATTCGAACCTGAACTTTAAATTCAAAAATGACGGGCCGGCCCGAAAAATCGGGCACTGGGGAATGGCCTGCAAAAGAATGAAAGAAGCCTATGGGCTCAATTGCGTTATTGGGATTTGGTGAAGGCGGCTGGGGCCTGAGCATAGCAAGCGGCATTCTTGTGACTGTCACTCTTGCACTTGCGACATTGCCTGTCGGACTGCTCATCGGATTTTTCGTCGCTCTCGGCAAACAGGCCGAAGAACCGTCCATCCGGCTTGCTGCCAATATGTACACCACGATCTTTCGTGGCTTGCCCGAGCTGCTCACCCTGTTTCTCGTCTATTTCGGCGCACAGATCGGCATCCAGAAGCTCGGCGTCCTGCTGGGTTTTTCCGGAACCATCGAGATCAACTCGTTTCTGGCCGGCATGTTCGCCATGGGTGCCGTGTTTTCGTCCTACGCCAGCGAAGTCTTTCTCTCCGCATTCCGCGCCATCCCGCGCGGCCAGTATGAGGGCGGCTATGCCATCGGCCTCTCCTACGGCCAGACAATGTGGAAAGTGGTCCTGCCGCAACTGATCCGCGTCGCCCTGCCCGGCCTTTCCAATCTGTGGATGATCCTGCTCAAGGATACGGCGCTGGTGTCCGCGATCGGACTGGCGGATATCCTGCGCCAGACCGGCGTTGCGGCGCGCGTCACCAAACATGCCTTCCTGTTCTACGGTACGGCCTGCCTGATCTATCTGGTGCTCGCCATTCTCTCGTCCTTCGTGATCCATGCCATCGAACGGCGCACGACAGCCAGCGGAGTGCGGCGATGACCGAAAGCTTCCTCAATGCCCGCACAGCCGCGATAAGCCGTCCGCCCGCACCGGCGAAACGCTGGACCAGGACGCGGATTATCGGCCATGTGCTCGTCGCGTTCTGGGCCGCCCTGATCATAGGGCTCCTGCTCGATCTCTATGCCGCCTGGGATATCGTTCTCATCCAGACCTATGGCCCGAAATACTGGCAGGGCCTGGTCACCACCCTGACGCTGGTATTCAGCTCCATTATTTTCGGGGCCATCCTGTCGGTCCCCGTGGCCTATGGCCGAATGACCAAGAACAAGATCGGCGCGGCGATCGCCTACGGCTACGTCTATTTCTTCCGCGGCACGCCGCTGATCGCCCAGGTCTTCCTGATGTATTACGGCGTCAGCGAGTTTCGCGGCTTCCTCGAAACAATCGGGCTGTGGTGGTTCTTCCGTGAAGCCTGGTATTGCGGCTTCCTGGCCTTTGCGCTCAATACGGCGGCCTATCAGGCGGAAATATTGCGGGGTGCCATCCAGAGCGTGTCGCTCGGGCAATGGGAAGGCGCAGCCTCCCTCGGCATCTCCAAGTTCGTCACATTCCGCAAGGTCATCCTGCCGCAGGCGCTGATCGTTGCCCTGCGCCCCTACGGCAACGAGGTCATCCTGATGATCAAGGGATCGGCCATCGTCGCCCTGATCACCGTCTACGATCTCATGGGCTACACCAAACTCGCCTATTCACGGACTTTCGATTTCCAGGCCTATCTCTGGGCCGCTATCATCTATCTGCTGCTGGTGGAAATACTGCGTCACATCTGGGACTGGATGGAACGCCGCATCACCCGGCATCTGATACGCTGATTCAACTGACCGAAAAGAAACAAACGATGCTGAAAATCTGGGGCCGCGGCAACTCGACCAATGTCAAGAAGGCACTTTGGGCGGCCGAAGAACTGTCCATTCCCTATGAAAATATTCCCGCTGGCGGTGCCTATGGCATCGTTGCCAGCCCGGAATATCGCGCCATCAACCCCAACAGCCGCGTGCCCGCCATTGAAGACGACGGCTTCGCCCTCTGGGAGAGCAACACGATCGTGCGCTATCTCGCGGCGAAATACGGCAAGTCGACCTTGCATATCGAAGATGCCGCGGCGCGTGCCAGCGCGGAAAAATGGATGGATTGGGCAACGTCAAGCATCGCCATCCCCTTCCGCGACGTGTTCTGGAACACCGTGCGCCTCGCACCGGACCAGCAGGATCACGCCGCCAGGGACAAGGGTCTGGCGGAATGTGGCGCGATGTTTGCCATTGCCGATGCGGCGCTGGCCTCCCAGCCCTATCTCTCCGGTGCAGACTTCGGTGTCGGCGACATCCCGCTTGGCTGCTTTGCCTATGCGTGGTTCGAGATGCCGATCAAGCGCCCCGATCACCCGCATCTGCTCGCATGGTATGACCGCCTCAAGAGCCGCCCGGCCTACCGGAAGGCCGTGATGACGCCGCTCACCTGACAGACTTACTGCGGCTTCAACCGCCAGACCCCCAGCAAGCCGTCCTGATAGGCCTTTTCGTCCGTCGGGATGGTAATTCCCTGCGTATCGGCCCATTTCTGCGCAAAATCGCGATAATTGGCTGAAAACACATTGCCGGACTGGCCGGTCGTCTGGATATAGATCGACCGGTTGAGATCGGCCAGATCGAACAACCCGCGATAACTGCTGCCATGCGTGGCACGGTACGGATTGCTTTCATCCGTGAGCTGCGATTTGGCCCGGTCGAGCGTGAAAGCCCCGCCGGAGGCCGGTACATCCACATTGAAGATGCGGTCGAGCGGGCTGACCTGCGCGAACGGCCGGTGCGCCCCATAGGCATAATGCAGCGCGCCCCAGTTCCATTTCGAGCGGTCCGCCCCGAGGCGGCCATCGAGATCCTTCAGGGCATCGGCCAGCGCCAGGGCAAGCACGTCGCCGCAGGTTTCCTTCTCCGGTGTCCGTCGGTCATCACACCAGTCGCGCGCCGGATTGGGTCCAAGCCAGCGCAGCATCGCCGATACCCGCACCTGCCAGTAGGTTGGGAACGCCTCGCCGAGATCATCCTCGACAATGCGTTTGGTGGCCGCGCGCAGCCAGGCATTGAACAGCAAGGGCTCGATGCGGTTGCGGTCCTCCACATAATCCCATTGGGTCAATTGCTTGAACGCGGCCTGATCGATGTCCTTTCGTCCTTCGATCAGCTTGAGCATCACCGGCCCCAGCACCGCATAGGCGTTGGAATAGGCATCGCCCTGCGCCTTGCGGTTGCTCTCCATCGATTGCCGGTCCGCGCCATAGATCAGTGCCTTGATCCGGTCGAACCGCCATGTCTCGTCCCAGTCGAATGTCAGGAAATGCGGATAGGCTGCATCCACCATCTTGGTATTGGCCGTGCCGATGACATTTTCCGGAGGGTTATAGCTGCGGGGCAGCTCCTCATAGGGAATGGTGCCTTTCCAGTCATAGGTTGCATCCCAGCCCGGCGACGGCGCACGCCCCATGATCCGGTTGGCCGGATCGCGGACCGGCACCCTGCCCGGTGCGATCAGCCCGATATTGCCGTCGACATCGGCAATCACAATCGATTGCATGGGCGTGACGAAATCGCGCATCCCGTTCTGGAAATCGGCCACACTGGCAAAATCCCAGAGTTTCAGGCCAGCCGATATGGTTCTGTCGTCATCGGCAAGTGCGGTCCATGCCAGCGCTGCAACCGTGTTGTCAGGCAGATAATGATCAAGACCACGATAGTCCGCAGGCAGCACCGGCCCATGCCGCGTGACCAGCCGGTCGAAGGTCACGTCACTGCCGCCCTTGACCTTGATGGTGACAGGCTGCTTGCGGAACGGCGCAAAGCCCTCTGGCGTCTGATATTCATTCCGATTGGCCGGATTGATCCGTTCGACAAAAATATCCTGAACGTCGGAGCCGGTATTGGTGAAACCCCAGGCAATGCGATCATTGCGCCCGAGCAGCACCAAAGGCACGCCCGGAAGCGTCACGCCGACGAGATTCTTGCTGCTGCCATCGGCGTTCTTCACTTCCAGATGCGCCAGATACCAGACGGCAGGCGCCGTCAGCCCGAGATGCGGATCGTTCTCCAGGATGGGCTTGCCCGTTTCGGTTTTCGCCCCGCCCACCACCCAGTTGTTCGATGCGCCGGTCGACATGACGGCATTGAGCGCGGCAAACCGCTGTTCGGCTTGCAACGCGCCGGTCCTGATCGGTCCGCTTGGCAAGCCCAGAAGCTGCTTCAGGTCCGGCAGCGGCGGCGGTGCGTCATCGGCCACAGGCGGCAGGAGATCGGTGATTTCCGCATCCGTCATTCCCAGCCGGGCAAATTTGAGACGCAACACTTCCTGATCGATATTGGCGGCCAAAGTCACGGACATCATCTTCAGCGTCACGATCACATCGGCAGCCGTCCATTCATCCGGCTTGTGGCCGAGGACGACAAATTCAGGCGAATATTTCGATGCGAAGGAGCGCCCCTTGCTGTTGATGAAGGCGTTGATGCCGCGCACATAGGCATCGATGCGCTTGCGGTCCGCCGGATCGAGCGAAGCGGCCGACGCGACGGCGGATTCGTAAACACCGAGCGAGCGCAGAAACCGGTCCGTGGAAACGGTCTTGTCGCCGAACATTTCTGACAGGCGCCCCTGCCCGGCCATGCGGGTGACCTCCATCTGCCACAGGCGTTCCTGCGCGTGGACAAAGCCGAGGGCGGTCAGGACATCCTCGACATTGCTGCCGACGATATGCGGCACCGCGTTCTTGTCCCGCGTCACCGTGACGGGCGCCGCAAGGTCCGTCAGCACCATCTCGCCGGTGGCCGGGGGCACCGAGCGGGCCAGCCAGACGTAACCGGCGCCTCCTGCGATCAGAGCGAGCGGAATGAGGGAAAAAACAATCCACAATAGGCCTTTGATGATCCGCCGCATTGTCCTAACCTCTCCCGCAATCCTTCGAACACATAGCCTATCTGACAGAGGAAATTACGGAATGGCAACAGTCACATTTATCGGTCTTGGTGTAATGGGTTACCCGATGGCGGGTCACCTGAAGACTCGTGGGGGCCATGACGTCACCGTCTTCAACCGCAATGGCGAAAAGGCGAAAAAGTGGGCTGATGCGTTTCATGGCAAGCATGCACCGACCCCCGGAGAAGCCGCTGCGGATAAGGATTTTGTCTTCTGCTGCGTCGGAAATGATGACGATCTGCGGGCTGTCACCATCGGCGAAAACGGTGCTTTTCATACGATGAAGAAGGGCGCGATTTTCGTCGATCACACCACCGCGTCGGCGGAAGTGGCGCGTGAACTCGATGCGGAGGCGCGCAAGCGCGGCTTCCATTTTCTCGACGCGCCGGTCTCGGGCGGCCAGGCCGGTGCCGAAAACGGCGTGCTGACCGTCATGGTCGGCGGCGAATCGGAAGCCTTCGACCGGGCAAAGCCGGTCATCGAATCCTTTGCCAAAATGGTCGGCCTCATGGGCCCCGCCGGTGCGGGCCAACTCACCAAGATGATCAACCAGATCTGCATTGCCGGTCTGGTGCAGGGGCTGGCCGAAGGCATTCACTTCGGCAAGAAGGCTGGCCTTGATATCGAGAAGGTCATCGAGGTCATTTCCAAGGGCGCCGCAGGCTCGTGGCAGATGGAAAACCGCCACAAGACCATGAACGCCGGAAAATACGATTTCGGCTTTGCCGTCGACTGGATGCGCAAGGACCTGGGCATCTGCCTCGACGAGGCCGACCGCAACGGCGCACAACTGCCCGTCACGGCATTGGTCGACCAGTTCTACAAGCAGGTGCAGACCATGGGCGGGAACCGCTGGGATACGTCATCCCTGCTGGCACGGCTGGAGAAATAGCCCGGCCGGGACATCGGCCTGAGACGATCGGGCCGGTTCCCCAGCAGCGCCTACCGGGCGCGCGAAATATGCGCCGCCAGGTCAAGGCAACGGCAGGCATAGCCCCATTCGTTGTCGTACCAGGCAACGAGCTTGGTCAACCCGCCTTCAATCTGCATGCCGGCGAGCGCGTCGAAGATCGACGAATGCGGATTGCCGCGCATGTCGGTTGAGACGACGGGTTCGTCGCAATAGGCGAGAATTCCGGCCATCGCGTTGGCCGCCTGCGTGCGGATCATCGCGCAGATGTCCTTGTAGGACACGTTTTCCCTGAGACGGCATGTGAGATCGATCATCGATACGTCAGACACCGGCACGCGCACCGCCATGCCGTTGATCCGTCCATTCAATTCAGGCACCACCTTGCCGACCATGCGCGCCGCGCCGGTTGTCGCCGGGATGATGTTCTCGAGGATACCGCGCCCGAAACGCCAGTCCTTGCGTGCCACGCCGTCGACCGTGTTCTGGCTCGACGTTGTGGCGTGAACCGTCAGCATCAGTGCTTCTTCGAGGCCGAAAGCGTCATTCACCGCCTTGGCGAGCGGCGCGACACAATTGGTCGTGCACGAGGCGTTCGAGACAATGCTCTGACCGGCATAGCCGTCTGCGTTGACGCCCATGACGAAGACCGGCGTGTCGTCCTCCGGCGGCGCCGAGAGCAGGACCTTGCCGGCGCCGGCGGAAAGGTGCCCTTCCGCTGCCGCCTGCGTCAGGAAGCGGCCGGTCGCCTCGATGACCACATCGACACCCGCCTCGCCCCAACCGATTGCGCCCGGCTCCCGTTCGCTGAAGGCCCTGACCCTGCGGCCATTGATATCGAGCGCGCCGTCTGCCGCACTTATGCTGCCCCGGAAACCGCCATGCACGCTGTCATATTTGAGGAGATAAGCGAGATGATCGGTTGGCAGCAGGTCGTTGATCGCCACGATCTCGACGTCGTTGCGCGCCATCGCGGCCCGCAGAACCGTCCGGCCAATGCGGCCGAACCCGTTGATGCCGATACGGATTTTGTCAGTCATCGATTGTCCTTTTTGTCCAGGCGGAGAAATGGCGCGCCTCATCTTCGAGAGGGATTGCTTTCCGTGCCGCTGAATTTTAGACTACTTCGCATAAAAATTTTTGCAACGAATTTATTGCGATACGGTACAAAAATGAAAGAACAACCCACCCGCGGCCGTCCGCGCCAATACGATGCCAAGGCTGCGCTCGGTGCCGCACTCCTCGAATTCCGGCGTCGCGGCTACACCGCCACATCGCTCGACCACCTGTCGGAGGCGACGAAAATGGCACGGCCGAGCCTTTATGCCGCCTTCGGCAACAAGCGCGCGATCTACCTGCAGGCCGTCGCCCATTACGCCGAGGACAGTGCCGAGCGCTGGAACCGCGCCCTCTTCGGCGAACCCTCGCTGGCAAAGGCGCTCAATGACTATTTTTTGATGATTGTTGCCATCTATTCGGAAGGGGACGACCGCCCGCTCGGTTGCCCCGTGCTCAGCGTCATCACCGGCGAGGCGACAGCCGACCCATTGATCGGCGCCGAACTGTTTGCCGCGCTCGGACGCACGGACGCGCGCTTCCGCGAGCGGATCGCGGCGGCGCGCGATGACGCCCAACTGCCGCCCGCAACCGACATCGATGCCGTCGCCGACATGCTTGCCGCCCTGCAGCACAGCCTTGCGCAGCGCGCCCGTGCCGGTACGGCCCGGGCCGACCTTGAGCGCATCGCGCGCAATAGTATTGCACTGATCCTCAAGGCCGCAGGCGCGACCACGGCGCCGTAGGCGCCATGGCGGGTCTGAACGCCCGCAGCGATCAGGCCGATTCCTTTTCGATGCTCATGTAATCAAGCGGCAGTTCCGTCGTGTACTTGATCTGCTCCATGGCGAAGGCCGAGGACACGTCGCGAATGTCGATCTTGGCGATCAGGCGCTTGTACACGGCATCATAGGCGGCAATATCAGGCACGACGACCCGCAGGAGATAATCGACATCGCCGCTCATGCGGTAGAACTCGACCACTTCGGGAAATTCCTGCACCACTTCGGAAAAACGCTTCAGCCATTCATTGTTGTGCGCCCCGGTGCGGATCGACACGAACACCGTGACACGCGTATTGACGCGGACAGGATCAAGGATGGCAACACGGCGCTGGATCACGCCATCCTCTTCCAGTTTCTGGATACGGCGCCAGCACGGCGTCGTCGACAACCCTACCTTCTTGGCGACATCAGCCACCGCAAGCGTTGCATCCTCCTGCAGGAGGCGAAGAATTTTTCGGTCGAGTCTGTCCATGATCTCTTGTCCCTTTGGAATGGGATACTTTATGGTCCGTAATTCCCCCACCGTACAAGAAAAATATTCTAAACTTTATAAATCTGAAAAAAATTTCATCCGTAAACCAGTCAAATTAGAATCCTGACCTTCTGCCGGAGCACAGGGAGAACGTTCTGCTCGAACCATGGATTCCGGCGCAGCCAGCCGCTGTTGCGCCAGGACGGGTGCGGCAGAGGCAGAATCGAGGGTCCGGACGCCGCATCGAAATAATCCTGCCAGTGAAAGACCGTATCGGTCATGCTCGCACGGCGGCGCTTTCCCAGATGGTAGGCCTGCGCATACTGGCCGATTGTCAGGATAAGCTCGACTTGGCGCATGGCGGCGAAAACCTGGTCGTGCCAGATGTGACGGCACTCCCTGCGCGGCGGCAGGTCGCCGCCATGCGCATCATAGCCGGGGAAACAGAATCCCATCGGCACGATGGCAAATTTGTCCGGATCGTAAAATGCAGTGCGATCAACCCCGAGCCAGTCGCGCAGCCGGTCGCCAGACGGGTCGTTGAACGGCAGGCCGCTGTTGTGAACGCGGATGCCGGGCGCCTGCCCGCAGATGACGATGCGCGCGGTCTGCGACAGCACGCAGACCGGATTGGGCTCATGCGGCAAAGGCGGCAGATAATGTGGCGCATCCCGGCACAGGCGGCATGCCTTGATCTGCGCGGCCAGGACGTCAAGCGCCGGGGCTGGCATGGTCAGCGCCTCATGCCTTGGCACTCGGCCGGCTTGCAACCGCGTCGTACCAGCGCTTCACATGCGTGACATGGCCGGGCATCTCGATCCGGGCAGGCTTGAAGAAGTCGATGGCCACGAGCCCGGTAATATCGGCGATGGAATAGTCGTCGCCCGCGATGAAGGCGTTGGTTGCAAGCTGCGTGTCGAGAATATCCAGGAATGCCACGGCCTTTGGCTTGTTTGCCTCGCCCCATGCGGGAATTTGCGGCACCTCCCATTCAACCATCGCCGGGTGGATATGGCGGAAGGCAGCAGCCACACATGCAAACAGGTGCAGTTCGACCCGCCGCTGCCACATTTCCACCAGCGCCTTGCCAACCGCACCCCGGCCGAACAGGGCGGGTTCGGGGTAGATTTCCTCGAAATAGCGGAAGATCGCCACGGACTCGGTGATAACAGTTCCGTCATTGAGTTCAAGCACGGGCAGGCGCTGCATGGGATTGAGCGCGGTCACTTCGGCCGAGCGATGCCCCATTGCCCCCATGTCGACAGGCACGAGCGGCACCTCGACACCCTTCTCCGCCAAAAATATGCGCACGCGCCGCGGGTTTGGCGCCCGTCCTCCATCATATAGTTTCACCAGATCTCTCCCAGTTTCTGACGCACCCAGTCATAGACGCCATTGACGATATCGGCCAGCCGGTTCCGCGCCTCCGGTGCTGTTTCAGCGTCCTGCTGGCGCAGCTTCCGCCAATCCTGCGGCCTGTCGAAAGAACTTTTCCACAGCCCCTTTCGTTCCGTCCGCGCCTGCATTTCCGCGTCGCGGTAGTCGCCATAGGCGACGGCCTGCCCGGTCTCGACCATGGCGCGGTTGAGATCGGCATCGCCTGCAAAACAGGTACCGAGATCGCGCTTGTACTTGTCCCGCCCGCTCGTTTCACAGCGGACCGGCCGGCCATCGATTAGCCGGACCAGCGCCTGCCGCGCCTCCTGCCCGCAGGCATAGTCGCCCTGCCCTCCGCCGCAATGCTGGGCGAGTTCCGGCGCATCGATCCCCTTGAGGCGGACATGCTGCCCCGTCACGACCACCGTATCGCCATCGATGACATAGGCCTTGCCCGTTATCTCCCGCACCTCGCGCGGCACCGACAACCGTGCCGCCAGCAGCGCAACCAGAGCGAAGAACACCAGCATGAGCAGATAGTCGGCCAGTTTCCTGGCGAGCGAACGCGGCGCCGCCGCAGGACGCTGCCACCGCCGGCGATAACGGCCAAACCGCCCGTTCATTGCGACGTACCATCCATGCCGGTTGATTCTCCTCGCCGATTGGGCAGATTTGAAAGTCTTTTAATCATTTATGAATAGGCTTGCGATGCAATGCTGCCGGAGTGCAGACAAAACGGCGATCTGGAACGGGGCGCATGGCATTACTCGACGCAATCAGTGCAGACAAAAACATTGTTGACCGGCGAAAACTGCCGCGCAACAAGGATTTGTCCGTTGTGGTTCGCCGCGCCCGCGACCGTCTGATGGAACATGCCGGCATCAGGCACTTCGAACGTGAACTGCTGTTCATGCACACCCGCGCGCTGATCGTCAACGCGGCAATGCTGCCGCTGTTCATCGCCCTGATCGCCGTGGCCGGCGTCCTCGCCGGATTTGGCCGGGACATGGTCGTCTGGGCCGGCATCACGATCGGCCTCTATATGGTGCTCGGCCTTCTCGCCCGCCGCCTGGAAAAAATCGGCATCACCAACGAACAGGTCAAGAACTGGCAGATCATCTATCTCGGCGGCCATTTTCTCACCAGCATGGGATGGGCGTATTTTTCCTTTCTGAGCTGCGCCACCTGCGGCATCAGCCTGTTCCCGGTCATTCAGGCGGTTGTCCTGATCCTGGCCATGGCGATTACCGCCATCATCTGTTCGGCCCTGCGCGCGGCCATCCTCGCGGCATTCACCGTGCCGGTCATCACCTACACGATCCTCGCCACCAGCCATCTGCAGAGCCCGATACAGGCGACGATGGTCATCATGCTGTTTGCCGGGCTGGCCTTCTTCTACCTCGTGGCGACGCGGCTTAACCGCTCGGTATCCGTCTCCCTTGCCCTGCAGGCGGAGAAGGATGCCCTGATCGCCGAGCTGGAAACGGCCAACGCCATGTCCGACGAAGGCCGCCGCCGCGCCGAGGAAGCCAATCTGGCCAAATCCCGTTTTCTCGCCTCCATGAGCCACGAGCTGCGCACGCCGCTCAACGCCATCCTCGGCTTTTCCGAAGTCATGGCCAAGGAAGTGCTCGGGCCGATACAGAACAGCACCTATCGCGAATATGCCGGGGATATCCATGCCTCCGGCGTCCATCTGCTCAACCTCATCAACGAGATCCTCGATCTGAGCCGGATCGAAGCCGGGCGCTACTCCATCAACGAAGAGCCGCTGCTGCTGACCGATATCGCCGAAGAATGCATCCACATGATGGATCTGAAGGCCCGCAACAAGGGGATACGGCTGCTGCCCCAGTTCGAAACCGGCATGTGGCCGATGCAGGCCGACGAGCGCTCCATACGGCAGATCGTCCTCAACCTTTTGGCCAATGCGGTAAAGTTCACTCCGCAGAACGGCCGCATCGACATCAAGGTCGGCTGGACGGCGGGCGGCGGGCAGTATGTCTCGGTGCGCGACAATGGCCCGGGCATCCCGCCGGAGGAAATCCCGGTGGTCCTGTCCGCCTTCGGCCAGGGCTCCATCGCCATCAAGAACGCCGAACAGGGCACGGGCCTTGGCCTGCCCATCGTGCAGGCCCTCGTGCACATGCATGACGGCGAGTTCCACCTCTTCTCCAAATTGCGCGAAGGCACGGAAGCGCTTGCGGTTTTCCCGCGTGCGCGGGTCCTGCAAAATATGGATTCCGCCACGAAATCCGCCGCCGCCAAAAAAGTTGCCTAGAACACTCAGGTTCAATTTATTGTCATTTGCGCGTTATGCGGCACCCCGCCATTGCTGGCCCATTGCAACAGGTTCATATGGGGAAGCTTCATGAACGCAAATGGAAACAACCGTCCTCTGATCATTCCGGCCCTTGGCGGCATCTACACCGGCCTCGCACAATTTTCGGAAACGCTTCTGCGCGTCATTGCCGGCGGTGCACTTGTCGTGCATGGCGCGGGCAAGATCGCCAACCCGTTCGGCGCCATCGAAATGGTCGAGGGCCTGGGCTTTTATCCCGGCGTGTTCTGGTCGCCGCTGTTGGCGGCAACGGAGTTTTTCGGCGGCATCCTGCTGGCGCTCGGCTTCCTGACGCGCCCGGCAGCCTTTGCCACCACCATCGTGCTGGCCGTGACGATCTATTTCCACTGGATCGCGCAGGGTCAGGGCTGGGCAGGTTCGGAAAAATCCATCCTGTGGGCGGCGATCCTGTTCTTCTTTGTCATCCGCGGCGCCAGCAATCATTCGGTCGACGCAAAAATCGGCAAGGAATTCTAGCAAGCATTGCACCGCCGGCACGCGCCCCGCGTGCAGGCGGTATCACTTTGCCCGCTCAGGCAGCAAATCGGGCGATCACCATGCAGACGGCGGTGACCGCCAGCAGACCCGCTGCGATGCGGTGGGATATCTCCGGTTTTTTCCGCAACGCACCCTGCACCCCCGCTGCGGCGATGGCGGTGACTATGCCGATCCCGAGAACCGTCTCGGAGCCCGACAGCCAGCTGCCGTGGTAAAGCCCCATCAGCGTGGCACCGCTCAGAAAGGCCACGGTCGCCGCCCCCATTTGCGGCCGAAAGAACTGCTGGCTTCCCGCACCGCCCGTCCGGGCAAGCGTAAACGTCGATCCCGCCCAGAATATTGATGACAAGACGTGAATGGCGAGCAAAATCATCAGAAAGACTGGCATGATGAACCTCCCTGTTGGCGTATTGACGCGAATTGGTATCTTGATCGATACGATCGGATAATACATAGATATCTAACTGTTCGATGTCAAAGGAATATGATGGAACCCGTACACCCACCCATCGGATTGCTGCTCGCGCGCACGGCCAAAGCTGTCAGCCGTGCCTTCGATGATGCTCTGGCCGTCGAGGGCGGCTCCGTATCGGTCTGGCTTATCCTGCTGGCGCTGATGCGCGGCGGCCACCGGATGCAAGCGGAACTGGCCGATGAGGTCGGCATCCAGGGCCCGACCCTGACGCATCACTTGAATGGCATGGAGGATGCAGGTCTTTTGCTGCGCAAAAGGGAACCGGACAACCGGCGTATCCACCGGATCGAGCTAACCGATGGCGGGCGCGCAATGTTTCATCGCCTGCGGCGTGTCGCCATGGCCTACGACGCGCGGCTGCGCTCCGGCTTTACGGAAGCGGAGCTGGACATGGTGCGGGATTTGCTGGAGCGGCTGGCCGGCAACGCCAATCCAGCCCCCGGATGATTGGCCGGGGGCTGCTGCGCAAAAATCTCAGTCCCGGTTGCTGACGCCTGCCTGGTCGAATGTCGCCATACCGCTGTGGCAGAGCGCCGCCGCCTTGACGATACCGGCGGCGAGCGCCGCACCGGTGCCCTCGCCCAGCCGCATGCCAAGGTCGAGCAATGGCTTCTTGCCCAGCTTTTCCAGAACCTTGCGGTGGCCGGGTTCCGCCGAGACATGGCCGAACAGGCAATGATCGATGGCTTCCGGGTTGGCCGCATGCAGGATCGCGGCGGCCGAGGTCGCGACATAGCCGTCGATGATGACGGGAATTCGTTCAACGCGCGTCGCCAGGATGGCGCCCGCCATCGCCGCGATCTCGCGCCCGCCCAGACGGCGCAGCACCTCCAGCGGATCCTTCAGGTGTGAGCCATGCAGCGCCACCGCCGTGCGCACCGCATCGGCCTTGCGCTTCATGCCGTCACTGGTCGCACCCGTACCGGGTCCGACCCATTCCTCCGCCGTTCCGCCATAGAGGGCGTGGAAAATCGCCGCCGCAATGGTGGTGTTGCCGATACCCATCTCGCCGATACACAGAAGATCCGTGCCACCCGCGATGGATTCCATGCCGAAAGCCATGGTGGCGGCACAGGTCTTTTCGTCCATGGCCGCTTCTTCGGTGATGTCGGCGGTGGGATATTCCAGCGCCAGATCGAAGATTTTCAGGCCGAGATCATTGGCGATGCAGATCTGGTTGATCGCGGCGCCGCCCGCCGCGAAATTTTCCACCATCTGCGCCGTCACCGATGACGGATAGGGCGAAACACCCTTGGCGGTGACGCCGTGATTGCCGGCGAAAACCGCGACCAGCGGCCGCGTCACCTGCGGACGCGAACGGCCTGTCCAGGCGGCCAGCCACTCGACGATCTCTTCCATGCGGCCGAGCGCGCCCGGCGGCTTGGTCAGCGTCGAATCGCGCTTGCGCACGGCGGCGACAGCGGTCTCGTCCGGTCCGGGCAGGGTTTCGATGAGAGTGCGGAAATCGTCAAATGGCAGGCCAGTGGTCATGATGTTCCTTGAACCAAGTCTTCATGGCAAATTATCGATGCACGTCCTATAAGCTTTGGCAGACAAAACGCAAAGGCCATCGGGCGGCATTGAATGTCGCGCCCCGGGCCGCCGGCTTTGCTGAACGGGAACAGGTCATGGAACTGCTGAAGGAAACGATGCGCGCGCTGGCCTTTCTGTCGCGCTGGCCGGTATCGCCGCAATGGTTCGAGGATTATCAGGGCTCGCTGCACGACACGGTGCGCGGCTTTCCGCTCGCGGGCATCTTGATCGCCGTGCCCGCCGCGGTGGTCATCCTTGTCGGACACACCCTCGACCTGCCGGAATTCGTGACCGCGCTGCTGCTGGTCACCACCTCGATCATTGTCACCGGCGCCCTGCACGAGGACGGCCTTGCCGACGCTGCCGACGGCTTCTACGGCGGGAAAACCAGCGCGCGGCGGCTTGAGATCATGAAGGATTCGGCCATCGGCTCCTACGGAACGCTGGCGCTGATCCTCTCCGTACTGCTGCGCATTGCCTTCTACATGGACATTCTCAGCGATCTCAGCCCCATTGCCTCCATCGCCGTTCTCGTGGCGACAGAGGCGGCAAGCCGGGCCGTCCTGGTCAAATTCTGGCAGATGCTTCCTTCCGCCCGCTCCGGTGGCGTTGCCGACAGCGCGGGCACGCCGACGGAAGACGCCGCCAATTTCAGCCTGATCATCGGCGCGGTCATCCTCGTGATCGGCTATGGCGCAGCCGGGGGACCTTTTGCCGTGATCGTACCCGCCTGTCTGGCGGGATTGGTGTTTTATGGCTTTGCAGCCCTCTGCCGCGACAAAATCGGCGGGCAGACCGGCGATACATTGGGCGCCATGCAGCAACTGGCAACGATTTCGCTTTTGCTCGGGCTTGTGATTGCGGTCTAACTGTACCAAATCTGGGATATGAGCACCATCGAGTCACCCTGCATCCTCGTCTGCGCCATCGATATGAAGACCGGCTATTGTTTCGGCTGCGGGCGCACGCGCGAGGAAATCGGGGCGTGGCTGACGATGACGCCGGACAATCGCCGGACGATCATGGCCGGCCTTGCCGCCCGTCTCGACAGCATCGAACGCCGCCCGCGCCGCGAAACCCGGCGCACCCGCATGGCCCGCGAAAAGGAACAGGAGATCTGATGCCCCGCCTGTTCTGGATCATCGTCGCCCTCATCGCCGGAACAACCCTCCTCCTCATCGCCAACAATGGCAGCGGCACGACGCTGGGTCTGGCCAATGACCAGTTCGCGCGCCTTGCCTATATGAGCATCTGGGGCATCGTGATTGCGGCAGGCCTGCTCGGTTCCGGCATCCCGCTCAGCCACTTCCTGCGCAACATGGCGATGTGGCTGGTTATTCTGATGGCTCTGGTTGCCGGTTACCAGTATCGCTATGAACTGCAGGACATCGGTCACCGCGTCACGGCGGGGCTCGTTCCCGGCAGCCCGATTTCCGCAAGGGATGGCGATGGCGGCGTGACAGTAACGCTGGCCAAGGCGGAAAACGGTCACTTCGAGGTCAAGGGCTCGGTCAACAATGCCTCGATCGGCTTCATGGTCGATACCGGCGCATCGTCCATCGTGCTCTCCTATGACGATGCGCGGCGGGCGGGCCTCAATCCGGACAAGCTGGCCTACAGGACGCCGATCATGACGGCGAACGGCGCAGCCACTGCCGCGATCGTGATGCTGGATGAAATCAGGATCGGCGCCATCCTCCGGCGCAACATCCGTGCCATGGTCGCGCAGGAGGGCCGCATGGACGGCAGCCTGCTCGGCATGAATTTCCTCAACACCCTCAGCGGTTTTTCCGTGCGCGGCGATCGCCTGATCCTGTCGGATTAGACGGTTCAGGCGGCCTGGTCGGCCGATCCGGCCTGCACGGCTTCATAGGCACGGCGGATAACACTGCTGTCCGCATCCGGCCTGTTGGCTTCCGTGGACAGAATCTGGCGCCAGCGCCGCGCACCGGCTGCGCCGTGGAACATGCCGACCATGTGGCGGGCTATGTGCGAGACGCGCCCGCCCTGCCGCACATGCTCATCCGCATAGGCGCACATATGGTCGATGATCGCATCGACCGATGCGGCCGGACGGGCATCGCCATAGATCGCCCTGTCCACATCGGCGAGCAACATGGGATTGTTGTAGGCGGCGCGGCCGAGCATGACACCATCCACATGATTCAAATGCTGAAGCGCTTCATCGAGCGTCTGAATACCGCCATTGATCCCGATGAATTGACTCGGGTTTTGCCGCTTGAGCCGGTAGACGCGGTCATAATCCAGCGGCGGAATATCCCGGTTCTCCTTCGGTGAAAGCCCCTTGAGCCAGGCTTTGCGCGCATGCACCCACAGGGCATCGGCCCCGGCCGCGAACACGCCGCCAGCGAGATCGTCGAGCGCCGGTTCAATATCCTGATCATCGACGCCGATCCGGCATTTGACCGTGACCGGGATCGACACCGACCGCTTCATCGCCGCGACGCAATCGGCCACCAGACCGGGCGTTTTCATCAGGCAGGCACCGAACGTGCCGGACTGCACGCGGTCCGACGGGCAGCCGACATTCAGGTTGATCTCGCGGTAACCGAAGGCTTCCCCTACCCGCGCCGCTTCGGCGAGCTTGGCCGGATCGGAGCCGCCGAGCTGCAAGGCAACGGGGTGCTCGGCGCTGGAAAAACCCAGGAGCCGTTCGCGATTGCCGTGGATGGCCGCATCCGCCACGATCATTTCCGTGTAGAGCAAGGCATGGCGCGTGAACTGGCGGTGCAGCGTCCGGCAATGGCGATCGGTCCAATCGATCATCGGCGCAACCGCAAAGCGGTTGTGCGTGTAGCCATTGTTCTGTTCAGCCGTCATTGCCACGTCCGGATGCTTTCGATTGGTGTTGGCGCGTTTGCACAATTCGTGATCGGCAACGTGACGGTCAAACGGCCGAATTTGCCCGGCCATCGCCACAGATTGCGCCGCTCCTCATAATGCGCGGCGGTCGTTTTGTCCACCGGAGCATGGCTTTCGCGCCACAATGCCCCGGCCTGATAGGATACATTCAGTAGCGTGATAAAACCGCAACAAAGTCTATCGAACCGCCGGTTCGGCATTTTTCAGTTTTACACCGTCATAAAAACCGGCCTAAAACAGATTCATCGATTTGCATGGAGGTTCCCGATGAACATCAAAGCTATTCTTCTTGGCTCGGCGGCGGCGTTGGTTGCCGTTACTGGCGCCCGCGCAGCGGATGCTATCGTGGTGGCGCAGCCGGAACCGGTTGAGTATGTTCGCGTCTGCGATGCTTATGGCAAGGGCTTCTTCTATATCCCCGGTACTGAAACCTGCCTGAAGATCGGCGGCTATGTGCGCTACGATGTCGGCGCGGGTGACAATGTCTACCGCGGCGGCGAGTTCGGCACCTGGAACAAGCATCTGCGCACGGAAATCCGCTTCGATGCCCGCTCGGAAACCGAACTCGGCACGTTGCGTTCCTACATCCAGACCCGTTTCGAATACACCAATGGCGTGAACAGCGGCGGCACCATTCCGCAGGCCTTCATTGAGCTTGGCGGCTTCCGCATCGGTGTTGCCGACGAAATCTTCGGCTCATGGACCAACTACGCCGGCAACATCATCAATGACGATGTGATCAACTACAACAGCTGGGCGAGCAACCAGGTCAGCTATACCTATGCCGCGGGCAATGGCTTCTCGGTCATCGTCGCCGCCGAACAGGGTTCGACCAATGACGGCTATTCCGGCTATGTCATCGACAGCTACCTGCCGCACCTGATGGGTGGCGTGAAGTTCGAGCAGGGTTGGGGCGGTGTCAGTGCGATCGGCGGTTATGACTCCAACGTCGAAGAATTCGCCGGCAAGTTGCGCTTCGACCTGAAGTTCACCGATACGTTCTCGGCCTTCGTCATGGGCGGCTATCAGTCCGGCTACGACACCACCCGCGTCAACCGCAACTTCCTCGCGCCATGGCATGGCGACTGGGCGGCCTGGGGCGGACTGGCCGCCAAGGTTTCCGACAAGGCAACTATCAACGGTCTCGTCGGCTATGAATCGGAAGGCACCGTTGCTGCGGCATTGAACGTTGCTTACGAGCTCGTCCCCGGCTTCACCATCACACCGGAAGTGAACTACACCAAGTTTGACGGCGACCGGAAGGACACCTCGCTTGCCAATGGCGGCAACGACGATGCTTTCGGCGGTACGATCCGCTTCCAGCGCAATTTCTAGGAAGACCGAAGAGTAAACAAAACCGGGGGCTTGCCCCCGGTTTTTGCATGTCCGGATAAGTCTGGTTCATATCTGCTCGGAAACGGCGGCAAAGGCCGATGATTTCCTCAGCACAGCGACGAAGGCGCTGCCCGCAACGGCAACCTCGCCGGAATTGTCGATCATGACGGCATCGGAGGGATCGCACGGGTTTGGCGCAGCCCGCATCAGGCGGCGCTTGATTTCCTCGGCGTCCTCGCGGCCGCGCGCGGCCAGACGCTGCGCCAGAACCTCGGGCGACGCGGTAATGTGCACGACGATGAAATTGGCATAGGACTGGCGCAACGCCGGCAGGACACCGCGCGACACATTGGCAATGGCCACCGCGCCCTGTTCCACCTGCTGGTCCACCGAGACGGGCAAGCCGTAGCGCAAACCGTGGGCCTCCCAGCAATGGCAGAACGCCCCTGCCCGCTGCGCGGCCAGAAACTCTTCCTCACCCAGGCTGTCATGGTCTTCCGCATCGACCGTCGATGGCCGTGTCACCACCCGGCGCACGAAATGGAAATCCGGCTGGCCGCGCAATGCGTCGCGGGCAAAATCCATGATCGTGTCCTTGCCCGCCCCGCTCGGGCCGACAACGGCGACAAACACGCCGTTGCGCAACGGCGCCGAAGCCGGATTGAGTGCGCGTTCGATCGTTGCCGCTGCCATCAGACCACCCGGCGGCCTTCGCGCCACACCGTGCGGACGACCGGAATGTGCTCGTCAACCCGGACCCGCACCAGATCGGCGCGCTTGCCGACTTCAATGACACCGCGGTCGTCGAAACCGACCGCCTCGGCCGGGTTCTTGGTCACCAGCCGCACCGCATCCGGCAGGGTAATCCCCTCAACCACGTCGCTCAGGAAGAAGGTCGACTGGATCAGGCTGAACGGAATATAGTCGGAGGACAGGATGTCGAGGTGGCCATGTTCGACCAGCTCACGCGCCGAAACATTGCCGGAATGCGAACCGCCGCGAACGACGTTCGGCGCGCCCATCAGCACGGCAAGGCCCGCCTGCTTCGAGGCAGCCGCCGCTTCCAGCGTCGTCGGGAATTCCGCAACGTGGATGCCCTGCTCAACCGCTTCATCCACATGGGCTGTCGTCGCGTCGTCATGGCTGGCCAGCACGATGCCGCGCTCGCGGCACAGATCGGAAATGGCTTTCCGGTGCGGTGCGGAATGGCGGGCCGATTCCTCCATGCGCTGTTCGCAGAACACGTTGAACTCAAGGTCGGACAGCTTCAGCTTGCGCTGGTAGTAATAGGCATAGGTTTCCAGGTCGACGAACTGACGCTGGCCCGGCGCATGATCCATCAGCGAGGCCAGGCGCACGCGGCTGTCATTGTCGAAATAATGGAACCCGTCGAGGCAGTCGGCGACCGACACTTCGCAGCGCAGATGGAAATAGTGATCCGCTCGCAGGCGATCCTGCTGCACGCTGTCTTCGATGGCGTCGGCCAGCTTGCGGATTTCCTGGGCGGACATGTCCGCATCGCGGTCAAGGCCGATGCGCAGCGCATCGAGAACCGTGGTGATACCGGATGAGGCAATCTGCGCATCATGCGCAAGCACAGCTGCAATCGGATTCCAGCGCACGCGCGGACGCGGCGCGTAGTGGCCTTCCAGATGGTCCGTGTGCAGTTCGACAAGCCCCGGAATGAGATAGTCGCCGTCAAAATCCTCGCCGCCCGCTGCCGTCCCGGTTGAAATATCGGCAATCTTGCCGTCACGGATCAGGACAGATCCCTTGATGACGTCATCTTCGAGAACGATTTGCGCGTTGTTCAGGATCAATTCGGCGGACATGATCAGGCAGTCTTTCTACGGTTGGTTCCGGCCAGCGGATGCAGCGAGTGAATTTCAAAGGGGAAGCCCGGCTCGGCTTCCGTAAACAAAGCGAGATTGTTGATTTCGACTGGCTCTTCGAGGACTGGCTCCAAGAATTCACTCAGAATACGTTCGATTTTGGGCCGGTCACGCTCGGGAACCGGACCTGTCAGGGTCATATGGAAGCGGAAATCCTCAAAAACATAGGGATAGCCCCATTGTTCCAGATTGCGGCGCTGGGCCGGCGACAGGTTTTCCGGGTTGCGCCGCTTGATCTCCGCATCGCTCGGCGGCGCGCGGAAACGGTCGAAGGCCACCGTCACGTCATTGGCCAGCTGGTTCAGCCTGTCCACCGGTTCCTCCGGCACGAGGGCGAAAAACCCGTCAAGATTGGCGATCGTCAGCTTGGGAATTTCGACGGGTTCGATGGAGGAGGCAAAATGCATGAGGGCCGAGAGAAGCTCGCGCTCTTCGATCCCGTCAGCCAGATGGAACGGCGCCTTCAGCGTTGCATGGAAACCGTAGCGGCGCGCCGACTCGGTCAGCTGGGCAAAATCCTCATGCGCCAGATCGCGGATCTGCGGCGGCCGCACCGGCTGGCCGGTGAAGGCGTTGCGGCCAAGCCAGTTCGCCGCCACTTTCAATAGCGGGTCGGCCGATGGCGGCGTGAAATAGATTGCATAGCGCATGGATGATTCCTCTGGAACAGTCTCGCGTTACGCTTCAAATATGACAAGCCTTTGAACGTCGAGATTTAATGTTGTGTCTTCCCGCTTAAACGGGAGCGCAGGGCGTTGGATATGCCGTCAAAAATGAATATCACAACGAGGATGAGGACGACCATATAGGCGACATTGTGCCAGTTGGTGTTGGTGCGCATCGCTTCCCACAATTTCAGGCCGATGCCGCCCGCCCCCATGGCACCGATGATGGTGGCCGAGCGGGTGTTGGATTCCCAGAAATACAGCGCCTGGCTGGCGAAAACCGGCAGAACCTGCGGCAGGACACCGTAGCGCTGCACATTGGCCGGCGACGCGCCGACGGACTTGACGCCCTCGCGCTGCTTGTCGTCGATGTTTTCAAGCGTTTCCGAATAGACCTTGCCCAGCGTGCCGGTGTCGGTGAAGAAGATCGCCGAAATACCCGCCAGCGGTCCCGGGCCGAAGGCGCGGGTGAAGAACAGCGCCCAGATCAGCATATCAACCGAGCGCAGGAAGTCGAAGAAGCGCTTGGTGATCTGGTTGGCAAAGACATTCGGCGTGATGTTGCGCGCGGCAATGAAGGCCAGCGGAAACGACAGCAGCGACGCCATCAGCGTGCCCATGAAGGCCATGACGATGGTCTGCAGCAGTTTTGTCCAGACATCGCCGTGCTGCCATGAGGAGTTGAACCAGATATTGTCGAAGGCAAGCGATGCATTCGACATCTCAGGCTTGATGCGCTCGCCGCTGACGATCAGCGAGGCCACCTCGCCAAAGGACTTGCCCCAGAACGGCGAACTCGTATCGAAGACGAAATTCGCCCAGCCGAGGAACCGGCGGCTCACCACGACCCGCTGCGGAATGATGTCGGCCTGCCCGGCAAAGCCGAAACTCACCGTCACCTGGTCTTCCTTCAGGGTTGCCCAGCCCGGCAGCGGCCCTTGCGGCTTGGCGCCGTCTGCCGCCAGCAGCACCGTCAGGGTCTCGCCGCCCCGCGTGACGATCACGCGCTGATCGTTGATGTCGAGCTTCTTGTCCGAACCGAAGAGGACGGCGACATTGTTGCCGTCCTTCACCACCCAGCTCGGGTTCGGATTGTCGCCCAGCTCGGAAAACCGGGGATAGCTGACGGTCGCGCCAGTCGGCCCCGGCCGAACCGTAGTCTTGATGGCATAGGACACCCAATCGCGGGCGTAGAGTTCGGCACGCTGCCACTGGCCGCCGGCAAGCACGGTGCCGATGGAAAAGAACCACCAGCAATAGAACACATAGGCCACGATGCCCGCTGCAATCAGCACAGGCATGAAACGGCGCCAGAACGGCGGATTGAAAACGGCGGGATACCGCGTCTCGAAATCGGCAATGGTGTCGGCTGTGATAGCGCTCATGATAGTATCCTAACCACCGACAGTGAAGGCCTGCTCGCCCACGAGGCGGCGGCGCAGCCATGCGGAAAACTGATCCACGGCAATGATCGTCACGAACAGGAGCAGGATGATCGCCAGCGTCTTGGCCTGATGCCCGCGTCCGATGGACAGACGCAGCTCCTCGCCGATACCGCCGCCGCCAACGGCGCCGATGATGGTCGAGGCGCGCACGTTGATCTCAAGCCGCAGCAGCGCATAGGACATGAAATTCGGCATGACCTGCGGCACGATGCCAAAGCCCACCCGCTCGAACCAGTTGGCACCGACGGCGCGCAGCCCCTCATCCGCCTTCATGTCGGCATTCTCGACGACTTCGAAGAACAGTTTGCCGAGAGCGCCGATCGTGTGGATGCCGACGGCGAACATCGCAGGGATCGGCCCAAGAGACAGGATGGCCGCAAAGAAACCGGCAATGACGATTTCCGGAAAGGCGCGCAGGATTTCCATGTAACGGCGTGCGGCAAACCGGATGAACCGGTTCTTCACGAGATTCTTGGCCGCGAGAAAGCAGATCATGAAACCGAAAATGAAACCGGCGAGTGTCGCCAGAATCGCGATATTGAGCGTTTCCAGCATCTTGTAGAAATATTCGGGCATGTAGAACCCGCCGAAGAGATAGACCCGCCCTTCGGGATAGTCATATTTCAGGCTTCCGTCGAAATAGGGCGACGGCAGATCGAACATGGCGCGCCAGACTTCCCATCCGTCGCGCGGAACCAGATCACCGGCAAAATCGAAGAGATGCGGCAAACGGTCGAAGAACTTGCCCGCATTGGATTCATTGGCAAACCACAGGGACCCGGCAATGGTGACCAGCAGTCCTATGGCGATGATCCAGCTATAGGCACGGCGGCGTCCGGCAAGCTCCTGCCAGTGCCGTTCGATCTGGATGCCGTCGGACGACAACTCAGGGGAAGCGGTTCTGCTCATTGCAAACATCCTTCAAGGTGCCGCAAACAAAATCACGGCCAGATCCGCAGAACTGGCCGTGATGATGTGTGTCTGGCTTATCCGCCGATCTGCGCTTTGCGGGCGTCGATGATGGGCTGATAGAACTGGGTGTTGACCTCAGTATAGCTCTTGAAATCGCCGCCCATGGTGGCTGCGAAGCAGGCAGGATCGCTCTTCGGCAGATCGAGCATGAAGGCCTTGAACTTGTTCTTCAGGTCGGCATCCAGCGAGGTGCGGATAACGATCGGGCCGTTCGGGATCAGCGGCGACTTCCAGAGTTCGACGAAATCCTTCATGTCGATCAGGCCCTTGTCGACCATCTTGCGCAGATTGCCTGACGTGTAGCCTTCGTCGAACTTGCCGACGCCGGAGCCGAATGTCGTGCCGGCATCGAACTTGCCATCCTTGACGGCGAGAACGAGGTTTTCATGACCGCCGCCGAAACCGGTTTCGGAGAAGTATTCCTTGACCGAGGTCTTGATGTCCTTCGGCAGCGAGGTAACGGGGATCAGGTAACCGGATGTGGAGTCAGGATCGGCAAAGCCGAGCTTCTTGCCCTTCATGTCGGCCAGCGTCTTGATGCCGCTGTCCTTGCGGGCAACCATGATCGAGTAGTAACCGGTCGCGCCGTCGGTCTGGACGGTGGTCAGGATCGGTTCGACAGCCTTCGGATTGGTCAGATAGATCTTGGCAAAGCCAGAAGCGCCCAGTTCCGCATAGTCGAGGGTGCCGCCGAGCAGGCCCTGGATGACGCCATCATAATCCGTCGCCGGGAACAGCTTGACGTCCTTGACGCCGAGAACCTTTGGCAGCTTGTCGACGATGCACTGGTAGTTGCGCAGGCGGTCTGCTTCGTTTTCGCCGCCGATGATACCGACGCGAAAGGTCTCAAGGTTTTCGGCACGAGCCATCGAGCCTGCAAACACGGCGCTGATTGCAATCGCACCCATAAGGGCTTTCTTAAGCAACATGACTATCTCTCCTGTCAAAGCTTCCAGAGTTTTTTATGTGGACTTGAGCCCGTTACGTGGGCAAGCCGATCCGTTTGCGCTCAACGCGCGGCCAATATGGCCTCTAATTCGGGGATTGGTGTCGGCGCATGACGCGCAATGCTTGTAGATGTGATGGCTTCCGAGAAAGCATCCTTCAGGCCATCAGCACCATAGATGCGGCGCGCTGCAGCCTCGGTCAGATCGTCCGGCGTTCCGTCGAAAACCACCTTGCCGCCCTGCATGCCGATGATGCGCTCGCAGAAATGCCGCGCCGTATCGAGCGTATGCAGGTTGGTGATGACGGTGAGACCCTCTTTTTCATTGATGTCACGCAAGGATTCCATCACCACCTGCGCATTGCGCGGATCGAGGGAGGCGATGGGTTCGTCGGCGAGAATGACTTTGGGGTTCTGCATCAGCGCCCGGGCGATGGCGACCCGCTGCTGCTGTCCGCCGGAGAGTGTTCCGGCCCGCTGCAGGGCGGTTTTGGCAATATCGAGCCGCTCGAGGGCGGCGATTGCCATGGCACGTTCTTCGCGTGAGAATATGCCGAGAAGGCTTTTGATGGTGGATCGGTGGTTCAGGCGCCCAAGGAGGACATTGGTCAGGACATCGAGGCGGGGAACAAGGTTGAACTGCTGAAAGATCATCGCGCAATCGCGTTGCCAGGTTCGCAGCGCCGAGCCGTTGAGCTTGGCCACATCCTTGCCGTCGAAGATGATCGACCCTTCGGACGGGTCGATCAGGCGGTTGATCATGCGCAGCAGCGTCGACTTGCCTGCACCCGAGCGACCGATGACTCCGACCATCTGCCCCTGCGGGATTTCAACATTGACATTGTCGATGGCAATATTGCTGCCAAAACGACGCGTCACGTTTTCAATCTTCAGCATAGGCCAATCCTTGTTGGTATTGCCCTGTCCTAAAGCCCTAGTGTGAAGGTGCGATGGCACTTTTATTGCACTTACGTGACAACTGGGGATGGCAGAAGTCAGCCTGAATGTTTTTCGAGAAATGCCTCGATATCGAGGGCGCGAAAATCATCCAGAGCACCACGCAGACGGGCATGATCCCAGTCCCACCACGCCAGTGTTTGCAGGCGTTCCGCCGTCTTTTTGTCGAAACGGTCGCGGATTTTGCGGGCGGGGACACCGCCGACAATCGTATAGGGATCAACATCGCGTGAGACCACCGCCCCTGCCCCGATCACGGCGCCATCGCCAACGGTAACGCCCGGCAGAACCGTCGCGCCATGGCCGATCCAGACATCGTGGCCGATACGCACCTGATTGGTCCGGCGCCATTCGAAAAACGACTCTTCCGGACCCGCATCGTCCCAGTAATCGCCGGCACGATAGGTGAAGTGATGCAGCGTTGGCCGCCACGTCGGATGATTGGTCGCGTTGATGCGCACGCTCGCCGCGATGTTGGCGAACTTGCCGATCGTGGCGCACCAGACCGCACCGTCCTGCATGATGTAGGAATAATCGTCGAGTTTGGTTTCACTGATGCGGCAGCGCTCGGAAATCTCCGTGTAGCGGCCGAGTTCGCTGTCCTCGACGTGCGCGGTCGCGTGAATAAGCGGTGTTGGGGAAAGCCGGGTCATGCTGCCTCGCTCTGCACGGCAAATGCGGTCACGTCGATGATGCGGTCGGCCACGGCCTCGCGCACATCCTCGTCGTGGAAAATACCGAGCATGGCGATACCCGCTTCTTTTTTGCTGCGGATCATCGAAACGACCACTTCGCGGTTTTTGGCATCGAGCGAAGCCGTGGGCTCATCCAGAAGCAGGATCGGGTGATCGGTGATGAAACCGCGCGCAATATTGACGCGCTGCTGTTCACCGCCGGAGAAGGTGGCAGGCGGCAGTGACCAGAGCCGTTCGGGCAGATTGAGCCCGGCAAGCAGGGCAGCAGCCTTGTCGCGCGCTTCGGTGCGGTCGATGCCGCGCGCCACCAGCGGTTCGGCAACGACATCGAGCGCCGACACACGCGGCACGGTGCGCAGGAACTGACTGACATAGCCGATCATGTCGCGGCGCACGCCCAGAACCGTGCGCGGGTCGGCACTGGCAAGATCCACGAGCCGGTCGCCATAGGGCACGATGATCTGGCCGCGGTCGACGGCATAATTGCCGTAGACCATTTTCAGGATCGAGCTTTTGCCCGCCCCGGACGGACCGCCGAGCACGGCGCATTCACCCGCCTTGATGGAAAACGAGACATTCGCCACCACGGGCAGACGAATGCCGTCGCGCAGATGCATGGTGAAGCTTTTGGCGACATCGGAAACAACGAGAGGTGTTGGCATGATGCTAGACCTGCAGGATGGAGGAAACGAGAAGCTGGGTGTAAGGCGCCTGCGGATCGTCAAGCACCCGGTCGGTCAGACCGGTTTCAACGATGTGGCCGTCCTTCATCACCATCATCCGGTGCGACAGCAGCCGGGCGACGGCGAGATCGTGGGTGACGACGATGGCCGCAAGCCCGAGATCGCTCACCAGCCCGCGCAACAGATCAAGCAGACGCGCCTGCACCGACACGTCGAGACCGCCTGTCGGCTCATCCATGAAGACAAGCCGGGGATTGGTGACGAGATTGCGGGCAATCTGCAGACGCTGACGCATACCGCCCGAGAAGGCGCGCGGCTGGTCATCGATACGGTCGGAAGCGATTTCCACCCGGCCCAGCCAGTCGGTGGCCGTCGCGCGGATATTGCCATAATGCCGGTCGCCGATGGCCATCAGCCTCTCGCCGACATTGGCACCGGCGGAAACGGTCATCCGCAGCCCATCGGCCGGATTCTGATGCACGAACCCCCAGTCGGTGCGCATGAGGAAACGGCGTTCCGCCTCGCTCAACCGGTAGAGATCGCGGAACTGGCCGTCGCGCATGCGGTATTCCACCGAGCCCGCCGACGGGGCAAGACGCGTTGCCAGGCAGTTGAGCAATGTCGTCTTGCCGGAGCCGGATTCACCGACAATCGCCAGCACTTCACCCGGCCACAGCTCGAACGAGACATTCTGGCAGCCGATGCGGCTGCCGTAGAATTTGGAGAGGTCCTTGACCTTCAAGAGAGGTGTATCGCTCATGATTATTCCGCTGCCTCTGCCGTATCTGCCGCCAGCGCACCGCGGTGCCCCTTGGCCTGCCGGTCTTCACAAAAATCCGTATCCGAACAGACGAACATACTGCCGCCCTTGTCATCGAGAATGACTTCGTCCAGATAGCTGCCCTTCGCCCCGCACAGGGCGCAAGGCTGGGAAAATGTCTGGATTTCAAAGGGATGATCCTCGAAATCGAGACTGACGACTTCCGTATGGGGCGGAACCGCATAGATGCGCTTTTCGCGCCCTGCCCCGAAAAGCTGCAATGCCGGGGACATATGCATCTTCGGATTGTCGAACTTCGGCGTCGGCGACGGGTCCATCACATAACGCCCCTCGACCTTCACCGGATAGGCATAGGTGGTGGCGATATGGCCGTGGCGGGCAATGTCCTCATAGAGCTTGACGTGCATCAGTCCGTATTCTTCGAGCGCATGCATCTTGCGGGTTTCGGTCTCGCGCGGCTCCAGGAACCGCAACGGCTCGGGGATCGGCACCTGATAGACGAGAATTTGCCCGGCCTGCAGCTGTGCTTCGGGAATGCGGTGGCGCGTCTGGATGATCGTCGCATCCGCTGTTTTCGTGGTCACGCGGACATTGGCGACTTTCTGGAAGAAAGCCCGGATCGACACGGCGTTGGTCGTGTCATCGGCACCCTGATCGATCACCTTCAAGGTATCGTCCGGTCCGAGAACGGCGGCGGTCACCTGCACGCCGCCGGTGCCCCAGCCATAGGGCATCGGCATTTCGCGCGAGGCGAACGGCACCTGATACCCCGGAATGGCAATGGCTTTCAGGATGGCGCGGCGGATCATCCGCTTGGTCTGTTCATCCAGATAGGCGAAATTATAGGTCGCTAGATCGGTCATTCTGCTGCCTCTTTGGTTTCGACGCCGTCCAGCCGATTGCGCTCATGCTCGGCGCGCATGCGCCGGATCAGATCGAGTTCGGCCTGGAAATCCACGTAATGCGGCAATTTCAGGTGCTCGACGAAGCCCGTCGACTGCACGTTGTCACTGTGGGAAATGACGAATTCCTCGTCCTGCGCCGTGGCGGTGATATCTTCGCCCAGCTCCCTTGCCCGCAGGGCACGGTCGCACAGCGACATCGACATGGCCTTGCGCTCGCTCTGGCCGAACACCAGGCCATAGCCGCGCGTGAACTGCGGCGGCTGCTTTGCCGACCCCTTGAACTGGTTGACCATCTGGCATTCGGTGACGCGGATGGTGCCGAGCGTCAGCGGGAAATCCAGCTCTGCCGCCTCAAGTTCAACCTCGACCTCGCCGATGCGGATTTCACCGACAAAGGGATGGCTGCGGGCATAACCGCGCTGCGTCGAATAGGCGAGCCCGAGCAGAAAACCTTCATCGCCGCGTGCCAGCGCCTGCAGGCGCAGATCGCGTTCCAGCGGAAAGGTCAGCGGTTCGCGGGTCAAATCCCCCGCAACTGCGCCTTCCGGCAGGTCGCCATCTTCCTCGATCATGCCGTCATGGCCGAGGATGTCGGTGACCCGGGGTGTGAAAACCTCCGGCTCGTCGCGCTGGTCCGGCGCTTCAATCGGTGCATCCACGGCAAGCTCAGGATCGAGCAGACGGTGGGTGTAATCGAATGTCGGGCCCAAAAGCTGCCCGCCGGGAAGATCCTTGAACGTGGCGGAAATGCGCCGTTCGATCTGCATCTGCGCCGTTTCCAGCGCCTTGGTATAGCCGAAACGGGGCAATGTGGTCCGGTAGGCACGCACGAGAAAAATCGCCTCGATCAGATCGCCGCGCGCCTGCTTGATGGCGAGCGCCGCAAGTTCGGGATCGTAGAGCGAGCCCTCGGCCATGACCCGGTCGACGGCCAGCGACATCTGCTCGACGATCTGATCGAGCTGGATGGGCGCCACATCCCGGTCGCCGCGGCGCCGGTCAGCCAGAAGCTTGTGCGCATTGCGGATGGCGGCTTCACCGCCCTTGACTGCAACATACATGGTTCAGGCCTCCGTCTTCTTGATGCGCGTGGTGCGGGGCAGCGCGGCAAGCGCACCCTTGCCGGCGAAGATCAGGTCGACACCGCGCGGGAAAGCCGCGCGGTTGGCGATCCATTGATCGATGAACATTTTCGGCAGCTGGCTGGGTGAGAACGCCATGGAATCCTTGATCCCCGGCCCTTCGAGAACGAGCGTGTCCGCGCCGTCGAAACCGTCGATCTGCAGGATCAGCGTCGTCGAACGATCAGGATATTCCGACGTGCCGCGGCAGAAGGATTCAAGCGAGGGCATCGTTGCCACATCGCTGATCAGGGCAAAATCGGCTTCCGCCGTTTCATCCGTCAATTCGAGGCCGGTATGGAATTTCAGCCATCCCGCGCACGCCGTTGAACCGGAGATCGCCCGGTCGCACCACACGGTTGCGTCGTGATCGAACAGGGTTGCGGCAATCGACGCGGCCAGAGACGTCAGCGGTGCAGGCGGCACGGCGAGATCGCTCACGTCCACGATCCTGCCGGGATTGGCCATCGCATCCATCAGCGCGCGGAAAACGGTTTGTGCGTTCAGCACGCTGTCGCTGAAACCGCCCTCGAAGATTTGTGTGTCCGAATGCATCAGTCGTCACCCCGTACCATTGTGAAAAAATCGACCTTGGTCGCAGCGGTCTCGGCGCGCTTCGACGTGCGGTCGCGTTCGAGACGATCGGCAATCGGCGCAAGCACCGCGCGCTCCACCGCATCGCGGCATTCCGGCTGCTGCCACAGCGCATCGAAGACGGCGGCAAGCCGCACCTTCTCGCGGTGACGGCCGAGCGCATAGGCATGGCCGACGGCACCATTGCCGAGCCGCACCGTTGCGCGCGTCACTGTCGCCTCGCCGAGGTTGAACGGCGCGCCGCCGCCGCCGATACGGCCGCGCAGCATGACGAGGCCGGTTTCCGGGCCGCGCAGGGTCTCTATCTCGGGCTTGTCGCCCCATCCGGCCCACAGGGCCGCCATTTCAGGCGCGGTCGCCTGCGCCAGCAGGGCCATGGCGGCCTTGCGCTGCAGATCCGGCGCGCCGCCGGTTTCCGTGGACTGTATATTTTCTTTGATCATTGACATCTCGCTCAGATTTGTCTATTTATCTATACAATTAGACAATAAACACACCTATAAATCCCGTCAATGACAGGAGCATGACAAAACGTGAAATCCGCGCGATTCATCACCCGCAACAGCGGCGTTGCCATCTGGCGGCAGATTGCCGACCAGATCCGCGGCGACATCACGGCGGGGAAAATGCCGAGCGGCGCCAGGCTGCCGCCGGAGGTAACCCTGGCCGAACGCTTCGCGGTCAACCGCCACACCATCCGCAGCGCCATTGCCGCCCTGACCAAGGAAGGCGTGCTGCGCGCCGAACAGGGCCGCGGCACCTTCGTGGCCAACAGCAAGAAACTGACCTACCGCATCGGCGAGCGGACGCGGTTTTCCGAAATCCTGGCGACGCAGGTGCGCGAGACCAGAGGCATATTGCTGGGTCACCGCATCGAGGACGCGGCGGGAGAAGTCGCCGCAGCCCTCGGCATGACGGGCGGCCAGGTGATCAGGATCGATTCCATGCACACGGCGGACGGCAATCCCGTTTCCTGCGCCACCGCATGGTTCGATGCGGCGCGGGTACCCAACGTGGTCGAGGATTACCGGGTATCAGGTTCCATCACCGCCGCCCTGAAGGCGGCCGGCATTGACGATTATCTGCGCAAATCGACCATCATCGCCGCGCGCCATGCGGATGCGGAGGATTTGCGGCACCTGCGCCTGTCGCCGGGCGCCATCGTTCTCGTCTCCACGGCGATCAATGTCGATATGGACGGCCATCCCATTGAATATGCCAGAAGCCGCTTTGCCGCCGACCGCATGGAGATCGCAATCGACGGCAAGTCGATGGTCTAGTTATCGGCAGTCGATTGCATCGCGCGTGGTGCGTGGTTCGACAAGCTCACCATGAGGGAGGCCGAGAGTTGCAGCGAGCCTTATTCTGCGACGTTCGCGATTGGCATGCAGCCAAACCACCTCCCTTATGGTGAGCTTGTCGAACCACGCACGATGGGAATGCCAAGCGTCAATTCATTCCTAATCCGTCACCGACCCGCACCAGCCCGGCAGATAACCGGCGGCATCGCCCTTGGCTTCCTTGAGGGCACGGTTGAGAGCGGCGTCAAAATCGGCTTCCACCGCCTTGCGGCCTATCCGGCGCCGCAGAAAATCCGCCCAGAGGAACTCGCTGAACGGCGTGGTGTCCTTGGCATAGCCGCCGGCACGGCGCAGTTCACCGGCAAGGCTGCGGAACGGATCGTCGTCGAGATCCTTGATCGCCTTGGGAATGGCCGCATAGTCACGGCGTTTGCCCTCGGCATCAAAGGGATGCATCCAGCCGCGATTGTCGAGAACCACCATGAACGCATCCTTCTCCAGCGATGACAGGTCGCTGACGACGGTGACAAGAATGTGTTTTACCCCCTCCTCGTGCAGTGCGCGCGCAAGATGGTGATGGTCGATGACGTAATTGCGCCTGTTCGGTCCAAGCACCACGGGGATCATGTGTTCGCCGAGAAACTTGCCGCCCTTCGCGCCCTTCTGCTGGCGCCATTTCTTGCGCTTTTCGTCCACTTCGCGCATGCCGACGGTGATCTGGGTCGGCCGCAGATCCTTGATCGCAACCGGCGTTACAATGGGTTCTCTTGTTCCGGATATCTGCATGATCATTCCCCTCGGTTTGGTGCCAGTTTTCGGATGGCATCATCGACACTGTGAAAGATGTTGTCCGGCCCGAGCGAGGCGATAAGCCCGAACCGGGACAGGGCATTCTGCGCCCGGACCGATTCCAGCCGGGCTATGGCGAATTTTACATCGGCGTTCCGGCAGTAGTTTATCACGTCCGTCAATGCCTGCGATGCCGTGTAATCGATCTCGATAATGCTGCTGGCTTCGAGGACAACGAGGTTGAGCGCTGGCCCGCTCGCATCGATGGTGCTGCACAGACCGCGCTTGAAATCATCGGCGTTGACAAAGGAAAGCGGCGCCTGGAACGCCACGACCAGGACACCGGGTATCTTCTCGCCGTCCTTGGCGGCGCTCGGCGGCCACCAGATCGAACTGCCCGGCACTTTTTCGAACTCGATGGGGCGGGCGCGCATCACGGCCCACAGGCCATGCAGCAGCGACAGCCCAATGCCGATGGTCACCCCCGATTCGATGGGCAGGGCGACGATGGCCGCCATGGTGATGAGGATCAGGCCGAATTCGCCCCGCGCCTCGCGGTACACGGCAATGATCGTCGGCCAGCGGATGATCCTCTGGGCGACAAAGAGCAGGATGCCCGCCAGGGCAGCGTGCGGCACGCTCGCCAGCAGCTGGCCGCCGAACGCCACCAGCGCCAGGACAATCGCCGCTGCGATCAGGCCGCTGATCTGCGACGTCCCGCCGGTCTCCGTGACAATCGCCGTGCGCGGCGGGCTGGCATTGACCGGAAAGGCGCCAAACAGCCCCGACAGGATGCTGCCTGCCCCCACGCCGACAAAATCGCGGTTGACGTCGGGCGCGGCGCCATTCTTGGACACGAAAGACCGTGTCGTGGCCGCCGTTTGCACCATCACCACCACGGCGACCAGCAATGCGAGGGGCAGCAGGCTGCGCAATTGCTCAAAACCGATCTGCGGCAGGGCAGCATGCGGCAGGCTGTTGGGAAGCGGGCCGAGAACCGTCACGCCGCGGCTTTGCAGGCCGAGCAGCACCACCGCAAGGGTGGAGACGACAAGCCCCAGCAGGGCGCCGGGTATCCGCGCGTTGATCCGCTCGGACAGGAACACGATCAGGAACACACCCGCCCCGATGGCAACGCTGTACGGATTGATCTGTCCGGCGCTGGCAATGGTTGCCGAGACACGCTGAAACACATCGCCCGACTGCGCGGCGATGCCCAGAAGGCCGGGCAATTGCGAGATGATGATGTGGATGGAAATACCGGCGAGAAAGCCCGTCGTGACCGGCACCGACAGGAGATCGGCAATCCAGCCGAGCCGGAAGATGCCGCTTGCGACAACGATCAGTCCGACAATCAGGCCGAGCGCCGCCGCCAGCAGACCGAATTCGGGCGAGCCGCTGGTGGCCAGCAATGCAAGACTGCCGGCAAAGATCGGCGTGATGGTTGAATCGGCCCCGGCGGAGAGATGGCGGCTGGCGCCGAAGATGGCAAAGGCCAGCGAACCCGCAATGAAGGCAAAGAAACCGATCTCGGGGGCAAAACCGCCGAGGCGTGCCGTCGCCATCTGTTCGGGGATGGCGATGGCCGCCAGTGTCAGGCCGGCAATGACATCGCCGTTGAGATCGGACAGCCTCCATCCCGCCAGCGATCGGAACGGCAGCCAGTTCCTACCTCCGGTTACCGGATTGGAAGCACTCACCTGTTTCACCGAACGCCTCCGTTGGATTGATTCAATCTACCACATGGTTTTGGCCGCGCGTGCGGCCCATTCATTGTCATAGGTTTCACCGCCCACGCGGTTTTCGCTCAGCGCCGCCAGCATCTGGCCCGGCGTCGGGAATTCCTTCGGCGAGCGGAATTTCTCCGGGTTCCACAATTCCGAGCGGATGAGCGCCCGCGCGCACTGGAAATAGGCTTCCTCGACTTCCATGACGAGAACGGAGCGCGGCGCCTTGCCATCCATGACGAAGCTGTCCAGCAGCGCCTGATCCGTATCGATGAACGCACGGCCGTTCACACGGAAGGTCGTGTTGAGACCGGGGATGAGGAACAGCAGGGCCACGCGCGGATCACGCACGATATTGCGCAGCGAATCGATGCGGTTGTTGCCACGCCGGTCGGGCATCATCAGCGTCCGCTCGTCATGGATGCGGATGAACCCGGCCAGATCGCCCCGCGGCGAGCAATCGAGCCCCTCCGGCCCGCTCGTTGCCAGCGCCACAAAGGGCGAACCTTCGATCAGTTGCCGGTATTCCGGAATGATGCGGTCCGCCACCTTGGCGGTCGATGCTTCCGCTATCGCGCCATTGCCGTAAATGACCTCAAGTTCATCAATTGTCGTAACGCGGGACAACGCAACCTCCTTCTGTGTCGTGCAAATGCGTTTGCCGTCTAACATCGCATGTTTAAGTCTTGATGACAGCCGGTATTTTTAACAAATGACAGCGGCATCGCACTCGTATATCAGTCGCACCGGATGCATGTTGAGGAGGTTTTCATGGGCGGGTTTGCAGCTATCGGCGAGTGTATGATTGAGCTGTCGGGAGCCAATGGCGACCAGTGGCGCATGGGATTTGCCGGCGATACGCTCAACACCAGCTGGTATGTGCGCGCCCTCACCGACGCCGATTTTGCCGTCGATTACGTCACGGCCTTCGGCGACGATCCGTTCTCGCTCAAGCAGCGGGCCTTCCTTGCGGACAACGGCATCAACACCGCCCATAGCCCGGTTATAACAGGTGCACGCCCCGGCCTTTACGCCATCACGCTGACGGGTGTCGAACGCTCCTTCACCTATTGGCGCAACGATTCCGCCGCCCGCCATCTCGGCGACGATCCGCAGGCCCTGGCGCTCAGCCTCGATGGGCGCAAGATCATCTATTTCTCCGGCATCACCATGGGCATCTTGAGCCCGAAGAGCCGCCAGAACGTGCTGAACTCCGTCAGCAATGCGCGCCGTCAGGGCACGCTCGTCGCCTTCGACGCCAATTACCGGCCGCGCCTGTGGGAAAACGCCGAGACGGCCAGACAGGCGCTGATCGATGCCTACCACGTCGCCGACATCGCCCTGCCGACCTTCCCCGATGAAAATGCCCTGTTCGGCGATGCCACGCCGGAAGAAACCGCCGCGCGCATCGCCAGCTATGGCGTGCGGGAAATCGTGGTGAAGGACGGCACCGACCCGGCGCTCGTGGTTGTGGACGACCGGCAAAGCCGCGTCCCCGCCGTCCGCGCCAACGCCGTGGACACGACGGGGGCCGGCGACAGTTTCAACGGCGGTTACATCGCTTCGCGCCTGGCCGGTCTTGAGCCTGTTGACGCCGCAGCCCGCGCCCACCGGGTCGCGGCGCGGGTCGTTGAGTTCCATGGCGCACTGGCGCCGATGGGGGAAGCGCGCAAGGCCTTCAGCCGCTAGAAGCGGCAGCACTGTCACGCGTGGTTCGACAAGCTCACCATGAGGGGACTGGACGGGCTGCAAAGCTAATCTTAGACGCTGCAGAATATAGCTCCCTGCAATCCTCACCCTCCCTCATGGTGAGCTTGTCGAACCACGCGCCACGATCTAAACCTTGTGCTTCTTGAAGGTGTAGCGGGTCATCTGGCTGTATGTCTCGTCCGGACGCAGGATCGACTGCGGAAAATACGGGAAATGCGTCGAATCCGGCCAGTTCTGCGCTTCAAAGCAGAACCCGGCATAATCGGCATAGGTCTGCCCCGTCAAGCCGAGCGGCGGTCGCCCGCCCAGCGTATTGGCCGCGTAGAACTGCACACCTGGCTCCGTGGTCAGCACCTGCATCTCGATGTTGCTGCGCGCACCCTTGGCGGATGCCACCCATTGCAAGGGGCGGCGCTGGCTGGAAACGCAGAAATTGTTGTCATAGACAACCTGCTTGCCGTCCTCTTCCCGCCGGATCGTCCGGTATTCGCGGAAATCATGCGCCGTTCCCGCAACAGGCAGGACGCGCCCGTCGGGAAGCAGATCGCCATTGACGGCAAGGTAAGCCTCGGCGCCGATCTTGACCTGATGATCCAGCACGTCGGTCAGGCCGCCATCGTCGAGATTGAAATAGCTGTGATGCGCCAGATTGCAGATCGTCGGCTTGTCGGTCACCGCATCGAGGCGGATGGCCAGCGTCCCCTTTGATTCCAGCATATAGGTGCAGGTGATCGTGAGATTGCCGGGAAAGCCCATCTCGCCGTCGCCAAGCATGATCGTCAGCGTGACATAATCGGGGCCGACGGCCACGACGTTCCAGGTGCGCCGTCCCGCCCCGGCATCGCCGCCATGGATGTTGTGGATGCCATGGAAATTGCGCTGCAGGGCAAAGGTCTGGCCGTCAATGACGAGTTCGCCATCGCGAATGCGGTTGACCGTCCGCCCGATGGTCGCCCCGAGATAGGGCGAATGCGCGGGATAGTCGGCAAAGTCCTGATAGCCGAGAACCAGTGGGTGATCGTGATCCTTGAGGCGCAAATCCTGGATGACTGCGCCCCAAGTCAGGATTTTGGCGGTCAGCCCGCCGCCCGAGATGGTGATGCGGTGAACTGCCTCGCCATCGGGCGTATGGCCGAAAATTTCCGTATGCATCAGACTTACAGCCCCAGACCGCCAACGCAGATATATTTGGTGTCGAGATAGTCTTCGATGCCCTGATGTCCGCCCTCCTTGCCGAGACCGGATTCCTTCAGGCCGCCAAACGGTGCTTCCACCGTGGTGATCATGCCCTCATTGACGCCGACCATGCCGTATTTCAGGCCTTCCGAAACCCGGAACACCCGTCCAAGGTCCTGTGTGTAGAAGTAGGAGGCAAGGCCGAACTGGGTGTTGTTGGCCAGATCGATCGCTTCCTGTTCCGTCTCGAATTTGTAGATGGGTGCAACAGGGCCGAAAATCTCTTCCGTTGTGAAGAGCATGTCCGGCGTGGCATCGCCGATCACCGTCGGTTCGAAGAAGCTGCCGCCGAGCGCATGGCGCTTGCCGCCGGTGACAATCCTGCCACCCTTCTGTTTGGCGTCGGCAATGAATTCCTCGACCTTGGCAACGGCCTTGTCATCGATCAGCGGACCCTGCTGCGTCCCCGCATCGAGACCGTTGCCGACCTTCAGCTTGTCCGTGGCCGCCGCGAATTTCTCGACGAAGGCATCGTAGATGCCGGACTGCACGAGGAAACGGTTGGTGCACACACAGGTCTGGCCGGAATTGCGGAATTTGGCCGCGATGGCACCGTCCACGGCGCGGTTCAGATCCGCATCGTTGAACACGATGAACGGCGCATTGCCGCCCAGTTCCATCGACACCTTCTTCACGGTGTCGGCCGCCTGCTTGATCAGGATCTTGCCGATTTCCGTCGATCCCGTGAAGGTGATCTTGCGCACCAGCGGATTGCTGGTGATCTCGCCGCCGATTTCCGAGGCCGAACCGGTGAGAATGTTCACGACACCCTTGGGAATGCCGACTTCTTCGCACAGCGCGCCCCAGACCAGGCCGGAATAGGGTGTCTGCGTTGCCGGCTTGACCACGGCAGTGCAGCCGGACGCCAGCGCCGGACCGATCTTGCGGGCAAGCATCGAGGACGGGAAATTCCACGGCGTGATCGCGCCGATGACGCCGAGCGGTTCTTTCGTCACGAGAATGCGCCGGTCGGCCCAAGGGGATGGCACCACGTCGCCATAGGTGCGCCGTGCCTCTTCCGCATACCAGAGGATATAGGCGGCCGACATGCCGATCTCGCCCTTGGCTTCGGTCAGCGACTTGCCCTGCTCCAGCGTCAGAAGCTCGGCCAGCGCATCCTGATTGTCGAGAATGGCATCGTGCAGCTTGCGCATCAGCTTGGAGCGTTCGAGCACGGATGTCTTGCGCCATGTCTTGAAGGCTTCGGCGGCGGCGTCGATGGCGCGCCGCGTTTCCGCCTTGCCGGAATTGGGGACGGTGCCGATCTTCAGGCCGGTTGCAGGGTTGATGACGTCAATCGTCTTGCCGGAATCTGCGGCCACCCATTCGCCATTGATCAGATTGGCCTGTTTCATGAACTGGCTGGATTTCTGCAACATCATGTTTCTCCCTGAAATGTAAGGCGGAGCGTTTGGTCCACTGATTTTGTGAGTTCCGTGAGAGGCAGCCCGGAGTGGCGCCCGTGGCCGTCACCCTGCTCCTTTTTCGTCAAAGCTGCAACAACCTTCCCCTATCCGAAAAAGTGCGTCGCTATCGTGACCCAGAACACCATCGTCACTGCCGACAGCGCCGTCGCGATGACCATCGAGTTGGAAGCCAGGGCCTCGGCGGTCCGGAATTTTGTTGCTATGAGGTACGAATTCACGCCTGCCGGCAGTGCTGCCGACACCACGGCGATCTTGGCGGTGAACGGCGGCAGGCCGATGGCCAGCGCGACCCCCAGCACAACCGCAGGCATGACGAAGAGTTTGATCGTCGCGATGACCAGCGACGCGGCGAGATGCCCGGATATGCCGAACTTCTTCAAGCCCATGCCCATGGCGAACAGCGCGACCGGTCCGGCGACGCTCCCCAGGAGCTGCACCAGGGAATCGACGACGGATGGCAGATGCAGGCCCGTCGAGCGCCACAGCCACCCCGCCAGAATGCCGAGAACGAAGGGATTGCGCAGGAGGCTGCGGAAAAACGACACGATGACCGTGCGCAGGCTCCCCTCTCCCTGGAACACGCCGTCCCGCCGCAGCGCGATCTCGTGCAGGGTGATCGAGGCGGCCATGACGCTCGGCATGTGAACGGCAACGATCAGCGACAGGATGGCAAACCCGTCCTGACCATAGACCCCGAGCATGAGCGGCATGCCGAGGAATACGAGATTGGAAAAGGCGCCGGAAACCCCGGCAACGACACCGGCGCGATTATCCCTGCCAAAGATCACCTTGATCGCCAGATCGGACAGCGCCCAGGCGACGGCAAGCCCGATGAAATAGGCGGCCCACAGGCCCCACGGGGCCGAACCGTGAAAATCCGCCGTCACCATGGTGCGGAACAGCAGCAAGGGAGCGGCGATCATGAAAACAAATTCGGAAAGCCCGTCGCCCACCCGTTCATCGAGCAGCTTGAAGTGCGCCGCGGCATAAGCCACGGCAATCACTCCAAAAACCACGATGATTGTTTGAACGAGACCCATTGTCTCCGCAATAGGCCCGCGGCAGTGCCTGCGCAAGGCAATCGAAGTTCTTCACTTTATTTTTTTTGGCCAAAACCCCATCTGCGCTGCTAAGGAGATTGAATGTTGAAGCATTCGCGATTTTACGTCCTTCCGGCACTCTCGCTCGTTCTGGGCGTATTCCTATCCATTCCAACGGCATTGGCGACCGATGCGGCCTGGGCCAGGCTGACACGCGGCGGCTATACCGTCCTGCTGCAGGGTGCCGATGCGTCGGGCAGTTTGAGCCCCTCCACCGACACTTCCACCGACTGCACGCAGGTCCGCACGCTGTCCGACCGCGGTCATCAGCTGGCGCAGAAGCTCGGCGCCCGCTTTGCCGCAAAGTCGGTGCGAATCGACAAGGTTCTGAGCAGCCCCGTCTGCAATGCGCAGGAAACCGCCCGGCTGGCCTTCGGCGCAGCACCCATGGAAATTGTCAGCGCGCTTGGACCTTTGGCGGATGACGACGCGGGGAAACAATCGCAGATTGACCAGATTCGCGTCATGATTGCGGAATTCAAAAGTTCCGGCAATCTGGTAATGATGACCGACCGTGCCAATATAACCGCACTGACCGGCATTGTTCCGCGCCCGACGGAAGCGGTGGTGGTCTCGCCTCCCGAAGCGGGTGAAACGGTTCATATTGCGGGCAGGATCATTTTCGACTGACGGCGGAATATGCTGGAGTAACAAGGGATAGGGCAATTCGGTCTTTCCCTTGGCCGTGAAAAACGCTAGATACCGCGTCATCAGACATCAGTGCCTTTACGAGGGCACCGGAAGCAAAAGGAAACTGAATTGACCTCAACATTCGACAAGGTCGCCGATATCATCGCTGAAACCAGTGAAATCGACCGCGATTCCATCACGCCGGAAAGCCACACGATTGATGATCTCGGCATCGATAGCCTTGACTTCCTCGACATCGTTTTTGCCATCGACAAGGCCTTCGGTATCAAGATCCCGCTTGAGCAGTGGACGCAGGAAGTCAATGACGGCAAGGTTCCGACCGAGGAATATTTCGTGTTGAAGAACCTGTGCGCCAAGATCGACGAACTCGTCGCCGCCAAGAAGGCCTGATTTCTGGAAATCCATTCTAGTGGTACCATCCACCTAACCGGGTGCACCGTATAAGCGGTGTTGCGAGACAATGCAGAACAACACCGTCGTTATCACTGGCATCGGACTGATTTCATCCCTGGGTGAAGGCGCCGATGCCCATTGGCAGGCACTGAACGGTTCCGCCGGTCCGCGCGTCGATAGCGAGACGTTCAAGCCCTATACGGTTCACCCGCTCGGTGAGGTCGACTGGAACAACCAGATCCCGAAGCGCGGCGATCAGCGGCAGATGGAGACCTGGCAGCGCCTGGGAACCTATGCCGCCGGCCTCGCCCTGCAGGATGCCGGGATCAAGGACAACGAAGCGCTCTGCTCGACCATGGACATGGTCGTTGCCGCCGGTGGCGGCGAGCGCGATGTCACCGTCGACACCCAGATTCTGGCCGAAGCGCGCGTGCGCAACGATCTCGGCACCATGCTTAATGAAAAGCTGACGACGGAACTGCGTCCAACGCTGTTCCTGGCGCAGTTGTCCAATCTGCTCGCCGGCAATATTTCAATCGTTCATAAAGTGACCGGCTCGTCGCGCACATTCATGGGCGAAGAAGGCGCCGGCATTTCCGCTCTCGATACGGCTGCGGCGCGCATCCGCTCCGGCCAGAGCACGCATGCGCTCGTCGGCGGCTCCTACAATTCCGAACACCCCGACATGCTGCTCGGCTACGAGCTCAACGGCATGCTGAAGACCGATGGCTGGGCACCGCTCTGGCAGCGCGAAGGCACGCCTGGCGGCGGCGTTGTCACCGGTTCCGGCGGCGCATTCCTTGTTCTCGAAAGCGCCGACCATGCGGCCAAGCGCGGCGCCCGCGTCTATGCCGCCATCGACGGCATCTACAGCGCGCAAATCCGCCGCAAGCGCGAAGACCTGAAGGAAACCATTGCCAAGCTGGTCGGTGCTGCCAGCGCCGACAAGCCCGCCGGGCTGATTGTATCCGGCGCAACCGGTGCGCACGGCATCACCGCAACGGAAAAGGCCGCGCTCGATGTGTTCGCCTCCGCCGCTGTGCGCGGCGTTGCCGGCAGGATCGGGCATCTGCGCGAAGCACAGTTCCCGCTCGCCGTCGGCCTCGCAGCCCTCAGCCTGTTTCATGGCGCGGCGTTCCCGCCCATCGATGCAAAGCATGAAAAGGCCGCTTCCGGCGGTCTCGATACGGCACTGGCGACTTCGATCGGCGCAACCCGGGGCGAAGGCGTCGCTCGCCTCGTCAAAGTTTAAAGGACTGGCACATGTCCAAATACACTGACCATCTTGGCCGCCCCCTCGTTGCCGTCACCGGTCTTGGCGTTGTCTCCTCGCTCGGACAGGGCAAGCAGGATAACTGGGCCGCACTGACTTCGGGCACATCGGGCATTCACACCATCACCCGCTTTGCCCTCGACAATCTGCGCACGCAGATCGCCGGTACCGTGGATTTCCTCAAGGAGAGCGACGAAGGCGCGTCGGCGCTGTCGGAGAAACTGGCCTCGCTTGCCGCCGAGGAAGCCATCGCGCAGGCCGGTTTCGACACGGAGAATTTCGGCGGACCGCTTTTCCTCGCCGCGCCGCCGGTGGAACTCGAATGGCGCAACCGCTTCGCGCTCGACGCACTGGTAAAGAGCGAGGGCGAGCCGGGCTATGACCTGCTTCTCGCCGCCTGCCGCCGCGGAACGCAGGAAGCCATGTTCCATACAACCGAATTCGGCTACATTGCCGAGCGCCTTGCCGACACGTTCGGCACGCGCGGCCTGCCGATCACCCTGTCGACCGCCTGTGCATCGGGCGCCACCGCCATTCAGCTCGGCGTCGAGGCCATCCGGCGCGGTGAGAGCGACCAGGTTCTGTCCATCGGCACGGACGGTTCGGTTTCCGCCGAAGCGCTGGTCCGCTTCTCCCTGCTGTCGGCGCTGTCCACCCAGAACAATCCGGCCCACAAGGCGGCAAAGCCCTTCTCGAAGGATCGTGACGGTTTTGTCATGGCCGAAGGTTCCGGCGCTCTTGTCATGGAATCGCTGGAATCCGCCGTTGCACGCGGCGCCAAGATTCTCGGCATCATGCGCGGCTGCGGCGAAAAGGCCGATGATTTCCACCGCACCCGGTCGAAGCCCGACGGCTCGCCGGCCATCGGCGCGGTGCGTGCCGCGCTTGACGATGCGGGTATCAAGGAAGACGCGATCAACTACATCAACGCGCATGGCACCTCGACGCCCGAGAACGACAAGATGGAATATCTCGCGCTCTCGACCGTCTTCGGCGAGCGCATTTCCACGCTGCCGCTCTCGTCCAACAAGTCGATGATCGGCCATACGCTGACGGCGGCCGGTGCGATTGAAGCCGTGTTCTCCATGCTGACCATCGGGACGGGAACCATCCCGCCGACAATCAACTATGACAATCCCGATCCGGCCATCGTGCTCGATGTGGTGCCCAATGTGAAGCGTGAAGCCAGCGTCTCCGCCGTGCTTTCCAGCTCTTTTGGCTTCGGCGGGCAAAATACGTGTCTTGTCATGACGGCAGAACCGCACTAATCCCTCTCCGAAAAGGAAAACGGATAATATGCGCGCATTACAGCTGATCGAAGACCGCAAGCTCGAGATTGTCGACATTGCACCCCCGCCCCCGCCCGGTCCCGGTGAAGTAACGGTCAATATCAGGGCTGTCGCTCTCAACCACATCGATGTCTGGGGCTGGCGGGGCATGGCATTTGCCAAGCGCAAGATGCCGCTGACCATCGGTGCCGAAGCATCCGGCGTGGTCGATGCCATCGGTCCCGGCGTTGCCAACCTCCTGCCCGGTCAGCTCGTGTCGATCTATGGCGCGCAGACCTGCGGACTGTGCCGCCCCTGCCGCGAAGGCCGCGACAATCTCTGCGAGCATGTCTCCGGCGTACACGGCTTCCATCTCGATGGTTTTGCCCAGGAAAAGGTGAACCTCAAGGCCCGCCTGCTGGTTCCCGCGCCTCCCGGTGTCGACGAGATCGGTGCGGCCGTTGCCCCCGTCACGTTCGGCACGGTCGAGCACATGCTCTTTGACAACGCCAAGCTCGAACCCGGCGAGACCATTCTCGTGCATGCGGGCGGTTCCGGCATCGGTTCGGCGGCGATCCAGCTGGCAAAAAAAATCGGCTGCACGGTCATCACCACCGTCGGTTCCGACGAAAAGATCGAAAGGGCCAAGGCGCTCGGCGCCGACCACGTCATCAACTACCGCGAAGACCGCTTTGAAGGTGTCGTGCGCAAGCTGACCAAGAAGAAGGGCGTTGACGTCGTCTTCGAGCATGTCGGTGCCGATACCTGGGCCGGGTCCATGCTGTCGCTGCGGCGCGGCGGAAGGCTCGTCACCTGCGGCTCCACTTCGGGCGTTTCCACCAGCATGAACCTGATGATGCTGTTCCAGCAGCAGCTGAAGCTGCTCGGCTCCTTCGGCTGCCGCATGGAAAACATGGCCGATGCCATGCAGAAGATGGCGCGCGGTCTGGTCCATCCGGTCATCGACACGGAAGTCGGTTTCGACGACATCGATACGGCATTGAAGCGGATGGAAGGCCGGGACGTCTTCGGCAAGATCATCCTGCGCGTCAACTGAGCCGCGCATGAATCTGAAATTCAAACTTGCCCTGTTCCGCTGGGGCCAGAAGTTGAAGACATTCAACTACTGGCTGTCGGCGCATGCGATTTTCGGCGTGCTGTTTCTCCTGCGGCTGCTGCCGGCAAAGGCGGCAACGAATTTCATCGATGCTTCGGCACGCCGCATAGGCCCGCTGATGGGGCGTCATCGCGTCGCCATGACCAATCTGCGCATGGCCTATCCGGAAAAATCCGAAGAAGAACTGCAGCTGATCGCCCGCGACATGTGGAGCAGCATGGCCCGCCTCACCGCGGAATATGTCTTTCTCGATGCAATCTTCGATTATGATCCGCACAGCGACACGCCGGGCCTGATCGAAGTGCAGGGCCGCGAAATCTTTGAACGCATCCGCGACGAGAGCGACCGTCCGCATATCTTCTTCACGGCCCATTCCGGCAATTTCGAACTCCTGCCGATCTGCGCCGCGACGTTCGATCTCAACGTCACCGCGCTGTTCCGCCCGCCGAACAATCCCTATGTCGCGAAGAAAATCCTCAGCGCGCGCCGCACCAATATGGGCCACCTCGTGCCGTCCAAGGCGGGTGCTGCCTGGTCGCTGGCCAGCGTTCTCAACACCAATGGCAATGTCGGCATGCTGGTCGACCAGAAATTCCACCGCGGTGTTGCCTCGACCTTCTTCAACCGCCCCTGCAAGACCAATCCGCTTCTGGCCAAGCTGGCACGGCAGTATGACTGCGATGTCTATCCCGCGCGCTGCGTCCGCCTGCCCGGCGGCCGTTTCCGGCTGGAACTGGAAGAGAAGATGGAACTGCCGCGCGACGAAACCGGCGCGGTCGATATCGCCCGCACGGTTCAGCTGGTCAATGACAAAGTCGAGACCTGGGTGCGGGAATATCCCGGCCAATGGATGTGGTTCCACAAGCGCTGGAACGCCTAAGCGGACGGCCCCCGCCGCTCGCACCCATCAGTAATAATTCATCACCGCGTGTTTCGCCTCGGCGAAGAACAGCCAGCGCTCGACGAACAGGCCGACGAGGTGCGTGAGAACAGCAATGACCATCAGGCAGAGGCCAAGCACACCGCCGGCAGCCATCGCCGTCAGCAGCGCCAGAACCGGCAGCAGAATGCCGCTGACAAAGGCGATGATCCAGAGTTTTTCAGCGTGTTTGCGCGCAACGCGAAATCCCATTTCCCGGGTGAGATAATTGTCCAGCGCATGCGGGCGTTCGAGCAGCCGCACTTTGCCGATACCGCCCAACCCGGTGGCGCTTTCCGGCGTCGACAGCGGAACCAGCGTCCTTGCCCGCGTGCGCCAGACCATTTTCGCAACAAGCGCCAGCAGCAGAAGCAGCAATGCCAGGAGTTGCAGTGGCAATCCGCGCGGTCCAGCGAAAAAAGCCGCCAGCAGCGCCCCGCCCGCAAGGGAAAACAGGATGAAGCAGAGCGGTGTCAGCCGGGTGTGCCAGGATTCCACGGTTTTCAGCGATGCATAGATCATCGAGGTGCAATAGACCGTGATCAGCGCACCGAGCACCGTGATCAGGCCGAGAATGCCATCCTGCCGGTTCATGAACAGACACAGAGCGGCGTTCGACGTCAGCGGAACGAAGGTGGCAATCGCCATCACGCCTTCGCGCGACAGCCAGCTTGACCGCCATTGGCTCAGCGCCCGCCATGCCCGCTGCGGGTTGCCGAGATGCTGGAGCGATGACAGCAGCCCGATGCTGATCAGCGCGAGGGCTGCCAGATAGGCGATCTTGGTCGGCACTGCCGACGGGTCAAGAAATCCGAGCCCCAGCATGACGGCGAGGCCATAGCCAAGACCCGACAGCGTGGTGAAGATGATGATCGAATAGGCTGGATGCATTCAGTGCAGCCTCGGGGATGAATATTCACCCCCCTCTGTCCTGCCGGACATCTCCCCCACAAGGGGGGAGATCAGCCTGCATTGCCGCTCCCGCGAAATTTGAAATCTTGCGTGTTGACTGAATACATTGATGCCGATGTGATCTCCCCCCTTGTGGGGGAGATGGGCGGCAGCCCAGAGGGGTGTGTCAAAAAACAAACTCATGTTCAAATCCGGTCCAGCGTTTTGTCGAGCCAGGCAAAGAAGCCGCGTGCGCCTTCGGTGTTTTCAGCCAAAGGAATCATCGGCGCAGCGCTGGCCAAGGATGTGCGGGCGCGCGGCGGCAGATATTTGTTGGTCGGCCGCGTCTCCTGCTCCGGCATCAGGTCAAAACCGCCCCGTTCCGCCACCATCACCGACACCTCGGATGTAGGATCACCGAGATCGCCGTAATGGCGGGCATTGGCCGGGCATGTGCGCACGCACGACGGCACCCGGTCCTCCTGCTGCAGCGTCTCATTGTAGATCCGGTCGACGCACAGCGTGCATTTCTTCATCACCCCGGCAGCCAGGTCCATTTCGCGTGCCCCATAGGCGCAGGACCAGGCACACAGACCGCAGCCGATGCACTTGTCCTCGTCGACAAGCACGATGCCATCCTCGGCGCGTTTGTAGGACGCACCGGTCGGACAGACGGTCACACAGGGCGCATCCTCGCAGTGCAGGCAGGATTTCGGAAAATGCACCACCCGCGCATCGCCCGCTTCGCCGATCACCTGTCCGCCGTCCGGCACCACCTCAAAGCTGTGAATGCGGTTGAGGAAGGTACCGGAAACATCGTCGCCATAGGGATGCTGGTCCGACAGCGCATTGCCATAGGCGCCGGTGTTCCACTCCTTGCAGCTGATGACGCAGGCATGGCAGCCGACACAGACATCGAGATCAATGACAAGGCCAAGCTTCTTGGCACTGCGGGTTTGCGGCAGACTGGTCATGTCGTCCACTCCTGTCCGTAGCGTAATTGATCCACCGGTTCCGGCTGGCTGCCGGGCCGCAACAAGGTGCTGAAATGCGGCTCGCTCACCGCCTCACCCGCCTGCACCTTCTCGATGCGCACGCGCAAATCGTACCAGGCCGCCTGCCCGGTGATCGGATCGGAATTCGACCAGCGCATGCCATCGGCTTTCGGCGGCAGCAGTTCATGGATGAGATGGTTGAGCAGAAAGCCCTTGGTCGCCTCCGGCGCATTCTTGTCGAGCGCCCAGGCGCCGCTGCGCTTGCCGATGGCATTCCAGGTCCACATGGTCCTGTCGTTCACCGCCTCGGTGCGCGCGATCTCACACTTGATGCGGCCATGATGTGACGTCACCCACACCCAGTCACCATCCTTCAGCCCCAGCTCATCGCAAATGCTGCCGGGCACATAGAGCGGGTTCTTGGTGTGGATCTGCCGCAGCCAGGCATTCTGCGATCCCCAGGAATGATACATCGCCATGGGGCGCTGCGTGATCGCATGGTACGGGAAAGCCTCGGTATCGACACCCTGTTCCTCGAACGGCCGGTACCACAGCGGCAGCGGATCGAAGCATTCGAGCAGCCGTTGCCGGTATTGTTCCGGCGCAACCGGCTTGCGGGTGCCCAGCGCCGACAGGCGGAATTTTTGCAGCGTCTCCACATAGAGCTGGATCGTCACCGGCTGCGGCGTATCGAAAAAACCGGTATCGATGGCGAACTGCTGGTAGGCGGCATTGTGGTGCTTGAAATACAGCGCCTCCTCCGGGATGTGCTTCATCCAGAAAGCGCCATTACCGATATAGTTCTTCAGCTGGTCCGGGTTCGGCGTTCCGCGCCCCTCGCCGGTTCCATCCGCATCGCGCCAGCCCGACAGCGGGCCGATGCCCGGCTTGCGCTGGTGATTGACGATGTAGTCGGCGTAATCCTTGTAGAGCGCCCCGCCCTGTTCATTGACGAAACCCGGCAATTTCAGCCGCGCACCGAGATCGATCAGCACCGACTGAAAACCGCGCACATCGCGGTCCGGTTCCAGCACCGGCCAGCGGATGGCATCGCAGGCGGCTTCCGGTTCGGAAATCGGCCGGTCGAGCAGCGAGATGCAGTCGTGCCGCTCAAGATAGGTCGTATCCGGCAGCACCAGATCGGCATAGGCGACCATTTCCGAGGAATAGGCATCGGAATAGATGATCTTCGGAATCTTGTATTCGCCGGTCGCTTCGTCGCGTGCTTCCAGCATTTTGATGGTGCCACGCGTGTTCATCGACGAATTCCACGCCATGTTCGCCATGTAGAGGAACAGCACGTCCACCGGATAGGGATCGCCCGCATGGGCATTGGCGATCACCATATGCATCATGCCATGGGCGGAAAGCGGCGCTTCCCACGAAAAGGCCTTGTCGATGCGCTGCGGCTTGCCATCCGCATCGACCAGCAGGTCTTCCGGACCAAGCGGATAGCCGAGATGCGGTCCGGCCAGCGGCTTGCCCGGCGTGACATGTTCCGCCCGGCCGTGCGGGCGCGGATGCGCCGTGGCCGGTTTCGGATAGGGCGGCTTGTAGCGATAGCCGCCGGGGCAATCGATGGAGCCGATGATCGTCTGCAGCACATGCAGCGCCCGCGCCGACTGAAAGCCGTTGGAATGGGCCGAAATGCCGCGCATGGCATGGAAGGTGACGGGGCGACCGATCATCACGTCGTGCTGTTCGCCCTTCATGTCGGTCCATGGCTGGTTGAGGATGATCTCCTCTTCGAATGCCACCCGCGCGATTTCCGCAGCCAGTCCTTTGATGGTGGCTGCGGATACGCCGGTTTCAGCAGCGACGGCATCGGGCGCGTATTGCGGATCAAGGTACTTTTCCGCCATCAGCCGCAGGACGCTGCGCACCTTGCGGCCGTCATCCGTGGTGAAATCGGCGTTGAGATCGGCAACATGTCCCGGCTCGTCAAAACGCACCAGCGCACCCGTCTTGCGGTCACGCACCAGCGCCTTGCCAAGATCGTCACGCAGGAACAGGCCGTGATCCTCCTTGCCCTCGTCGTCAATCACCAGCCACGGCGCATTGGTGTAGCGTTGGAGATAATCGAGATCGATCTGGCCGTTGCGGAACAGTTCATGGATGATCGCCAGGATCAGCAGCCCGTCCGTACCGGGCCTGATCCCGATCCAGTTGTCGGCCACCGCGGAATAGCCCGTGCGCACCGGATTGACCGAAACGAACCGCGCGCCGTTCTGTTTCAGCTTGGAAATACCCATCTTGATCGGGTTGGAATCATGATCCTCGGCCACGCCGAACAGCACGAACAGTTTCGTCTTGTCCCAGTCTGGCGCCCCGAATTCCCAGAATGCGCCGCCGATCGTGTAGATGCCCGCCGCCGCCATATTGACCGAACAGAAACCGCCATGGGCGGCGTAGTTGGGCGTGCCGAAATTCTGCGCCCAGAAGCTGGTCAGGGCCTGCGACTGGTCGCGGCCGGTGAAGAAGGCCAGCTTCTGCGGCGCGGTCTCACGCACCGGCTGCAGCCAGTCGACGGCGAGCGACAGCGCCTCTTCCCAGCTGATTTCCTTGAATTCGCCCGAGCCGCGCGGGCCGGTCCGCAACAGCGGCGCCCGCAGCCGCGCCGGCGAATAATGCTGCATGATTCCGGCCGAACCCTTGGCGCACAGCACACCCTTGTTGATCGGGTGATCGCGGTTGCCTTCGATATAGCGGACCTTGCCGTCCTTCAGATGCACATTGATGCCGCAGCGGCAGGCGCACATGTAGCAGGTTGTCTTGGCGATTGTGTCACCCACCGGCGCCGACAGGGCAATGTACGGTTCGGTTTGCATGGGGTGATTGCCTCGCTTGTCACAGAATCCCTGTTTTATAAGAACAATTCCAATCCACCAAACACACAAGCGACATTGCACAAGGAAAACGGCATTTGTGATTGCAACAAGTTGCTACTTGCCAAATCAGGACATGGCCTGATTTGATATACCAATGGATGAAAAACTCTCCCGTGCCATTGAAAAGCGCCGTGACGATCTTGTCGCGCTGACCCGTGATCTCATACGCTTTCCCACGGTCAATCCGCCGGGTGAAGCCTACACGCCCTGCGCCGAATTTATCGCGCAACGGTTGAAGAAGAGCGGTTTCGAGACCCAGCTGATTCGCGGCGAAGGCACACCCGGCGATACGGACCGCTATCCGCGCACCAATATCGTCGCGCGCTTTGACGGCCGGACACATGGCCAGACCGTGCATTTCAATTCGCATATCGACGTGGTCGACGCGGGCGAAGGCTGGACAGTCGATCCGTTCGAGGGCGTGGTAAAAGACGGGAAAGTCTACGGGCGCGGTGCCTGCGACATGAAGGGCGGCCTTGCCGCTTCGATCATCGCCGCCGAGGCCTTTCTTGAAGTCTATCCCGACTTTGCCGGTTCCATCGAGATTTCAGGCACGGTGGACGAGGAATCCGGCGGTTTCGGCGGCGTCGCCTATCTCGCCAGCAAGGGCTTTTTCTCAAAACCGCGCGTCGACCACGTCATCATTCCCGAACCGCTGAACAAGGACCGCATCTGCCTCGGCCATCGCGGCGTCTGGTGGGCCGAGATCGAGACCAAGGGCGAGATTGCCCATGGCTCCATGCCGTTTCTCGGCGATTGCGCCGTGCGCCACATGGGTGCGGTGCTCGACGCCTTCGAAAAGGAGCTGTTTCCGGCGCTCGACAAGAAGCAGACCCGCATGCCCGTGGTGCCGGAGGGCGCCAAGCGCTCCACCATGAACATCAATTCCATCCATGGCGGCCAGACCGATGATTATTCCGGCCTGCCCTCGCCTAATGTGCCGGATTCCTGCCGCCTGACCATCGACCGGCGTTTCCTGCTCGAGGAAGACCTTGCCGAGGTCAAGCGCGAGGTGACATCGATCCTCGACCGGCTGCAATGGGAGCGGCCGAAATTCCACTACAACATCCGCGACATCATGGAGGTACAGCCATTGATGACCGAGCGCGATGCGCCTGTTGTCACCGCCGTGGCGCAGGGCATCCGCGACGTCTTCGGCAAGGAGCCGGAATATGTCATTTCGCCCGGCACCTATGACCAGAAGCACATCGCCCGCATCGGCCTGCTGCATGACTGCATCGCCTACGGGCCGGGTATTCTCGACCTCGCCCACCGGCCCGACGAATATGTGGGCATCGAGGACATGGTCGAGTCGGCAAAGGTCATGGCGCTCGGCCTGAAAGTTCTGCTGTCCGGCTCAATCTAGGCATGGTTCTCAAAACAAAAATGTGCTGATCTGCACGGGGTTTACGGCAAAGTCCTTGGGAGACGTTGAATGAACAAATTCTGGAAGTCGGCCCTTGCGGCCAGCGCGCTTGTCCTGCTTTCCACCACCGCATCCCTTGCCGCCAAAACCGACCTCGTGCTGGGCGTCGTCCTGGAACCGCCGCACCTCGATCCGACCGCCGGTGCAGCCACGGCGATTGGTGAAGTGGTCTACGCCAATGTGTTCGAGGGGCTGACACGCATCAATGCCAAGGGCGAGGTTCTGCCCGCCCTCGCCGAGAGCTGGACCGTGTCGGACGACGGCAAGATCTATACTTTCAAGCTGCACAAGGACGTGAAATTCCACGATGGCACGGCCTTTGACGCGCAGGATGTCAAATTCTCGCTCGACCGGGCGCGCGACGAAAAATCCGTCAACCCGCAAAAGCCGCTGTTCGCCGCCATCGACACGGTGGAGATCGTCGATCCGCTGACCGTCAAGGTCACGCTCAAACAGCCCAATGGCGATTTCCTCTACAATATGGGTTGGGCCGCCGCAGTCATCGTCGCGCCGGAAAGCGCCGATACCAACAAGGAAAAGCCCGTCGGCACCGGGCCTTTCAAGTTCGATACCTGGGCGAAGGGCTCGCAGATCGTCATTTCGAAAAACCCCGCCTACTGGGGCGCACCCGTTGCCCTTGATAAGGCGACGTTCCGCATCATCCCCGATCCGGCCGCCGCGACGGCAGCGCTGCTTGCCGGCGACGTGCAGGCGTTCCCTGTGTTCCCAAGTTATGAGGCCGTGCCGCAATTCCAGGCCGATCCGCGCTTCAAGGTGGTCATCGGCACCACGGAGGGCGAGACCGTCCTTGGCATGAACAACCAGAAGCCGCCCTTCGACAATCTCAAGGTCAGGCAGGCGATCGGCCACGCCATCGACCGCAAGACCCTGATCGACGGCGCCATGTTCGGTCTGGGAACGCCCATCGGCTCGTTTTTCCCGCCGCACCATCCCGCCTATATCGACCTGACGGCCGAGTCGGCCTACGATCCGGCACTGTCGAAGAAACTGCTGGCGGAGGCCGGTCATCCCGACGGCTTCAAGACCACGCTGAAACTGCCGCCTCCCGTCTATGCCCGCCGTGGCGGCGAGATCATTGCCGCGGAATTGCGTGAAATCGGCATCGAAGCCGAGATCATTCCGGTGGAATGGGCGCAGTGGCTGGAGCAGGTGTTCAAAGGCAGGGATTACGACATGACCATCGTGTCGCACACCGAGCCGAACGACCTCAACATCTTCGCCCGCGACAATTACTATTTCAACTACACCAGCCCGGCCTTCCGCGAAGTGATCAAGCAGATCGAGGCGACATCCGATACGGCCAGGCGCACCGAACTCTACCAGCAGGCGCAAAAAATTCTGGCTGCCGACGCCCCGGTCGCCTTTCTCTTCCAGCTGCCGAAAACCGGCATCTGGGACGCCAAGGTCGAGGGACTGTGGGAAAACGGCCCCATACCGGCCAATGACCTGACGGCAGTGAAATGGGCGGAATGACAGGCTGATGTATTTGGGTTGTTTCACCCCCCTCTGGGCTGCCGGCCTCCGGGGCGAGCCACGGGTCTCGCCCGTCCTTCGGACCCCCCACAAGGGGGGAGATCAGCTTTCACAGCTGTTTCGATTGGTTCTGAAACATCGGAAAATAAGCCGATATGTCGATGTCGATGTGATCTCCCCCCTTGTGGGGGAGATGTCCGGCAGGACAGAGGGGGGTAAGCACCTCTACCCAGGGTCAAAGAGCCCATGCTGAACTACGTGTCGAAGCGGATTCTGATCGGCATCCTGACGCTTTTGGCCGCTTCCGTCGTCGTGTTCATCGTGCTGGACGTCGTGCCGGGCGATCCGGCGCGGCTGATGCTCGGCATGAACGCCACCGAGGAAGCCGTGCGGGCCCTGCAGCAGCAGATGGGGCTCGACCAGCCCATGCTCGTCCGCTATGCCAGCTGGATCGGCGGGCTCCTCGTCGGCGATTTCGGCAAATCCTATACCTATTCGGTTCCCGTCCTGAACCTCATCACCGAACGCATCGCCGTTTCCCTGCCGCTGGCGCTCATCTCGCTCTTTCTGTCGACAATCATTGCCATTCCCGTCGGCCTGTTTTCCGCGTCGCGGCGCGGCACGATGGCTGACAGCGGCACGATGGCGATTGCGCAGGTCGGCGTTGCCATTCCCAATTTCTGGTTCGCGCTGCTGCTGGTCTATGTCTTCGCCGTCAGCCTGCGCCTCGTTCCCGCCGGTGGCTTTCCCGGCTGGAATGCCGGTGTCTGGGCCGGGTTCAAATCGCTGATCCTGCCCTCCATCGCGCTTGGCCTGCCGCAGGCCGCCATCCTTGCCCGCGTCACCCGTTCCGCGCTGCTCGACGTGCTTGGCGAAGATTATATCCGCACGGCGCGCGCCAAGGGCCTGACCCGCCGCAAGGTGCTGTACCGGCACGCCCTGCGCAACGCCCTGATCCCGGTCCTGACCATTCTCGGCCTGCAGTTCGCCTTTCTGCTGGCCGGTACGATCATCATCGAGAATGTCTTCTACCTGCCTGGCCTCGGCCGCCTGGTGTTCCAGGCGATCACCCAGCGCGATCTCATCGTGGTCCAGGGCGTCGTCATGCTGCTGGTCGCCACGGTCATCGTCGTCAATCTTCTGGTCGATCTCTCCTATGCGCTGGTCGATCCACGCCTGCGGGGCCGCTCATGAGCGCGCCCACGGAATGGCAGGCCAACATCTCCAAAGCCTTTTCCAACCGGTCCTTCGTCATCGGCCTGACGATCACGGTCCTGCTGGCTTTGATGGCGGCACTGTCCTTCGTCTGGACACCCTACGCCGTCGGCTCCTTCGACATTCTCGGCAAGCTGAAACCGTCATCCTCTGCCCATTGGCTCGGCACCGACCATTTCGGCCGCGATATCCTGTCGATGATCATGGTCGGCAGCCGCAATTCCATTGCCGTGGCCTTTGTCTCCGTCGTCATCGGCGCCGGCATCGGCGTGCCGCTCGGCCTGTGGGCAGCGGCCCGCGGCGGCATGATCGATGAAGCCCTGATGCGCTTCAACGATCTCGTCTTCGCCTTTCCGGCCCTCCTCTCTGCCGTCATGATCACGGCCGTGTTCGGCCCCGGCGCGATCAACGCCATCATCGCCATCGGCATCTTCAACATTCCGGTCTTCGCCCGCGTCGCCCGCGGCGCGGCGCTGTCGCTGTGGCCGCGCGAATATATTCTGGCCGCCAGGGCAGCGGGCAAGAGCAGCCTGCTCATCACGGTCGAACACATCCTGCCCAACATGATGAACATTCTTGTGGTGCAGGGCACCATCCAGTTCTCCCTCGGCATCCTGGCGGAAGCGGGCCTGTCCTATGTCGGCCTCGGCTCGCAGCCGCCCATGCCGAGCTGGGGGCGGATGCTGTTCGAGGCGCAGACCATGATCGGCCTGGCGCCGCACATGGCGCTCTATCCCGGCCTCGCCATCGTCATCACCGTGCTCGGACTCAATCTTCTCGGCGATGGCCTGCGCGATGTTCTCGACCCGAAAATGCGGCGGGAGCGGTCATGAACCTGCTTGAAATCAGCAAGCTGACCCTGCGCATCGGCGCGTTCGAAGCCCTGAAAGGCATCGACCTTTCGGTGAGGACAGGCGAAATCCGCGCGCTTGTCGGCGAATCCGGTTCGGGCAAATCCATGACGGCGCTGAGCATCATGAAGCTGCTGCCGGGCGGCGCACGGACCGGCGGGCAAATCAACTTCGGCGGCAAGAATCTGCTCACAGCCAGCGAAGCGGAGATGTGCCGCCTGCGCGGCAACGAGATCGGCATGGTGTTTCAGGAGCCGATGACCGCCCTCAACCCGGTCAAGACAATCGGCGAACAGGTGGCCGAAGGCATCAGGCTGCATACCGGCGCAACCCGCGCCATCGCCGAGGAACAGACGCGCGCCATACTCGACCGGGTCGGCCTGCCCGAGGCGAAATTTCCCCTCAGCCGCTATCCGCATGAATTGTCCGGCGGCCAGCGCCAGCGCGTGGTGATCGCCATTGCCTGCGCACTCAAACCGCGCCTGCTGATTGCCGACGAACCCACCACCGCGCTCGACGTCGTCCTGCAGGCGCAGATTCTCGACCTCCTGCAGAGCCTCGTCGACGAGGAACGGATGGGTCTGCTGCTGATCAGCCACGACCTCGCCGTGGTCGCGGGCATGGCCCATTCGATCACCGTGCTGCGGCATGGCGAGGTCATGGACACCGGCGAAACCACGCAGATCCTGAGCGAGCAGACGCATCCCTATACGCGCCAGCTGGCACAGGCTTCCATGCATGTACCGGAGCGCACGGCGCATCACCTGACCCTGGCAACCCCGGATGGCCCGTTGCTGGCGATCCGCAACCTCACGCGCACCTATCCGGGCCGCCGCAAGGGACTGTTCGGCCGCGATCCGGATTTCCGGGCGGTGGACGACGTCACCTTCGATATCAAGCCGGGGCAGTCCACGGCCCTTGTCGGGCGGTCCGGCTGCGGCAAGTCCACCCTCGCCCGCATGGTTCTGGCGCTTGACCGGCCGACCGACGGCCAGATTCATTTCGCCGGGCGGCGCATCGACAAGCTGACGCCGGATGATCTGCGCCCGGTGCGGCGCAACATGCAGGTGGTGTTTCAGGATCCCTACGGTTCCTTCAATCCGCGCCACAAGGCCGAGCGTCTGATCGCGGAGCCGCTCTATCTGCTCGACCGCGAATTGTCCGACGGCGAGCGGCGCGACCGGGTGCACCGCGCGCTGGAGCGGGTCGGCATCCCGCGCGCCGACAAGGACAAATATCCGCACGAATTTTCCGGCGGCCAGCGCCAGCGGCTCGCCATTGCCCGCGCCATCATCACCGAGCCGAAACTCATCGTCGCCGACGAGCCGGTATCCGCTCTCGACGTGTCGATCCGTGCGCAGATTCTCGATCTCTTCGCCGACCTCAACGACCGGCTGGGCATCGCCTATCTGTTCATCACCCACGATCTTGCCGTGGCACGTGCCATCACGGATACGGTCATGGTGATGTCCGAGGGCAAGATCGTCGAGCGCGGCAAGACCGAGGAAATTTTGCGCCAGCCGCTGTCGGAAGCCGGCCGAGCACTGGTCCGGGCCTCACCCGACCTGCACAAGGCCCTCGCCCGCCGGATCACCGAACAGGGCTAAAACAGTCCAAGAAAAAACAGGATCAGCAGCACGCCCATGAAAAGCGCTGTCGCGACGCTGTAGACGCGCAGCGCCGCGTCGATGTGCGCCGCACCGGCATCGCGGTGGCCGGATCCGTTGAGCATCGGCTCGTTGGCAACCACGCCGCCATAAATGCGCGGTCCGGCAAGCGCGACATCGATGGCCCCGGCCATGGCCGCCTCGGGCCAACCGGCATTGGGCGAGCGATGCAGCCGCGCATCGCGCATCATCACGTCGAACGAACGGGCCGCGGCTTTTCCGCCATGCACGATCCACGCGGCCGCGGCGATCAGCAATCCGGTTAGGCGTGCCGGAATCCAGTTGGCGACATCATCCAGCTTGGCGGCGAACCGGCCAAAGTCGCGATGCCGGTCATTGAGATGGCCGATCATCGAATCCGCCGTGTTCAGCATCTTGTAGGCGAGAAGCCCCGGCAGGCCGAGCAGCGCAAACCAGAAGGCCGGGGCAATGATCCCGTCTGACGTGTTTTCGGCAAGGCTTTCAATCGCAGCGCGCGTGATGGCCGCCTCGTCGAGCACCTGCGGATCGCGCCCGACAATCATCGACACGGCACGGCGCGCACCCACCAGCCCGTCATTGCGCAGTGCATCGGCAACCCGTGCGACGTGCTCGCCCAGGCTCTTCTGTGCCAGGAATACCGCGACGATCAGGGCTTCGATCAGCCCGCCGAACGGCGGAATCATCGTCAGCGCCCAATGGATCAGCACGCCGATACCGGCGGCGGCAAGCAGGAGGACGAGCATGGAAAGAAAACCGTTGCGGCGCTTTTCCTGCTCGGTATGCCCAGCCCTGTTGAAACGCTTGTCGATGAAGGCGATGGCCTTGCCGAACAGCACGACGGGATGCGGCACCCGCTGCCAGAGCCAGTCGGGATCGCCGACATAACGGTCCGCCAGGAGGGCAAGAAACAGAATCAAAAGGTTGATTTCCATGGATGATTCGATCCCGTTGATTCAAAATCTCAGCTTCGCACAGCGTCCATTGCTATAACGGCCCGCTGCCGGAATGTCTCTGCGTCATTCTCATCCAATGGCAGGCCAAAGCGCAACCACTGCGGCGCATGGGCGAATTTGCGCACCAGCACGTGCTGCGCGCACAAAGCCTCGAACAGGGCATGGGCGCGCCCGTGCTCGACCAGCGCAAACAGATCGGTCCCGGCGATTTCCTTCAGGCCGACCCCGGAAAAAACCGCGGAAAGCAATGTGCGCCGATGGGTCAGCCGATCCTTGAAGGCAGCAAGTGCTGACGTGTCGGTAAAGGCGTGCCGGGCAATCGCCAGCGCCGGACCGGACACAGCCCACAGCCCCATGCGCTCCGTCAGCTTCGCCGCAAGCGGCGGGCTGGTCAGGGCAAAACCGAGCCGCAGGCCGGCAAGGCCAAAGAACTTGCCAAAGGATTTGAGCACGATCAGGTCATCGCGCCCGCACTGCGCGGCAATGCTTGTTTCGGGATGCGGGTCGGCAAAGGCTTCATCGACGATCAGGAAACCGCCCCGCGCCCGCAATGTTCCGGCAAGCGCAATCAGCGTGTCCTTTGCGACAATGCGGCCATCCGGATTGTTGGGATTGACGATGACGGCGACCTTGGCGGAATGCGGAATGCCGGAGACATCGGCGCACGATGTCACCGTCCAGCCTGCGCGCTCGAACGAGGATTGGTGTTCCTGATAGGTCGGACCGACGATCGCCACCTCGCCGCGATCCGTCAGATCCGGCATGATCTGGATCAGCGCCTGCGTGCCCGGCGCCGCAGCAATGCCTGCGCCCGCCGAGGCGCCGTAGTAAACACGGGCGGCATCGAGCGCGGCTGCCAGCAGGTTTTCGTCGGGCAAACGGTTCCACACGTCCGGATGAATGGATGGCAGCGGAAAGACCTCCGGATTGATGCCGGTGGACAGGTCGATCCAGTCTTCGCGCCGCCCGCCAAACCGGCTTATGGCACGATCAAGCGCGCCGCCATGCTCAATCTGCATCATCCGGCCATATCGATCATGTGCATGTAGGAACCCGATACCGAGCCGACCCGCAGGCCCGCCTCGCCGAGATCTTCGCCCAGCGCATCGCGGACGCGAAACAGCCGCGCGGCGTCCCCTTCGCGCACAATGCTGGCATAGTGGAATTCATGCGCGGTGAAGGGAAATGGAAACGGCGAAGCCGCCAGCGGCTCGATCCGCCGGTAGCCCAGATGCATCCGGCGCTCGGCAAAACTGGTCTGCAGCGGCAGCAGGCCGAGCATGCCATGGGCTTTCCCCGCGGCATCCTCGATGCTTTCGCCCAGCACCATGTAGCCGCCGCACTCCCCGTAGACCGGGATGCCGCGCTGCGCCGCCTGGCGGATACCGGCGGTAAAATTGGCAGCCGCAGCCAGCTGTTCCGCATAAAGTTCCGGATAGCCGCCGGGCAGATAGACCGCATCGCTGTCCGCTGCCGGAGCTTCGTCGTTCAGCGGCGAAAAGAAGCTGATCTGCGCACCGCGGCGCCGCCAGCCATCGAGCAGATGCAGGTAGGAAAAGGCAAAGGCATTGTCGCGCGCCACTGCAATGTGCTGGCCGAGCGGCGGCACGCGCGCAATATTGGCCATGGAGGCGACGGGACCCAGACGCCCGGCGATCTGCTGCAGCGCGGCAAGGTCGATCTGCCTCCCCATGACCTCGCCCGCATGGGCCATGAACGCATCGAGCGCGCAATGTTCCCCCGCCTGCACCAGCCCGAGGTGACGCTCCGGCAGATGCAGCCTCGGGTCGCGCGCAATGGCGCCGAGAACCGGAATGCCGACCGGCTGCAGCGCGGCGCGCAGCATGGCCTCGTGCCGGGCACTGCCGACGCGGTTGAGCACCAGCCCGGCGATCATCAGCGTGCGGCGGAAATCCCGGAAGCCGCTGACCACGGCGGCAATCGAATGCGACTGCTTTGCGCAGTCGAGCACCAGAATGACCGGCAGCGACAGACGCACGGCGAGATCGGCGGCCGATCCCTTGCCGTCCAGCGCACCGTCGAAAAGCCCCATCATGCCCTCGACCACCAGCGTCTTGCCGCCTTCCGCATGACGCGATGCCAGGGCGCTGATCAGGTGGGGCCGCATCGCCCAGGGATCGAGATTGATGCAGGGCACACTGCTGGCAACGCTGTGATAGGCCGGATCGATATAGTCGGGGCCCGCCTTGGCCGGCGCGATTTTCACGCCGCCATCGCGCAGCGCGCGCAGCAAACCCAGCGTTACCGTGGTCTTGCCGCTTCCCGATGCCGGGGCGGCGATGACAAAGCCCTTCATCCCGCATCCTTTTCGCGGCGTGTTCCCAGCGGATCGACCTGCAGCACACGCCCGTCAAGTGCCCCCAGCCAGTCGAGCGCATTGCGCAGGCGCACCACCTCGCCGATGACAACGATGGCGGGCGGGCGCAGCCCCGCCTGTTCCACGGCGTTCTCGGCCTGCGCAAGGGTTGTTTCCAGCACTGTCTGCGCGCCTGTCGTGGCGTTGCAGACAAAGGCCATGGGTTCGTCCTTCGCGCGGCCCGCCGCCATCAGCTTGGCGGCGATGACGCCGATATGCTTCATCGCCATGTACATGACGATGACGGACGAACCCTTGGCGATGCTCGCCCAGTCCATCGTATCGGGAATGAGGCCCGTCGCGTCGTGGCCGGTCAGGAAGGTCACGCTCTGGTTGGTCTCGCGGTGGGTCACCGGAATGCCCGCATAGGCGAGCCCGCCGATACCGGCGGTGATTCCCGGCACGATGCGGAAGGGAATGCCGTGTTCGACCAGCGTCAGCGCTTCCTCGCCGCCCCGGCCGAAGACGAAGGGATCACCGCCCTTCAGGCGCAGCACCCGCTTGCCGGCCTTGGCCAGTTCCACCAGACGCAATGAGATATCGCGCTGCTGCGGCGAAGGCTTGCCGCCGCGCTTTCCGGCATATTCGAGTTCCGCGTCCGCACGGGCAAAGGAGAGGCATTCCTCGTTGACCAGCGCGTCATAGACAATGGCATCGGCCTGTTCGAGCGCATTGACCGCATGCAGCGTCAAGAGCCCGGGATCACCCGGCCCGGCCCCGACAAGCCAGACATGACCCGTTTCGAACTTCGGCAATTTTGACGTCACTGCGCTCATCGCGCTCCCCGTATCTGTTGCATCGCGCATAGCATAATTTTCCGCATCGCAAGCATGAACTTATCGGAAAAATCATGCAACTCTATCCCAAGCTGGTCTATAAGACGCGCATGAGCGACGAACCCGATGCCGGATTGCGAAAACCAGACGATGCCAACCCTGCTCCCCTGCGCCGGGGCTGGACCACGGGCGCCTGCGCGACCGCCGCAACCAAGGCCGCGCTGATTGCCCTGATAACGGGTGAATTTCCCGATCCGGTCGCCATCATCCTGCCGAAGGGCGAGGTCCCGCATTTTCCGCTGGCGCTCGAATCAATCGGCGACGGCTATGCCATCGCCGGGATCGTCAAGGATGCCGGCGATGACCCCGATGTCACCCACGGCGCCACCATCATCTCCACGGTTCATCCCGCCGCTCCCGGCAGCGGTATCCAGTTTGTCGCAGGCGAAGGCGTTGGCACCGTCACCCTGCCGGGCCTGCCGATCCAGCCCGGTGAAGCGGCCATCAACCCCGTCCCGCGCGCCATGATGACTGCCATCTGCGAGGAAATCTGCGCCCAATACGACCTGCCCGCCGATCTTGTCGTGACCATCTCCGTGCCGGAAGGCGAGGAACTGGCCAAGAAAACCTGGAACCCGCGTCTCGGCATTGTCGGCGGCATCTCCATTCTCGGCACGACGGGCATCGTCCACCCGTTTTCCTGTGCGGCATGGATACACTCGATCCATCGCGGCATCGACGTATCCCGCGCGGCCGGGCTCACCCACGTGCTGGCGGCAACCGGTTCGACCTCGGAAGATGCGGCGCAGGCGCTCTACAATCTGCCTGATATCGCGCTGCTCGACATGGGCGATTTCGCCGGGGGGCTCCTCAAATATCTGCGGGTTCACCCCATCGACCGGCTGACCATCGCGGGCGGCTTCGCCAAGCTGACCAAGCTGGCACAGGGCGCACTCGACCTGCACTCCGCCCGCAGCCAGGTCAGCATGGCATTTCTGGCCGATGAAGTGGAAAAGCTTGGTTTCGACAAGGATATGAGGGAGCGGATTCTGAATGCCAACACCGCGCAGGAAGTGCTTGAAATGACTCAAGGGCTTGGCATCGACCTGCCGAAATCCATCGCCGAAAAAGCCAAGGCCGTGGCGCTTGCCACCCTCAGGGGTGCGCCTGTCGAGGTGGAAATAATCGTGACCGACCGCAAGGGGACAATCCTTGCCCGCCTCTGATCGTCCTGTGCTCATCCTTGGCGGCACGGCGGAAGCGGTCAAGCTTGCCGCCGCGCTTATCGCCCTTGGCTATCGGACAATCTCATCGCTCGCCGGGCGCACCAGCAATCCCGGCAGGATCGAAGGCGACGTGCGCACCGGCGGCTTTGGCGGCGCGGACGGCCTTGCCGCCTATATCCGCAGGGAAAACATAGCCCTGCTCGTCGATGCGACCCACCCCTTCGCCACGCAGATATCGGACAATGCGCGCGCGGCGGCGGATGCCACGGGCGTTCCCTTCGTCCGGCTGGAGCGGCCGGACTGGCAGCGCAAGCCCGGCGATGCCTGGACCAGCGTCACAAGCCTTGAAGAAGCGGTTTCCGCCATTCCCGCCAAGGCCCGGATATTGCTGGCGCTCGGCCGCCAGCATATCGCACCCTTCTCCAGACGAAGCGACGTGTACTTCGTCGTGCGCATGATCGATCCGCCGGAAACGCCGCTCGACCTGCATGATTTCGAGCTGGAACTGTCCAAGCCGGGCAAGAAGGATGAGGAAGCCGCGTTTCTCACCCGCAAGCGCCTCACCCATATCGTCTGCCGCAACTCCGGCGGCGCGGCATCCTATGCCAAGATCGCCGCGGCGCGCGAACTTGGCTTGCCGGTCATCATGATCGAGCGGCCGCACCGCCCCGCCGGTCACACCCTGCCCGACACATCAGGCGTTCTGCGGTTTATTGAGGAAACGCTGGGCTAGCGGCAGAGGTGTTGTTTGTGGGATTTAACACCCCCCTCTGGGCTGCCGCCCTTCTCCCCCACAAGGGGGGAGATCACATCGGCATCAACGCTTTTACCCATTTTGCAATGTCCTGAAACTATTCGAAACGGTAATGACAGCCGATCTCCCCCCTTGTGGGGGAGATGTCCGGCAGGACAGAGGGGGGGGTGAAACTTTATCTCCCCTCAATGCCTGTCACTCCGAGCGTGACCGCAAGGTGTGGTTGTGATCCTTGTGGTAAAGCGCGGAATCGCGGAACGCATCCGCCGACAGGCCCTTGCCGACAAAGATCATGGCCGAGCGCGTCAGGCCCGATTCCCGCACTTTCCCGGCGATATCCGCCAGCGTGCCGTGAATGAACTGCTCGTCCGGCCAGCCGACGCGGTAGGCCACGATGACGGGACAATCGGCGCCGTAGAGCGGCACAAGATCGGTCTCGATCCGCTGGAGGTTGCGGATGGAGAGGTGAATGACAAGCGTCGCGCCGGATTTGCCCAATGTCACGAGATCCTCGCCTTCCGGCATGGCCGAGGACTTCATCGAGGTGCGCGTGAGAATGATGGTCTGGCACACTTCGGGAACCGTCAGTTCCTTTTTCAGCGCAGCGGCGGCGGCAGCAAAGGCCGGAACCCCCGGCGTCACGTCATAGTCGATGCCGAGCGCATCGAGGCGGCGCATCTGCTCGGCCACAGCGCCATAGATGGAGGGATCGCCGGAATGCACCCGCGCCACATCCTTGCCTTCCGCATGCGCCCGCTCGAATTCGGCGATGATCTCGTCCAGCGTCAGCGACGAGGTATCGACAACGCGCGCGCCCTCCGGCACTTCGGCCACCATTTCCGGCGGCACCAGCGACCCCGCATAGAGGCAGACCAGGCAGGACTGGATCAGTTTCAGGCCGCGCACGGTGATGAGATCGGGGGCGCCGGGTCCGGCACCAATAAAATGAACCGTCATTGTCTATCTCTTTCTTGCCAATGCAGCCGTTGCATGGGCGGATTTTGTCTTACCGATCACCAGCGCGCCGTCCGGTCCCGCAGCGGCAAGCGCTGCCGCTTCCGCGACGCCGTGACTGCCTGTCAGTTCGAAGACACGCCGGGAGGGGTTGGCAAGGCGGGGCGTTTCCCGTTCCAGGGTTGCCGCATCGAAGCACAGGAAAGGCAATTGCCAAAGCGCGGCAAGCGCAACCATCGCCGGTTCACCCGCGCGCACATCGAGGGAATGGATGCCGGCGAGATCGCCGGGCTTTACCGCAGCAGCATGCAGGACCGACTCGGCAAGGCCGCGCAGTTCCGCCGGATCGCATCCCCGCTCGCATCCAAGGCCCAGCGTGTAACGGGCTGCGCTCTCCGGCCTATCAACCATCAATGGTGCTTGTGAAGCTCTTCCGGCGTCACGCCCAACAGATCGGCCGTGCGGCGGATGAGGTTGGCTTCCTTCGGATCGAGATCGTCATCGGCATTGGCGATCGTCAGCAGGTGCCGCAGCAGCATGACCTTGCGCTCGAACGGCACATCGGCAAAAGCCAGCGCCGCCTGCTCGCTGGAGGTCTCGTAGCCGAAGTCCTTCAAATAGTCGGCCACTTCGCCGAATTCTTCGGGAGCAATGCCAAAATCATTGGAGGCAATGCGCAGGATCGCCGCATATTCCGACTTTTCGGTCTTGCCGTCAGCCAGCGCCACATGCATCAGAAGCAGCAGCTCCGCCGTCAGGACCGGGTCATCGGCAACCTTCTGCACGGCACTCTTTGCACCAAGAAATGCGGTGATGCGATCAAAGATGCTCTCGCTCATTGTACCCCCAAACTGTCTTCACGCGATAGATCGCAGCCCCGGCGGCTGAATTCAAGTGCGCAAACAACACACTACGGCGCGATTCGCACACATTGATTGACTGCGCGCACAAATGCTCTCGCCAAAGCCGAAATTCCCTCTATGGTCCGGCGCATTCTCAAAGAGTCTCCCGCCATGCCCGCCTTCTTCGACAATGTTCCCGTACTTCTGATCCTTGCCGGCTTTGCCGCCGGTTTCATCGATTCCATTGCCGGAGGCGGCGGCCTGATCACCGTTCCGGCCCTGCTTCTGGCCGGCCTCTCGCCGGTGGAATCGCTGGGGACCAACAAGCTGCAATCGCTGTTCGGTTCCACCTCGGCAACCATAGCCTATGCCCAAAAGGGCCATGTGAACCTGAAGAAGCAGCTTCCATCGGCGTTCATGTCATTCCTCGGTGCGGTGGCGGGTGCCCTCCTCGCCGGCTTTCTGCCCGGCGATCTCCTGCGCGCCTTCCTGCCGGTCCTATTGATCACCATCGCGCTGTATTTTGCCCTGAAGCCCAACATGGGCGATATCGACCGCGCCCACCGGATGACGCCATTCCTGTTCGGTCTCGCCATCGTTCCGCTGATCGGATTTTACGACGGCGTGTTCGGACCGGGCGCCGGTTCGTTCTTCATGCTCAGTTTTGTCTCGCTGGCCGGTTACGGCCTGCTGAAGGCAACGGCCCACACGAAACTGCTCAACCTTGCCTCCAATCTCGGCGGCTTCACCACCTTCGCCTTTCTCGGCGTCATCAACTGGAAGGTCGGCCTGTGCATGGGTGTCGCCCAGTTCATCGGCGCGCGGGTCGGCGCGGGGCTGGCGATGAAGAACGGCGCAAAAATCATCAAGCCGCTGCTGGTGATCGTCTGCCTGGCGCTGGCGACAAAGCTGCTTCTGGACCCGAGCAATCCGATCCGCCTGTGGCTGGCCACGCTGTTTTAGCAGCGTGGCATGAACATCGCCTCTAAAACTCGATGCCCTTCTGCGCCTTGATGCCGGAACGGAACGGGTGCTTGATCATTTCCATCTCGGTGACGAGATCGGCAAACTCGATCAGTTCGTCCTTGGCATTGCGCCCGGTGATGATCACATGCTTCATATGCGGCTTCTGCTTGAGCACATCGATGATTTCCTCCACCGGCAGATAGTCGTAGCGCAGCGCGATGTTCAGCTCATCGCACAGGACAAGATCGGTTTCGTCGTCGAGGATCATTGTCTTCGCCTGTTCCCAGGCATCCCTTGCCATGGCGATATCGCGGGCACGGTCCTGGGTTTCCCAGGTGAACCCCTCGCCCATGGCCGAGATGGTCACCTGTTCGGGGAATTTCTCCAGAACCCAGCGCTCGCCGGTATCCCACGATCCCTTGACGAACTGGATCACGCCGATCTTCATGCCGTGGCCGAGTGCGCGGAAGACAACGCCGAAACCGGCGGTCGACTTGCCTTTGCCCTTGCCGGTATTGACGATGACCAGGCCCTTTTCATCGGTCTTGGTGGCAAGGATCTTGTCGCGCACGGCCTTCTTCTTGCGCATCTTGTCGGCATGGCGCGCGTTGACTTCCTCTTCGGTCAGGTTCAACAGTTTCTGTGATTTTTCAGCCATTTGGCGTCTCCTTCCGAATCATTGTCTCAGGCGGCAAGCATGCCGAGTTCATAGCGCGCCGAATTCGACCGCGGGGTCCAGAAGCCGCGCTGCACGGCCTCCTCCAGCTTTTCGGCGATATCCCGCAGCGCATGCGGGTTCTTGTCTTTCAGGAATGCCCGCACATCCTCGTCCATCAGGAACGCCTGATAAACCGCCTCGAAATGGTGCGTGCGCACGGCACCCGTCGTGGCGGCGAAGGCGAAGAGATAGTCGACCGTTGCCGCCATCTCAAAGGCGCCCTTATAGCCATGGCGCATCACCCCGGCGATCCATTTCGGGTTGGTCACGCGGCCGCGCACGGTTCGCCCGATCTCTTCCTCGAGCGTGCGGATCACAGGCTTTTCAGGCCGCGAATGATCATTGTGGTAGATGGCCGGACGCTCGCCCGACAATTGCTCGACCGCCGCCGACATCCCGCCCTCGAACTGATAGTAATCGTCGGAGTCGAGCAGGTCGTGCTCGCGGTTGTCCTGATTCTGCACCACGGCCTCGACAGTGCGCAGGCGCTCTTCGAGCAGACCGCGCTCGGCCTTGCCCTCTTCACCCGCGCCATAGGCATAGCCGCCCCAGACAAGCCACGCCTCGGCAAGGTCGTCGCGCTTGTCCCAGGCCTTTTCGTCGATCAGCGTCTGCAGGCCGGCACCATAGGCACCTGGCTTCGACCCGAACACGCGAAAGCCCGCCCGCTGCTTTGCCGTTTTCTCGTCGGCACCCTCCGCCACAAGCCGCGCCTGCTCGCTGCGCATGCGCAGGGCAATGGGATTGTCTTCCGCGTCTTCGGGCAACGCGCCGACCGCCCGCACCGCCGTGTCGAACAGTGCAATCTGGTCGGGGAAGGCATCGCGGAAAAAGCCGGAGATGCGCAGGGTCACGTCGACGCGCGGACGGCCAAGCACGGCAGGCGGGATGATCTCGTATCCGGTGACGCGCCGCGAAGCCATGTCCCAGACCGGCTTGACGCCGATCAGGGCCAGCGCCTGTGCAATGTCATCGCCGCCGGTGCGCATGTTCGATGTGCCCCACGCGGTCAGCCCCAGCGAGGTCGGCCATTCGCCATGATCCTGCGTGTAGCGGCGAATCAGCAGTTCGGCCGATTTCTGCCCGAGCTCCCATGCGGCGGGTGTCGGTACGGCACGGCTGTCGACGGAAAAGAAATTGCGTCCGGTCGGCAGAACGTCGGGACGTCCGCGTGTCGGCGCCCCTGACGGTCCCGGCGCCACAAAGCGTCCGTTCAACGCCGTCATGAGCCCCGCCATTTCGGCTGCGCCGCAGGCCATCACAGCCGGATGCAGGGTCGTGCGGATACCGTCCAGAACCGTTTGCGTTGCCTGCCATTTAGCCGGACAGGCGATGTCACCGGCCACAAGCCGGGCTGCCAGCAATTCGATACGCTCCACCGTATCGCCGGCAATGCGCCATGGCTCGCTGGTGACGGCGTTCAGAATTTCGGGCCGTTCCGCATTCCAGGGCGCGGCCATGTCGCAATCCAGCGGATCGAAACCGGCAAAGCCGAGATCAGCGGCGATGGCGCGCTGCAGGCTCTGGTCGGCGCCAACGCCCGAACCGCGCGGCACGCGCGCCAGCGCGACCACCAGATCGGTGAGCAGGCGCCCTTCCGGCGACAGGCCGAAAATATGCAGGCCATCGCGGATCTGCATTTCCTTGAGGTCGCAGAGATAGGCGTCGAGTTTCTGCAGGGCGAGATCGTCGGGATCGTGATCGTGAATGCCCGCATCGCTGTCGAGACCGATATCGCGGACGAGATCAAGAATCTGCACCTTGAGGCGCACGAGCCGGCGCGGATCGACGCCGGAGGCTTCGTAATATTCGTCGACCAGCGCTTCGAGGTCCTTCAGCGGCCCGTAGCTTTCGGCCCGGGTCAGCGGCGGTGTCAGGTGATCGATAATGACGGCGGCGGAGCGGCGCTTCGCCTGTGTGCCTTCGCCCGGATCATTGACGATGAACGGATAGATATGCGGCACCGGCCCCAGTACCGCCTCGGGGAAACAGCTTTCCGACAGCGCCAGCGCCTTGCCCGGCAGCCATTCGAGATTGCCGTGCTTGCCCACATGCACGATGGCATGCGCATCGTAGACACTGCGCAGATAGGCATAGAAGGCGAGATAGCCGTGCGGCGGCACCAGATCGGGCGAATGATAGGTGTCCTTCGGATCGATATTGTAGCCGCGTGCCGGCTGGATGCCGACCAGCACCGCGCCGAACCGGCTGAGCGGCAGCGCAAAGCCGTGCGCCGCATCGAGGAAAAACGGATCAGCATCCGGCGCACCCCAGCGCGCCGTCACCTTCTCCTGAATCACTTGGGGAAGCGATTGAAAGAAGCTGTTGTATTGATTGAGCGAAATCGTTTCGCGGATGGCACGCCCGTCGCTGGCCGCATTGGTCGGGCCCGCCATCAGATGGTTGATCAGCGCTTCGCCATCGGCGGGCATATCGGCGATATCGTATCCGGCATCGCGCATGGATTTCAGCACCTGCCATGTACCCGCAGGGGTGTCGAGCCCGACGCCATTGCCAAGCCGTCCGTCCCGGTTGGGATAGTTGGCCATGACGAGCGCAACGCGGCGCTCATCCGGTTTGCCCGTGCGCAGGCGTGCCCAGTTCGCCGCGAGATCAGCAACGAAGGCGACACGGTCGGCCTGCGGTTCATGCATGACGATATTGGCCTGCACCGCCTCGTCGAAATGCTGCGCCGACTTGAATGAGACCGCACGCGACAGCACCCGGCCATCCACCTCAGGCAGGGCAACATTCATCGCCAGGTCGCGGGCGGAAAGCCCCTGATCCGACTGGCGCCACTGCTCGGCGCTGGAGCCGGAGAAGATGACCTGCAGCACCATCGCGCCATCATGTTCAAGCACGGTCGGCTTGCGCGCGGAACCGGGTGCAGACACGGCAAACCCCGTGGCATTCAACACCACGGCGGGCGGCGCTTCGGCAAAGATGCTCTCCAGCGTGGCGATGGAAACCGGGTCCTTCAGGCTGGAGACGAACACCGGCAGCGGATTGAGCCCCTTGGCGCGCAACGCATCAAGCAAAGCCGCAACAGGCTGGGTCTGGCCGCTCTGCACCAGCGCCCGGTAGAAGCAGATGGCAACGACAGGCGCGCCATCCGTCCAGTCGCGGCGCATCGCGTCCAGCGACGGCGCTGAATTGCCGGGCCACCACAACCCTGCTTTTAGCAGGGGCGCAGCCTCCTGCGGCTTCTCGCCTGATGAGATCAGCGCCGCGCAATAATCGAGGAAACGCTGGGCATTCTGCGCCCCGCCTTCCAGCAGATAATGCCAGAGCGCATCGCGGTCAGGCCGGGCGACCGTCGAAAACCGGTCGAGCCCCGGATCGGGCTTGTCGTCCCCCGGCAGCACCGCAAGCTGCACCTTGTGATTGACGGCGCAGGCATGCAGCGCTTCGAGGCCATAGGGCCAGTAGCTCTCGCCGCCGATCACCCGGACGACGATCAGCCTGGCATGGCGCGCTGTCCGCTCGACATAGGCATCGACGGACATCGGGTGCGACAGGCTCATCATATTGGCAAGGCGCAGCGAAACTGCACCGTCGCCCTGCCGCCGTGCGGCGGCAAGGCTCGCCAGTTCCGTATCGGCGGCGGACAGGAACAGCACATCTCCCGGCGTCTGGCCGAGGTCGATGGCCTCGGTGCCTTCAGCGATGGTGCCTTTCTGGGCAAGCAGGAGATGCATTCAATATCCTATCGTCAGGCAGCGGCAGCGGCGGTGACCGCCGATGTGATGGCGTCATTGTCGATATCGTGCAGTCCGATGACGACGAGACGGGTCTGCCGTTCCTCGCCCGGGTTCCACGCGCGGTCGAAGTAATGCTCGATGCGCGTGCCGACGGCCTGCACCACCAGCCGCATCGGCTTGCCGGGAACATCGGCAAAGCCTTTCAGGCGCAGGATGTCATGATCGGCAATGACGGCCTTCAGCTTCTCGACAAAGTTTTTGGGTTCGGCCACCGGACCAAGCCCGACAACAAAGCTCTCGAACTCGTCATGGTCGTGTTCTTCGCCCGCTTCATGGTCCATTTCATGGTGCGACTTGCGGTTGGCAATGTCCTCTTCGGTGCCGACGCCGAGACCGAGCAGCAGTTCATTGCTGAGCTTGCCGAAGCTGGCCGATACCATGTTGAGCGAGCGCGACGAGCGGCTCTGCACATCGCCGCGCACGCCGTCGAGCTGCTTGTCGCTGATCAGGTCGCTCTTGTTCAGCACGATCAGGTCGGCGGCACGGATCTGGTCCTCGAACAGTTCTTCAAGCGGGCTGTCATGGTCGAGCGATTCGTCCTGGATGCGCTGGGCGTCGACCTTGTCGTGGTCATCGGCAAAGCGGCCCTCGGACACGGCGGAAGCATCGATCACGGTGACGACACCGTCAACCGTCACCTGCGTCTTGATCTCCGGCCAGTTGAAGGCAGCAACCAGCGGCTGCGGCAGCGCGAGGCCCGAGGTCTCGATGACGATATGATCCGGACGGTCGGGACGGTCGAGCAGCTTGGTCATGGTCGGGATGAAATCATCGGCCACGGTGCAGCAGATGCAGCCATTGTTCAGCTCGATTACATCCTCGTCCCGGCAGGCTTCGATGCCGCAGCCCTTCAGCAGGCCGCCATCGACACCGAGATCGCCGAACTCGTTGATGATGAGCGCGATGCGCTTGCCATTGGCATTTTCGAGCAGATTGCGGATCATCGTGGTTTTGCCCGAACCGAGAAAACCGGTGATGACCGTTGCTGGAATCTTCTGACCCTGCATATTCCTATCCCTTCATGGTGAGCGGCAGCCCGGCTGCCACGAAATAGACTGTTGCCGCGGCCTGCGCCACGGCCTGATGGAGACGTCCGGCATGGTCGCGAAAATCGCGCGCCATGCGGTTCTCCGGTACAATGCCGAGACCCACTTCGTTCGAAACCAGAACGATCGAGCCCGGAAGTTTCGGCAGCACTTGCACGAGCTGCCGTGTCTCGGCGGTGATATCGCGCTCGGCCATCATCAGATTGGTCAGCCAGAGCGTCAGGCAATCGACAAGGATCGCCTTGTCCGCGGCTGCAACCCCCTGCAGGGTGTCCACGAGATCGAGCGGCTCTTCGATGGTGTGCCAGGATGAACCGCGCTGCGCCTTGTGCAGGTCGATGCGGACTGACATTTCCTCATCCCAGGACCTGCCGGTTGCGAGATAAACGGGGTCAAGGCCGGAAGCCATGATCAGGCCTTCGGCAAAGCTGGACTTGCCCGAGCGGGCACCGCCGAGAATGAAGGTCACGCCGTGATTCAGCTGGGGCATCGCCGTCACTGCAATCGCGATGATCCGTCAGGTACGATCAAGCGGAATGCGGGCGGGGAAACGAGCGCGTATACAATGCGAGCAGCCATAACAACCTCCGTGCTGGGCCTGAAGGGACACGACCCTTCGGTTCTTGGGCAGGATTGCCCCGAGCGCTTCCTGGGAAACGCTCTATGACTGGCAGGTCTCCTGGCTCGCGGGTCACAGGATGAATGCCGCCTTCCCGGTTTCCCAGTGGCTGCCTTCTGCATATGCGTCAGGCTTTGCATTGATCCTCGCCGCTCTACAGTCGCGGGGTCGGCTGCGGTGGGGTCGCCCTTGAGGGTACAACCGTCGCATTCCCTTTTGATCCCTTGGCCTTTGGCCAATATGGGAACCAATCATGGCTGGGACGTTATTCACCCCCCACGGGAAATGTCAATGGAATCCGCGCGGTTTGCTCAGGGAGTAGTGGGTGGTTCGACAAGCTCACCATGAGGGAGGTGGAGGATTGCAGGGGATATGTTCTGCAATCTCCGCGATTAGCATTGCAGCCCACCCATCCCCTCATGGTGAGCTTGTCGAACCACGCACCGCAGCACATGCAAGCAGCGCATCCACATCCAGCACTGTTTCAAGCTCGGCGGCGATACTGTCCAGCGCGGCGTCCACCCCGGCCTTGTAGTCGAATGCTTCAGCGGCAATGCCCATCGTGCCCAGCAGCGCGGCGCGAAACCGGTCCGCCCCGAAAAGCCCGTGCAGATAGGTGCCGAAAACCTTGCCGTCCGCCGATATGGCGCCGTCGTTGACGCCATTGATGCGCACGGCCGGGCGCGAACAGTCCGGGCCGGTCGTCCGGCCCAGATGAATCTCGTAGCCATCAAGCGGCAGGTCGAACGGCAGCGACTGCGCCGCCACGTTGCGCACGGTCTTTTCCGGCTCCATCACCGTATCGATATCGAGATGCCCGAGCCCTGCCGTCTCCGTCACGCTGCCCTCGATGCCGTCGGGATCGCGTACGGTCCGGCCGAGCATCTGGAAACCGCCGCATATGCCGATGATATGGCCGCCGCGCCGCCGGTGCAGGTCGAGATCCCTGTCCCAGCCGTTCTCGCGGAAGCGCAGGAGGTCGCCGATGGTGGATTTGGACCCCGGAATGATGACCAGCCCCGCATCGGCAGGCAGCCGCTCTCCGCTGCGCACCATCACCACATCCACCTGCGGTTCGGCCATCAGCGGGTCGAGATCATCGAAATTGGCGATGCGGTCGAGCACCGGCACGGCGATCTTCAGCGCCCGGCCCTCGCCCTTCACCAGACGCTCCAGCACGACGGAATCCTCGGCCGGCAGCCGCGCCGCGTCCTTCAGCCATGGCACCACGCCGAAAGACGGCCAGCCGGTGAACTGCGTTATGGCTTTCAGGCCGTCATCGAACAGCGAGACGTCGCCGCGAAACTTGTTGATGATATAGCCGGCGATCATCTCGCGGTCTTCCCGCTGCAGGATCGCATGGGTGCCCACGAGCGAGGCGATCACCCCGCCGCGATCGATGTCGCCGACCAGAACGACAGGCACATTGGCGCGGATGGCAAAGCCCATATTGGCGATATCGCCCGCCCGCAGGTTGATTTCGGCAGGAGATCCCGCCCCCTCGACGATGACCAGATCGGCGCCCTCACGGACGATGTCCCACGACGCCATGACCGCGTCGAGCAGCTGCGCCTTGAATGTCTGGTAGTCGCGCCCCTTGGCCTGGCCCCAGACTTTGCCCTGCACGATGATCTGGCTGCCGGTCTCCGATTGCGGTTTCAAGAGCACCGGGTTCATATGTACCGAGGATGGTACGCCGCAGGCGACGGCCTGCAGCCACTGCGCCCGCCCGATCTCGCCGCCATCGTCGCTGACCGCCGCATTGTTCGACATGTTCTGCGGTTTGAACGGCCGAACCGTCAATCCGCGGTTGCGCGCAAGCCGGCAAAGTCCGGCCACCAGGACGGATTTACCAACATCTGACCCTGTTCCCTGCAACATGATTGCGTGCGTCATGGGCTTTGAGTAGCGGATATGTCTTTCTCTTCCTAGCCCCCGGCAAAACCTATCTGAATCGTTGCGCGGCCCCGCGCTTGCGATAGAGTGGAAATCAAGAGGAATACAGGGAGGTTATCATGGATGCGGTCGTTGATACGGCGTCCGGCCAGTTCGAACTCAATGAGGATCAGCTGGCGATTCAGGACATGGCGCGCGCCTTCGCGGCGGACCGCGTGGCGCCGAACGCGCTGGCCTGGGACCGGGACAAGCATTTTCCCGCCGATGTGATTCGCGAGACCGGCCCGCTCGGCATGGGCGGCATCTACACCAAGGAAGAATTCGGCGGTTCGGGATTGAAACGCCTTGATGCGGTGCTGATCTTCGAAGCCCTGTCTGCCGCCTGCCCGGCCTTCTCCGCCTTCATCTCGATCCACAACATGGCGACATGGATGATCGATCTTTACGGCAATGACGAACAGCGCCAGCGCTTCGTGCCGCAGCTGACCTCGATGGAATGGCTGGCGAGCTATTGCCTGACCGAGCCCAATTCCGGCTCGGATGCCGCAGCGCTCAAGACCCGCGCGGTGCGGGACGGCGACCACTATGTCCTCAACGGCGCCAAGCAGTTCATATCAGGTGCCGGCGATACCGACCTTTACGTCACCATGGTGCGTACCGGCGAGGATGGCCCCAAGGGCATTTCGACCCTGATCATCCCGAAGGATGCGCCCGGCCTGTCCTTCGGTGCCAATGAACACAAGATGGGCTGGAATGCCCAGTCCACCCGGCAGGTGATTTTCGACAATTGCCGCGTTCCCGTGGAAAACCGCCTCGGGGCGGAAGGCGATGGCTTCAAGATCGCCATGGGCGGGCTCGATGGCGGACGCCTCAACATTGCCGCCTGCTCGCTCGGCGGTGCCCAATCCGCCCTCGACAAGGCGGTCGGCTATGCGTCCGAGCGCAAGGCGTTCGGCAAGGCGATCAACCAGTTCCAGGCGCTGCAGTTCAAGCTGGCGGATATGGAAACGGAACTGTCTGCCGCCCGCGTCCTGCTTTACACCGCCGCGTCAAAACTCGACCGCAAGGCGCATGATGCGTCGAAATGGTCGGCCATGGCCAAGCGCTTCGTCACCGATACCGGCTTCAACGTCGCCAATGATGCGTTGCAGATTCATGGCGGCTACGGCTACCTGCACGATTACGGCGTGGAAAAGCTGGTGCGCGACCTGCGCGTCCACCAGATTCTGGAAGGCACCAATGAAATCATGCGGGTGATCATTTCCCGCTCGATGATGGGCCGCTGAACCACACCGCATCCGACACACAAGAACACTATCAGGGAGAATGCTGCGATGACGACAGTCGCTTTTATCGGTCTTGGCCATATGGGCAACCCCATGGCCGCCAATCTGGTCAAGGCAGGCCATACGGTGCTGGGTTTTGATCTCCTGCCGGACAATCTGGCAACCGCCAAAGCCAATGGTGTGAGCATCGCGGCAAGCGCGCTTGCCGCCGTTGCGGATGCCGATGTCGTCATCACCATGCTGCCCGCGGGCAAGCACGTCCTGTCCGTCTATGCGGAGATTGCCGGAAAAGCCAAACCGGGTGCATTGCTCATCGATTCCTCGACCATCGATGTGGATTCCGCCCGCAAGGCGCATGAGACCGCCAAGGCCCATGGCCTGCTCTCGGTCGACGCTCCGGTCTCCGGCGGCATCGGCGGTGCGGCGGCGGGAACCCTGACCTTCATGGTGGGCGGCGCCGGCGACGCCTTTGCTGTCGCCGAGCCAATCCTGAAACCCATGGCCGGCCGCATCGTCCATTGCGGCGAGCCCGGCGCCGGTCAGGCCGCCAAGATCTGCAACAACATGATCCTTGGCATTTCCATGATCGGCGTCAGCGAAGCCTTCACGCTGGCTGAAAAACTGGGGCTGTCGCATCAGGCGCTGTTCGACGTCGCCTCGACCTCGTCGGGCCAGTGCTGGTCGCTGACCACCTATTGCCCGGTCCCCGGCCCCGTGCCGACATCCCCGGCCAACAACAGCTACAAGCCGGGCTTTGCCGCCGCCCTGATGCTGAAGGATCTGAAGCTGTCACAGGAAGCCGCCAAAAGTGTCGGTGCCGCGACACCGCTCGGCCAGCACGCGGAAGAAATCTATGCGGCCTTCGGCGCCGCCGGGAACGAAGGTTCTGACTTCTCCGGCATCATCAATTATCTGCGCGAGGCCACGCGTGAAGGCTGACCGCGCCGGGAAAAGCCGGGAAATTTTCAAAATTTAGATTTGCTTAAGCTCTCGCTAACCTCGCGGTAACGATGTCCGGTTAAAACTTTGCATGGAGCGGACAAGACCCTGCTCCATGCTCCGGATCAGGTACTGCGTACCGGAGCTGTAATTTCTGCCAGCGTATTGTACGGCAGAAAGCCATGCGTCACTTGGCAAAAAACCGCACTGTTCCTCACGGACAGGGCGGTTTTTGACTTGGGTCTTCATCAGAGAACAGCACAAAGAAAAACCGCCGCCCCGACAGGACAGCGGTTTCCGGAATAGTCCGATGCGTGGACGATCAGCCGGCCGAACGGGTCCAGATGAAGGAAACCGCCGACGCGATGCCGCTCCTGGCATTGCCGGATGGCGCATTGCGCTTTTCCGTGGCATTCCAGGCAATGTGGACGCGATTGTTGCGATTGAAGATGTAAAGCATTTGGGCACCTGAGGGTAAAAACATTTGTTGCCGCTCAAATGCGCTTTTTGCCTAAAGTTTGATCACGTTTTTTCGCCATGGCGTGTCGCATTTACAGCAACGACCCGTGCAAATTTGCATGGCAGCCATGCTGAAACCGCATCCCTGTTGCCGCAATTGCTGGTGTTCTGACGGAAACACCAGCAAAATCAACGATGGCGCGGATAGAAAAGCCGAAAACCTGCCTTAATTCAGCCTGCGCCGCTCAAACGCTTGTAATTGGCCCGCAGTGTTTTGCGGCCGGGCCGGAGCGCCGCCTGTGTCGCTTTATCGACGGTGGCCTTGGCGATGGCGGCGGGTGACTTGCCGCTCCACACGTCCAGCCAGAAGGTCGCTGCCGAATTGATCACCGACAGCTGCGCCGCGACGACGCCGTCCGTCACCGCCGCCATTTTTTCGGACACGGCCCGGGTGGATTCCGGCCTGGAAGACGTCTCCGTCATCCCCTCCAGCATCATCATCGGCAGGCGCATGGCGATGACCATGGATGCCATCTGCATGTCATGAACGGGTGTACGGCGCTTCGTCGGAGATTTCATGCTTTGGACCCTTTTGGTTTGAACGCGGCATCGACCGGCGGTTTTAAACCGTTTGCAAGCCGATTGGTTTCATTGGCCATGCCGACAACCGCAAGAAGTTCCATCAGCTGCGGATCCGTCATGCCCTTGGCACGGGCGGAGGCCGTGTGCGACCAGCTGCAATAGTCGCAATTGTTGGTGGCGGAAACGGCGATATAGATCATCTCCTTGACCAGCGGATCGAGCGCACCGGGCGCCATGACTTCCTTCAGGCTCTCCCAGGTGCGCTTGAGCAGTTTCGGGTCATTGGCCAGCACCTTCCAGAAATTGTTGATCCAGTCCGTCCCGCGCGTCTGCATGATGTCGTCATAGACCGCCCGCACGGCGGCATCGGCCTGTTCATACTCGATCATCGGAACAATGGTTGGGTCGGTCATCGTGCTTTCCCGTGCGTTGGAGCCTGGCAAACAGCCATCCGGAAACGCCGGATGGCGGGCGGTTGAAACCCAGATTGCGGCGGAAGACCGGGAAAAGTCCATTGGAATTCCTTCACGGGAAAATCCGGCGCTTAGAGCCAGTAAAACCGGGAAAAACCGCACCGCAGTGAATGAATTAATGAAGAAAAATCGCCTAAAGCATTGATCTTTCATCATCCGGCTTGTTACACTACCCCCATGAACATTGTGACATTCGGCTTCACAATAGGTTTTCCCGCGTCGTTATATCGACAGGTGCTGTCGCGATATACCTCATTAATTCAATGAAACCATTGCATTCTGATGCGATAAGGATGCCAAATGGCACATAAGCGAACGACTGGGTAAGGCAGTACCAAGTTAAGATTCGTACCGGGTGAACTGTCAAAACGAGTGGGAGACAAAACTGATGAAGAAGCTGCTTGCTTCAACTTTACTGGCCGCAGGGCTTTTCGGCTTTGCCGGAGCTGCTTCGGCGGCGGGGTGCGGGTCCGTCACCATCGCCAACATGAACTGGCAGTCAGCGGAAGCGCTGGCTAATCTCGACAAGCTTATACTCAGTGTAGGCTATGGCTGCGATGCCGAACTGGTCGCAGGCGATACGGTTCCAACCTTCACGTCGATGATCGAAAAGGGACAGCCTGATATCGCGCCGGAAGGCTGGCTCAACGCCGTCAAGGAACCGCTGGACAAGGCGGTCAAGGAAGGCAAGCTGGTCTATGCCGCGCCTGCCATCACCGAAGGCGGTACGGAAAGCTGGTGGGTACCCAAATACTTTGCCGATGCGCATCCGGATATCAAGACGATCGCCGATGCCATGAAGCACCCCGAACTCTTCCCTTCGCCGGAAGATCCCAAGAAGGGCGCCGTGTTCAACTGCCCGTCGGGCTGGGCGTGCCAGATCACCACGGGCAATTTCTTCAAGGCCTATGAAGCCGAGAAACACGGCTTTACCCTCGTCGATACGGGATCGGCCGCGGGTCTCGATGGCTCGATTGCCAAGGCCTATGAGCGCAAGGAAGCCTGGCTCGGTTATTACTGGGGTCCGACGGCCATTCTCGGCAAGTACCCCATGGTCAAGCTCGACAATGGCGTGCCGTGGGAAGAAAAGGAATGGAAGCGCTGCAACGTCGTTGCCGATTGCCCCGATCCGAAGCCGAACGGCTGGCCGAAGGCGGACATCTACACGATCGTCACCAAGAAATTTGCTGACGCTGCGGGTCCGGCCTTCGAGTACCTGAAGAAGCGCCAGATTTCCAACGAGGAAGCCAACAAGCTCCTCGCCTGGATGGTCGACAATCAGGCGACCGGCGAAGACGGTGCCAAGTATTACCTGAAGAACAACGAAGCCACATGGTCGAAGTGGGTTTCTCCGGAAGCCGCTGAAAAGATCAAGGCCGCGGTCAAGTAACCGATGGATGCGGCGGAGATCTTCTTCGCCGCATCGCACCATCCCGAATGGGCCGAACGTTGCCGCGTCCGGTCGCGATGGTCATTTGATGACCCACAAAGAAGGGGACGCACCATATGGATTGGTTCTACTCATTCCCGAAAATGAATGACGAGACACTCCGCAATTTGAAAAAAACCATGGATGAGGGCTTCAAGGCCTTCACCCGCAGTTACGGCGATGTGATCGAGTCATTTTTCCAGCCGCTGCAATACTTCCTGATCCAGGCCGAAAAATTCATGACGACGACGCCCTGGCCGATCATGGTCCTGCTGATCGCCGGCATTGCCTGGCTCGCCAGCCGCAACTGGAAGATCGTGGCCGGAACGGTCATCACCCTGCTCCTGATCGGCTATTTCGACATGTGGAGCGATGCGATGAAGACCATCGCGATGATTTTCGTCGGCACCGTCGTCTCGGTCGTCGTCGGCATTCCCATCGGCATCATCATGGCCCGTTCCGACGGTTTCCAGCGCATCGTCAACCCGATCCTTGACGTCATGCAAACCATGCCGAGCTTCGTCTACCTCATTCCCGTGGTCATGCTGCTCGGCATCGGCAAGGTGCCCGGCCTCATCGCCGTGGTGATCTACGCCATTCCGCCGATGATCCGCCTGACCAATCTCGGCATCCGGCTCGTCGACAAGGATGTGCTCGAGGCGGCCGATGCCTTCGGCTCATCCAGCTGGCAACGCCTGAAGAACGTGCAGATCCCCCTCGCCCTGCCCACCATCATGGCCGGCATCAACCAGACGATCATGATGGCGCTCGCCATGGTGGTCATCGCCTCGATGATCGGCGTCCAGGGCCTCGGCCAGCCGGTTCTGCGTTCGGTCAACGGCCAGTTCTTCTCGCTCGGACTTTTCAACGGTCTTGCCATTGTCGGCATTGCCATCATTTTTGACCGCGTCAGCCAGGCCTATGGCATGCGCCTTCAAAAGCACCAGGAGGTGGTTCATGGCTGATCGTTCCGTTCAGGGCGCCGGTATCCAGATCAAGAATCTCTACAAGATTTTCGGCCAGAAACCGGGAGCTTACGTCGATGCCGTCAAGAAAGGCATGACCAAGACCGAGCTCAACGAAAAATACAACCACGTGCTCGGCCTGCGCGATATCAATATCGATATGCCCGCCGGCTGCATCCAGGTGGTCATGGGCCTCTCGGGTTCGGGCAAATCGACGCTGATCCGCCACATCAACCGGCTGATCGATCCGACGGTCGGCGAGGTCATCATCGGCAACGCCGATGTCTGCAAGATGAACCAGAACGACCTGCGCGAGTTTCGCCGCCACAAGACAGCGATGGTTTTCCAGAAGTTTGCGCTGCTTCCCCACCGCACGGTGCTCGACAACACGGTCTATGGCCTGGAAATCCAGGGCCTGAGCCGGGCAAAGCAGGAAGAACAGGCACGGCGCTGGATCGAGCGCGTCGGCCTGAAAGGCTTTGAGGAGAATTATCCCAACCAGCTTTCGGGCGGCATGCAGCAGCGTGTGGGTCTTGCCCGTGCGCTCACCAATGACGCGCCGATCCTGCTCATGGACGAAGCCTTTTCCGCCCTGGATCCGCTGATCCGCATGGATATGCAGTCCGTGCTGCTCGACCTGCAGAAGGAAATCAAGAAGACCGTGGTGTTCATCACCCACGATCTCGACGAAGCGCTGCGGCTCGGCGACCGGATCGCCATCCTGCGCGATGGCGAGGTGGTGCAGCAGGGCACGGGACAGGATATCGTGCTGAAACCTGCGGACGAATATATCTCGAGCTTCGTCAAGGAAGTGAACCGCGGCCGGGTGATCATGGTCGACACCATCTCGACCAAGGGCGACGGCTCGGCCAATGCGGGCGGCGTGACGGTTATGACCGGAACGATCCTCGAGGAAGCGGCCAAGACCATGACCGACGCCAACCAGCAGCACGCAACGGTTGTTGATGAGGCCGGCAAGCCGCTCGGCGTCATCAGCATGAACAACCTGATCCAGGCGATGGTCACCCCCATCAGCCATCTGACCCATCAGGCGGCGGAGTAGGCGTTCCCACCCCCCTCTGGGCTGCCGCCCATCTCCCCCACAAGGGGGGAGATCACATTGGCAGGAACGCTTTCGCGCTATTCTCAGTGTTGAAGATTGGCTGAAACAATCGTGACAGCTGATCTCCCCCCTTGTGGGGGAGATGTCTGGCAGGACAGAGGGGGTGAAAGACCCTCTTCATGAAAAACCACGCCAACTTATCCACCACTTCCCAACCCACGTTATTCTCATCCCTGTCCTTTCCGGCGGGAATGCTTCCGGAAACTTTCGAAAGTCGGGAAAGGATCGGCGCTTCGGCTTCACAGGGAGAAAACCTGTGCTGCCGGGGAGGCTTGGCCCGGTGGTGGACCATTGGGCAAAGCTTGAAAACGTCGGGGCGGGTGGTCCCAGGATCGCAAGCATTGCATACCAGAATACCCAAGACCCGCGTTCCAGGGACCGCCCGTCTTTCCCACCTTTCAACAGCCAGACGCGACAGCGGGCGTGGCAACGGAGAAGAGCGTTGCAGAACAATCCTGCGTGGTTCGACAGGCTCACCATGAGGAAAGTTGAGGATTGCAGGGAGCACTATTCTCGCAACTTTTGCGATTAGCATTGCAACCAAACCACTTCCCTCATGGTGAGCCTGTCGAACCACGCACCACGCACTGTAAACCACGCAACCCGCCCATTTCACCCGTCCGCCACCCATGTCGCTTCCCTTGCGCTCGGCGTCGCTCAGGCCGCGCACGATTGCCCCATCTCTGGTGATAGTGGCACCATCGCAAGTGAAGGGCATGAGCTATGAGTGAACCGGCAGCAGACATCGAAATCCCCGCAACGGCACGCGATCATGGCCGGCGTGGCGGACGCTCCCGCCCCCGCAGCGTTGAAAGCGGCGCTTTCGACCAGCCGCCGTTCCGGCAGCTGAAAATCCCGTTCACGCCGACCAAGATCATCTCCGACGACGAGCTGGAATCGATCCACAATGCCTCGCTGCGCGTCCTGCAGGAGATCGGCGTCGACGTGCTGCATGACGGTGCGCGCGAGATCATGAAGACGGCAGGCGCCGACGTGCGCCCCGGCTCGCAGCGCGTGCATTTCGACAAGGACATGATTCTTGAATATGTCGGCTATGCGCCGTCGGAATTCACCCTGCATGCCCGCAATCCCGCGCACAATGTGCGCTTCGGCGGCAACAACCTGATTTTCGCGCAGATGGGTTCGGCGCCCAATTGCTCCGATACGGACAATGGCCGGCGCTCCGGCAACCAGGCGGATTTCCGCAACTTCGTCAAATTGGCGCAGATGCACAACATCATCAACACCACGGGCGGTTATCCCGTCGAGCCGATCGACATCCATCCCTCGGTGCGCCACCTCGAATGCATCCGCGATCTCGCGACTCTGTCCGATAAGGCATTCCATATCTATTCGCTCGGCAAGGAGCGCAATCTGGATGGTATCGAGATCGCCCGTCTTGCCCGCGGCATCAGCCAGGAGCAGCTGCAGAACGAGGCCTCCTGCTACACCATCATCAACACCAATTCGCCGCTGAAGCTCGACGTGCCGATGATGGAGGGCATCATCCATATGTCGGGCAACGGCCAGATCGTCATCGTCACGCCGTTCACGCTGGCGGGCGCCATGGCGCCGGTGACCATCGCCGGGGCGCTGGTGCAGCAGAATGCCGAAGCGCTCGCCGGCATCTCCTTCACCCAGATGGTCAGGAAGGGTGCGCCGGTCGGCTATGGCGGCTTCACCTCCAATGTCGACATGAAATCCGGGGCACCCGCCTTCGGCACGCCGGAATACATGAAGGCGCAGATGGTCGGCGGCCAGCTTGCCCGCCGCTACAAGATCCCCTACCGCACCTCCAATGTCTGCGCCGCCAACACGGTCGATGCACAGGCGGCCTATGAATCCGTCTTCTCGCTGTGGGGCGCGATCCAGGGCGGCGGCAATTTCATGCTGCATTCCGCCGGCTGGCTGGAGGGTGGCCTCTGCTGCTCCTACGAAAAGATGATCCTCGATTTCGACCTGCTGCAGATGGTAGCGGAATTTTTGACCCCGCTCGACCTGTCGGACGACGCGCTCGGCATCGAAGCCATGCGCGATGTCGGTCCCGGCGGCCATTTCTTCGGCACCGCCCACACCCAGTCGCGCTACAAGACGGCCTTCTACGCCCCGATCATTTCCGACTGGCGCAATTACGAGACGTGGCAGGAGGCGGGTTCGCCCACGGCCATCGAACGCGCCAACCGGGTCTGGAAGGAACGGCTTGCCACCTATGAGAAGCCCGCCATCGACCCGGCCATCGAAGAAGAGATCAATGCCTTCGTCGCCCGGCGCAAGGCCGAGGGCGGCGCGCCGACCGACTTCTGACCGCCGCACCGGAATCAAACGCACAACACGTTGAATCACATTTCCATACAAGAGGCATAAGTGAATGAAATCGCACGTTAAAGCAGTAGTCATTGGCGGCGGCGTAGTCGGATGTTCGGTCCTTTACCATCTCGCCCGCGCCGGCTGGACCGATGTCCTGCTGATCGAACGCTCGGAGCTGACATCGGGATCGTCCTGGCACGCGGCAGGCGGTTTCCACACGCTGAACGGCGATCCGAACGTCGCCAAGCTGCAGGCCTATACGGTCAGCCTCTACAAGGAAATCGAGGAACTCTCCGGCCAGTCCTGCGGCCTGCATCTGACCGGCGGCGTGATGATGGCCGACAGTCCAGAGCGCATGGACTTCCTGCGCCTTGCCCATGCGCGGGGCCGCTATCTCGGCATGGATACGGAGCTGATCACCCCTTCCGAAGCCAAGGCCATGTTCCCGCTGATGGACGAAACCAATTTCGTCGGCGCCATGTGGGATCCCGTCGAAGGCCACCTCGATCCATCCGGCACCACCCACGCCTATGCCAAGGCCGCCCGCAAGCTGGGCGCCGAGATTTCCCTGCGCAACCGCGTCGTCGAACTGACGCAGGAAGTCGACGGCACCTGGAACGTCGTCACCGAACAGGGAACAGTGAAGGCCGAACATGTGGTCAATTGCGGCGGCCTGTGGGCGCGCGAAGTCGGCCGCATGGTCGGCCTCGAACTGCCGGTTCTGGCGATGGAGCACATGTATCTCCTCACCGAAGACGTTCCGGAAGTGATGGAATTCAACCAGTCGACCGGACGCGAACTGATCGGCGTCATGGATTTCAAGGGCGAGATCTACACGCGGCAGGAACGCAACGGCATCCTGCTCGGCACCTATGAGAAGGCGGCCAAGCCGTGGTCGCCGGTCAACACCCCGTGGGATTTCGGCCATGAACTGCTGGCTCCGGATATCGACCGCATCGCCCCCTCCCTCGAAGTCGGTTTCAAGCATTTCCCCGGCATCGAAAAGGCCGGCATCAAGCAGATCATCAATGGCCCCTTCACCTTTGCACCCGACGGCAACCCGCTCGTCGGTCCCGTTCCCGGCCTGACCAATTACTGGACCGCCTGCGCCGTCATGGCCGGGTTCAGCCAGGGTGGCGGCGTCGGTCTTGCCCTTTCCAACTGGATGGTGCACGGCGAACCCGGCTTCGACGTCTGGGGCATGGATGTCGCGCGCTTCGGCGAATGGGCCACGCTGCGCTATACCAACGCAAAAGTGCGCGAAAACTATTCGCGCCGCTTCTCCATCCGCTTCCCCAACGAGGAACTGCCCGCCGCACGGCCGCAGCAGACCACGCCGCTCTATGACACCATGCTGGCGCAGAACGCCGTCATGGGCGATTCCTGGGGTCTTGAAACCCCGCTCTGGTTCGCACCCAAGGGCACCGAAGCCAAAGATATCGTTTCCTATCACCGCTCCAACGATTTCGAGCATATCGGCAATGAGGTCCGCGCCACGCGTGAGCGGGTCGGCGTCACCGAAATCGCCAACTTCGCCAAATACGAAGTCACCGGCAGCGGGGCTGAAGCCTTCCTGTCGCGCCTGATGACCAACACGATGCCGAAAGCCGGCCGGCTGGTCCTCACCCCCATGCTGAACGAGAAGGGCAAGCTGATCGGCGATTTCACCATCGCCAAGGCAGCCGAAGACCGTTTCCTCATCTGGGGTTCGTCCGCCGCCCAGCGCTATCACATGCGCTGGTTCCAGCGGCACCAGCCGAAAGACGGGACGGTGCATATCCACCGCTTCGACCAGACGCTGGTCGGCCTGTCCATCGCCGGACCGAAAGCACGTGACCTTCTCGCCAAACTCGTCGACGAGGACGTGTCGAACGCTGCCTTCCGGTTCATGGATTTCCGCGAAATGGCCGTCGGCGGTGCGCCCTGCAAGGTCAACCGCATTTCCTATACCGGCGATCTCGGCTACGAAATCTGGATGGAGCCGGCCTATCAGCGGCTGGTCTATACCGCCATCAAGGCTGCGGGCGAGGAATTCGGCATTGTCGATTTCGGCATGCGTGCGCTGCTCTCCATGCGGCTTGAGAAGAATTTCCCGACCTGGTTCCGCGAACTGCGCCCGATCTACGGCGTTTATGAAGGCTCGATGGATCGTTTCATCAAGCTTGGCAAGAACGACTTCATCGGCCGCGAGGCTGCAGCGCAGGAAAAGGCCGAATTCGATGCCGGGACCAGCAAGAAGCTGCGGCGGGTCTCGCTGATCATCGACGTGCCACATGGCAATGGCGCTGCCGATGTCATGGGCGACGAGCCGATCTGGGCCAGGGTCAGCAAGGATTACGGCGTCGTCGAGGCCGGGCATGGCATCGGCGCACCGCGCTTCAACGATGCGGGCGCGGTCGTGTCCTTCGAAGGCGACAAGGGTGCGGTGCAGGGTGAATGGCGCGTGGTCGGCTGGGTCACGTCGGGCGGCTATGCCCATCATGTCGGCCATTCCATGGCACAGGGCTATGTGCCCGCCGAGCTTGCCGACAACGAGAATGCCGGGCTGTTCGAGGTCGAGATTTTGGGTCTTCGCCGCGCCGCCCGTATCAACATCGAGCCGCCCTTCGATCCATCCGGTGCCAAAATGCGCGGGTGATCGGATCGCTGCAGAATCTGTGGTGCGTGGTTCGACAAGCTCACCATGAGGGAGGTTGAGGATTGCAGCCCACCCAGTTCCCTCATGGTGAGCTTGTCGAACCACGCACGATAGATATGCAATGTGGATCTAAACAGCCACACCCTCAAACGCCGAGACAAAGGGCAGGCCCTTGCGCCTGCCCGTCCAGCCCACGACGATGAGGGCACTGGCGGCCTCATGGTGACGCTGGGCGAGCGCCCACGATTTGCAGTCGATCGCGGCGACATCGGCGCGGCCTGACGCCACCGCCCCGATGGACAGGCGGTGGCCGCCGGTCTCGACAAGCCGCGTGAACAGGTTGAACCCCTCGCCCCGCAGCGCCAGGTCGCGCTCGATGGCGAGATAGCCCGACATGGAATCAGGACTGTTGAAGGCAAGACGCTTGCCGCGCAGGCGATCCACCGGCAGGACCGGTTCGCCGCCGCGCGGTGCCGGAACCGCCAGCCCCTCGCCCCGGCGCATGACAAGCGCGCTGGAATAGAACACCTCATCGCCGCCCGCCACGCCGGAATAGTCGTCCTGCCCCGCCACATGCACATGGGCGGCAAGGCCGAGTTCCATCGGTCCCCAGCACGTCTGGGCGAGCAGGAGCGCCGGATGGCGCCACAGCGTCGGCAGATCAAGTTCGTGGGGCGGCAGCGTTGCGGGATCGGGCGCAATCACCGCGCCCGAGGCATCACGGATACCGCCGGGAACGGGCGGCAGGTCGCCATTGCGCCGCGTCAGGTAATCCGGTGCGTCAAAACCTTTGGCCCGCAGTCTGTCGCGCAGGACAAGCCACTGCGCATCCACTTCGGCGCGGCGTTCCGGCCAATCATACATCGGCAAAGCTGCAATAGGGATCATGCGGGAATGTTACTCTGTCGGAGGCTCGGCGGGAATAGGCACGCTGGTGCCGCCCTGCAGGGAAATGCCGTGGCGGCGCGGGTGGAAAGCCCGGGCCGTTGCCGGTTCGCGGCGCAGCACCGGGTGCGCAACCTCCTCCTTGCTGCGGAAGGCATAGGCGCGCAGGATCTCGAAATAGTTGCGGAAGACGTAGCCGCCATTCATGGCTTTCCACTCCTCCCGCTGCTCGCTGTAGAGCTTCGGCAGCTTGTACCACGGAACGGTCGGCCGCTTGTGATGGACGAAATGCAGGTTGTTGTTGAGGAACAACAGCGCCAGCGGCGATTTCTCGACAATGATCGTGCGGCCATCCGGACGCTCGGACCATTGATGCTCGCAATAGGTGCGGATGGCGATGATCGACAACCCCGCATAGGCCGATGTCACGGCATAGAGCCAGAGCGGAATGCCGAACGCCAGCAACAGCGCAACCAGAATGACCAGCCCGGCGGCGTGTGACAACCAGGCATTGCGGACCTTGCGGTCGCCGCCCGAAATCAGCCTGGCCTCGCTGATAAGAAAGCCGATCACCATGAGGACCGGCCCGATGACAACCCGGCCAATGAGCGTATTGTTCCAGCGCAGCAGGGTTTTCAGAGCACCCGGCAGTTTATCCCAGTCGCCCAGCGCCCGGTAATAGCTCTCCGGATCGTCATAGGGATCGGTCAGCCGTTCATCCGCATGGTGCTTCAGGTGCAGATGCTTGTAGCGGCGATAGGGATAGAACAGGCCGAGTGGCAGGGAGACGAGAAGCTCGTTCAGCCAGCCGCTGCGTGTGGGATGTCCGTGCAGGGCTTCGTGCTGCAGCGAGGAGTGAAACGCCACCGCCACCGCCATCAGCGCCAGGGCCGCGAACGGCATGGCGGGATAGACGTATGCTCCGGCTGCGAACCACAGTCCGTAGCAGACGAGCATCAAGCCAATGGTTGGCCATTCGATGCCGGGGTGTTTGCGTTCCCGGCCGGTTTTGTCAGTTGGTTCTGCTGTATGTACTTCTGATTCCATGATTTTCATGGTCTCACTGTCCAAAACTGTCAGCAATGATATTATTGTGAGAAACCGTTGATTTTGCGCACCAAATCTTGCATTTGTTGTACTCAGTAAACAAAGAGGCGGAAAAATGGACAAACGCGATCTGTCGCGCCTGTTTCAGGAGCGGATCAGGAGCCTGCTCAACCGCAGCGGCAACAACCAGTCATCCTTTGCGGCAGCGGTCGGCATCGACCGCTCCGCCCTCTCCCAGCTCCTGTCCGGCCAGTCCACCCGCCTGCCGCGCGTGGAAACGCTGCTCAACATTGCCGAACGTTATGCCGTTTCGCTGGACTGGCTGCTGGGCCTCAGCCAGGACGAGGGCATCATCGGCGAACTGCGCGCCAGCATGGAGATCGAGGAGGGTGTCGACGGCTTTGAGCGGACGCTGCTGGTGCGCTGGCATGCGGAGGCCTCGGGCAGCAAGATCCGCTATGTCCCGGCCCGCATTCCCGACCTCCTGCGCACCCAGGCGGTGATCGCCTACGAGACATCGCTGGTGCACCGCGACCCCGTCACCCAGATCGCCGAAACCGCGTTCCGGCTGGACTACAACCGCCAGCCCGGCACGGATATGGAAGTGTGCATGCCCTACCAGACCCTGCGCGATTTCGCCAAGGGCGGCGGCATCTGGGGCGACCTGTCCCGCGATATCCGGGAAGAACAGCTGCAACGGATGAGCGTGCTGATCGACGAGCTCTACCCGTCCTTCCGGCTCTATCTGTTCGACGGGCGCGAGCGCTTCTCCGTGCCCTACACGGTCTTCGGCCCCTACCGCGCCGCGATTTTCGTCGGCGAGATGTATCTTGTCCTCAACACCACGGAAGCTGTCCTGACCATGCAGCGGCATTTCGACGGGCTGATCCGCGTGGCAAAGATCAACGCGCACGAGGTCGCCGCCTATATTTCCACGCTCAAGGCCGAATGATGCGGCAGCACTTGTCGCAAATGAAGATTGACCACATATAAAGACTTCCTTATATCGTTATCTAAATAGCACCATAGGAACGCGCCATGACCACAGCCAATCCGCTTGCCGAACTTCTTGCTGAAAAAGGTGTCCTTTTGGCTGATGGCGCGACGGGCACGAACCTGTTCGCATCGGGTCTTGAGGCTGGTGAAGCCCCGGAACTGTGGAATGAAGCCCAGCCGGAAAAGATTCTTGCCCTGCATCAGGGCTTTGTCGATGCGGGGGCTGACATCATCCTCACCAATTCCTTCGGCGGCACGCGGCATCGCCTGAAACTGCATCACGCGCAGGACCGTGTGTTCGAGCTGAACAGGAAGGCCGCCGAACTCGCGCGCGCCGTCGCCGACAAGGCGGGGCGCAAGGTAATCGTCGCCGGATCGGTCGGACCGACGGGCGAGCTGCTGGTGCCGCTTGGCGCACTGACCGAAGAGGACGCCGTTGCCGCCTTCACCGAACAGCTGGAAGGCCTGAAGGCCGGCGGCGTCGATGTGGCCTGGATCGAAACCATGTCCGCACCCGGTGAAATCCGTGCCGCTGCAGAAGCGGCCGTCAAGGTCGGCCTGCCCTATGTCTATACCGGCTCGTTCGATACGGCGGGGAAGACCATGATGGGCCTGCCGCCGAAGGATATTCACGCCGTCGTCGATGGACTTGCCGCGCGCCCTGTCGCCGTCGGCGCCAATTGCGGTGTCGGCGCCTCGGATATTCTTGCGTCGCTGCTCGACATGTCGGAGGCCGATCCGCAGGCCACCATCGTCATCAAGGGCAATTGCGGCATTCCGGAATTCCGCGGCGCGGAGATTTTCTATTCCGGCACGCCGGAGCTCATGGCCAATTATGCGCATATGGCAATTGACGGCGGCGCAAAAATCATCGGCGGCTGCTGCGGCACCTCGTTCGTGCATCTGGCCGCCATGCGCAAGGCGCTCGACAGCCATGTCAGCGGCATCAGGCCGACGGTAGAGACCATCATCGAAACCATCGGGCCGATGCGCAACAAGCTGTCCGCCCATGCCGATGACCTGCCCAAGCGCGAGCGCCGCGGCCGCCGGGGCTGAAATCGCGCCCTTTGAGGCAATGTCGTGGTGCGTGGTTCGACAAGCTCACCATGAGGGAGCTTGTGGGCTGCAATCAAACCACTTCCCTCATGGTGAGCTTGTCGAACCACGCACATTGATCCTGCAATCCTTCGAGACAAAAATGGCCGGGAAATCCCGGCCATTTGCTTTTCAACAATGCAACAAACCTATTTCTCACCATCCAGCGCATCGGCCAGCCGCACCAGCGACAGGAACTCGCTGCGATAGCCGAAGGCATCGTCGCCGCGCGATCCCGCGCCGAGCCTGGCGATATCGGCATAGCTGTAGCTCGCCAGGCTATCCGTCCCGCGCAGCTTCTGACCAAAGGCGGCAACGGCCGTGGAGAACCGCACATCGTCCGATGCGGCTGCCGAAACCTCATTGGCCTTGGTCACGGGCGTCGTGATCAGCTTGCTGACGTCCCCGTTCGGCAGCTTGTAGCGGATCTTGAAGAAGGCATATTCGTCCGATCCCGCTTTCGCATCGGCAGTTGCTGCATTCGGCTTGGCGTAGCGCAGGTCGTCGGTCAGCACCGCCGGACTGTTCTTCGGCGTGATCTCGTAGATCGCCGTCACCGTATGCCCCGAGCCGATTTCACCGGCATCGATGCGGTCATTGTTGAAATCCTCGCGCTTGAGGGCACGGGTTTCGTAGCCGATCAGCCGGTATTCTGCGACGGTCGCCGGATTGAACTCGACCTGGATTTTCACATCCTTGGCAATCGGAAACAGCGTCGAGGTTGCTTCCTGCACCAGCGTCTTTTCCGCTTCGGCCAGCGTATCGATATAGGCGGCGGTGCCGTTGCCGTTCTGCGCCAGAACCTGCATCATCTCATCGTTGTAATTGCCCTCGCCGAACCCGAAGACCGACAGAAACACGCCGGATTTGCGCTCGTCCTCGATCAGTGTCTTCAGTTCATCGTCGCTGGACTGGCCGACATTGAAATCGCCGTCAGTGGCCAGCATCACGCGGTTGACGCCGTCCTTGACGAAATTGGCCCTGGCGAGGCGATAGGCCTCCTTGATACCCGCTTCGCCCGCCGTCGATCCGCCCGCTTCCAGCCGGTTCAGCGCGTCAAAGATTTTTGCCTTGTCCTTCACCTCCGTCGGCTCCAGCACGGTCCCGGCATTGCCCGCATAGGTGACGATGGACACCTTGTCCTTGGGATCAAGCTTGCCCACCAGCATGTGGAAAGCGGATTTCAGCAGCGGCAGCTTGTCCGGCTCATCCATCGATCCCGAGACATCGATCAGGAACACCAGGTTTGCGCGCGGCTTTTCCGCCGGGACGACATCATAGCCCTTGATGCCGATATGCATCAGCTTGGTGTTCTGGTTCCACGGGGTCGGCGTCACGGTGATCGTGGTGTTGAACGGCGTCTCGCGGCTCTGCGGCCCTTTCCAGTCATAGGGGAAATAATTGATCATCTCCTCGACGCGCACGCTGTCGGGATCGGGCAAGGCACCGTCCTTCAGCGCGCGGCGCACCATGGCGTAGGATGCCGTGTCCACGTCGATCGAGAATGTCGATACCGGATCATCGGCCACGCGCTTGACCGGATTGGTGTCGAACCGCTGGACCCGGTCGCCCGAGGGTTGCTGCGGGGCAATGCTGTCCTGCGCCATTTCCACGGCGGGCGCGGGCATGGGAGCCATCGCCACCGGCTTTTCGGCGGCCGAACTTGCCTGCCCGACGGTTTTCGAACTGCTGAGTGCCTCGATCTGCCTGGCAAGCGGCGCCTGCTTGACGGCCGGCTGGCTCGGTGCCGCCGGTTCAACCGCTGGCAGAGGTTGCGGCTGCACGGGTTTCGGCTCGTCGACCTGCGGCTGCTGCGCCTCTATCGTGACGGGAGCCTGCTGATCCCCCGCCAGCATGCGCGGGTCGTGCATCATATTCCAGGAGATATAACCCGCGACCGGCAGGATCAGCAGGCCGCCGAGGGCCGATGTCGTCAGCAGCAATTTCTTTTCCATCGTTTCACTCCACAATTGGGTTGCGATGGAACTGAGACGCCGGACGAATCCGCTTCCTTGGGTCTGCACTGCAGTTTTTTTTGCATCGGCGTCGTCGAACGCCCGCATGGCCGCCTGCAGTGCGGCGCGCCTGGCTGCATCGGCAGGCGGTGGCGGCGTCTTGCGGCCGAGCTGGTTCAGGTCCTGATCGTCGGTCATATCAAAAGCCCTCCGGCGCGCGCAGGATGCGCTTCAGCCGTTTCTTGGCATCGTGGATGTGCCACGAAACCGTGGCTTCGGCGCAATCGAGCACTTCGGCTGCGTGCGCATGATTCAAGCCCTCCCCATAGACCAGCAGGACGGCATCCGCGGTCTTGTCAGGCAATGTCTTGACCGCCGCCCACAGGGCGGTGACGTCATCATCCCCGGCATCGGGAGGGGGAGCGTCACTCAGCAGTTCGCGGTGATAGGCCTCGGCCTTGCGCTTTTCGCGCGCATGGCGGCGCAGGTGATCACGCGCGGCATTCAGCGTCATCCGGTAGAGCCAGGTGCGCAGCAGCCCCTCGCCGCGCCATTGCCGGATCGCACTGCCGAGCTTGATGCAGACATCCTGCGCAATATCCTCCGCATCGTTGCGGTTGCCCGACCAGCGCCAGGCGATGCGGTGGATGAAATCGTAGTTCTGCTCGATCAGGAGCCCGAATGCGCTGCGGTTCCCTGCCCGCGCCTGCGCCACAAGGGTTGAACTATCCGCCGTGTCATCCGTCAATCCGGAAGTATCCAAAATGCCTGTCACCCTGTTCATCGCAGCTTTGACGATGCGACGGCGTCAATCCTTGGGTGAAAAAATGCAATCAATCAAAATATTTTTTGGCTGACGTCAGGCCGCGGCAAATGCCGCCATGTGAAAGCGCTGCTGGTCCGCCGTATAGGCGTGTTCACGGCCGACGGGACAGGCCAGGCGGGCAAGACACCCGCCGTCCATGCAAAGCGCGCCTTCCGGCACCGCGAGATGACTGCGGCAGCGGTCCACAGCGAAGCGCGCGCCGTCGAAAGCATCGACCGGACAGGCGCGCAGGCAGGGCTTTTCGATGCAGGTATCGCAGGGATGGTTGTTCAACGGGACAGCGGGAAAACCGATTGCCCTGTCAAACAGCAGCGCCCCGCGAAACGCCTGCCAGAGCCCATATTCGGGATGGATCAGCAGCCCCAGCGGCGAAGCAGACAGGCCTTCCGCCCGCTTCGCCCATTGCTGGAAGGGCAGATAGGGCCTGTCCGACGGAAACACCGCCTGCCCGTCCAGTTCGACCGCAACTTGCGTCAGCACCGCCTTGGACCATGCATCCAGCGGATCGGGCTGATCGCGGTGCGACTGCCGCCACCGGGTAAAATGCGGCCAGATCGATGAGCCGAAATGGCCGATGAGCACCACGCTGCGGGCTGCAGCACCGCCGTGCAGGCCGGGCGCTGCCTCATCGGGTCCAAACACGAAACCGCCGCGCGGAACGAGACCATGCGGTTCCAGCGCGGCGGTGATCTGGTCAAGGAAAGGATCGGCAAAGATCATCCGGGGCCCGGACCTTTGACAGCAGAGGCCCAGACTTCCTGATGGATCAGATTGGCCACTTTAGCCCGGCCGTCCTCGGGCTTCTTTCAGGTGAATGCGTCGGGCATCGACGCCTTCTTCTTGGCGATGAATTCCTTCAGCGATTCGTCGATGGCCGGATCGAGATACGGCGCCTCGTAGCTTTCAAGCCAGCGCCGTGCCAGCTCGTTGCCGCGCTGGTCGGCACGTTTTTCGCCTTCGGCCAGCCATTGCTCGTAGGAATTGTTGTCGGCAATGTTCGAGCGGTAGAACGCCGTCTGGAAATTCGCCTGCGTGTGGTCGCAGCCGAGATAATGGCTGCCCGGGCCCACCTGGCGGATCGCGTCCATGGCCTGGCCGTTCTCCGAGAGGTCGACGCCTTCGGCAAATTTCTGCGCCATGCCGAGCTGATCGATGTCCATCATGAACTTTTCATAGGAGGACACGAGACCGCCCTCAAGCCAGCCGGCCGAATGCAGCACGAAATTCGTCCCGGCCAGCAGTGTCGAGTTCAGCGTATTGGCGCTTTCATAGGCCGCCTGCGCATCGGAAACCTTCGAGGCGCAGAGCGAACCGCCGGTACGGAACGGCAGTCCGAGACGCCGCGCCAGCTGTGCCGCGCCGTAGGAGACGAGCGAAGGTTCCGGCGTGCCGAATGTCGGCGCGCCAGACTGCATCGAGATCGACGAGGCGAAGGTGCCGAAAATCACCGGAGCGCCCGGACGGATCAGCTGGGTGAAGGACGCACCGGCCAGCACCTCCGCCAGAACCTGCGTCAGCGTGCCGGCGACGGTCACCGGGCTCATCGCACCGGCGAGAATGAACGGCGTGACGATGCAGGCCTGATTGTTGCGGGCATAGACCTTCAGCGCACCGACCATCGTCTCGTCGAAGACCATCGGCGAGTTCGCGTTGATCAGGCTGGTCAGGACCGTGTTCTGGTCGAGATAGTCCTCGCCGAACACCAGCTTGCACATGGCAATCGTGTCTTCCGCGCGCTCGGGCGCGGTGACCGAGCCCATGAACGGCTTGTCGGAATATTTGATGTGCGCATAGATCATGTCGAGATGGCGCTTGTTGACGGGCACATCCACCGGCTCGCACACGGTGCCGCCGGAATGATGGATCGACGGCGCCATATAGGCGAGCTTCACGAAATTGTTGAAGTCCTCGATGGTCGCGTAGCGGCGGTTGCCGTCGAGATCGCGCACGAAGGGCGGACCGTAGACCGGTGCGAACACCGTGGCCTTGCCGCCGATCTGTACGGACCGTTCGGGATTGCGCGCATACTGCGTGTAGACCGACGGCGCGGTTTTCAAAAGCGACCGGGGAAGCCCCTTGGGGAAATGCACCCGCTCGCCTTTGACATCGGCACCGGCTTCGCGCCAGAGCTGCAGGGCTTCCGCATCGTCGCGGAACTCGATGCCGACTTCTTCAAGCACGGTATCGGCATTGGCTTCGATCAGCGCCAGCCCTTCCTCATCCAGCACTTCATATTCGCGAATCTTGCGCGTGATAAAGGTGAGCGACTTGCCCGGGCCGCCGCCGGAACGGGCGGCACGGCGTGCAGCAGCGCCTGCACCGGCACCGCGCCCGCGGCGTCCGCCGCTTTCTGCAGTGTCCACGGGTGCGTCGGCTGGCGTTTCCTGATTCATTTTCTCTCTCCAGGCGCTTGATGCGCGGATTGGTTCTTCGGTCATGACCTCAACACCCAAATCCTACCCGCGACACATATCGGGGCGTTCCCGTGTGCGTCAAACAATGGCGCATGGAAGACAAACAGACAGTCGTTTTCGTCATTTACGAGGTCGCATTTAAGCAATGCGTTTTCAGCAACTTGCCCGATATGTTAAGGGAATGCCAGTACCGGTACAAAGCTGTGCATAACGCTTGAGAGGAAGAACACCCATGGCCGACGATGAAATCATTCTTTCGGAGCTTTCGGACGACGAACTCGTCGAACAAATGCACGACGATCTGTACGACGGATTGAAGGAAGAAATCGAGGAAGGCACCAATATCCTGCTCGAGCGCGGCTGGGTCCCCTACAGGGTTTTGACCGAAGCGCTCGTCGAAGGCATGCGCATCGTCGGCGAGGATTTCCGCGACGGCATCCTCTTCGTGCCGGAAGTCCTGTTGTCGGCCAATGCGATGAAAGCCGGCATGTTCATCCTGCGCCCTCTCCTTGCCGCCACCGGCGCGCCGAAACAGGGCAAGCTCGTCATCGGCACCGTGAAGGGCGACATTCACGACATCGGCAAGAATCTCGTCGGCATGATGATGGAAGGCGCGGGCTTCGACGTCATTGACCTTGGCATCAACAACCCGGTCGAGAACTATCTCGCCGCCATCGAAGAGCACAAGCCCGACATTCTCGGCATGTCCGCCCTGCTGACGACGACGATGCCCTACATGAAGGTCGTCATCGACACGATGAAGGAAAAGGGCATTCGCGACGATTACGTCGTGCTGGTCGGCGGTGCTCCGCTCAACGAGGAATTCGGCAAGGCCGTCGGTGCCGACGCCTATTGCCGCGATGCGGCCGTCGCGGTGGAAACCGCCAAGGACTACATGAAGCGCAAGCACAACCAGATGTCCGGCGCCTGAACCGGAACAAAACGGCCGCATCCAAATGCGGCCGTTTTTCAAACATAATATGGGTTTGCTGAAATCGGCCTTCTCAGACCTGGGGATCAGTTGGCAGCTTTTACAACCCTGTGACCAGCGGACTGGGTCGCATTCACGGTATTGGCTGTATCTGCACCCATGCCGCGGATGGTGTTGGCGCAGCCGGCAAGAGCGACGACAGCAAGAACAGCGGCAATTGGTACAACGCGTGATAGTTTCATGGACAGGGTCTCCCGTTCTGATAGAATTTAATCAACGTTCGCATAACGCGATGGAGCGAAATCAGTTCCATGAATATAAGCCGGAACTCGAATAATACGCCGGAAAAGGTCCGGGTGATCGCCTGTGGCATGATTGCCCGCGAAATACTGGCCATCCGCGAGCAATTCGGCCTCGATCATATCGAACTGAAATGCCTGCCCGCCGTTTATCACCATTACCCCCAGAAAATCGCCCCATCGGTTGACCGGGCCATTGTACGGGCCAAGGCTGAAGGCATCAAGCGTATCTTCGTCGGCTATGCCGATTGCGGCACCGGCGGCCTGCTCGATCAGGTCTGCGCGAAGCATGGCGTGGAGCGAATCGCGGGGCCGCACTGCTTCTCGTTCTATGTCGGCAACGACGCCTTTGCCTCCCGATGGGAGGACGACATGACGTCGTTCTTCATGACCGACTTCCTCGCCCGGCATTTCCAGGCCTTCATGGTCAAGCCGCTTGGCCTCGACCGGCATCCGGAACTGCGCGACATGTATTTCGGCAATTACACCAAGATGATCTACCTCGCCCAGACCGACGACCCCAAACTCGATGCCAATGCGGAACGGGCCGCGGAATTTCTCGGCCTTGCCTATGAGCGGCGCTTTACCGCCTATGGCGATCTGGTCCCCGCCCTGACACGGGCGGCGGCACCCGCCGCGCCTTGACGCTTTCCTTTCTGTCCCCAAATCGGCATGTTGCCTCCAACGGAATCGAATACAAAGGACAGTTCCATGGTGTCTCGAAGCCTTTTTGCCGTCATGATCGGCCTGAGCATGCTGACTGCCGCCCATGCGGATGGCGCAATCACCAGGATCATCACCGCGTCTGACAGCAAGCGTCTCGAACAATACGAGCAGACAAAGGCCAAGGCCCTGACGCAGGCCAGGGCGAGCGGGACTGCGGCGGATGTGCGCCTGGTCGATGACCTCTTGAAGCGGCCCGGCCTGCCGTTCAGCCAGGATTTCGACATGACCGGCAACTGGCAGTGCCGGACAATCAAGCTTGGCGGCATGGCCCCGGCACTCGTTGTCTATGGCTGGTTCAAGTGCAGGGTCACCGACGACGGCTCGGGCTGGGCGCTGGAAAAGGTGACGGGCTCGCAGCGCACAAAGGGCCGGTTCTACACCGAAAGCGACACGCGCCTGACCTATCTCGGCACCGGCTATGTCGCGGATCAGAAACCGGTGAAATACGGCGCAGGTCCGAAAACCGACGAAGCCGGTTATGCCTACCGCACCGGCAAGAACGCCTTTCGCATCGAATTCCCGGCACCCTATTACGAATCCCTGCTCAACGTCATGGAATTCAAGCGCTGAAGACGACGCGTGATTGCAATGTCACCCCGGCCATTCATGGGGGACCGGGGTTGAAGACAGATATCCCGCTAAAATCCCTGTCGCAAAAGCAACAATGGTGCACGTCGCATTTGAGGGCGCGCACGTCGTGAGATAGCAAGCTTAACCCCTGATTTTCCGGCAAAACGGTCCTCGTTGGAGGATAAAGTGCATGGCCGATCTCATTGTCGTTTATTGGCGGGACATTCCTGCTCAGGTGACCGTCAAAAAGGGACGCCAGGCCGCAAAACGTGAACTTCCTCTTCGATTTACTGAGGCCATCGACATGTGTGCGATGCGCATAGGCGCCCGGGATTCGGACGCCTATCTGGCAGAATGGCGCCGGGGAACACCGGTGCCGGTGAGTGACGATCTGGACGCAGAGGCTGATGCAGCCCTCGCCCGTATCGACAGCGAATATCATCGGGAGCGCCTTGTAGCGCTGGTAAAGGCAGGCGGACATGACAATTCATGAATTGAAAGCAAAGCCAATGACAAAGATCGCAGCATCCATCGAAGTGGCCGCGCGCCAGGCGATTGACTCACAGGACCTGCCGGGTCTGTTTCCGGAAGGGACGCGTGTTTACATCACCGACATGGGCACCGATGGCGTGGACACGCTCACCGCTGCCGCCAAGCGCATTCATGATCTCGGCTACAAGCCCGTGCCGCATTTCGCCTCCCGCCGCCTTGGAACACGGGCAGCCCTTGAAACCCGCATCCGCCGCGCCGCTGAAGAAGCAGGGGTGACCGACGTGCTGGTCATCGGCGGCGGCCTCGAACGGCAGGCCGGCGAGTTCTCCTCCACCATGGAAGTGCTGGAAACCGGCTTTTTCGACAAATACGGCATCACCGAGATGGGCGTTGCCGGCCATCCCGAAGGCAGCCCGGAGTTTTCCGAGGCCGTGGCACTGGAAGCCCTGCGCCTGAAGAAGAATTTCGGCGAGCGCACCGGCGCCCGTCTGCGCGTCGTCACGCAGTTCGGTTTCGACGCCGAGCGTTTCATCCGCTATGCCGAATCCCTGCGCGAACATGGCGTTGATCTGCCCGTGCATCTCGGCGTTGCCGGTCCCGCCAAGATCACCACGCTGATCAAATATGCCGCCATGTGCGGCGTCGGCAACTCGATCAGCTTCCTGAAGAAGAACGCCCTGTCGCTGACAGCGCTCGCCACCAGCCATTCGCCGGAAGGCGTGGTCGGCCCGATCGAGCAGCATGTCATCAACAGCCCGGCCTCCGCCATCAAGCAGATCCACATTTTCCCGTTCGGCGGCCTGAAGAAGTCCTCCGAATGGCTGGTCGATCGCGGCTCCTGGAACGTCGCAACCGGCCACTACGCATCCGCAGCAGCGAATTAAGGATTGCCTGAATGACCCGCACCATCGTTGCCTCGGCGACCAGAGAAATCATCATCGGATTTGACCAGCCTTTCTGCGTGATCGGCGAGCGCATCAATCCGACCGGCCGCAAGAAACTCGCGGCCGAGATGATCGAAGGCAATTTCGACACGGTCATCAAGGACGCGCTGGAGCAGGTTGCTGCCGGCGCAACGATGCTCGACGTCAATGCGGGCGTCACCGCCGTCGATCCCAATGCGACGGAACCGGGCCTTCTCGTCAAGACCCTGGAAATCGTGCAGAACCTCGTCGACGTTCCCCTGTCCATCGACAGTTCCGTCACCGCCGCCATCGAAGCTGCACTGAAGGTTGCCAAGGGCCGCCCGCTGGTCAATTCCGTCACCGGTGAAGAGGAAAAGCTTGAAGCCATCCTGCCGCTGATCAAGAAATACAACGTTCCCGTCGTCGCCATCTCGAACGACGAGACCGGCATTTCCATGGACCCGGACGTGCGTTTCGCCGTTGCCAAGAAGATCGTGCAGCGCGCCGCCGATTTCGGCATTCCGGCGCATGACATCGTTGTCGATCCGCTGGTCATGCCGATCGGCGCACTCGGCGATGCGGGCCGCCAGGTTTTCGCATTGCTGCGCCGCCTGCGCGAGGAACTGAAGGTCAACACCACCTGCGGCCTTTCCAACATCTCCTTCGGCCTGCCGCATCGTCACGGCATCAATGCCGGGTTCATTCCCATGGTGATCGGCGCCGGCATGACATCGGCGATCATGAATCCCTGCCGTCCGCAGGAAATGGAAGCGGTGCACGCCGCCAACGTCCTCAACGGCACCGACGCCAACTGCACCTACTGGATCAAGAAATATCGCGACCACCAGCCGGCCGCGGCCGGGGCAGCGCCTGCTGTTTCGGTGCCAGCCGACGCCAATGGCGGCGCGCGGCGGCGTGGTGGCCGTGAAGCGCGGCGCGGCGCCGCAGGCTGACTGTTTGCACCGGGCCAACCGCTCGGCATAGAAAGGCGGCGGGCGTGAATGCCCCTCGCCTTGAAGTCTTGGAGCATTGATCGTGGACGCACCCGTGAAAGACAGTGAAGCATCGGCAAAGGACGCACTTGTCCTGTTCATGCCGTCGGGCAAGCGCGGGCATTTTCCAGTCGGCACGACCGTGCTGGAAGCGGCGCGGACCCTGGGTGTCTATGTGGAAAGCGTCTGCGGCGGGCGCGGCATCTGCGGCCGCTGCCAGATCGACGTGCAGGAAGGCCGCTTCGCCAAGCACGGCATCACCTCCTCCAACGACCACATTTCCGAATTCGGCCCCAAGGAAAAGCGCTATGCCGAAAAGCGCGACCTGAAGGACGGGCGCCGCCTTTCCTGCTCGGCGACCATTCTGGGCGATCTCGTCGTCGACGTGCCGCAGGACGTGCAGGTCAATGCGCAGGTCGTGCGCAAGGATGCCGATACGCGCATCATCGAGCGCAATCCCGCCGTGCACATGTGCTATGTCGAGGTGGAAGAGCCCGACATGCACAAGCCGCTGGGCGATCTCGATCGCCTGAAGGCAGCGCTGGAAAAGGAATGGGGCATCCGCAATCTCGACGTGGACGCCTATCTGCTGCCGCAGATCCAGAAGATCCTGCGCAAGGGCGAATGGTCGGTTACCGCCGCCATCCACCACGACGAGGAAACATCGCGGCCGGTGATGATCGGCCTGTGGCCGGGCCTGAAGAACGAAGCCTATGGCATCGCCTGCGATATCGGTTCCACCACCATCGCCATGCACCTGTCGTCGCTGCTGTCGGTGCGCACCATTGCCTCGGCCGGAACGTCCAACCCGCAGATCCGCTTCGGCGAAGACCTGATGAGCCGCGTCTCCTACGTCATGATGAACCCGGACGGCCGCGAAGGCATGACCAATGCGGTGCGCGAAGCCATCAATGAACTGATCGGCAGGGTCTGCGCCGAGGGCAATGTGGCGCGCGAAGACATTCTCGATGCGGTCTTTGTCGGCAATCCGATCATGCACCACCTCTTCCTCGGCATTGACCCCACGGAACTCGGCGGCGCACCCTTTGCGCTTGCCGTGTCCGGTGCGGTGCATCTGAAAGCCAGCGAAATCGGCCTTGCCATGAATCCCGGATCGCGGGTCTACATGCTGCCGTGCATCGCCGGCCATGTCGGCGCCGACGCCGCTGCAGCGACGCTCGCGGAAGGCCCGCACCGGCAGGACGAGATGATGCTGCTCGTCGATGTCGGCACCAATGCGGAAATCGTGCTCGGCAACCGCCAGCGCACCGTTGCCGCCTCCTCCCCGACCGGCCCCGCCTTCGAAGGCGCCGAAATTTCCGGCGGCCAGCGCGCCGCGCCCGGTGCCATCGAACGCGTGCGCATCGATCCCCTGACGCTGGAGCCGCGCTTCCGCGTCATCGGCACGGAACAATGGTCCGATGAGGCAGGCTTTGCCGAAGCGGTACAGGCCAGCGGCATCACCGGCATCTGCGGCTCGGCCATCATCGAAGTCGTCGCGGAAATGTACCTTTCCGGCATCATTTCCGAAGATGGCGTGGTGGATGGCAGCCTTGCCGCCAAATCACCGCGCATCCGGCCAACGGGCCGTACCTTCTCCTATCTGCTGCATGAGGGGTCGCCGACCATCATCATCACGCAGAACGACGTGCGGGCGATCCAGCTGGCCAAGGCCGCGCTCTATGCCGGCGTCAAGCTGCTGATGGACAAGCAGGGCATCGACCATGTCGACCAGATCCGCTTTGCCGGAGCTTTTGGTTCCTTCATCGATCCGAAATACGCCATGGTGCTCGGGCTCATCCCCGATTGCGACCTCGACAAGGTGAAGGCGGTCGGCAATGCGGCAGGCACGGGCGCGCGCATGGCGCTGCTCAACCGCGACTACCGACGCGAGATCGAAGACACCGTCACCCGCATCGAAAAGATCGAGACGGCGCTGGAGCCAAAATTCCAGGAGCACTTCGTCTATGCCATGGCCATGCCCAACAAGATCGACCCCTTCCCCAAGCTGTCGCTGGCCGTCACCCTGCCGCCGCGCAAGAATGTCGGCGAGGATGGCCAGGCGGGCGATGCCACGCCGCGCCGCCGCTCACGCGAGGACAGGGCCGCCCGCCGGTCGCGCGAATAAATCCATTCACTTGAGTTTGCCGCGCGGGGAAATTCCGCTATCAACATCCACCATGATTGATTCCGGACCTGTTTCCCCATGATTGCCTGCTTTGACATCGGTGGCTCGGCCATCAAGGGTGCAATGGCCTATGCGCCCGAAGACATACGGCCGCTGCCCAAAGTGCCGACGCCCCTGCATGATTTCGACGCCTTTGCCGGTGCCATCGAAAAAATTGCGGCGGATGGCGGCGCCGGTCCGACATCGCTGATCTCGATTTCCATCGCCGGGGTGGTCGACGCCGACAGCGGCCGGATCACCTGCGCCAATATTCCCTGCATCCACAACCGCCCGCTGGTAAAGGACCTCAGCGAGAAACTGGGCCGTCCGGTGCTTGTCGCCAATGATGCCGACTGCTTTGCCCTGTCGGAAGCCGTTGTCGGCGCCGGACGCGGCCACCGCGTGGTGTTCGGCATCATTCTCGGCACCGGTGTCGGCGGCGGGCTGGTCATCAACGGCAAGATCCATGAAGGCGCCGGCGGTTTTGCCGGAGAATGGGGCCATGGGCCGATTTCCGCAACCTGGGCCGGCAATCCGCCCATCGCCATTCCGCGCTATGCCTGCGGCTGCGGCCAGGTGGGCTGTGTCGACGCGGTGGGCGCAGCGCGCGGCATGGAGCGGCTGCACGCCCATATCCACGGTGTCGACCTGCCGAGCACCGAAATCATCGCCGCCTGGAACAGGGGCGACGCGGCGGCCGAGCGCACCATCGACTGCTACATCGATATCGTCAGCGGCCCGCTGGCCATGACGCTCAACGTCGTCGGCGCATCGGTTGTACCCGTCGGCGGCGGCCTCGCCAATGCCGTTCCGCTGATCGAGCGGCTGGACCGGGCGGTGCGTGACCGCATCCTGTGGAAGACCGGCAAGCCGCTGGTCATCCCCGGAGAATTGAAAATCGAACCCGGCCTGATCGGTGCCGGCGTTCTCGGATTGATGGGCGAAACACGATGAGCGGCATTCTCCTGGAAGTCTGCGTCGATGATTCCAACGGCCTTGCCGCTGCCATAACGGGCGGTGCCGACCGGGTGGAACTGTGTTCGGCGCTGGAACTCGGCGGATTGACGCCAACACCGGGCCTGATCGGCCAGGCGATTGCCTCACCCATCCCGATCTATGCGATGATCCGCCCGCGCCCCGGCAATTTCGTTTTCGGTGAAGCCGATATCGATGCCATGCTGCGGGAAATCGACATGATCCGCAGTGCGGGCCTTGCCGGTGTCGTTCTCGGCGCGAACCACGCCAATGGCAGCCTCGACCATGCCACGCTGGAACGCCTCATGCGCAATTGCGACGGGCTGGGCGTGACGCTGCACCGGGCCTTCGATCTCGTGCCCGACCTCGGCGAAGCCGTTGAAACCGCTGTCGGACTGGGTTTCGAGCGCATTCTCACATCCGGCCGGATGCCGACCTCGGCGCAGGGGATCGGCGATCTGGAAACGACCTTCGCTTTCGCCGCCGGGCGGATCAAAATCATGCCCGGCTCCGGCGTGAATATCGGCAATGCGGACGCACTCCTGCAGCGCATTCCGTTCCGGGAAATCCATTCGTCCTGCGCGGTTCCGGCAGAACCGGTCAGCGCCGCCGCGCAGCGGCTCGGATTCGAAACCGCCACGCAGAAACGCACCAGTGTTGAGCTGGTCAAGGCGTTGAAAGCATTTTGCCTGACGCGTTGAGGTGTTGGGTGAATTGACACCCCCCTCTGGGCTTCCGCCCATCTCCCCCACAAGGGGGGAGATCACATCGACATCAACGCTTTTGCCGACTTTGCAATGTTTCAGAACTGATCGAAACAGTAGTAAAGGCTGATCTCCCCCCTTGTGGGGGAGATGCCCGGCAGGGCAGAGGGGGGTGAAAACATCACCGCCCTAAAGCTTGCCCGTCCGTTCATAGCCTTCAAAATACACCCGGAGATGCTGGGCGACGGCTTTGACATGCGCGCCCGCATTCTTGGCCACCAGCATGCCGAGCTTCGATTCGCCGAGCGGCGGCAGGCCGTGCTCGGCGCCGAGTTCGACCATGTTGTCCTCCAGCAGGAATTTTGAAAACGGTGCCACGGCCAGATCGGCCACGATGGCGGCGCGCTGCCCCATCGTATGGGCGCTCATATAGGCAACGCGATAGTCCCTGCCGGCGCTTTCCAGCGCGCTGATGGCATTGGCGCGCCAGATGCAGCCTTCTTCCCACATGGACAGCGGCAGCGGATTGCGCTCATGCGCCGTACCGCATTTCGCCCCGGCCCAGATGATATCCTCGGTCATCAGAACTTCGACCTCATCGAGCTTGGCCAGCGTTTCATTGACATTGACCAGCGTCACATCCAGCCTCTGCTCGTCGAGCCGCTTGCGCAGGCTGTTGCTCTGGTCGATGACCACATCCACGGTGACATCCGGGTGCGATTCGGCAAAGCGCTTGAGCACGAAGGGCAGCACCTTTTCGCCGATATCGTCGGGCGCACCGAGGCGGACAACGCCCGATACCGTCGGGGTAATGAACTTGGCAACGGTTTCGCGGTTGAGCGCCAGCATGCGGCGGGCATAACCCAGCAGAAGCTCGCCGCTCGGCGTCAGCTTGACCGACCGCGCGTCGCGCTCGAGCAGCACATGACCCAGCGTCTCCTCCAGTTTCTTGATCTGCATGGACACCGCCGAGGGCGTGCGGAACACCGCATTGGCGGCGCTGGAAAAGCTGCCGGTTTCGGCAATCATGGCAAAGGTGCGCAAGACATCGAGATCGAGGATGGGAATGGGGTGCTGCATCGGTGCGGACATTGCGGCGTCTCCTTGATCAATTTTTCTGAACCATAGTGTTCTCTAATTTCGTTTGATTGAACATCAACTTGGGCAGATAGTCAAGATCACAGAACGGGCAGGCCGCAGAAAACAGCCGCCTGAAGCAAAAGGAGCAACAAAATGAGTGCCTGCAATGACCATTACATCGAACATCGGGCCAGCTTGAGCGAACGTCTGTTCGCCGCCGTAAGCCGCACGGCCGGAACCGTGGCATCAATCGCGGAAGCCTCGCGCAACACCATTGTCCGGCAGCGGCGGCTGCGGGCGACGGAAGCCGCGCTGGACAGCCTGCCGGAAAATATCCGTTTCGATATTGGCTGGCCGGATCTGTATGAACGTCAGATAGCGGCAGGCAATGACCTCAACCGTACGCACCAATAAATCATGAAAATACAAGTGTAAGGGAGCAGACCGGGCCACGTCTGCTCCCTTTCCCATGCGCTCTACCTGCGCTTTTGCGACACAGGCAGGCACCCTTCCCTTTAGAATAATTCTATGGTTCTATCAGAAAAAAAGCTTAAGAGACCACGCCTGTAATTTGAAGACTCTACTTCAGGTGCGACATGGCCTCGTAGTAAAAAACGGGAACCTAGAGACATCATGAACCAGACGGGCCTCAACAAGCGGTCTTTTGTTTTTTTCCTCGTGCCGAACTTTTCGATGATCGCTTTTGCGACGGCCATCGAACCGCTTCGCATTGCCAATCGCATGCTCGGCTACGAGGCCTATCGCTGGCGCCTGGCGTCGGTGGACGGCAAGCCCGTCACCGCGTCCAACGGCGTCGAATGCGCCGCCAACTCCTCGCTTGAGGACGAGCGCCGCTTCCTGACCGGCGAAGACCGCCCGTCCATGGTGTTCGTCTGCTCCGGCGTGCATGTGGAAAAATTCCAGAACAAGTCCGTCTATGCCTGGCTGCGCGAAGAGTTCAACCGCGGCGTGGCCGTCGGCGGCCTGTGCACCGGCGCGCATATCCTCGCCGCCGCCGGGCTGCTCTCGGGCAAGCGCTGTGCGATCCATTGGGAAAACCTGCCCGGTTTTGCCGAAGCGTTTCCGAAGGCCGATGTCTATGCCGACCTCTTCGAGGTCGACGGCAACATCTATACCTGCGCCGGCGGCACCGCAGCGCTGGACATGATGCTGAAGCTGATCGGCGACGATTTCGGCGACAACATCGTCAACCGCGTCTGCGAACAGGCGCTGACCGACCGGGTGCGCAGCCCGCATGACCGCCAGCGCCTTCCCTTGCGCGCCCGCCTCGGCGTGCAGAATTCCAAGGTTCTGACCATCATCGAGCTGATGGAGGCACGGCTTTCCGAACCGCTGTCGCTGATCGAGATTGCCGACCATGTCGGCCTGTCGCGCCGCCAGATCGAGCGCCTGTTCCGCCAGGAAATGGGCCGCTCCCCGGCGCGCTACTATCTGGAGATCCGGCTCGACCGTGCCCGCCACCTGCTGATCCAGTCGTCCATGCCCATCGTTGAAGTGGCGGTCGCCTGCGGGTTCGTGTCAGCCTCGCATTTTTCCAAATGCTACCGCGAGCTCTATGGCCGCTCGCCGCAGCAGGAACGGGCCGACCGCAAGCAGCTGATGGCCGCTTAAGCCAGTCGGGATAGACTGCAACTCTGCGGTGCGTGGTTCGACAAGCTCACCATGAGGAAAATGGAGGATTGCAGCGAGCACTATTCTGCAAGGTTTGTGATTGATCTTGCACCAAACCACCTCCCTCATGGTGAGCTTGTCGAACCACGCACCACCCAAAAGAAATGGCGCCCGTTCAGGCGCCATTTTTGTTTCTGCATGCAAGCAGAGCTGCTTTATGCTCTCAGGCGCTCGTTCTCGGTATCGAACGGCGCTTCCGGAATGACCGTCGCCTTGTGCGTCTTGCCGAGAATCTTGATCTCCAGCTGCGTGCCCAGCGCCGAATAATCCGGCTTGACCATGGCGAGCGCCAGGCTCTTGCCCAGGCGCCAGCCATAACCGCCATGCGTCGCACGGCCGATGAGCTGGCCATTGGCATAGATCGGCTCGCTGCCGCGCGCATCGACATCCGACGCGCCGGGGACATGCACTTCGAGCGTCACGAAATTCCACTTCAGGCCATCCTCGCGGGCCTTCACAACGGCATCGCGGCCGATGAAATCACCCTTGTTGGGATGGACGAAACGGTCAAGGCCGCTTTCGAAGGCATTGTATTCGATCGACAGTTCGCGCGGGATCAGGCGATAGGATTTTTCCACCGCCATCGCCGTCATGGCGCGGATGCCGAACGGCTTGATGCCGAATTCCGCACCGGCTTCGAGCAGCAGGTCATAAATGGTGTTCTGCTGTTCGATCGGGTGATGCAGTTCCCAGCCGAGTTCACCGACAAAGTTGACGCGCAGGGCATGCGCCGTCGCCGTGCCGACGCTGATTTCCTTGCCCGACAGCCAGGGGAAGGCTTCGTTGGACAGGTCCGCACGGGTGATCTTCTGCAGAACGTCGCGGCTCTTGGGGCCTGCCAGCACCAGCACGCCATACATCTGCGTGATCGGGCGAAGGGTTACCGAGCCGTCCGTCGGCAGCAGCTTGACGAGATAATCGTGGTCATGGTTCTCGTAGGCACCGGCGGATACCAGATAGAACTTGCCGGGCGCCCATTCATAGACTGTGAATTCGGAGCGCACGCCGCCCTGCTTGGTCAGGAGGTGGCACAGCGCAATGCGGCCCTGCTTCTTGGGAATGCGGTTGGCCAGAATGGAATCGAGCCATTCGCGCGCGCCGGGACCCGTTACTTCCATCTTGGCGAAGGCCGACATGTCGAGCAGGCCGACATTGCTGGTGACGTTCTTGATCTCGTTGCCGACATGCTCGAAGTAGTTCGAACGATGGAAGGACCAGAGTTCCTTCACCTTGCCGTCCTTGTCCGGCTTCGGATGGTTGTGGTTGAGCAGCACATCCGGCTTGTCGAGTTTCGCAACTTCAAGGCCATAGCCCTGCGGCGCGAACCAGTTGGCGCGCTCCCAGCCATAGACGGTGCCGAACACGGCGCCGAGTGCCTTCTGGCGGTCATAGGAGGGCGAACGCTTGAGCGGACGGGCCGCACCGCGCTCTTCATCCGGGTAGTGCACCGAGAACACCTCGGCATAGGCTTCCTCGTTCTTTTCCTTCAGGTAGCCTTCGGTGGCATAGGGGCCGAAGCGGCGCGGATCGACGCCCATCATGTCGATGGAGGGCTCGCCCTCGACAATCCATTCGGCCAGCTGCCAACCAGCACCGCCAGCGGCGGTGACACCGAAGGAATGGCCTTCATTGAGCCAGAAGTTCTTCAGGCGCGGCGCCGGGCCGATGATGGGCGAGCCATCCGGCGTATAGGCGATGGCACCGTTATAGACCTTCTTGATGCCGACTTCGCCGAAAGCGGGAACGCGGGCAATGGCGGTTTCGATATAGGGTTCGAGCCGGTCGAGGTCCTCCTGGAACAGCTCGTATTCGCTGGCATCGGACGGACCGTCGACATAGCAGACAGGCGCACCTTTTTCATATGGTCCGAGCAGCAGACCGCCGTTTTCCTCGCGCATGTACCAGGAGGAATCGCTTTCGCGCAGCACGCCCATCTCGGGCAGGCCCTTGGCCTTGCGCTCGAGAATGGCCGGATGCGGCTCGGTGACGATGTACTGGTGTTCAACCGGAATGACCGGCACGTCGAGGCCGACCATCTTGCCGGTCTTGCGGGCGAAATTGCCGGTCGCCGAGACGACGTGTTCGGCAGTGATGTCACCCTTGTCGGTTTTGACGAGCCATTCGCCCGAGGGCAGCTGCTCGATGCCGAGAACCGTGGTGTAGCGATAGATGGTTGCGCCGCGATCGCGCGCGCCCTTGGCGAGCGCCTGGGTCAGGTCGGCCGGCTGGATATAGCCGTCTTCCGGATGCTGGATGGCGCCGAGAACGCCGTCCATTTCCGCCAGCGGCCAGATTTCCTTGACCTGTTCCGGCGTCAAAAGCTTCACCGGCACGCCGATCGTCTCGGCGACACCGGCATAATACATATATTCGTCCCAGCGGTCCTTGGTGCGGGCGAGACGGATGTTGCTGCAATTGGTGAAGCCGACATTCATGCCGGTTTCCTCTTGCAGCTCCTGATAGAATTTCACGGAGTATTTGTGAATCTGGCCGACGGAATAGCTCATGTTGAACAGCGGCAGCAGCCCGGCCGCATGCCATGTCGAACCGGAGGTCAGTTCCTTGCGCTCGATGAGCACGACATCGCTCCAGCCCTTCTTGGCCAGATGATAGAGTGTCGACACACCCACCACACCACCGCCGATCACAACTACACGCGCTTGGGTCTTCATTTCATTCTATCCTCTGATATCAATCGGTGGTCAGGCGGCACGCGCCATTTTCTGTACTATGCCGTTCGCACTGTCCATTGCTAAGGCCTGTTTGCGACATGGCCAAAACATGCCGCGACGCGCGGCAAACTGGCTGCGGTTTGTGCGAATTTCCGATCAAGGCAAGGAAATGATTTGGCGCTTCGCGCATGGGAGCGACACCCTGAAAACGAACAGGCCCGAACTGTTTTGCACAGTCCGGGCCCTTATCTCAGCAATCGGCGGTGGCCGGGTTACTTGATCGAAACCTTGCCGCCCTTGATTTCGATGGTTTCCGCACCGGTCAGGGCTTCGCGGTCACCATTGGGAAAGGTGACAAAACAGCCGCCGCTGCAAAATTCAACCGTGTCTCCGGCCGCAACCTGCAGCTGGGTCTTGCTCGACCCTTCGGTCACGACGATGGTCTGTGCGCTGGCGTCGCTGTTCTTCAGGCTGGCAGCAAATGCAGGTCCGGCCAGAATAGTGCTCGTAAGAATGACAACTGCAAACTTGTTCATATCACCCCGGTGCTTCCACCGCCCCTGTTGCCTCGGGCTCAACCGGCCCTTTTCGACACCAGTTATAACGGGGTGAAACTGAACGGCAACTGAACGTCCCGTTATTTTTCCGTGATTTAGACGAAAGTATGGGATTGGCTCTTTACTGCGTCTCCCCGGTCTTGGCCGTCTTCTTCACCGGTGCTTTCAGCTCCGCCTTCACCCGCTCCGTGATCATCTGCACGATCGCATCCGCGTCATCGAGGTGGATATTGACGTCGCGCTGCGGGAACGGAATTTCGATCCCCTCTTCGGCAAACCGGTCGACCAGCGCAAAGCGGATTTCATTCTGCACCGTGCCGGAATTCGACAGGTCAGCCAGATGCACCCGCATCTCGAAATCCATTCTGGAATCGCCCAGCGCCTTGAACTGCACGAAAGGCTCCGGATTTTTCAGGACAAGCGGATGGCTGCGGGCGATGTCCATCAGGATGGCATGCACGCGGCGCGGATCGACCTTGTAGGAAACGCCAATGGGAATTTCGACGCGCCCCAGCTTGTTGCGGTGGGTCCAGTTGCCGACATTGCCGTTGATGAAGGACGAGTTGGGAATGATGATCGACTGGCGCTGGAAGGTTTCCACCTCGGTCGCGCGCACGCTGATCTTCTTGACGATGCCGCCGACGCCGCTGGTTTCGATCCAGTCGCCGACCTTGAATGGGCGTTCGGCCAGAAGGATCAGGCCGGAGACGAAGTTGGAGACGATCGCCTGCATGCCGAAACCGATACCGAGCGACAGACCGCCGGCGACCAGCGCGAGGCTGGAGAGATTGATGCCCGCCGCCGAGATGCCGATGAGCCCGGCCATGCCGAGGCCGAGATAGCCGACCGCCGTGCGGATCGAGTTGCGCACGCCCGAATCCAGCTTGCCGCGCGCCATCACCCGCACATCCAGCCAGCCCTGGAACCAGCGGGTGAAGAAGTAGAACAGCGCGAACAGCAGGATGCCGACGGCAATGGCCACCAGCGAGATCGTCACCGAACCGATCTGGAAACCGGTGGCTATGGTGAGGAACCAGACGGTCATCTCGCTCCACTGGAAACCCCAGAGCAGCAGGATCACCGGAATGCCGAGGAGAAGCACGAAAATATTGATGATGATGCTGGCGATCAGGCCAAGCTGATCGAGTGTCGAGTCATCGATGCCGAAGCGCTTCTGCACCGTGCTGCCGAGCACCGTGCCGCCCAATGCATTCTCGTCGGCCACCGCGCGCGCCGTGAGGAAGCCCAGATACATCGTCACGAGCACAGCGCCATTGATGACGATCTGCTGCGAGACGAAACGGGCAAAACCGATATAGCCCAGCAGCGCGGCGATGATCGGAATGAGGCCGATGGCATAGAGGAACAGCCGCAGCGGCCTTGGCCAGCGCCGGGCTTCGCCGGTCTCCTCGTTCTCCAGGGGTTTGAGAAATGCCATGGCGAGGATCAGCAGCCCGACCAGAACCGTTGCAAACAGGCTCTTGGCCACCGTCAGCGACAGGGGTGAGGATGCAATCTGGTTGACCGTATTGGCGAGATAATCGAGCCCCGTGATCGTCGCCGTGGCCGTGACCAGAACCATGAGAATGCGGCCCGGACGCGGTGCAACGCGCACCAGACGCCAGTTGGGCGCGCCCGGGCAAATGACGGCCTGGGCCAGCGCATGCACGAAATAGACGATGCCGATCACCGAAAACAGCGTGTAGATCAGCGACGCGATATCCGGCCGCAGCACATTGAAATAACCGAGGAAAAAGTAGGTCGTGGCCAGAAACACGCCGACGGTTACCGACCGCATCAGGGTCGACCAGAAGGCAACAGCCAGGCGGCTCAGATAGGAGGGCTCTTCAACCGCCGGATCGCGCAGATAAAGATGCCCCAGCAACCGCTGGCCGCCGATGAGAAGCACCAGGGCGGTTATCGCGGCAAAGAAGGCGGCAGCCAGCAGGGACTGCCATTTGAACGTGATGACGAAGCGCCACCAGGACGAAATGAGCTGGTTCATCGTGCCCATTTCCCGGCCATAGGCGTCGATGACTTCGCTGCCGAGGGAATAGTTGATGTCGACGCGCTGCGACAACGTATTGGCAAAAAGCTCACGCCGGGCATCGCCGATCGCATCGATCATCTTGTTGACTTCGAGCAGCTGGTCTTCGGTTTCGCCGAGCACCGCGTTGATCTCCGCCTTTTCCGTCGTCAGGCGGGTGCGTTCATCCGTGACGATCTTCGCTTCGGCCGGCTGCCCCTGCGCGGGCGGTGCGCCCAGCTGTTCCAGGCGGGCATTGATCTCGGTGATGCGCGGCCGGAACGAAACGCCGATATCCAGCAGTTTCTTGGCGCTCGCTTCCAGATCGAGGCGCAGATTGGCAAGCGCCGCGTCGGCATCGGCCTTCTGCTTGAATTTCTGTTCATAGGTCGAGATCTGTTTCTTCAGCGCGTCGATGGCCGGGCGCTGTTCGGCGACGATGTTCGATTTGACGGCGGGCGCAGGCGCTGGCGCCACGGGTGCCGGCTCCGCTGCGGCGGGCGCAGGCTCCGGTGCCGGGGCTGGTGCGGGCGATGTGGCTGCCGGGGCTGGCGCCGGGGTCTGCGCCAAAGCCAGTTGCACCGGGGCCGCCAGAAACAGAACGGCGGCAATCGTCAGAAGAATCTGCCGAAGGAAAGATGAGATCACGGGTTCAGATCCATTTATGAACAGTTTGCTTCGTCTATGAACAGTTTGCTTCGTCGATTTGCCCGTTCATGTCGGCACAATCAAGGCACTTTCTGCTTTCATTCTCGCGACTGGTCGGCTTGTTGACAGTGCTCGCCGCTATCGTGATGACCATTCCAGCAATGCGACAGTAGCATAATGTTGGGGTAATCATGCATCGTCACACCTGCGGCAGGCCGGAAACTTGCCAAAGTCACAATTTTGCTCGCCTTCGCCTCGCGCTCATCTTGACCAGTACAGATGCACACTGTTGACTGGCACAATCGGGAAACAAACGTCCAACCGCAACAGATTCGCTTTCGAGACCAGAAGACCATGATCATCAAATGCCCCTATTGCGGCCCGCGCGACGTCATCGAATTCACCTATCAGGGCGACGCGACACGCCAGCGCCCCGACCCGGCCTCATCCGATCAGGCCGCATGGAACGCCTATGTCTATGACCGGGCCAATCCCATGGGCGCGCACCGTGAGTTCTGGCTGCACAGCGGCGGCTGCCGCCAGCATCTGATCGTCACGCGCGATATGGCGACCCATGTCATTTCATCCGTGGGCTTTGCCCGGGATGCCGTTGCCGCCGGGAAAGGCGGTGATCGCCCATGACCGCGTCACGGCTCCCCAAGGGTGGACGGATCGACCGCGCCAGGACGGTGCGGTTCACCTTCGACGGCAAGGCCTATAGCGGCCATCCCGGCGACACGCTGGCCTCAGCCCTCCTCGCCAACGGCGTGACGCTGTTCGGCCGCTCGTTCAAATATCACCGGCCGCGCGGCGTCTTTGCGGCGGGCAGCGACGAGCCCAATGCGCTCGTCACCGTTCTCAACGGCGATGTGCGCGAACCCAATGTCCGCGCCACGGAACTGGAAATCCATGACGGCCTCGTCACCGAAAGCCAGAACCGCTTTCCCTCGCTCGAACACGATGTCATGGCCATTAACCAGCTGGCCGGGCCGATATTGTCGGCGGGCTTCTACTACAAGACCTTCATGGGCCCGGCCATCGGGCCGCTGCGCAGCACCAAGGTCTGGATGTTCTTCGAAAAATTCATCCGCCGCGCCGCCGGTCTCGGCAGGGCGGGCATTGCCGCCGATCCCGACCATTATGAGCGCATGAACGCCTTCTGCGACGTGCTGGTGGTGGGCACCGGCCCCGCCGGACTATTGGCTGCGGAAGCTGCTGCGGAAACCGGCGCGCAGGTGATCATCGCCGAGGAACGGCCGGTTGCCGGCGGCGCATTGCTTGCATCGGCGGAACTGATCGACGGGCGCAACGCCGCCGTCTGGGCGCGGGAAAAGGCGGCAGCGCTCGCGGGCCGCGCCAATGTGCGTTTTCTCACCCGGACCTCCGTCTGGGGCTATTATGACGGCAATGTCCTGACCGCCATCGAGCATGTCTCGGATTTCAAGCCGAACCGCACCAAGGGGCAGCCGCGCCAGCGCCATTGGGTCATCCGCACCGGCAAGACCATTCTGGCAACGGGTGCGTTCGAGCGGCCGATCGTCTTCCCCGGCAATGACTGCCCCGGCGTCATGCTGGCCGATGCGGTCAGGCGCTATGCGGTCGAGTACGGTGTGGCTGCGGGAACCCATGTGACGCTGTTCACCAACAATGACAGCGCCTATGAGGCAGCCCGCGCCATGGCGCAGGCGGGCGTCAATATCGTTGCCATCGTCGATGTGCGCGCGGATGTATCCGGCGCCTGCATCGAGATTGCCTCGGCGGCCGGAGCGGAACTGGTCCTCGGCCACGCCGTCACCGGCACCCATGCGGGCAAGACGCTCAGCTCCATCACCGTGCAGCATTTCAATGCGCAGACCGGCCATGTCTCCGGCGCGGCGCGGGAAATCAAGACCGATTGCCTCGGCGTATCCGGCGGCTGGTCCCCGGCGATCCATCTCGCCAGCCAGGCGGGCGGCAAACCGGAGTGGGACGAGGATTTGCAGGCCTTCCTGCCGCCGGAGGCCAACCAGAACTGGGTAACGGCAGGATCGGCAGCCGGGTACATGGATACGGTCAGCGTGTTCTCCGATGGCGCGACCAAGGGCACCTCCTCCAAGACCAAGCCGAAGCTGCCTGCCGTCGACGCCCCGATGTTCGATGCATCGCCCGCCCCCGTGTTTGAAATCGAGCCCGCGGCCAAATCGCAAAAGGCATTCGTCGACTTCCAGCACGATGTCACCGCGGACGATATCCGCCTCGCCTACCGCGAAGGCTTCCATTCGGTCGAGCATCTGAAGCGCTACACCACGCTCGGCATGGCGACGGATCAGGGCAAGACATCGAATATTCCCGGCCTTGCCATCATGGCCGATGTGCGCGGCATCACCATTCCGGAGGCGGGCACCACCCGCTTCCGCCCGCCGTTCACCCCGGTATCCTTCGGTGCTATCGCCGGTGAGCGTTATGGCGACCTGCGGCCGCACCGGCTGACCCCGATGCATGACTGGCATCTCGCCAACAGCGCCAAGACCTATGAAGCCGGCCTGTGGCACCGCCCGATGATCTATGGCAGCCACGGTGAAACGGTCGAACAGGCCTATGTGCGTGAAGCGCGCGCGGTGCGCCAGAGCGTTGGGATTGTCGATGTCTCGACCCTCGGCAAGATCGACATTCAGGGTCCCGACGCGGGCGAATTTCTCGACCGTGTCTACACCAACATGTTTTCCACCCTGCCGGTCGGCAAGGCGCGCTACGGCCTGATGCTGCGCGAGGACGGCATTGCCTATGACGATGGCACCACCTGGCGCCTCAGTGAAACACAGTTCCTGATGACGACCACGACGGCCAATGCCGGAAATGTCATGCAGCATCTGGAATTCTATCTGGATTGCGTCTGGCCGGACCTGCGCGTGCACCTGACCTCGGTCACCGATGTCTGGGCCGGGACGGCCGTGTCGGGCCCGAAAGCCCGGGCCGTTCTGGAAGCCTGCGTCACGGGAACCGGCGTCGACAACACAACCCTGCCGTTCATGGGCATCGTGCGCGGCTTTATCGGCGATGTGCCCGTCATGATCTGCCGCCTCTCCTTCTCGGGCGAGCTGGCCTATGAAGTCTATTGCGGCGCCGGTTTCGGCACACAGGTTTGGGAAGCGCTGCTTGAAGCCGGCAAGCCCTTTGACATCATGCCCTACGGGCTGGAAGCGCTCGGCACACTGCGCATCGAAAAGGGCCACGTCACCGGCGCTGAAATCGATGGCCGCACCACCGCGCACGATCTGCATCTCGACTGGATGCTGTCGAAGAAGAAGCCCTATATCGGCTCCGGCATGAAGGACCGCGCGGGATTGAACAATGAAAACCGCCTGTCGCTGGTCGGCCTGATTTCGCTCGACAACCAGTCGATCAATGGCGGCAGCCATATCGTCAGCGATGCGGCGCCGCGCGAACCCGCCGACAGTTTCGGCCACGTCACTGCGGCCTGCTATTCCCCGGCGCTCGGCAAATACATCGCGCTGGCGCTGGTCAAGCACGGCACGTCGATGATCGGCAACCGTGCCTATGCGACGGACCTTCTGCGCGGCAAGCACGGCGCCGTCGAAATCGTCAGTCACCACATGTTTGATCCAGAGGGGAGCCGGATGCATGGCTGAACCACAATCGCCCCTCGGCCACGTCTTTGTTCCGGGTGACCATGGCAACTCCGCTGGCGGCATCGGCCTTGTCCTGACCGAGCGCCGCGACGTTTCCATCGCGCAGGTGACCGCATGGCGCGGGACCATTCCCGCCATCCTGACCGCCATCGGTGATGTGACCGGATTGAATGTCGCGGACAAACCCGGCGCCGGGCGTAGTGCAGGCGAAAAATCCGCCTTCGGTTTCGCGCCCGGACGTTATTTCGTCGTGAGCCCGTCCGCTGATCTGGAAGACCGCCTGCGCAAGGCCATACCGCTGGAAACCGGCACGATCATCGATCTGACCCATGGCCGCACCGCCATCCGCGTCAAGGGTCCTTGGTCGGAATGGGTGCTGTCGAAGCTGTTTGCCATCGATTTTTCCGAACACGGCTTTCCCGTCGGCTTTGGCCGCGCCACGCTGCATCACGATATCCACGCCAATATCCAGCGGATCGACGCGGACACCTTCGACCTCTACGTGTTCCGCACCTTTGCGCGCTCGTTCTGGCAGACGCTGGGGCATGCGGCCGCGGAAGTCGGCTACCGCGTCGAATGATCTGCTTCCGGCCTATCGCTTGCTATGACGCGAGCAGGCTCTTCGCCGGTTTTCCCGCGATATAGACTTCCGCGATGGTGCGGTCGTCGCCCATGGTCTGCATCAGGAACAGCTCTTCGACGAGCGTTTCCACCGTTTCCATGCGCAGGCGCATGGCCGGGGTGGAGCGGGCATTGAGCACGATGCAGTCCGCCTCTGCGCCCGGCGTGAACGAGCCGATGATGCCCTGCAGCGACAGCGCGCGGGCATTGCCCAGCGTCGCGTGATAATACGAGCGCAGCGGGTGATAGCGCTGGCCCTGAATGTTCAGGATCTTGTAGCCCTCATCCAGCGTCCGCAGCATGGAATAGGATGTGCCGCCGCCAATATCCGTGGCAATCGCATGGCGCACCGGCGGATGGGACGCCTCGAGGCGCGCCAGATTGAACAGGCCGCTGCCGATGAACAGGTTCGAGGTCGGGCAGAAAACCGCGACGGACCCGCTATTGGCGATGGCGGCAATTTCCGCATCGGTCAGGTGGATGCAATGGCCAAGCAGCGTCTTGGGGCCAAGCAGTCCATAATGCTCATAGACCTGCGTATAATCCCGGCTCCACGGAAACAGCTCCGCCACGAAGGCAATTTCGGCGGTGTTTTCACACAGATGCGTCTGCACGTGCAGATCGGGGTATTCGCGGGCCAGCGCCCCGCTCAATTCCAACTGCTCCGGCGTCGATGTCGGTGCAAAGCGCGGCGTGATGGCATAGAGCTGGCGCCCGGTTCCGTGCCATTTGCCGATCATTTCCTTGCTGTCGTCATAACCCGACTGCGCCGTGTCGAGAAGACCTGATGGCGCGTTGCGGTCCATCATCACCTTGCCCGCGATCATGCGCATGTTGCGCCGGTCCGCCTCGGTGAAAAACGCTTCGACCGACGCCTTGTGCACGGTGCAATAGGCGGCGGCCGTGGTGGTGCCATGGCGGATCAGCTCATCGAAGAAGGCCGAGGCGATGCGCTGCGGATGGCCCTGATTGGAGAATTTCTGTTCCTCGACAAACGTGTATTTGTTCAGCCATTCCATCAGTTCGCCCGCATAGGAGGCGACAACCTGCATCTGCGGGTAATGGATGTGGGTATCGATGAAGCCCGGCATGATCAAATGCGGGCGATGGTCGACGACCTCGACATTTCTGCCTTCGCCGGCGCGCAGGCGGGCATAATCGTCAATGGCCCAGATCTTGCCGTCGCGGATCAGCAGTCCGCCATCCTCGATATAGGTGAATGCGTCCGGGCTGGCGTCGCCAGCCAGCGGCTCGTCGTGAAACGTCAAGAGACGTCCGCGTAACAGAAGTTCGGTCATTGCGTGGATTTTCCCGATACCGCAGAACGATACCACGCCACGATCCGGGACCGCTCTGCATCTGTCATCTGCGTCAGGTTTCCCGGTGGCATGGCGTGGCTGGCACCGGCGAACAGATAGACCTGGCTGGCATGAGTCGCAATCAGTTCGTCGGTATCGAGGCGAATTCCCTTGGGCGCGTGCATGATGCCCTCAAAGGACGGCTCCGCCGCATGGCACATGGAACAGCGCCCCATGACCGTGTCGCGCACCTCCTGAAAGTTCTGCGCGGCGAGAAAGGGCGCGGCGGCGCTCGAGACTTTTTCCGGTCCCTGCAGCACCTTCGGCACGGTCGACAGCCAGATGATGACAATGAACAGCACGACCGAGGCCAGCCATGTCCAATGCGGATTGCCGGTTCCTGCGTGTTTCGAGTTGAAATAGTGGCGGATGAGCACGCCGATGATGAAAATCAGCGCGGCGATGACCCAGTTGAATTCCGTCGAGCTTGCCAGCGGATAATGGTTGGACAGCATCAGGAAAATGACGGGCAGCGTCAGGTAGTTGTTGTGGGTCGAGCGTTGCTTGGCCTGCTTGCCGAGCTTCGGATCGGGCGTCTTGCCGGCGATCAGATCAGCCACGACCTTCTTCTGGTTCGGAATGATCAAAAGGAACACGTTGCCGGACATGATCGTGGCGGTGAACGCACCGAGATGCAGGAAGGCGGCGCGGCCGGTGAACAGATGCGTATAGCCCCACGCCATGACGACGATGACCGCATAGAGAATGAGCATCAGCGCCGTGTCATTGTTCGCCAGCGGCGACTTGCACAGGAGATCGTAGATCAGCCAGCCGAGGCCGATCGACGCGAGCGAGATCAGGATGGCGACCGGCGTCGATACATCGAGGACATTGCGGTCGATGAGATAAAGGTCGGCGCCGGCGTAGTAGACGATGCACAGAAGCGCAAAGCCCGAGAGCCATGTGGCATAGGACTCCCATTTGAACCAGATCAGATGTTCCGGCATGTGCGGCGGCGCGACCATGTATTTCTGGATGTGATAAAAGCCGCCGCCATGCACCTGCCATTCCTCGCCGTTCACCCCCTGCGGCAGGCCCTGATGGCGGCGCAGCCCCAGATCAAGCGCGATGAAATAGAAGGATGAGCCGATCCAGGCGATTGCAGTGATCACATGCAACCAGCGGGCGGCAAAGCTGAGCCATTCCCAGAAAATAAGGTAATCCATCGGGGCCTCATGCAAAGCATCACAATGCGTGTGTTCGCGGCCCGATGCAAGGTGATGGGTGCAAGATCAATGCGTGGTTCGACAGGCTCACCATGAGGGAGGTTGGGGATTGCAGGGAGCACCATTCTGCAACGTCCAGGATGGCGTTGCAGCCCACCCAGTTTCCTCATGGTGAGCCTGTCGAACCACGCACCCCAAATCATGCAATGCTGCCATCTACTTGGAATCGTGAAAGATAATCCCGAGTGTATGGCGCTGGCCGCTGCGCACGCGGCTCACACCATGGCGCATATTGACCCGGTAATAGCCGCGCGATCCCTTGACGGGGCGCTGGCTGACCGGAAAGACCACGCCGTCGCCCTGTCGCAGCGGCACCACCTCCGCCCGCGACTGCATGCGCGGACGCTGCTCGGTCAGGACAAATTCGCCGCCGGTGAAATCCGTTCCGGGCTCTTTCAGCAGAAACGCCACCTGCAGCGGGAACACGTGAATACCATAGATATCCTGATGCAGGCAGTTGTAATCGCCCGGGCCATATTCCAGCAGCAGCGGCGTCGGCCGGTTCTGCCCGGCGGCATGGCAACGCTCGATGAATGCCGGGTGCGCATCGGGATAGCGGATATCGATGCCCATCTGCTCGTTCCAGCGGTTGGCGATGCGGGCCAGCGGCGGATAGAGCGCTTCACGCAACCCGCGGACAATTTCGGGGAGCGGATAGGAGAAATACTTGTACTCTCCTTGCCCGAAGCCGTGCCGGGCCATGACGATGCGCTTGCGGAAAATCGTATCGTCGGGATAGCTATCAGCCAGCGCCGTGCATTCGGCGCGCGACAGGACATTGCGCAGGTTGGTGCAGCCGAAAGCCTCCATCTCCGTTTGTGCGGCGGTCCAATCGATCGGGCTCATGTCTGGCATTGCAGCATCCTTACTCACGCAGAAATTCCAGCACAGGAGACCGCAGTTATAGCCGATCAACCACCCGTTTCCTGCACAGGGCACGATGAAAGGGCCTGCGCTTCACAAAAACGACGGTTTTTTTGTCCATGAGGCCGGGCACACGACGATTTTAAGTGACTCGGCTTGCCGGACTTCATAAATAGAGTCGCAACGGGGTCTGGCAGACCGCGAACGGGAACTGTTGGAAACGCATATGGGCTTGAACAGAAATGGCAAATCAGAAAGGCGTGGATCCGCTCCGCTGCTGATTTCTATCTTCTGGCTCATTGCCACCCTGGGGGCCGTCTATATCGCAGCTCCCGAAACGGACCTGCGCAACAACCGGGCCAGCGCACCGGTGCGCGACGATGCCCGCCTCGCCCATGAGAGCGACAATCGCTCCGCCCCCGTGCAGAACTCCATGCGCATCGCTGCGCTGGAAGCGCTGCACCTGAAAATCAAGAGCGGCGTGCGTGCCGATACGAATTCCCATGACGGCATCGTTCCGGACGGGATTTCCCTGATTCTGGCCGGCGCACAGCCAGCCACACCCTCCGAAACCGGTTCAAGCCTGGCGCTTGACCGGATCAGCGTTTTCAGCGCCCGGGCTCCCCCCGCCGCGCTTGCCTGAGGCAATCCGTTGCTCGGCAACGGTTCCAACGCAACACCATCGGCAGCCGCCCGGAACAAACGCGACCATTTCCCGGCAGCCTCGCCGCAATTCATGACGGAACACTGATATGCGCACTTCGAAATGGGTTCTTGGAACCTATATTTTCATCATTATTGCGGGCATCATCCTCGCACTGCCCAACATCTTCACCAAGGCACAGCTCGATGCCTTGCCCAACTGGCTGCCCAAGAAGCAGATTTCGCTTGGTCTCGATCTTCGCGGCGGTTCCTATCTCGTTCTCGAAGTGGACGCCGCAGCCCTGAAGAAGGACCGCGTCCGCGCCATGCTGGACGACGCGCGCAACAAGCTGCGCACCGAACGCATTCAGGCGCAGTCAGTCCGCATCGCCGGTGATTCCGTCATCGTGACCATTGCCGACCAGGCACAGCGCGACCGCGCCGTGACGGTTCTGAAGGAACTGACGGCCCAGGTCGCGCAGGTCGGCTTCGCCGCCCCGGTCAGCGACATCGACATCACCTCAGCCGACAACACGATCCGTCTCACCCTGACGGATGCCGGCATGAAGGACAGACTCGACAACGCCCTGCAGCAGAGCCTTGAAATCGTCCGCCGCCGCGTCGATCAGGTCGGCGTGGCCGAACCCTCGATCCAGCGCGTCGGTTCCGACCGTATCGTCGTCCAGCTTCCCGGCCTGCAGGATCCGTCCCAGCTGCGCGCGCTGCTCGGCAGCACGGCGAAGATGACGTTCCACATGGTCGCCGACCGCAATTTCGGCGATACGCCGCCGCCTGGCATTTCCATCCTGCCGGATGCCAAGAATCCCGGCCAGACCTATCCCGTCGAGGACCGCGTTGCGCTCAGCGGCGAACGCCTGACCGATGCCCGCGCCGCCTTCGACCCGCAGACCAACCAGCCGATCATCTCGTTCCGCTTCGACAATGTCGGTGCGCGTCAGTTTGCTGAAATCACCAGCCAGAATGTCGGCCGTCCCTTCGCCATCGTTCTCGACGGCAAGGTGCTGACCGCGCCGGTCATCCAGGTGCCGATCACCGGCGGTTCCGGCCAGATCACCGGCAATTTCACGGTGCAGGATACGGTGACAACCGCCGCCCTGCTGCGCGCCGGTGCCCTGCCCGCGCCATTGACTGTCATCGAAGAACGCACGGTCGGTCCTGATCTCGGCGGCGACGTCATCAAGATGGGCATCCTGACCGGTCTTGTCGGCTTCGCCCTCGTCGTCGGCTTCATCTTCGTGCTCTATGGCACGTGGGGCTTCATCGCCAACCTGGCGCTGGCGCTCAATGTCATCCTGACATTCGGTGTCCTCAGCCTCATCGGCGCCACCCTCACCCTGCCCGGCATCGCCGCCATCATCCTTGGCATCGGCTTTGCGGTGGATGCGAACATTCTCATCAACGAGCGTATCCGCGAAGAAGCCCGCAAGGGCATCGGCGCCATGGCCGCCGTCGACCGCGGCTTCAAGCACGCCTATGCCACCATCGTCGATGCGAACGTCACGCACCTGATTTCCACGCTGCTGCTGTTCCTGTTCGGCACCGGCCCGATCCGCGGCTTCGCGGTCACCATGGTCATCGGCACGCTGATTTCCATGTTCACCGCCGTGACCGTCGTGCGCATCGTGATGACGGCCATCGTCCGCCGCCGCAAGATGAAGACCATCCACATCGAGCACGTGGTCAAGCTGGTTCCGGAGACCACGAAAATCTCCTTCATGAACGCCCGCTTCTTCGGCATCGGCGTCTCGATCTTCCTGTCGATCGCCTCGGTGATCCTGTTCATCCATCCCGGCCTCAACTACGGCATCGACTTCAAGGGCGGTATCCAGGTTGCCGTCACCACGTCGAAACCGGCCGATCTCGCCACCATGCGCAGCTCGCTGGAAGCACTCGGCCTCGGAGAGGTCGTGCTGCAGCAGGCCGGCGGCGACAATCAGGTCCTGATTCGCGTCCAGCGCCAGGATGGCGGCGAAGAAGCCCAGACGGCTGCCGTGACCAAGGTCAAGGCCGCGGTCGAACAGCTCGATGCCGGCGTGAAGATCGAAAGCTCGGAAGTCGTCGGACCGAAGGTCAGCCAGGAACTGGCGCGCTCGGGTGTCCTGGCGGTCATCCTCGCCAGTATCGCCATGCTGCTCTACATCTGGTGGCGGTTCGAGTGGCACTTCGCCCTCGGCGCGATTGCGACGCTCATTCTCGACACGACGAAGACGGTCGGCTTCTTCGCCCTGATGGGGCTGGATTTCAACCTCACCGCCATCGCCGCGCTTCTGACGATGATCGGCTACTCCGTCAACGACAAGGTGGTGGTCTATGACCGCATGCGCGAGAACCTGCGCATTCACAAGAAGATGCCGCTGCGCCAGATCATCGACATGAGTATCAACCAGACGCTGGCCCGTTGTATCTACACCTCCGTCACCATCTTCCTTGCCATGCTGCCCATGGCAATCTGGGGTGGCAAGGCCGTGGAAAACTTCGCGCTGCCGATGCTTTTCGGTGTCGTGATCGCCACGAGTTCGTCGATCTTCATCGCCGCGCCGATCCTGCTGCTTCTGGGAACCTGGTGGGAAAAGAACCACCAGCACCGCATCGGATCGAGCGAGACACCGACCGTGAAGAGCTGAACCGAGCCTGATCTGAGCTCTCCAGGCTAAATATCTGCGGCGTATGAAAAAAATTGCATTTCATGCGCCGCAGAACGACAAAAGTTGTTTGCAAGACATCATGTGTACGCAATACTGAGGCAGTCATTAGCTGTTCGCAGTTTGATTTCATTATTTTTCATCACGACCCAGGGGGAGACACCGACATATGCCTCATGAAACGCCGCTGATTGCGACAATCGTTGTGGGCCTTGTGGTGGCCTTCATCTTCGGTGCGATTGCCAACCGTCTGCGCGTTCCTCCCCTTGTCGGTTACCTGCTTGCCGGTGTCCTTGCCGGCTCCCATACACCCGGTTTTGTCGCCGATCAGGAACTGGCGGCCGAGCTTGCCGAGATCGGCGTCATTCTGCTGATGTTCGGCGTCGGGCTGCATTTCTCCCTGAAGGATCTGCTGTCGGTCCGCGCCATCGCCATCCCCGGTGCAATCGTCCAGATCGTCGTGGCAACCCTGCTGGGCGCCGGGCTTGCCTGGATTCTCGGCTGGAGCATGCAGGCGGGATTCGTCTTCGGTCTCGCTTTGTCCGTTGCCAGTACCGTCGTGCTCTTGCGCGCCATGCAGGAACGACGCCTGATCGAGACGGAACGCGGGCGCATCGCCGTCGGCTGGCTGATCGTCGAAGACCTGGCCATGGTTCTGGCACTGGTGCTGCTGCCGGCCATTGCCGATGCCGTCAACGGCAAGAACCCGGCGGTCGAGGCCGCTGCCCATATCGCCAGCGACCCCATCGTCGCCTATTTCAATCTCGGCATCGGCGGCATCATCGGGCTGACGCTCGGCAAGGTTGCCGCCTTCGTCGCCGTGATGCTGATCGTCGGCCGCCGTGTCATCCCGTGGACACTGCATGCCATTGCCCATACCGGCTCGCGCGAACTGTTCCGCCTCGCCGTGCTGGCCATTGCGCTGGGTGTGGCTTTCGGCGCGTCGAAACTGTTCGGCGTATCGCTGGCGCTCGGCGCCTTCTTCGCCGGCATGATCATGAGCGAATCCGAACTCAGCCACCGGGCGGCGGAAGAATCCCTGCCGCTGCGCGATGCTTTCGCCGTGCTGTTCTTCGTCTCCGTCGGCATGCTGTTCGACCCGATGACCATCATCAACGATCCGCTGCCGCTTCTGGCAACGCTTGCGATCATCGTGGTGGGCAAGTCGCTGGCAGCCTTCTTCATCGTGCTGGCGTTCGGCTATCCCACCGGGACCGCCCTGATCATTTCGGCCAGTCTGGCGCAGATCGGCGAATTCTCGTTCATTCTGGCGGAGCTGGGTGTCGGGCTCGGCATGCTGCCGCAGGAAGGGCGCGATCTCATTCTCGGCGGCGCCATCCTGTCGATCCTGCTTAATCCGGTCGTCTTTGCCGGGGTGGGATATCTGAAACCGTGGCTGGAAAAACGCTCCGCCTCGGCAACGGAAGCCAGCCCCGAGACGACGGTCGTCGAGGAACCCGACGTGGAAGAACTGCAGCCGACCACCCTCACCAACCACGCGGTGCTGATCGGTTACGGCCGTGTCGGCAGTCTGGTGGGCGATGCGCTGAAGGAAGTCGGCAAGCCGTTTCTGGTGATCGAAGATGCCGACAAGACCGTGGCAAAGCTGCGCGATGACGATGTGGAAACCATCGTCGGCAATGCCGCCAATGGCGATGTGCTGGCCGCGGCCAACCTTGCCGAAGCCCGGCAGCTGATCATCGCCATTCCGAACGCCTTCGAAGCCGGGCAGATCGTCGTCAAGGCGCGTGCCGCCAACCCGGCCATCAGCATCCTGGCGCGCGCGCATTCGGACGCCGAGGTGCAGCATCTGCAGGATCTGGGTGCCGACGCGGTGATCATGGGCGAGCGGGAAATTGCCCGGGGGATTGTCGCGCATATTCTCGATCTCGACAAACCGAAGCCGGAGGAGCCCTTATCGGCATAACCAAGGAAAAAACGGGGTTCGCGGCGCAAGCCAGGTGAGAATGATTGGACGGGAATGGGTATGAAGTTAAAGGATTATATATGGCCGGTGATCGGGTTGGCCGCTGTTGCTGTCTCCGCGTGGCTCCTCTACCGGGAGTTGCGGAGCATATCGCTTGAGGATGTGATCCACAGTCTCTATGCGATTCCGACCCACCGCTGGATTCTGGCCGCCCTTGCCTCCCTGCTCGCCTACGCCGCCCTTGCGGGCTATGACCGGATTGCCCTCCTGCATCTGCGCCGCAAGATTTCCTGGCTGTTCATCACCCTGTGCTCCTTCACCACCTACGCGCTCTCGCACAATATCGGCGCGTCAGTGATTTCGGGTGCGGTGGTGCGCTATCGCGCCTATTCCTCGCAAGGGATGAGCGCGGCGGAAATCGCCCTGCTCATTGCCTTCTGCTCCTTCACCTTCATGCTGGGCACGATCACCCTGAGCGCATTCGTGCTTCTGATCGAACCGGAAATATTGCAGCGCTTCAACAATGAGCTGCCGCTTTCCCTCAGCTATCTCCTCGGCTTCGGCGCCCTCGCCTTCGTGCTGCTCTATGTCTTCGGCAGCTGGCTGCAGCTGCGCCCGCTGCGCATCCGCAAGTTCACGCTCGAATATCCGCGTCTGACCGTTGTCGCCCAGCAGCTGATTGTCGGGCCGCTGGAACTGATCGGCGCCGCCGCCATCATCTATTTCACCCTGCCCGAAGCCGGCAATCCCGGCTTTCTCATCGTGCTCGGGATTTTCCTCATCTCGTTTTCCGCCGCCCTGATTTCCCATGCACCGGGCGGCCTCGGCGTGCTGGAACTGGTCTTCCTGACCGGGCTTCCCGACATGAACCAGGCCGACGTGCTGGCTGCACTGATCATCTTCCGCCTGTTCTACCTGCTGATCCCCTTTGCCCTGTCGCTGCTTGTCGTCCTGTTCTTCGAGCGTTCGCAGTTGCTGCTGCGCTTGTACAAGAAGGACAGCGAGACCTGAGCCGTCAACGCCGGGCCGATTTCACGATTCCGGATTTTCGCATTGGAATTTTTTTCCAATACACCCCGACTTTAGACCCCCATTCCTTCAAAGAATGGGGGTCGGCACCTATTTTCAGGCTGTGATTTCAACATTTCCTCCCCAAGCTGGAAGGATGGGTGCCTGATGACAACATTGATCATTCCCGGATATCTCGGCTCCGAGAAAGGCCATTGGCAACGGCAGTGGCTGGCCGATGACGATACCGCCCGCCTTGTCGAACAGGATGACTGGGAAAACCCGGTTCTGTCGCAGTGGCTGCACGTGCTCGAGGCGGCGATCTCGGAAACACCCGGCGCCATTCTCGTTGCCCACAGCCTGGGCTGCGTGCTTGTCGCCCATCTGGCCAGCCGCCCCTCCGCCGCCCATGTGGCAGGCGCCGTGCTGGTGGCACCCGCCGATGCCGAGCGCATGGCGGTGCAGGACCCGAAATTCCGCAGCTTTGCCCCGCTGCCGCGTCATGATTTCGGCTTTCCCTCCATCGTCGCCGCTAGCCGCGACGATCCCTACATGTCTTTCAACAAGGCGCAGGCACTGGCTGATATCTGGGGCTCGGGATTTGTCGACATGCGCCATGCCGGCCACATCAATGTTGCCAGCGGTTTCGGCGCATGGCCGGAAGGTTATATCCTGGCGCAGTCCATGCGGCGGCCGGACGATGCCCTTCGCGCAAGGCGGGCGGCCTAGCCCGCCTGCTTGCGTTCCAGAACATATTTGAGGATGAGCGTGACCACCGCGATCAGCGCCAGGGTCGATGAGGCGGCAAAGGCCCCGGTGACGTTGTAGTCGTTGAACAGCAGTTCGATCTGCAGCGGCAGCGTGTTGGTCTGGCCGCGAATGGCGCCGGATACCACCGACACGGCGCCGAATTCACCCATGACGCGTGCATTGCACAGCACCGCGCCATAAAGCAGCGCCCAGCGGATATTCGGCAGTGTCACGTAGAAGAATGTCTGCAGCCCCGTTGCCCCGAGGGTGATGGCCGCTTCCTCGTCCTCGCTGCCCTGCGCCTGCATGAGCGGAATGAGTTCGCGTGCCACGAACGGGCTGGTGACAAACAGGCTGACCAGAAAGATCGCCGGGACCGTGAACATGATCTTGATGTCGTGGCTCTCCAGCAGCGGACCGAGCAGGCCCTGGCTGCCGTAGAGGAAGAGATAGGTCACACCCGCGACAATCGGCGAGACGGAGAACGGAATCTCGATGAAGGTAATCAGCAGCCGGCGGCCGGGAAAGCGGAAACGCGTGACCAGCCAGGCGACGCAGATGCCGAAGACCATGTTGATCGGCACCACGACGATGGCCGTCAGCACGGTCAGCCAGATCGCGTGCAATGTCGCGGGCTGGGTGATCTGCGCGATATAGACGGAGATACCCTCGCGCAGCGCGTAGGTAAAAATCACGGCGATCGGCACGCCGATGAACAGCGCCGACAGGGCCATGGCGGCGAGGATCAGCAGCCAGTGCGCCGTGCGTGCCGGGCGCCGGCCATGCCGCCGCGACGACTGCATTTTGGCCGGGGCGGCGAGATCAGCTGCGGTCTGCATAACGGAGCTGCCAGGCTTGAATGGAATTGGTGACAAAGAGCATGAGGAACGCCAGCACCAGCATCACGGTGGCAATGGCCGCCGCGGCGGGATAGTCATATTCATCGAGGCGGATGAACACGAGCAGCGACATCACCTCGGTCTCGAACGGCAGATTGCCGGAGATGAAGACGATGGCGCCGAATTCGCCGAGGCTGCGGGCAAAGGACAGGCTGCATCCGGCAATGAATGCCGGGAAAATCGCGGGCCAGATCACCCGCGCAAAAATCTGCCAGTTCGTCGCTCCCAGCGACCGCGCCGCTTCCTCGACATCAACAGCCACATCCTCCAGCACCGGCTGCACCGTGCGGATGACAAAGGGAATGCTGGTGAACATCATGGCGATGGCGATGCCGAGCGGCGCATAGGCGATCTTCACCCCCAGCGGTTCGAGATAGCGGCCGAACCAGCCATTGGCGGAAAAGACGGTGACGAGCGCAAGACCGGCAACGGCGGTCGGCAGGGCGAACGGCAGGTCGACCACCGCATCCAACAGCCGCCGCCCCGGAAACTCATAGCGCACCAGCACCCACGCAAGCAGCAGGCCGAACAGCGCATTGAACAGCGTGGCAAGCAGCGCCGCCCCGACAGTTATCTTGTAGGTTGCAACCGCCCGCTCGGACGAAATGATGGTCCAGAAATCCGACCAGCCGAGATTGACCGACTTGTACAGCATCGCCAGCAGGGGCAGCGCCACGATGATGGCGAAGTACAGCAGCGTCACGCCGAGGGTCAGGCTGAACCCCGGCAACAGTCCGCGCTGGCTGGATTTTGAAAACAACGGCATGCTCGGGTTCTAAAGCCTGTTCGTGCGAAAGCAAGCGAGTGGTTGCAAAGAATGCGGCGGCACAGCCAAGGCCAAGCCGCCTTCGGGTTCGTCAGCCGCTGATCAGCGCTTGGTGAAAACCTTGTCGAGGATGCCGCCCTCGGCGAAATGCTCCTTGGAGAGCTTGTCCCAGCCGCCGAAAACGTCCTCCACGGTCACCAGACGCGTCTCAGGGAACTGCGCGGCATATTTCGCCTTGATGGTCTCGTCATGCACGCGGTTGAAGTTCTGGGCGAGAATGTCCTGCCCTTCCGGCGTATAGAGGAATTTCAGATAGGTTTCGGCAATCGCCCGCGATCCGCGCTTGTCGACGACCTTGTCGACAACGGTGACGGGAAACTCCGCCAGCAGGCTGACCGGCGGTACCACCGCCTCATACTTGTCTTCGCCCAGCTGCTTGCGCGTGCCCAGCACCTCCGCCTCGAAGGTGATCAGCACATCGCCGATGCCGCGTTCGGCAAAGGTCGTGGTTGCGGCACGCCCGCCCGTGTCGAACACCGGCACGTTGGCAAAGAGTTTCTTGACGAAATCCTGCGCCTTGGCCTGATCCTTGTTGTTGGCCTCAAGCGCATAGGCATAGGCGGCCAGATAGGTGTAGCGCGCATTGCCGGAGGTTTTCGGATTGGGGAAGATGACCTTCACATCGTCGCGGACGAGATCATCCCAGTTCTTGATGTGCTTCGGATTGCCCGCACGCACCAGAAAGGCCGGCAGGGAATAATAGGGCGAGGAATTGTTCGGCAGGCGCGACTGCCAGTCGGCGGGAATGAAATTGCCCTTGTCATGCAGCACCTGCACATCGGTGACCTGATTGAACGTCACGACATCGGCTTCAAGCCCTTCGAGGATCGAGCGGGCCTGTTTTGACGACCCCGCATGCGACTGGCTGACGGTGATGTCCTTGCCGGCCTCTTTCTTGTAGGCCGCCGTAAAGGCCTTGTTGACCTGCTCGTAAAGCTCACGCGAAACATCGTAGGACACGTTGAGGATTCCGGTCGGCTCCGCGGCTTTCGCCGGTCCGAGGCCAAGCGCCAGAGCAACCGTGGCATAGACGAACAGTTTTTTCATTGCATTCTCCCAAGCAGCCAGCACGGATCGTGCTGTCGAAATGAACCCAGCCCCATCCAACCCAGCGATGTCATAGGAGAACGGATATTTTTTCTGAGAATGCCGCCAAATCTCCGGGAGCGGAAGAATTGGAATTCCAACAATATCTTGCTTCTTAAAACTTTATTCCAAGAAATGACTAAAATGAAATATTCGCCCGGTCTATCCGAGCCGGTTCCGCAATCCGCTTCCACCCCGCGATGCCGCGAGGCAGCGTCGTGATCGAAAGCGCGGCTTACCAGAAGCCGCGATGCTGCCAGCACCAGAGGAAATCCTCCTCGGTCCAGTTGCGATGACGCTTGGCCGAGGCCTCGTCGCTGTCCCGCTTCTTCGCATCCCGTGCATCGGTGTCGAGTGTTTCCGAGGCGAATACCTCGCGCCACAGGCGTTCTGCCCGATTAAAGATGCCTGATACTTCACTGTACATTGCGACCTCCAGGGAACAATTGGGTTGCAGAGTGCAGCTGCCTCCAGGAGACAACCGATACCCGATGATGACCGGTTGTAAAAATTTGTCAACAATCACTACCGGTTTAATCGTGTATCGATTTTAACGCTTTCGCAACTTTTCGGGTGCTTAATTCTTAATGAATGATTATTTTTCAGAGCCTTAACAGCCATTTTTAAGACATTTGGCCGCCATGAAAAAACTCCATTTTTTAACACTTTAGCACTAGAAAATGTCACGCGAGGGACTATGACTGCATCTCACAGGGTGGTCAGGCAACAATCATGATTTCGCAGAAAGCCAAATATGCGCTCCGGGCGCTTGTCGTTCTCGCCAGAGCCGATGCCGAAAAGGCCCTTTTCATTTCGGACATCGCGGAAGAACAGAACATTCCGAAGAAGTTCCTGGAACAGATCCTGCTCGACCTGAAACATCAGGGCATCGTCATGAGCCGCCGCGGCAAGATGGGTGGCTACCTCCTGCTCAAGCAGGCGCAAGACATCACCTTCGGCGAGGTCCTCAGGCTGATCGACGGGCCGATTGCGCCCCTGCCTTGCCTCAGCAAGATTGCCTACCGGCGCTGCGAAGACTGCGACAGCGAGGACAAGTGCGAAATCCGCCATGTCTTCAGCGAAGTCGCCAATGTCACGCGCGGCGTGCTCGATAAGACCACGATTGCCGATTGCCTCGCTTACGGCGATGGCGGCAAGCTGGCAGCCGTGCTCGACAGTTAGAGCGGTTTGCGGCCATATTGAATCGTTCTGCCGGCGGGAATTTGCGGACAAGGTCAAGGGGTTTGACGAGACCGATGTTATCCATCGGACGAAGTCAAAACCCGCAGGAATTGGGCCAAATTCACCCGGCCCTTCGGGTTTCCGGCTGGCGGACACCCACTTTGTCAGGCAGCTTCGTCCGATGGATAAACATCGGCCTTGCTACCTTCCGCGTGGATTGTCTCGCCATCCGGGAAACAGAACTGATCCAATATGGCCGCAAACCGCTCTAACCCCTCGGGAAACACCATGACCGCCAACGATCCGGAAACACTGGCCTTTTACGCCGATGAAGCCGTGCGTTACGCCAACCAGTCGCAGGCGCGCGCATTTGACCATCTCGACGCCTACCTCGCCCTGCTGTCTCCCGGCGCCAGAATACTGGAACTTGGCTGCGGCGGCGGTGACGACACGGCGCATATGCTTGCCCGCGGCTTTGACGTGGTTCCGACGGATGGCTCACCCGAGATCGCCGCCGAAGCGCAGAAGCGGCTCGGCATTGCCGTCGATGTCTTGCAGTTCGAGCACATTGCCGCGGACAATGCCTATGACGGCGTCTGGGCCAGTGCCTGCCTGCTGCACGTGCCGCGCGCCGGCCTGCCCGATATCATCAGCCATATCAACCGCGCCCTCAAACCCGGCGGACGGTTCTTTGCCAGTTTCAAGGCCGGTACGGCCGAAGGCCGTGACCGCTTCGGCCGCTACTTCAACTACCCCTCGCCGCAATGGCTGCGCCAGGCCTATGGCGAAGATCGCTGGCACGATATCGATATCGCTGCGCTGATGGGCAGCGGCTATGACCGTGAGCCGACGCAATGGCTGCACGTCATCGCCACCAAACAGCCCTGATCAGGTAAAGACGGCTTTTCCGATAACCGGCGTTGACGGCACCGCCACATCGCGCGGCTCCAGCATGCCCGCGTGAAAGGCCATGTGCCCGGCATCCGCCGCCTTGGCGAAGGCGGTCGCCATGGCGACAGGGTCGGCAGCCTTGGCAACAGCCGTGTTGAGCAGGATGGCATCAAAGCCGAGTTCCATCACCGTGGCGGCATGGGACGGCCGGCCGAGACCGGCATCGACGATGAGCGGCACCTCGGGGAAATGCCCGCGCAGGGCACGCAGGGCATGCAGATTGAGCGGGCCAAGCGCCGAGCCGATGGGCGCGCACCACGGCATCAGCACCTCGCACCCCGCCTCGAGCAGGCGCTCCGCCACGACCAGATCGTCCGTCGTATAGGGAAACACCTTGAAGCCGTCCGCTGTCAGGATGCGCGCCGCTTCCACCAGCGCAAACACATCCGGCTGCAGCGTGTCGTGATTGCCGATGACTTCGAGCTTGATCCAGTCGGTGGCAAAAATATCCCGGGCCATCTGGGCGGTCAGTACCGCTTCCTTGACCGTGTGGCAGCCCGCCGTGTTGGGCAGCACATGCACGCCGAGCGACTGGATCAGCGACCAGAACCTGTCGCCGGACTTGCCGCCCGCCATTTCGCGTCGCAGGGAGACCGTGACGATCCTGGTTTCCGATGCCTTCACTGCATCCATCAGGATCGCCGGTGACGGATATTGCGCGGTGCCAAGGAGGAGGCGCGAGGACAGTTCGGTGCCATAAAGGGTCAGCATGGCTCAGCCTCCCTGCCGCGGGGTGAGGATTTCCACCCGGTCGCCGTCATTCAGCGCCACGGCAGCGCGCGCGGTCGCCCGCACCAGCTCGCCATTGAGCGCGGTCGCCAGCCATTCGCCCTCATACTCAAGTTCGCCGAGCAAATCGGCCAGTGTTTTGGCCGCAACCTCGTGCGGCTCTCCATTGACGATCAGTCTCATGATCAAGCTACCTTCTCCGAGTCAAAAGCCATCGCTGCCGCCTGCATCGCCATGGCAGGCGCCAGCAGAAATCCGTGCCGGTACAATCCGTTGATGCTGATCACCCGGCCATCGCGCTCCACGCGCGGAAAATTGTCCGCATAGGCCGGGCGCACGCCGACACCGGTCTCGATGATCGCTGCCTCGCCAAAGGCCGGATGCAGGCTGTAGGCGGCATTGAGCAGTTCCATCATCGACCGGGCAGTAACCGGCCCCGTCGCATCGCTTTCGATCATCGTCGCGCCGACCATGAAAAGGTGATCGGCGCGCGGGACGATGTAGACGGGAAAACGCGGATGGATCAACCGGACCGGCCGGGCCAGCACGATGTCGCGGGTTTGCAGGATCAGCATTTCACCGCGCACCCCGCGCAGATCCGGCTTGGCCGTGGAATAACCGGTGCAGTCGACAATGCGGTCGAATTTGCCCTCGTCCCGCTCGTTCTCAAAGCGAACGCCGGATGCGGCCAGCTTGGCCGCCAGCGCCGTCAGGGCGCGGCGCGGATCGAGATGCGCTTCGTCCCGGAAAAACAGCCCCCGGCGGAACCGCCCCGCAAGGTCGGGTTCGAGACTGCCCAGTTCCTGCGCGTCCACGCCGGCAAAACCCGAGGTGCGCGATGCGAAACGGTCCAATTCCCCGGCATCACGCGCTGGCGCCAGCACCAGCGTGCCGTTGCGCACGACGCGCCCCGGCAGAGCCGCCTCCCACCAGGAGGCAGCCTTCAATCCGAGTTCCAGCACCTGTTCATCGGCACTTTCCCGCTCGCAATACGGCGCAAGCATGCCGCCCGCATACCAGGAGGCGGTCGATGACGTGTCGCGGCGCGGGTCGAAGACGGTTACGTCCGCGCCCCGCGCCATCAGTTCATGTGCGGCGGTGAGCCCGGCCACGCCGGCGCCTTTGACAAGAACACGCATCAGAATTCGTCACCCCCGACCGGTATGGGTACAGCTGCTGATTTCAGCGGCATGTAGAGATCGCCGCCCTGCCGGAATTTTTCCGCCATGGCTGACATGCCCTCCTTCTGCGCTTCGGCGCGGATATCGTGGGAAATCCGCATCGAACAGAATTTCGGCCCACACATGGAGCAGAAATGCGCCACCTTGTGCGCCTCCTTCGGCAATGTCTCGTCGTGGAACAGCCGCGCCGTTTCGGGATCGAGCGACAGGTTGAACTGGTCTTCCCAGCGGAACTCGAAGCGCGCCCGCGACAGGGCATCGTCCCGCACCTGCGCCGCCGGATGGCCCTTGGCAAGGTCCGCCGCATGGGCGGCGATCTTGTAGGTGATCACCCCGATCTTCACATCGTCGCGGTTGGGCAGTCCGAGATGTTCCTTCGGCGTGACATAGCAAAGCATGGCGGTGCCGAACCAGCCGATCATCGCCGCACCGATGCCCGACGTGATGTGATCATAGCCGGGCGCGATATCGGTGGTAAGCGGTCCCAGCGTGTAGAACGGCGCCTCGCCGCAGACGGCAAGCTGCTTGTCCATGTTCGCCTTGATCTTGTGCATCGGCACGTGGCCGGGGCCCTCGATCATCACCTGGCAGCCCTTGGCCCAGGCAATCTGCGTCAGTTCCCCCAGCGTCTCCAGCTCGGCAAACTGCGCCGCATCGTTCGCATCGGCGATGGAACCCGGCCGCAGCCCGTCACCCAGCGAGAAGCTGACATCATAGGCACGGCAGATATCGCAGATTTCCTCGAAATGCTCGTAGAGGAAACTTTCCCGGTGATGATGCAGGCACCACTTGGCCATGATCGAGCCGCCACGCGACACGATGCCGGTGACGCGGTCGACGGTCAGCGGGATGTAATGCAACCGAACACCCGCATGGATGGTGAAATAATCGACACCCTGCTCCGCCTGCTCGATCAGCGTGTCGCGATAGACCTCCCATGTCAGGTCCTCGGCGATGCCGCCGACCTTTTCCAGCGCCTGATAGAGCGGCACGGTGCCGATCGGCACGGGGGCGTTGCGGATGATCCATTCGCGGATATTGTGGATGTTGCGGCCGGTCGACAGGTCCATCACCGTGTCGGCACCCCAGCGGATGGCCCAGACCATTTTTTCCACTTCCTCCGCCATGGAGGAGGTCACTGCGGAATTGCCGATATTGGCGTTGATCTTGACCAGGAAGTTGCGGCCGATGATCATCGGCTCAAGTTCAGGATGGTTGACATTGGCCGGAATGATCGCCCTGCCCCGGGCAATCTCCTCGCGGACGAATTCCGGTGTGACATGATCCGGCACCGACGCGCCGAAGGAATTGCCGTCGCGCTCCAGCTGCGCCCGCGCCGCGTCGCGGCCAAGGTTTTCACGGATCGCAACATATTCCATCTCCGGCGTGATGATCCCCGCCCGGGCATAGGCGAGCTGCGTCACGGCTTTATCGCCCTTCGCCCGCAAAGGCCGGTTGCGCACAGGAAACTCCGGGGTCAGCCGTTCACCGGTGACGAAGCCATTGTCCTCCAGCTTGACGTGGCGGCCGTCATAGGCGGCAAGGTCGGCATGGCCGGCAAGCCAGCTTGCGCGAATGCGCGGCAGGCCCTTGGCGATGTCAATGGCAGCGTTGGCATCCGTATACGGCCCGGACGCGTCGTACACCGTCACCGGCGGCTCGCCCGCCGTTGGATGCACCGATATCTGGCGCAACGGCACGCGGATATCCGGATGGATATGGCCGGGTTTGTATATTTTGATCGAGGCCGGCAGCGGTCCTGCCGAAACGGTTGGGGTAATTGCGGTCATCATCAGGCTCCTAGGCGGTTAAGCGTGGAAACCCAGTTCTGTGCCGGAAGGATGAAAAGAGATTGCGAATCCGGATACGGATGTGCCGAGGCTGACTCGCATGACTTTCGCACCGTCCCTACGCCAGTATGAACTGGATCAGGTTCAACGGGTCACTGCGCTGCAAAAGCCAGCAGAATCTCAGCCCCTTGTCGGGACCCCCCTGGTGAATGTCTTGAATTGAACGCCCGATCCGCCATTTGTCAAGCGAATCGGTAAAATCGTGTGTGTGGCGCCCCGTCGATTCCGGGCGCCTTGACCGGATCAGGACGCGCGCAGCGGCTTCAACGCATTGCTCCACTTGAGCAATTCGCCAATCATGGTGTTGGCGCTCGCCGTCACCAGTTCATTGGCCTGGAAGACGCCTTCATCGTTGATGAACTGCTGGTACGCCGGAACGGGAACGCCTTCGGGAATGGGAACCATCCGCAGGCCTGCGATGAGGCCCTTGACCGATTCGACCGAGCGCAGGCCGCCCGACACGCCGCCATAGCTGACGAAACCGACCGGCTTGTAGTTCCATTCCTGCCAGAGATAAATGATCGCATTGGTCAGGGACGGCGGAGCGAAATAGTCATATTCCGGCGTCACGAACACGATCGCATCGCCCGCTTCGATCAGCGCGCTCCACTTTTTCGTGTGCGCATGCTCATACTTCCGGGCACGCGGGTGGTTTGGTTCGTCGAAAACCGGCAGGTTGAGATCGGCCAGGTCAATCAGAACCGGCTCGAACTGGCCGTCCTGGCTGGCAAAATCATGGAACCACTTGGCAACCGGCTGACCGGCGCGGCCCGGCCGGGTGCTGACGTGGACGATGTTGAGCTTGGGTGCCATTGAAAGGTCTCCATAAGGCTTGAATAGTATGGAGCATGCATAGGCGCGGCGTGATGCGGCGCACAAGAAGGCACTTTTTTGAAACCGGGTAATATCGATGTGAAGACGATAGTTATGGCGGAGTCTTCACAAAACGAAACCCGCTCCAGCATGGCTCGCTGTGCGGGTTCTGTCGCGTTTTGCAAGGACCGGAAACTCCGGTCATTGATTATCGGTTGTTGCTGAAATCGCTGGTCGCGGCACCTGGACGGGCAACGCGTTCTTTCTTCTTCGGACCAGGAAGCAGACCTTCACGCTGTGCCTGCTTGCGCGCTGCCTTGCGGGCGCGGCTGACGGCTTCAGCCTTTTCACGGACACGGCGCTCGGACGGCTTTTCAAAAGCCTGGCGCGCCTTCATTTCGCGAAAGAGACCTTCGCGCTGCATCTTCTTTTTCAGGACCCGGAGGGCCTGTTCAACATTGTTATCACGGACGAGAACTTGCAATCGTTTTCCTTACCCATGCTTGTCTCGTCTTGCGGGCGTAAGCGTCACAATCAGACAAGCGTTTGATGAATTACCACAACGGCAATCCCGAGAAGCGCGGACTTTATTCATTCCCGCGCTAAAAATCCAGTGCACGGGAGCAGTTTTACTGACATCCACTTCATTTCATCCCGGCAAATTCAATATTTCCGCCGGGATGAACCTGTCGCCTTGCCAAATCCGCCGTGTCGGACGGATTTCGGCAGGGAATCAGATGGCAGCGGTGATGATGATTTCGACGAGGTAGTCCGGGGTTGCCAGCTTGGCTTCGCCGGTGGCGCGCGCAGGCGTGTTGGCCGGATCGACCCAGGCATCCCAAACCGCATTCATTTCGGCAAAGTCCTTCATGTCGGCCATCCAGATGATCGCCTGCAGGATCTTGGACTTGTCGGAACCGGCTTCCTTCAACAGGCGCTCGACCGAAGCCAGGACATCCTTGGTCTGCTCGGTGACGCTCTTGCCCGGTGTGCCTACCTGCCCTGCGAGATAAACCGTGTTGCCATGGATAACGGCCTGGCTCATGCGTGGACCGACTTCAATACGACGAATGCTCATGGAAAGTCTCCTCTAGCAGTTTGGGTAGATCGATATGCGTACAAGAAAAAAGGGCCATTAGGCCCTGTTCAAGGCGTTATAGTTGGGGCCCGCCGGAAAGCAACAAAAATCATCGGTTCCGCCCACGGTTTTCGTTTGCCCCGCCCCCTGAAGCGAGCGGCCGCAAGGGGTTGGATCCTCCGTCCGCAGCACCATTGTTAACCATGGGAAAGCGGAGGCAAGCGATGCTGCGGAAACCGGCTGCTTCTGTCGCGATGTGTCTTGCGGGCTCAAGGCGCCACTGCATACTCGACCATTCCATGGCTGCGGCGTTGTTGATGGCGGAAGCGTCGGGCGGACCAACCGCGAACCCTAGGAATTTGATTTTATACTTGCGATATGATGCAATATTAAGCTTATCTATGATAACGTGCCCTACAATTCGACGGGAGTGATAAGTAATTGATATATCCATTCGTTGAAAACATAAGATATGGCGACCGATCTATACCATTCTGCATCGCCGATGAGATTGGATATCATTGGTATGTTGCACCGGGAAACAATTATACCGGATTTCGGGAGCGTTGCCTTTACTTTATAAAACCGGGCTCGCATGTTGTCGATTGCGGCTCCCATCATGGATTGATGACCGTGCTGTTCAGCCAGAAGGCCGGCCCCACCGGCAGGGTAACCGCCTTTGACGCGCTGCCATTCAATGCGGGTGTCGTGCAGCGGAATGCCGAACTGAACGGACTGACAAACGTCGTGGCCCATGGCAAAGCCGTCGGGCAGAAGACGGGCACCCACAAGGTTTTGGCGCCGCACAGCAACGTCATCCTCAACGACAGCAATGTTCATGCTCCCGATGGTGACCTGATTGTCGACGTCATCGCGCTGGACGATGCGGATTTGGGCAATGTCGACTTCCTCAAGATCGACGTGGAAGGGCACGAGGTCGCGGCACTGAAGGGCGCCCGCGGCGTGTTGCAACAGCTGCCGTTTCTCGACATCGAAATTCACAACATGATGCAGGTCGACGCGCGCGCCCATTGCTTTGCCATCATGGAAGCACTGCCGGCAGACGGGTATCTCTTTTCGATCGATGAGGAGCCTGAATGGCGCGAGGCGCATGAGATCGACATGAATTATCTCATCGGCCTGCCCAACCCTCACCTCCTGGCGAAGCCAAAACGGTGACTGTTTCAGAACCGCAGCAAAAGAAAAACCCCAAGCCATTGATATGACCTGGGGTTCTGATTGGTGGGCACAGTAGGGATCGAACCTACGACCCGCTGATTAAGAGTCAGCTGCTCTACCAACTGAGCTATGTGCCCGTCAGCCGCTTTGACGACCGAAGGTGGGGGCTCTATAACGGGGCAAAACCGGCCTGTCCAGCCCTTCTTGAAAACTTTATGTCAGCTTTGAACAATAAGTTGTTTAAACAAAAAGCTGTCCCTCCGCCGTCTTGACCGCCGAACCGCCGATACGCCCGCCGGCAAGCTTCTGGTCGGCGATATCCAGTTCCAGCCGCAATCGCGATGGACGGCCCATTTCCTGGCCCTGTTCCAGCCACAGCCGCAACAATCCGTCGAGCGGCTGGTCAAAATGCTGGATGGCCCCGGCAAAGGCTGCCGTGGCGGAACCCGTTGCCGGGTCCTCGTAGGTGCCCTCGTCGCTGACAAACATCCGCGCATGAAAATTGCTGTCGTGCAGCGTCGTTTCGCGGCAATAGACATAGACGGGCAGCTGGCGCCCGTCGATCACAGGCGCGGCCTTTTTCATGGCGTCCTGGTTGATTCGAATCCGACCGGCTGCCGCCAGCCCGTGAATCGGGATCAGCAGGTAAGGCACGCCGGCATCCCAGATGGTCGGAACGTGATTCTCGAAGCCGATCTCCTTGGGTTCAAGACGCAGGGCATTGGCCAGCGCGATCCTGTCGGAATTATACGGCACCTGTTCCGGCAGCTTGGGAAGATCGAATTCGGCAAACGCTCCCGCCTTGCTGAGTTTCACGCCGCAGCGGACGGGGCCGATCTTCTCTTCCAGGATGATCAGCGTTTCCTGATCGCCCGCCACGTCGGGAAAGCGGCTTTGCGCCAGGGCAATGGCGGACCCGACGGTCGGATGACCGGCGAAAGGCATTTCGTAATCGGGCGTAAAAATCCTGATCTGGGCCGTATGGGCAGGATTGTGCGCCGGCAGGACGAACACCGTCTCTGACAGATTGAATTGCCCGGCAATCCGCTGCATGGCGGCATCGTCCAGCCCGGCCGCATCATGCACAACCGCAAGGGGATTGCCCGTCAGGACCTTGTCGGTGAAAACATCATAGACTTGATAGTGCCGGCCGCTCATTTGCATACTCCTCGTCAAACCCTCGGCGAAAGTAGACACTGGAGAGAGCTGTTCAAGATAAACCTTGTGACGGTGACATTCCAGCCTGCAGGCCATCTGGTGCGTGGTTCGACAAGCTCACCATGAGGGAGATGGATGACTGCAAGTTCAATCACAAACGTTGCAGAATAGAACGCCCGGCAATCCTCACTCACCCTCATGGTGAGCTTGTCGAACCACGCACGGCAGAAATGCAACATTGCCTCTCTCGGTTCATGGCCTGAAATGCCAGTCGCCAAAGGTGGCGAAGGTACGCGGCGTCGCCTCCCCCATCTCGCCGGCGGCCGAAATGGCACAGACCCCGTCCAGTTCCGGATCGGCCTGGGCGGCAATGGTGGCGCGAATGGATGCGAGCAGTTCATCTCCGGTCTGCCGGAAATAATAACGCCGGAACACGGCAATGCTCCGCTCCACCCTGACGAGATAGGCCATGTCGTCCCGGTGCGATGCGGTGCCAAGATCGATGCCGGTTTCCTCGGCCACCTCGCGCTGGGCATTGCCGTCGAAATCCACCTGATCGCCCACGAGGTCGCCCGCATCGAAAGAGCCAGCCGGGAAATACACCCGTCCCGCCGCCGATGTCGTGGCGCCCATCTGCCCGGCAATCAGCCTGTTATCCGCCGATACCATGACCCCGACGCTGAAGATGTGCCATGGTTTTGCAGCCGAGCGGTTGCGCTTCCAGTGCATCATCGTGGCAAAGGTGGTGCGCCGGTAGGCCGCGCGGAAAATACCGGCATCGATCCCGGCCTGTTCAGCCAGGAAGAACGAGCCGTCGAACAGCGTGGGATTGGCCGCCAGTTCGCGTGTCCAGTTTGCGGCTACGTCAGCGCGATGCTGAACATCGTAGGCGAGAGGCCCCTCCTCCACGCGCACAATGGCCTGACGGATCGGGATGACGGCTGCTTCGGGAATGGTGTGCATGGGTCAGATGACGTTGAACGTGACGGCAACGGGGCAGTGATCGCTTGCCTTGGGGCGGTCCCAGCCGATCCTGGGAAACAGCTCGACCTTCTGGTCCGGCGGGAAAATCGTGCGATATGGCTGGCCGCGCCGGATGATGTCGGGCACAACCTTGCTGTTGGTTCTGGCCAATGCGGGCGACGCGAGGATGTAGTCAAGCTGGCACAGGTGGCGCTCCTCCGGGCCACGCGTGTGGTACAGCGTCCATCGATCCATCACCGGACGGCGTTCCACCAGATTTTCACAGAACCCGCCGTCCAGCAGCACGTCGACGCTGCTCGTCGCCTCGCGCACCGGCTCAAACGTGTATCCGGCCAGCGAATCGCCGCCAATGACGATGCGTTCGCGATAATCGTTGAAATCGCCGCAGATCACCCAATGCTTGCTGGCCGAACCGCCGCTATCGGCAAACCGGTCCTCGATGATCCGCCGCACCGCCTTGGCTTCGGCCACGCGCACCGGCATGGAGGCCGTGCGCCCGTCCAGCCCGTTGCGCGGCGGCCCCATGGATTTGAAATGGCTGACAAACAGCGTCAGCGGCCGCCCGCCGATACGCACGTCGATCTCCAGGCAGTCGCGCTTGAAAATGCGCTCATGCGGCTCAAGCCCGAGCGCCGCAATCTCGGCGTTGTACAGACCGAAGTCATTGTAGGTGACGTGGGCATGGCTGGTCATTTCGATGAATTCAATCGGCTCGCCGTGCCGGGTCTGGTCGCGCATCAGCACCGCCACGTCGATGCCCCGGCTGTCATTGCCTTCCAGCATGTATTTGTGCCGGTAGCCCTCGCCGACCATCTTGAAGAGATAGCCGAACTCGAAGGCATTCAGCGCACCGATATTGTCGACTTCCTGCAGGCAGAGAATATCCGCATGGGTTTCGGCAATGGCAAGCGCTGTCAGCTGGCGGGTGTCGTCCGCATGGGCGATGGCCCGTGCCTGTTCCAGCTGCCGGTACTGTTCCTCGTCATTGATCTGGAACAGCTGCAGCGTCCGGTCCTTGTTCAGATTGTTCTTGAAGCCGGAGAAATCGAACCTGTTCATCAGATTTTCGACGTTGAACGTGGCGATGCGTACAGACATTCACAGACCCTGAATTATGAAACCGACAGTCGAAGCAGGACGTTGGTGCGAGCCTAACCTGATTGCCGCACGACAACCAGTGCCGAAACCGTTACCGCGGGGATTTCCGCTTGACGGTGGCGGCGGGGTGCGCAAAGGCCTATATTAGGGAAAACAGCATGGACACGACGATGATGAAGACCCTGATCACAGCCCTCGCCGCCTTTGGCCTTGCCCTGACCCTCGGTCTTGGCGCCGCGTCTGCACAGGTCCAGCCCTATCGTCCGGCCCCGCGCGGCAATGATCCGGTGCCACTGCAGCCGCTGATTCTCGGCACCGACAGCCCGGCCAACCTTGCCGGGCCCAATTGCACGGGCTCGGCGCGGTGCAACGATTTCCGCACCCGCCGGCCCATCATCTCGCCGACGACCCGTACCCAGGCGCAGATCTGCCAGGACCGCTATCAATCCTACCGTGCCTTCGACAACACCTACCAGCCCCTGAGCGGGCCGCGCCGCACCTGCACGCTGCAATGAAAAAAGGCCGATAGATCGCTCTATCGGCCTGATTCCTGGAAAGGTCGGAGACCTTAGTTCTTGGCCTTGTCGACCAGCTTGTTGCTGCCGATCCATGGCATCATGCCGCGCAGCTTTTCACCGACTTCTTCGATCTGGTGCTTGTCGTTGTTGCGGCGGATAGCCTTGAAGCGCGATGCGCCGGCCTTGTATTCCTGCATCCAGTCGGAGGTGAACTTGCCGGTCTGGATGTCGGTCAGGACGCGCTTCATCTCGGCCTTTGTTTCGGCAGTGATGATGCGCGGACCGGAGACATATTCGCCCCACTCGGCCGTGTTGGAGATCGAGTAGTTCATGTTGGCGATGCCGCCTTCATAGATCAGGTCGACGATCAGCTTCACTTCGTGCAGGCATTCGAAATAGGCCATTTCAGGCGCATAGCCGCCTTCAACCAGCGTTTCGAAACCGGCGCGGATCAGTTCAACGAGGCCGCCGCACAGAACAACCTGCTCACCGAACAGATCGGTTTCGCACTCTTCGCGGAAATTGGTTTCGATGACGCCCGAACGGCCGCCGCCGACGCCGCAGGCATAGGACAGCGCGAGGTCATGCGCATTGCCCGAGGCATCCTGATGGATGGCGATGAGGCAGGGAACGCCGCCGCCCTTCTGGTATTCGCCGCGAACCGTGTGGCCCGGGCCCTTCGGCGCGATCATGACAACGTCAACGGTCTTCTTCGGCTCGATGAGGCCGAAATGCACGTTGAGGCCGTGGGCAAAAGCGATGGCAGCGCCGTCGCGGATGTTGTCGGCGATGTGATCCCTGTAGATGTCGGCCTGCAGTTCGTCCGGCGTCGCCATCATCATCAGGTCGGCCCATTTTGCCGCTTCGGCAACGCTGACGACCTGGAAGCCGTCGGCTTCGGCCTTCTTGGCGGTGGCAGAGCCCGGACGCAGGGCAATGCGCACGTCCTTGGCACCGGAGTCCTTCAGGTTCAGCGCATGGGCGCGGCCCTGCGAACCGTATCCGATAATGGCAACCTTCTTCGACTTGATCAGGTTGATGTCTGCATCGCGGTCATAATATACGCGCATTGATTTCTTCCCTTCAGCGTTGCGTACAGCGGCCTTAAGCGGCCCCGTTGGTATGAGCTCCGTACAGAGCGAAAAACTGCTGTGTCGCGCGCCGGGCCTCGCCGTCGATTGCCACATCAGTCAACTCGAACCGGTCGCCAAGCAGCAACCGGATTTGCACATCCCGGACGACCAGTCCGAAAAAGGTGCGAAATGCTTCTTCCGTATCGTCGAATGCCAGCAGTCCGGCTTCACGCCCGACCTCGAGCAGCGGCATCAGGCGGCGCGCCATGGCAAACGGCCCGTTCTCCAGGACGATGGCGCCGAGATCGCGTTTGTCGCTGCCCGCATGGCTGACGGCCACGCGGTTGAGCGCCACGGAAATCTTGCCGGAGAGAACGCGCAGCCAGTCCGAGGCAAAGCGTTCCAGCCCGCTTGTCAGCGACGACAGATCAAGTCCGTCGCGCCTGACCGTGACGCCGCGCACCTTCGACGCCTGCCACTGGACCGTCGCGGTCAGGAGCCCGTCCCGGTCGCCGAACCATTTGTAGAGGGTTTCCTTGGAACAGCTGGCGCGGCGCGCCACGCTGGTCATCGTCAGCGCGTCCCCCGCTTCCACCAGCAGGCCAAGCGCCGCATCGAGAACGTCGCGCTGACGCTCTGTCAATGGGCTGTCACTGGCTTCCGCAGCAGATTGCACGAGGCTTCTTCCATTCGCTTTCACGGCTTCATATGCCGTACCGTACGTTACGGTTCGGTTCTAGAGCCATGAAAATCGTTTGGCAAGTGGGGATGAAAAAGATTTCTAGAACCAGGCTTTTTCCCGCAAACCGATTGGCCGGAACGGGCCGATCAAGGTACCCGATACCATCGATGCCAGAAGCTGCGGCGCGGGCGGAATACGCGCCACGGTTGGTACCACCCAATCGCGTGCAAAGGGCAGCAGGGTCGAATCCGACTGGTAGAACGGGGTGAATGCCCGCGACAGGGCCTGGAAGCCGCGCACATGCGTCCGGCGGGAGGCGGCATAGGCGGACAGCGCCGCATCGAGCTCCGCGGAGGTGGCAAGGGCATGGGCAAGCGCCCGCGCATCCAGCAGCGCCATGTTGGCGCCCTGCCCCAGCTGCGGGCTGGTGGAATGGGCCGCATCGCCGATGACGGCAAGGTGACGCCCGGCGGGCATGGCCAGCGTATGGTGGCCATAACGCGCCAGCGTCATATCGTCGAAACCGCCGATCTGATCGGTATAGGCCGAGCATTCCGGCCAGAGCGACAGCACCCGGTCCTTCCAGCGTTCGATCCCCGCAGCGCGCAGGGCCTCCGCTTCATCCGGCTTTGTGCTCCAGAAGAATGCCGCCATGTCATCGCCGCCCGCATCGGTCCTGCCAATCGGCAGAACGCCGATCATCACGCCGGCCTTGCGGTAGCGCTGCAGCAGCGCGCGCGTGTCAAACCCCTCCCCGCGCCATTTCAGCGAGGTCCAGAAGGCGCCGTACGTCAGGGGCTCCGGTTCGCAGGGATGGATGGCAAACTGCTTGAGCCGCGAACGCGAGCCGCTGGCATCGACGACCAGATCGAAGGTGCCGATGCTGCGGCCGGTACTGGTCATCAGCCATGCCCGGCCGTTGCCCGTGTCCAGCGTGACGACGTCGACATTGGTCTTGATATCGATACGCGCCTGCAGCACCGCCTGGTACAGCACATCGAACAGGGCGGCGCGATGCACGGCAATGCCGTAGCGTCCGCTTTTCAGTGCCGCATACCGGACATCCAGCACCGCCCGCCCGGACAGGGCATCGGCGCCGTAGAGCCGGTCGATGCGGTTGCCGAGCCCGGAAATGCTGTCGAACAGCCCGAGATCGCTGAGCACCGTCAGGCCGGTGGGTTGCAGGATGAGGCCGGAGCCGAGAGGCGAAGGGGCGGCAAACCGTTCGAGCAGTTTGACATCATGCCCGGCGCGATGAAGATAGAGCGCGGCGGCAAGGCCCGCCGGGCCCGCACCCACAATGGCAATCCGCTGTTTTTTCAATCTGACCCTGCCCGTTTGCTGCTACGGGCATACAGACGCGATGCGGGTCTTTCAACCCGATATCGCGTCTCGCCGGTTCAGATATTCACCTGGGTGCCGATTTCGACGACGCGGCCGGTCGGAATCTGGAAATATTCCGTGGCATCGCTGGCGGTGCGCGCCAGCGCGATGAACAGGCGGTCCTGCCAATGCGGCATTTCCGAACGGGCCGATGCTTTCAGCGAGCGGCGCGACAGGAAGAAGGACGTGGTCATGATGTCGAACTTCCAGCCCTGCTTGCGGCAGATCGCCAATGTGCGCGGAATATTCGGGCGCTCCATATAGCCGAAGGTCAGCGTGACGCGCATGAACAGGTCGTTGATCGGCTCGATCTTGACCCGCTCGCTCTTCTTGACCAGCGGCGACGGCGCGGTGATGACCGTCAGGATCACATTGTTCTGGTGCAGCACCTTGTAATGTTTCAGGCTGTGCATCAGGGCTGTCGGGGTGCTCTTGGGATCGCCCGTCAGGAACACGGCGGTTCCCGGCACCAGCGGTGGCGGGTTCTGCGCCATCTTCTTCGAGATCAGATCGAGCGGCACCTCGCCCTTGCGGGTCTTTTCGAACAGCTGACGGCTGCCGCGAACCCAGGTGAACATCACCAGGATGATGAGGAATGCCACCACGAGGGAAGCCCAGCCGCCATCGACAACCTTGATCAGGTTGGCGCTGACGAATGTCAGGTCAACGATGATGAAGCCGAGGGTCAGGCTGACGGCCACCCAGAGGCGCCACTTCCAGATGCGGCTCATGACGATGAACAGCAGGATCGTCGTCACCAGCATGTTGCCGGTCACGGCAATGCCGTAGGCCGAGGCCAGGTTGGTCGAGCGCTCGAAGCCAAGAACGAGCAGGACAACCATGAGGCCGAGCAGCATGTTGACCCGCGGCAGGTAAACCTGGCCGGACTGCTTCTCGGAGGTGTGTTCGATGTTGAGGCGCGGCAGAAGATTGAGCTGCACCGCCTGGCGCGACAGCGAATAGGCGCCCGAGATAACCGCCTGACTGGCGATGACGGTGGCCGCCGTGGCCAGAAGCACCATTGGCAGCAATGCCCAATGCGGGAACATTTCGAAGAACGGGTTTTTGGCCGACTCGCCATGGGCCAGAATGAAGGCGCCCTGACCGAAATAGTTCAGGAGCAGACAGGGGAAGACGACCCAGACCCAGGCCGTGGCAATCGGCTTGCGGCCGAAATGGCCGAGATCCGCATAGAGCGCTTCCGCACCGGTTACCGCCAGGAACACCGTGCCGATGGTCGGGAACGCCGTTGCCGGGTTCTCGAGGATGTAATCCACCGCGTAATACGGGTTGGCGGCGGCAAAAATGCTGATGTCGTCGAACAGGTGCCATGCGCCGAAAAAGCCGATGGCCAGAAACCACAACAGGGTGATCGGACCGAAAATCGTGGCAACGCGCGCCGTCCCGAAACGCTGGACGGAAAACAGCGTCAGCAGGATGACCAGCGTGATGGGCACCACGAAGGGTTCCAGCGACGGAGTGACGATCTCCAGACCTTCGACCGCCGACAGCACCGAAATGGCCGGGGTGATCACCGCATCGCCGTAAAACAGCGACGCACCGACAATGCCGAGACCGAGAATGAGCTGTGGCCGGGATTTGAAACTCGACCGCGCCAGCGCCATCAGCGACAGGATACCGCCCTCGCCGTCATTGTCGGCGCGCAGCACGAAAAAAACATATTTGATGGTGACGATCAGGGTCAGCGCCCAGAAGATCATGGAGACAACACCGAGAATATCGGTCCGGCTGAGGACTCCATCGAGCGATGCAGCGTGAAGCGCTTCGCGGAAGGCGTAGATCGGGCTTGTCCCGATGTCGCCATAGACAACGCCGAGGGCGCCTAGCACAAGAACCGGAAATGCTTCTTTGTGATGCGGTTCCGGTTCATAGGCGGCGGTACCGTTTAAACAGTTCTCGTCGCCAACTTGCTGGTCACTCATACAGGTTTTCCCTCGCTCCGACAGCGTGGGCGGACGAGTTAGTCGTGTTGCACCGCAATATCAATCGCCATTTTAACATAGCTGTCATCCCACGTTATGCAAAAACGCATGGCAACGCAAATCCTGTACGCGAATCAAGGCGCTACGCCTGCAGCGCATTCATGAATCTTTCCACAGCCCGCGACATACCGTGCGTCAAAGCATCGGCTGTCAGCCCGTGACCAATGGAAACCTCCACCAGATTTGGCACTCTTTTGACCAGAGCAGGCAGATTGGCGACCGTCAGATCATGCCCGGCATTGACGGCAACACCCGCCTTCGACGCCGCTTCCGCGGTCTTCGCCAGCCGGTCCAGCTCCAGCGCCTCGCGGCGCGGATCGTCATGCGCGCCGCCATAGGGGCCGGTATAGAGTTCGACACGATCCGCCCCGAGCGCCTTGGCGAGCGCCGGTGCAGCCGGGTCGGCATCGATGAACAGGGATACCCGCGCCGACTGGTGTTTCAACTGCCGGATGATCGGCGCCAGGAAATCGCCGTCCTTCGTCAGATCCCAGCCATGATCGGAGGTGGCCTGCGCCGGATCGTCCGGCACCAGCGTGACCTGCTCGGGCTCGTTCTTGGCGACGAGATCGAGAAACTGCGCCGTCGGATACCCTTCGATGTTGAATTCGGCCTGCGGAAACTCGTCATCGATCAGGGCACGGATCTCCGGCAGGTCGGAGAAGCGGATATGCCGCTCGTCCGGACGCGGATGCACGGTCAGGCCCGCAGCACCGCCGGCCAAGGCCACGCGGCCAAGCCCGATCACACTGGGCCAGGGCAGGTCGCGGCGATTGCGCAACATGGCGATTGCATTGAGGTTCACGGAAAGGGAAGCTGTCATGCTGAAGTCCAATGTTTTTTCTTGTCCTGATCTTTACAGCAGAAAACGAACATTAAACATTGGAATCTGGTCCGCCCCGAAAGATGTTCGCAGGCAGGCCCCTCGCCTCGCAAGTTCTTGCCCGCAAAGAGTACGGTTTCATGAGCCCATCCGATTTTTCCTCGCCGGTTTTTGCCCAATGGCGCGCGCATGCCGCATCCGACTGGTCCGCCTATGTCGACCACGCCTTTGTGCGCGGCCTCGGCGACGGCTCCCTGCCCGAAACAGCTTTTCTGCACTATCTCGTCCAGGATTACATCTTTCTGTTCCACTTCTCGCGGGCCTGGGGCATGGCTGTCCTGAAGGCGGAAAGCCATGAGGAACTGGAACTGGCATCGGCAACGGTCCATGCACTGGTCAACCATGAAATGCCGCTGCATATCGAGATATGCGCGAAGGCCGGGATTCCGCGCGAGACGCTGCTGCAGACCGACGAGGAACCGGAGAACCTCTCCTATACCCGCTACGTCATCGATGCCGGGTTGTCGGGTGACTTCCTTGATCTCATTGCGGCTCTTGCACCCTGCGTCATGGGTTATGGCGAAATCGGCGCGCGCCTTGCAGCCACCGCATCGGCAGGCAATCCCTATCAACCGTGGATCGATGCCTATGCGGGCCAGGACTATCAGGAGGCCTGCCATGCGGTCGGACGGCTCATCGAAAGCAGTGTCCATGCCCGGCTCGGCCCGTCACCGCAAACGTCCGGGCGCTGGAAGACGCTCAACCGCCGTTTCCGTGTGGCGACACGGCTGGAAGCCGGGTTCTGGTCGATGGGGCTGCACGGCGCGGGCTGAATAGACCGGATCCGTTCAGTTCAGAGTTTTTAACGCACCACCGTCAGCCGTTCGGCCGCGCGGGTGATGGCCGTGTAGAGCCAGCGGTCGCGCGTATCGCGGAAAGCAAAGCTCTCATCGAACAGCACGACTTCGTTCCACTGCGAGCCCTGCGCCTTGTGGGTCGTCAGCGCGTAGCCATAGTCGAAATCGTCGTAGCGCTTCTTGGTCTGCCACGGTATTTCCGTATCGGGATCCTCGAACTGCGCCTTGAGCAGCTTGATCTTGGCCACGCCCCTGCCCGGCTCTTCATCCTCCGGCGCCACCAGCAGGTTGATGCCGGGTTTGACCGTCTCCCGCGACGAGGTCATGACCTTCCACAGCGAGCCGTTGAGAAGCCCCTTGGCCGGATCGTTGCGCAGGCACACCAGCTTGTCGCCCGCCTGCGGAAAGGAAGCGGAAAAACCTTTGAGCTCGCGCAGGCGCTGATTGTAGCGGCGGCGGGTGCGGTTCGTACCCACCAGCACCTGATCGGCGCCGAGCACCAGATCCTGCGTCACCTCGTTCTTGGAGATGACCTTGGCCGCACCGAAATCGCCATAGCCGAATTCACGTCCCTCGCGCACGTCGAGCGCCAGGCGCAGGATCGGGTTGTCGCGCGCCTGCCGGTGGATTTCGCTGAGCAGGAAATCCGGCTCGTGTTCGGTGAAGAAGCCGCCGCCGGATATGGGCGGCAGCTGGCCGGGGTCGCCCAGCACCAGAATGGGCGTGCCGAAGCTCATGAGATCGCGGCCGAGCTGTTCGTCCACCATCGAGCACTCGTCGACGACGATCAGCTTGGCCTTGGCAACCGGGCTTTGCCGGTTGAGTGAAAATGTCGGAGCGATGCTGGTCTTGCCGGTGGTTTCATCCTCGACCGCCTCTTCGCCGCGCGGGCGATAGATCAGCGAATGCAGCGTCCGCGCATTGGCAGCGCCCTTCGAGCGCAGGACCTGCGCGGCCTTGCCGGTGAAAGCGGCGAACTGCACGTCCCCGTCAATATGCTCGGCGAAATAGCGGGCCAGCGTCGTCTTGCCGGTACCGGCATAGCCGAAAAGCCGAAAAAGCGGGCTGCGCCCGTCTTTTAGCCATTTGGAAACGGCGCTGAGCGCCTCATCCTGTTGTGGTGATAATTGCATGGCCCTGACTGACAGGATTCGCCCGCAAAGGGCAAGGAAAATGGGTGAATGCCGTCTTATACTATAGATTATCCGGGTTTCCCGGCCGGATTTTACCCGCGCCGGAATAGCCGGTTTCCGTGTCGGTCATGCGGAATTCGTCGCCCTTCACCTGCAGACGCCAGCAGACCTTCTGCTCCTCGCCCTCGTAGAGCAGGCAGAGCGTGTCGTTCTCCAGCGTCCACTCGCCCGCATAGGCCATGCCGTTGGTCAGCACCTTGTCCGGCTTGCAGCATTCGATCAGCTTGCCGCGCGATTTGCCGTCCGTACCCAGAAACTCGGTGAAGTTGAACGGCGGCTGCGCCTTGACTTCGCCGGTGATGGTCGCGCCGGTCAGCAGCTTGCGCAGGTCCTGTTCGGTGGTTGCGGGCCAGGGCGCGTCCTGCGCCCGGACAGGCGCGGAAAAACTGGCCGCTGCCACAAGCATCCATGCAATCGCTGCGCGGCGGACCGTCAAAGCTCCATGCATTTCAAGACCTTTCCGGATCATTTTCCAGCCTGATCGGCTGACCGTGCGGGGTTGCGTGGGCCGCACGTTGCCATGAAGCGGCGAGATCATCAACATCCGTCGACTTTGCCACGTTCTTGGCCGCAACGAGGGATTCCAGTGCCGCGACCCAGCGATGGTAGTAATCACTGCCATCCTCCAGCGCACCGGGCCGTTTCAGTTCGGTGGAGAGCGCCTGTGCCCACTCATCCCAGCCGAACAGGCCCCGGCTGTGCAGGGCCAGCACCATGGCGAAGGCTTCCGCCTGCCACGGCTCGGCAAAAACCGGCGCATCGATCCCATCGCCCAGCCCTTGCGAATGCGCGATCAGCTCACGCAAGCTCAAGATAGCTCTCCCAGGCATCGATGCTGACAGTCAGGGTCGGATCCGCGCCCTCGCCCCAGATCTCCGCCGCCGTGAACACGACGGTGTAGACATATTGCGGGTTCTCGCCTTGCCCATGCGCATTGGTGTCCGGGAAGACGAAGCCCTCGCGCACGGCTTCCACCATGCCGGTTTTCCCGCGGGCGTAGCGTGGCAGCCGCGTGTGCGTCTGCGGGTTGAAATTGCGGGTTCTGACGCGGTTCCCCGCCTGGAAACGCGGCGCCTGTCCGACCGGACGGTCGCAGGGACCGCCCTTCGCCAGAACGGCGGCAACGTTCTCCGCTTGCAGGACGCGCTTGGGCTCAGCTCCCCTGCCAAGGGAGTGCCCCTTTGCCAATTCCGCATCGGTGACGAATCCATGGCGCTTCAGCAGCACTTCCAGCGCCTTGGTCCAGATTTCGTAATAGCTGGAGGAATAGTAGTCGGCGGGATGCAGGCTTTCGCGCGCATGGCGGCTTTCGTCGATGTTCCAGTGCCCCATGGCTCCGGCGGCCAAGGTCAGACCCAGCGCCCGCTTTTCCCACGCCGCATGGAAATAGGGCTCGTCCTTCTCCGGATTGACAGGGCCGAAGCCCATCTGCCCGCCAAGATCCTGCGGCCCGTTCATGCCACCTCCGGCACACGGGCGAGCCCCGTGCCGATCATCGAATCGCGCGTCACCAGCGCGGCAAGCTGTTCCTCGCTCCAGCCATCGGTGCCTTCCGGGCGCAGCGGGATGATGAGGTAGCGCAACTCGGCGGTCGAATCCCACACGCGGATCTGCGTGGTATCGGGCAGAACCAGATCAAACTCCGCCAGCACACCGCGCGGATCGATGACGGCACGCGAGCGGTAAGGCGGCGACTTGTACCAGACGGGCGGCAAGCCGAGCACCGACCATGGGTAGCAGGAACACAGTGTGCACACGACGAGATTGTGGGTTTCCGGCGTATTGAACACCGCCTGCATATGCTCGCCCTGCCGGCCGGTATAGCTCAGCGACGCGATGGCTGCGGTCGCATCGCGTCTCAACCAGGCATTGAATTCCGGATCGACCCACGCCTTGGCCACAACCTTCGCACCGTTGCGGGGGCCGATTTTGGTCTCATAGGTCTCGACAATGGCATGGATCGCCTCGGGATCGACAAGACCTTTTTCAGTCAGGATCGTTTCGAGTGCCCGCACCCGTGCGGCCATGGGATCGAGTTCATTGTCGTGGTGGTGATCGTGATCATGGGACATGGTGGAAACTTATGCGCCTCCCGCATTTCGTGCAAGATCAGCGCAGCATCGGCCAGAGACTGGCGACAAGCAAGGCCGCCATGCTGATATTGAACCATTTCAGCCGCGCCGGGTCCGACAGCCAGCCGCGCATGAACTGGCCGAAGGCCGCCCAGCTTGACACCGAGGGCACGTTGACCAGGGCGAAGGCGATGCCGACAATCAGCACCGTGACGAGATATGCCTGCGGCGCGGTATAGGTCGCCATCGCCGTCACCGCCATCACCCAGGCCTTGGGGTTGACCCACTGGAAGGCGGCAGCCTCAAGGAACGTCATGGGACGGGCATTGCCATCGACAGTTCCGAGCGAGCGCGACGTCGCGATCTTGTAGGCGAGATAGACCAGATAGGCGCCGCCGGCGAATTTGAGGATCGTGTAGACCAGCGGAATGGTCTGGATCAGGGCGCCCAGGCCAAGACCGACGCCGATCAGCAGCGAAAAGAAGCCGCTGCCGATGCCCAGCATATGCGGAATGGTGCGCCGGAAGCCGAAATTCACCCCGGACGCGAGCAGCATCAGATTGTTGGGTCCCGGCGTGATCGACGTGACGAAGGCAAAAACGAGGAGCGTGAAAAAGATTTCGAGCGACATGACAAACCGGATCTGATGCGTGGGGAAGATTTAAGCTTCGGGTTCATGCCGCTCAATCGCAATCTTGTCAGGGATACAATTGCGTATCCCTGAGTCCGATTGCCGCTGAAGCCTACATGCCCTGCGGGCCGCGGTTCATGGCGGCGACACCGGTCCGGCAGATCTCGACGAGGCCGAGCGGCTTCATGATGGCGATGAACTGGTCGAGCTTCGACCCCTTGCCGGTGATTTCGAAGATGAAATGTTCCGTCGTGGCATCCGCCACCTTGGCGTGGAACGCATCGGCAAGACGCAGCGCCTCGTTGCGGTTCTCGCCGAGCCCTGCCACCTTGACCAGCGCCAGCTCGCGCTGGATCGGCTTTTCATTGCCGAGTTCGTCGGCGCGCACCGACAGATCGACCACGCGGTGCACCGGCACGATGCGTTCGAGCTGGTGGCGGATCTGGTCGAGCACATGCGGGGTGCCGCGCGTCACGATGGTGATGCGCGACAGGTGCTGCTCGTGCTCGGTTTCCGAGACGGTCAGGCTTTCAATGTTGTAGCCGCGGCCGGAAAACAGGCCGATCACCCGGGCAAGGACGCCGGGTTCGTTGTCAACGAGAACCGATAGCACCGTGGTGATCGGTAGCTCCGTCTCCTTGGCAATGAAATATGCCGAGCCGGAGGCTAGATTTTGAGCGTTCATTACAGTGTTTCCTCTCCGGTTTCTTAAACGAGCTGCCGACCCTTGGCATCGATGGCATTGGCAACGGCTTCATCCGTCGCTTCGTCAGGCAGGAGCATTTCATTATGCGCCTTCCCCGACGGAATCATCGGGAAGCAGTTTGCCAGATTGGCCACGCGGCAATCGAACAGAACCGGTTTCTTCACGTCGATCATTTCCTGAATGGCATCGTCGAGATCGCCCGGCTTTTCACAGCGGATGCCGTGGCCGCCATAGGCTTCCGCCAGCTTGACGAAATCCGGCAAGGCTTCCGTATAGGAGTGCGACAGGCGGTTGCCATGCAGCAATTGCTGCCACTGGCGCACCATGCCCATATACTGGTTGTTCAGGATGAAGATCTTGATCGGCGCTTCGTACTGCACCGCCGCGCTCATTTCCTGCATGGTCATCTGCACCGAGGCATCGCCGGCAATGTCGATGACCAGCGAATTGGGATGGGCAATCTGCACGCCCAATGCCGCCGGCAGGCCATAACCCATGGTGCCGAGGCCGCCGGAGGTCATCCACCGGTTGGGCTTTTCAAAACCATAGAACTGTGCCGCCCACATCTGGTGCTGGCCGACTTCCGTCGTGATGAAGGTGTCGCGATCCTTGGTCAGCGCATAGAGCCGCTCCAAGGCATATTGCGGCATGATCACGTCCTTGTTGCGTGTATAGGACAGGGACTTGCGCGACCGCCATTTGTCGATCTGCGCCCACCATTCGCCGATCGCCTTCTTTTCAGGCTTTTCGGACGAGGCGCGCCACAGCCGGACCATGTCTTCCAGAACCCGGCCGACGTCGCCAACCACGGGAATGTCGACGCGAACCGCCTTGTTGATCGAGGACGGGTCGATATCGATGTGGATTTTCTTCGAGTTGGGCGAGAAGCCATTGAGGCGCCCGGTGATGCGGTCGTCGAAGCGCGCACCGATGCAGACCATGACGTCGCAATCATGCATCGTCATGTTGGCCTCGTAGGTGCCGTGCATGCCCAGCATGCCCAGCCAGTTCTTGCCCGATGCCGGATAGGCGCCGAGGCCCATCAGGGTCGAGGTGATCGGGAAATTGGTCAGCTCCACCAGTTCGCGCAGCAGATGGCTGGCCTGCGGGCCGGAATTGATGACACCGCCGCCGGAATAGATGACCGGACGCTTGGCCGTCGCCATCAGGGCAACAGCCTGCTTGATCGCCTCGATATCGCCCTCGACCTTCGGCCGGTAGCTGGTGCGCGGCGCGGTTTCCGGCGGCGTATAGAAGCCGGTGGCGAACTGCACGTCCTTCGGCACGTCGACGAGAACCGGGCCCGGACGGCCGGTACGCGCCACGTGGAAGGCTTCGTGCAGGATGCGCGCGAGATCGTTGACGTCCTTCACCAGCCAGTTGTGCTTGGTGCAGGGACGCGTGATACCGATCGTATCGCATTCCTGAAACGCATCCGAGCCGATGAGCGTGGTCGGAACCTGGCCGCTGATGCAGACCAGCGGGATGGAGTCCATCAAGGCATCCTGCAGCGGCGTCACCGCATTGGTCGCACCGGGGCCCGATGTGACCAGCATCACGCCGACCTTGCCGGTGGAACGGGCATAGCCCTCCGCCGCGTGACCGGCGCCCTGCTCATGGCGAACCAGCACGTGATTGATCTTGTCCTGCTGATGCAGCTCGTCATAAATGGGAAGGACCGCACCACCCGGATATCCGAAAATGTCCGTCACGCCCTGATCGATGAGTGCCTGAATGACCATTTCGGCACCGGTCATCTCCCGTCGTTGCGATGTGTGGTTGTCACTATCCTGCTTGTCTGCGGTCATCGATCTCTTCCCGTGTATTCTGCGGCTCTCGGCCTTCCAGAAGGTGTTTTCGTTTAGCGTAAGGTTTGGAAATAAAAAAGGCCCCCGAAGGAGCCTGTGTTTCGCGCATGGGAGCTTCCGCCGGGTGCTTACAACACCCTGCCCATGCGCGGTCCCACGACGATAAGAACTGTTTTCATGGTCGCGGACGATAATTAAGCAAATTCTATCCGTCAACGGCAAAATTCAGGAAATTGAAATGTTCGCAAACAAAGCAATGCTTTGGCGCAACATCCTTCAAATGTGAAATGCATCGCTAAGATATTCTCAATGCCTTGCGCTTAAGGTTCAATCCCGTTGCCAAGTCCCAGGATTGACCACGACCTATGAGCGCCGAAGCCCTGCCCTCTGCACAACAAAGACCGATGGTCCGCAACCGGACCGATGGGCACGTCATCGAATGCAACGGCGACAAGGCCATTATCCACGCCAAGACCGGCCCGTCGATCACGGCATCGGACGATTACTGGTCTGTCGGCCAGCTTATCTCCATTCAGGTTGCCGACAGCCGCGTGGTCGGTCTTGTCTACAAGGTTGAGCTACCCAATGCCGAATGGCAGCAGGATGTCGATCAAAGCATCCATATCCATGTGGAACTCGTCGGCCAGGTCGATGCGCATATCGACGGAAAATTGCGCTTCTCCTCGGGCATCACCACCTATCCGCATATGGGCGCCATCGCCCATCGCATCCGCGCCGCCGATCTGGCCACCATCTACACCACGTCGCTGAAGAACACGGTGTCCATAGGCCACCTCTCGCAGAATGCCGATATTCCGGCGCTGATCTCGGTCGACAGCCTGATCTCCCGCCATTTCGCCGTGCTGGGCAGCACGGGCGTCGGCAAATCCAGCGCCGTGACCCTGCTTTTGCGCAAAATCATTTTGCAGCGCCCCGATCTGCGCATCCTCATTCTTGATCCGCACAACGAATTTGCCAGCGCGTTTCCCGATCTCGCCATCTCCATCGACTACAGCACCTTCGATTTGCCGTACTGGATGTTCAAGCTGGAGGAATTCGGCGAAGCCGTGTTCCGCGGACGCCCGCAAATCGCGGCTGAAATCGATATTCTGCGCGATCTCATTCCGCTCGCCAAAGAACGTTTTGCCAATGTTGAAGCCGCCGCCACGTCGTCGCTCCTCAGGAAAGAACGTGACTTTGCCTCGATGACCGCCGATACACCGACGCCCTACCGGATGGCGGATCTGATCAAGCTGCTGGAAGAGCGCATCGGCCAGCTCGACGGCAAGACAGACCGGCCGACCATGAAGGCGCTGCGCTACCGCCTGCAGGCACTGGTGGCCGATCCGCGCTACCGCTTCATGTTCTCGGCCCCGGCAACGCTCGATACGATGCGCCAGACCGTCGGCCACATTTTCCGTGTACCGAAAAACGACCGGCCCATCTGCGTGTTCCAGCTGGCGGGTTTGCCGTCGGAAGTGGTGAACTCCGTCGCCTCGGTTCTCTGCCGCATGGCCTTTGACCTCGCCGTTTCCAGCGATGGCAACGTGCAGACGCTCGTCGTGTGCGAGGAAGCACACCGTTATATCCCCGCCGATACCAACGCCGGGTTCTGGCCGACGCGCCAGGCCATTGCACGCATCGCCAAGGAAGGCCGCAAATACGGCGTCTATCTCTCCGTCATCACCCAGCGTCCGGGCGAGCTGGACCCGACGATCCTCTCCCAGTGCAGCACGGTTTTCGCCATGCGGCTCGGCAATGAGCGCGACCAGGAAATCGTCCGCGGCGCCATCAGCGGCGCGTCGCAAAGCGCCGTCGGCTTCCTGTCGTCGATCGCCAACCGCGAGGCGATCGCCTTCGGCGAGGCCGTGCCGACGCCGATGCGCATGATGTTCGAAACCATTGCGCCGGAACATCTGCCCGCCGCGCATATGACGCAGCAGCAGGAAGCCGTGCGCAGCGGTGACAGCCACGTTTCGCTCGACATGATCCTCAACCGGATGCGCCAGCTCAATGCTGCCGACAGCACCACGACGGAAAATGCATCGGCCGGTTTTCAGGCCCCGGAAAAACCGGCGATGGTCCAGCGCCCCGCGGTACCCATCCCGCCGGAACCGATCCGGAGCCAGTGGCGCGCGGCCGAATCCGCCCCGATCATCGAAGAGCCGCGCAAACCGGCGCGATCGGAGACAGACGGTTTCCGCGCCAGCGATCTCATCCGCAGCTTCCGCACCGACAAGACTTAAGGGCCGGGATAGGCGATCCGCTCCCAGTCGTCGCCGAGCTGGTTGCGGAACCAGGTCATTTGCCGCTTGGCATATTGCCGCGTCGCAATGGTCGACAGCTCGGCTGCCTGTGCAGGCGTGATCGTGCCTGCCAGCATCCTGGCGATTTCACCGACCCCGATGGCTCGCATGGCGGGCAGATCGGATGACAGTCCGAGCGCCAGCAGGGCTTTGACCTCCTCGACCGCTCCCTTTTCCAGCATGGTTGCAAACCGCAGCGCGATCCGTTCGCCAAGCCAGGCCCGGTCCGGGTCGATGACGATCTTGCGGGCCGAGGCCGCATCGATCAAAGGCGTGCCGGTTTTCTTCTGCCAATCGATGATCGACCGTCCCGATGCATCGATCACTTCCAGCGCCCGCACGACGCGCTGGCTGTCGGTCGGGCGCAGCACCGCCGCGGCCTGCGGGTCTTTTTCGCTCAAAATGGCGTGCAGCTGCTGCGTTCCGACCTGCGCGTCCTGCGCGCGCCAATAGGCCCGCACGTCATCGGGTATGTCCGGCATGGCCGAGAGGCCGCCAAGCAGCGCCCGGAAATAAAGCCCGGTGCCGCCGACAAAGATCAGCGGGCGGTCACCCGCAGCTTCGGTTTTCAGCAAATGTTCGACATCGGCGAACCAGCGGCCGGTCGAATAGGCCTCGGACGGCGGGACATGGCCATAGAGGCAATGCGGAGCTTGCAGAAGATCATCCGGCCCCGGCCGTGCGGTGAGCACATCGAGCACGCCGTAGACCTGCATGGAATCGGTATTGACGATCCAGCCGCCGGTCTTCTTGGCATAGCGCAGCGCCAATGCCGACTTGCCGCTTGCCGTCGGTCCGGCTATCAGGATTGTCTGTCTTCTTGTCACACCAATCGTCCAATCGGGAAATGCTCATGCCCTTGATGGCCACGCTTATCGCCAATCCGGCTTCACCCCGTCTCAGCGCATCGCTCGGGATTAAAGCCTCAGCGGCACTCAATGCAACAGGACTTTACTGGCTGGCCGACGGAATTGCCTGCGATCTCGCCCTGCGCACAGGCTCGGACCCGGTGGAGGCCCATGCGGAGCTGGCGCGGATCGTCGATGGCGAGCCCATCGATATCGTCGTGCAGGAACAGGATACGCGGCGCAAGAAAATCCTGATCGCCGACATGGATTCCACCATGATCCAGCAGGAATGCATCGACGAACTGGCCGAAGAGGCAGGCCTGCGCGACAAGGTGGCGGCCATCACCGCCCGCGCCATGAACGGCGAGATCGCCTTCGAGCCCGCCCTGCGCGAACGGGTGGCACTGCTCAAGGGCCTGCCCTATTCCGTCATCGACAAGGTCATCGCCAGCCGCATCACCCTCATGCCCGGCGGACCGGAACTTGTCCGCACCATGAAGAAGCACGGGGCCTATACGGCGCTGGTTTCGGGCGGCTTTACCGTCTTCACCCAGCGCATCGCCGCCATGATCGGCTTTCACGAGAACAGCGCCAATACGCTCATCGACAATGGTGAGACGCTCACCGGCGAAGTCACCGAACCCATCCTCGGTCGCGAAGCCAAGGTCGCTGCGCTCCTGTCCATCTGCGAACGCTTCAATCTTGCGCCGGACGAGGCCCTTGCCGTCGGCGACGGCGCCAATGATCTCGGCATGCTGCAGCTTGCCGGCACAGGTGTCGCATTGCACGCCAAGCCGTCGGTCGCGGCACAGGCAAAGGTCCGGGTGGATCATGGCGATCTCACCGCGCTGCTCTACATCCAGGGCTATCGCAAGACCGACTTTGTCATCTGACAGCGCCGGAAACAGAAAAGGCGGCCATTGGCCGCCTTTTTGCTGAGGTCGTCGAGACGTCAGTTCATCTGCAAAGTCACGAAGCGCAATTCGCCCGTCTTGGATGCCAGCATCAAAAGGGCATTCTTGCGGCCTTCATCGCGCAGCTTCTCGATGCGGGCAGCCACGTCTTCCGGCGTCTTGACGGCTTCCTGGGCAATATCGACGATCACGTCGCCCGCTTCGATCCGCTTGTTCGCGGCAATCGATTGGGCCTGCACTTCGGTGATCAGAACGCCCTCGACCTCCTTGGCAATGCCGAATGTCTTTCTGCTGTCATCGTCGAGCACGCCGAGCGTCATGCCGAGGACATCCACATCCTGCGCGGCGTCTTCATCCTGATCGGTCTGCGACTGGGATTTCTCCTTGGTCTTGGCGTCGGTCGTATCTTCCAGCCGGCCGAGCGTGACCTTGACCGTCTGTTCCTTGCCCTTGCGCACCACGACGACATCGACTTCCTTGCCGACAGGGCTTTCCGCCACGGCGCGCGGCAGATCCTTTACATTGTTCACCGGCTTGCCGTCGAACTTGGTGATGACGTCACCCGGCAGGATGGAACCGTTGGCCACGGGACCGCCGTCAATGATACCGGCAACCAGCGCACCCTTGCTCGAGGTCATCCCCAGGCTTTCGGCGATATCGTCGGTGACCGGCTGGATGCGCACGCCAAGCCAGCCGCGCTGCACTTCGCCATGGTCGCGCAATTGCTGGATCACACCGGCGGCGAGGTCCGCCGGAATGGCAAAGCCGATGCCGATCGATCCGCCGGTCGGCGAAATGATCGCCGTGTTGATGCCGATCACCTGCCCGTACATGTCGAACAGCGGGCCGCCGGAATTGCCCCGGTTGATCGCCGCATCCGTCTGGATGAAATTGTCATAGGGGCCGGAATTGATGTCGCGGTTGCGGGCGGAAACGATACCCACCGTCACGGTGCCGCCAAGACCGAAGGGGTTGCCGATGGCCATGACCCAATCGCCGATACGAGCCTTTGAGGAATCGCCGAACTTGACCGCGACCAGCTTGTGCTTTTTCGGGTCGACCTTGAGCACCGCCAGATCGGTCTTGGTGTCCTTGCCGACCAGTTCCGCCTTCAGCTTCGACCCATCGGTGAAATTCACCTCGATATCGTCCGCATCGGCGATCACATGATTGTTGGTCACGACGATGCCCTGTTCCGCATCGATGACAAAGCCGGAGCCCAATGACTGAACCTTGCGGGACGGATTGTTCTCACCCGGCTTCTGCTTGCCGAAATACTCGTCGAAGAACTCCTGGAACGGCGATCCCTCCGGGACTTTCGGCATGGGAACCGGTCCGGAATCGCCATCCTGCCCCTTGACGGTCTGCGATGTCGAAATATTGACCACCGCATCAAGCAGACCCTCGGCGAGATCGGCGACGGATGCCGGGCCCTGGGCTTTCGGCTGCGCCGATTGTGCTGCCGCGATGGTCACAAAGGCGGGCGTCACGCTCGTGGCGGACAGGGCAATCAGCGCGATTGCCGCGGTGGCAGAACGGAAAATCGGGCGACCAGGAGTGAAAACCATGCGTTCGGGCCTTTGTCAGTGTACTCGGATTAAAAAATAAATAGCGATGAATTACAACAGAGCCGCGAGAGTAGACGAAAATATGGCCGTCAGACTGCAAGTCTGATCAAGTTTGGTAATGGCGCAAACCGCCATTACCCCCGTGCGAGCCAGACGATACCCACGCCGATGGCAACCGACGCGACACCGGCCATGCGCAGAAAGCCATCCGGCTGTCCGCTGACATCCCGCGCGACGCGCTTTGCGATCAGCGGGAAACAGCCGTAGAGCAGCCCCTCGAAGACGAGGAACAGCCCTACGGCATCCAGAAAGTCGATCATGACTGGCCTGCCCCTATTGCGGGGCAGGTTTTGCAGCGGCCGGCGCTGGCGGAACAGCGCCACCATTGGCATCCTGGAAATACCGGAAGAACTCGGAATTGGGCGAAAGCACCATCGTTGTTCCGGCATTGTCGAGGGCTGTGCCATAGGCAGCCATGGACCGGTAGAACGCGAAGAAATCCGGATCCTTGGAGAAGGCATCGGCAAAGATCCGGCTACGCTCGCCTTCACCCTCACCGCGGGCGATTTCCGATTCCTTGCGGGCTTCCGCAATGATCTCGACCACCTGGCGATCGGCAATCGCCTTGATGCGTTGGGCAGCTTCACGGCCGCGGGCGCGCAGGAATTCAGCCTGGGCAAGACGCTCGGCCTTCATGCGCTCGAACGTCTGCTGCGACACTTCCTGGGTCAGGTCGGTCCGGCGAACGCGCACGTCCGCAATCTCGAGACCCAGCGATTCCGCATCCGGACGCAGCTGTTCGCGCACTTCACGCATCATGCCCGCACGCTCGTCGGAAAGTGCGGCTTCAAATCCACGCAGACCGTAAACGCTGCGCAAGGATGCATCGAGACGCGTGCGCAAACGGGCCTGTGCGAATTCCACATCGCCCGACACCGTCTGGCGGAACTTGCGCGGATCGGTGATCCGGTAGACCAGGAAGGCATCGACTTCGTAGAACTTGCCGCCCGAAACCTGAACACGGATATTGTCCAGTTCAAAGCTCAGCAGACGATCTTCGATCATCTGGACATTGTCGGCTTCAAGAAAGCCGAACGGCAGCTTGAAATAGATACCGGGCTGGGTCTTCACATCGACGATCTGGCCGAAGCGCAGAACAATGGCCTGCTGACGTTCATTGACGACGAAAACCGAGGAATAAACCAAAAGGGCGAGGAATGCGATGAGACCCGCGATAAGAGGAAGACGGTTCTGGCTCATTACTTTGTCCCCTCAGTCGGGCGCTGCTGCTTTGTGATCTCCGACAAGGGCAGATAGGGCACGACCCCCTGACCGTTCTTCTGGTCGACAATCACCTTGTTCGAGTCCTTCAGCACACGTTCCATCGTTTCGAGGAAAAGACGCTTGCGGGTCACTTCCGGCGCCTTCACATACTGGTCATAGACCGATGTGAAGCGCTGGGCCTCACCCTGAGCTTCCTGCACGATACGGTTCTTGTAGGCGGCCGCATCTTCGCGGATCTGCGCGCCTTCACCGCGGGCCTGACCGAGTTTCTGGTTGGAATACTGGTTCGACTCCTCGACGAAGCGGTCTTCGTCCTGTTCGGCACGCTGCACTTCATCGAAGGCATCGGCCACTTCACGCGGCGGCGACGCATCCTCGATGGAGACGGCATTGACCTGAACACCGGCGCCGTAATCATCCAGTGTCTTCTGGATGATGCCGCGCACGTCATTGGCGATACCCGCGCGATTGTCGCGGAAAATGTCCTGTGCGGGGCTGCGGCCAACGATTTCACGCATGGCGCTCTCGGAGACCTGCTGGACCATGTTTTCCGGACTCTGCACATGGAAGAGGTAAGCAACCGGGTCGGAAACGCGGTAAAGAATGGAGAACTGAACATTCACGATGTTCTGGTCGCCGGTCAGCATCAGGCCTTCCTTGGCGCCCGATACACCCTGCCCGCCGATGTTCTTCTGCTTCTCGACGATCTGGACCTTTTCATAGGTCTCGATGGGCCAGAGATGGAAGTGCAGGCCGGGCTCGGAAATATCCGCCTTCGGCTTGCCGAAGCGCAGTTCGACAGCGCGTTCATCCGGCTGGACCGTGTAGATCGACTGGAAAAGCCAGAAGGCAACCAGGGCAAGCGCCGCCAATCCGAAGATCGTCGAGCTGCTGCCGGTGCCGCCGGGAAGTGCCTGGCGCAGACGGTCCTGGCCACGGCGGATAATATCTTCAAGGTCGGGCGGATTGCCTCCGGGACCTCCGCCTTGCGGCTTCTGGCCCCATGGACCACCGCCGCCGCCATTGTTGTTACCGCCGCCACCCCAAGGGCCGCCGCCACCGTTCTGATTACTCCAGGGCATTCCTACCTCATGTTTTGGAACGAGATTCGCCACCCCATGGCAACGTCCCGCTAACCCGATATCCCGTTTATAGGGATCGCAAGGCGCGCTTTCAACGCGCAGCGCGGTTTTTCATGCTAATTTGGTAAAAAGTCGAACGATTATGACCGCTTATCACGAAATTTTCATATTGATTGCCCGATAAGCGGCAAATTCTAGCGTCGTTCGTAAATCGCGTAGCGGGTCGGATAATTGTCTTTTTCACCCGCCGGGAATTCTTCCTGAAACACTTCGTTCCAGTTCTTCGGATCGATGGGAGGGAAAAACGCGTCGCCCTCGATATTGGCCAGAACCCAGGTGATGTGAAGACGGTGCGCCCGGTCCAGGAGCTGGCGATAAATCTCGCCGCCGCCGATAACGCAGATTTCATCCACCTTGTCCGCCGCCGCATGGCTGCCGGCAATCATCAGCGCCTCATCCACGGAACGGACGGCAATGACACCGTCCACGGCAAAGGCGGGATCGCGGGTGATGACGATGTTGGTGCGTCCCGGCAGCGGCTTGCCGAGCGTATCCCAGGTCTTGCGCCCCATGATGATGGGCTTGCCCATGGTGACCGCCTTGAACCGCTTCAGGTCGGAGGACAGGCGCCACGGCAGGCCATTGTCACGGCCGATAACCCCGTTCTGCGCGACGGCAACAACAAAACTGATCATTGGACCTATTCCTTCCGGGAAAGCAGACAGCGTAAACCAAAGAGCGCGAGCAATTCGACCAGATCAACGGGTCCTGACCCTAGACGGCGATCGGCGCCTTGATACTCGCTTCGGCCACATAGTTCTCAAGACTGAAATCGTCGAACGTGAAAGCAAAGAGGTCTTTCACGTCGGGATTAAGGCGCATGACCGGCAAAGGACCCGGCGTGCGGCTCAATTGCAGCCGCGCCTGCTCGAAATGGTTGGCATAGAGATGCGCATCGCCCAGCGTGTGAACGAAATCACCCGGCTGCAGACCCGTGACCTGCGCCACCATGAGGGTCAGCAGCGCATAGGATGCGATATTGAACGGCACGCCGAGGAAAATATCGGCGGAGCGCTGGTAGAGCTGGCAGGAAAGTTTTCCGTCGGCCACGTAGAACTGGAACAGGCAGTGGCAGGGCGGCAGCGCCATTTCATCGACCAGCGCCGGATTCCATGCGGAAACGATCAGACGCCGCGAATAGGGATTTTGCTTTATCGCACTGACGAGATTCGCAATCTGGTCGATATGCCGGCCGTCGGGCGCAGGCCAGGAGCGCCACTGATAGCCATAGACCGGCCCGAGATCGCCGTTCTCGTCAGCCCATTCATCCCAGATCGTCACGCCGTTTTCCTTGAGATAGGCGATGTTCGTTTCGCCTTTCAGGAACCACAGCAGCTCGTGGATGATGGATTTGAGATGCAGTTTCTTGGTCGTCAGGGCAGGAAAACCCGCCGACAGATCGAATCGCATCTGGTAGCCGAAAACGGAACGTGTGCCTGTCCCGGTACGGTCGCCGCGGTCGACGCCGGTATCGAGCACATGCTGAAGAAGATCAAGATAAGCGCGCATGGCTTCTCTTTAGCAGATTCGTTTCACGAAGCAGTAAAACTTCTGTGTGATCCACAAGCACAGGCGGCAAAAATCCCCGGCGAATCACCGGGGACCCTGTTCAGCCCGGCAAAGGTTCAGAGGCTGCCGAGCAGTCCGAGTTCTTTTGCCGTCAGATAATAGAAGGTAACCCGGCCCTTGGCACGGTGATCTTTCATCTTTTCGCAGACGGCGTGAATGGCTGCATCGGCCTTGGCAGCATCGGTGACGCCGAGCTTCTTGCCAACCCAACTTGTACGAACACGGGCCAATTCTTCCGGATCCGAGCAGGAAACCAGTGAAGAATCCCGGTTGCGCAGGGCAATTCCGAGATGTTTGACGATTTTTGTGACAATCGCCTCGTCCGCACCCGCATCGTAATGACGTACATCTGCTAGATAGTCACTCATGAAAAAATCCCCTGATTGTTGGTTTCAATGCCCAGGCACCAAAACCCTCCCTGACACAAAAGACACCGCACAACCGGCAGCTGCATAACGCGATGACTCGTTAGACACAGGAAACATTCCCCAGCTACAGGAACCTGTCAATGCCGCTCTTTCATTTCGCCGCGACACCACCTATATAGGTCTTGCTGGCTTCGGCCAGCTATGGTGATAAACGGACGATACAATAAGCCTATTGGACCCGGGGGCGGTACCCGGCGCCTCCACCAGAGTGCAGTTGCGAGACTGCATTGTGGCGGGGGCGAAATAGGATCGACAAGGGTGTAAAAATCGCTCTTTTGCCCGGCATAGTACCACCGTTATCGGGCTAACTCAGTAGTTGCAAACGACAACTATGCGGAAGCACGTCTCGCTGCTTAATTGCGGTGTGATCGCTTCAAATTAAGTCCTAGGGGTTCGCACTTCTAGGCGGGGTTCGGAGGTACCTGGCAACAGAAACCTCCACCTTTCCCCTTTTTTGAAAATCCGCCATGCCGCAAGCCATCTTCAGGCTTTGCGTGCCCTGTTGTGTCAATCCTACTCCTCTGCAGAAATGCAGAAGGCCCGGAACCGTGGTTCCGGGCCGTCGTCTGAGTGGATGAGCGAGGCTGCCTACTCCGCAGCGGCTTCCGCTTCGACGACGCGGCGGCGCGCGATTGTCAGCTGCGTCAGAATGAAGGCAGCCACAGCGCACAGGCCGATACCCGCCGCCATCGGCAGTGCCGTGCCGTTGAAGAACAGACCGGCGATTACCATCGCAACGGCTGCCGTCACGAAGTGCAGTGTTCCCATCAGGGCTGACGCCGTACCGGCAATCTCGCCATGATCTTCAAGGGCAAGCACCGCGGTCGTCGGAATGACCAGACCGAGGAAGCCGTAACCGATGAACAGGAATGTCGCCAAGACCGGCAGCTGGTTGAAGCCCAGCGCCATGACGACAACCATGGCCGCCATGGTGAGCGAGAAGGCCGTCAAGGCCATGCGCATCACCCGCACCAGGCCGAAACGGTCGCCGAGCCAGCCGGTCAGCTGCGATACCGTGAAGAACGACACCGCATTGATCGAGAAGGCGATGCTGTACTGTGTCGGCGTCAGGCCGTAATGGTCGATG
>Ga0310696_10000074_pt1 | contig 173522 bp, 144 predicted proteins | sample AusTroGonzalo_MG_4_FD_203885 | JGI IMG/M metagenome (GOLD analysis project Ga0310696, IMG submission 203885) | Bovine rumen microbial communities from tropical cattle in Woodstock, Queensland, Australia - Gonzalo_02 (v2) (version 2) | ecosystem: Host-associated > Mammals > Digestive system >...
TCAACTCTACCACGACGAAGCAGCGAAGCAAACGGTTATAAAATACCAAGTCTGCAAAGAACTCGTCATCTTCAAGAAGTATGCGCTTCTGTCTGGCTACGAATGAGAAGCCTTTTCCCATTTCAAGCAAGAACTCGGCGATATGCGAGATGATGGCGCTCTCCAAATCCTTCTCGTAGTATGCCGCCTTTCGTTCCAATCCCAAGAACTCTAACACCATAGGATCTTTGATTACTTCCGTGGGAGATTCTGGAATTCTCTGATTACGGGCCACAGCTAGGACTTTTTCTTTTTCATTGCTGAGCAAAAGTCGTTCGTACAGCATAGAATTGATTTGTCGCTCCGTCTCTCTGGCTGTCCATCCTCCATTCACCGATTCCAGTTCGTAATATTCCCGTTTGTCTGGGTCTTCAATCTGAATCAGCCTTCGATATTGACTCCAGTTTAATTGCGAACGCAGTGTGTTCGCAATTGGGTAAGTTCTATAAAACTGCCGACTCTGTTCCAGTTGCCTGACACCAAATCCACTACCATATTCAGGCTCCAACTCTTTTGCGAGATTCTTGATTAGGTAAGTTCCGTAGTCGGCCCGTTCTTTGCCATGCTGTTCTTCTTCTACTATTCGTCTACCGATATTCCAATACATCTGCACACGGTTGAAGTCCACACTGCGAATCGCAGCTGAACGCGCATTGTCAATGATTGTCCGAATCTCGCCTATAAAGGCATCTTGATTTGTCAATGACACGTTTTTTTCTGTTTTATTGTCCATATTTCGTTTGCAAAGTTACACATTATATTTTTAATTACCATTTATTTCACTCTTTCCATACATTCTTATATGTAAATGTCTGGTAGATTAACCATGATTGGCACGAAGGAACCATTATCTATGGCAACACAAATTTCTTTTGTACTCTTATATTTACATGAATTTCGAGCTATTTGCAGGATTGTTCTATAAACTATTTTTTCAAGTTTATCCACCTCACTCTCAGTAATATTCAATTCTTCAGCATTGTGAATATAGGCACTGCGAATGTCATAAATCTGTTCAATAAAGCCTTTTAGGCGTTCGGTTAATCTTTCGCATTTCAGAACTAAAGCTGGTAAATATTTCTTTAGTTGCGGAACTTTTCCTTCTCGTTCATTTGTAGCTAAGGTGTCAAGAACAGTACATAACATAACAACTCTTTCGTATAAATGATTGATAGAAAATGACTGGCTATATATATGGCATGCCCTCTTAAGTACCTGATGGATTTTTCCCCCATCTGCTGAATAGAATACGTGATATAAAGATTCGAAATCATTAATATTCCATTTTGTTACACTTTCCAACACCTTTGAATCGATACAAGTATTGTATCTGTTTGCGTGATAATTTGCATGAATAGTTTCTGGGTTACTTGAATCTAATTCTTTGTAGAAGAAATAAGATTTTCCTTGAGTGATAAAATCGTTGTTTATGTCAAACTGCCATTTCTTGGGATTGAAAAAATTGTTATGATATAGATCAGAACAAATTTTGAAGATGTCTATTGCAAAGCAACACTTATCATACGCAAGTTCTTTTGCATAGGATTCATTTCCACACACAATAACGACAGCAAAAATCTGCCTCTCTTTTAATTGCGAATTGTCTTCTTTGAAGAAAAAAGACTCTTCCGAAAGATCAGATTTCTTTATGAATGAAACATCTGCAACTTGGAAAGACAAATTATTATCACCAAAAACTGCATTATTTATTGGGAAAGCAAATTTGTAACGAGGCATATGATAGATGTGGACTTTCTGTTATTCGTTTGTAAAATACAAATAGATAGCATTCGCACTATTCAAAGTTGAAATCCAACTCATTGTTTTGAATTGTGAACTTTTTATCCCAGATGTCTAATAATAGAGTGTCACCGTGTTGAGCAATCTTGTAATCAAAATGGAATTTTTGTTTTGTTGTACGTATTATAAAATCTTGAATATCATTTTGTCGTTTATAGAACATATACAAACTATCAAGTTCTTGATAACTAATTATATTTCCATGTTCATTTCTAGATGCTGTTCCCTTCATAATCTTTTCCTATTGTTTTTTATCTCTATTCTTCTATGGATGGCTCTGCTGCTATGCTCAATTGTTTGGGCTGTATTGACACCTCCTTGGCTTTTGAGAAAACAGCCTCTCTTATCATTGGAGTGTATGCCTCGATAATATGGCGCCAGTCATTAAGGGACATATTTGGATAACGCTCTCCATAAAGTTCGATGGTCTCTCGTTGCAATTCACCATCACTTATATCAGTATCCATGTGCAGACGATTGAAAATGAGATTTCGCACATCACGGTCATCCTCAACATTTTCCAATTTGCGAAGTGTCACAGATGCATTTTCATTTTCTTTGGAATCATCTTCCTGCTCGTATTTCTTAAAGTTCTCCGCCTGTTCGAAGATTTCCTTGAACACATCGTCCTGTGGTACAGGAGGATATCCATGTTCTGCCAGAATCAGTATCAGGTCCATCTGCAACTCTGCTTTAATGTCTGAACGATTGGCCCAGTCGGTATAGCGCGACTTATCGTCAACCATCTTCTTCACGGCAGCAGATAGTGGAATCAACTTTTCTTCAGGATATTCGAAACCAAACTTATGAGCTATCTCTTTCAGGATATCATAGAAGGCCTTTTCTTCGTATGTGATACCCAAGTCCTTGAATGACTTCTTCTCCTTATTGACCTCTTTAAGCAACTCTGCCATCTGCTTAGCCACCTCGTTCAGAACTTCCTCTGCAAAGATAGCATTGTCGCTACGGTCATTATACTTCTGCACCAATGCATTCAGGCGTTTTGTAAAGTCAACGCCCTTCATCTTGTTTACCTTCTTAAAGTCGGTAATCACCGTGCGCAACAGTTTCTCCATTAGTTTTACCTTGGTATTGGGCAGTTTCAGCTTCTCAAGTCGTGCCATATAATCCAAACTCAACAAATCCAAGTCCTTGGTATTGGCATTTACCTGAGCCACTTCTTCTACACCTTCCGACTGCAACGCCTCTGCAATCATCTGGCTCACCTTGCGGTTCATCTGCGAGGCATCAGGCGCATCGCCCTTGGTCAGTTTATAGATAATAGAACGCACGCCTGTAAAGAAGTGAATGTTTTCACGATCTTCGTCTGTGATGGCTTCATGATTTGAACAGAGATTATAGGCAGATTTCAGTTTCTTGGTGTGGCCCATAAACTGGTTTTGTGTTTTCTCCGTTGCCTGAACAAACTCTGCTGCATGCTTCAAGCACTCTAACTGTTCCAATGGTGTACCAGTCGAAAATTTCGAGTAATCAAATGAAGCAAACATCCTGCGCAAAATATCCAACTCATCTTTTACCATCGTCACACTCTGCTCGATGGTCTCCACATTATCCCCAAGGTCGCCACCACCTGCATATTGTTTCAGGGCATTGTTCATATTGGTCTTGATGCCGATATAATCTACCACCAGGCCTTTATCCTTGCCTTCATATACACGATTCACACGAGATATAGTCTGTACCAAAGTATGCTTCTGCAAAGGTTTATCAATATACATGGTATCCAGGCAAGGTACATCAAAGCCTGTAATCCACATCGAAACCACAATGGCAATCTTGAAGTTTGATTCTGGGTTCTTAAACAACACATCAAGTGCCTTTCTGTCCTCATCAGAACCAATCAACTCTCGCAGCTTGGGATCATCATCTTTTTCGCGCGTCATTACCATTTTGATGCGCTCTACTGGTGTATGGTCGCTATCGCCAACCTTTTCTGCCCATTCAGGTCGCAAGGCTATAATCTGCTTATAGAGGTCGTAGGCAATGAAACGGTTCGAACATACAAACATCGCCTTACCACATACCGTACTCCCTTCCTCAATACGTTTCTCGTAATGCTGCACAAAGTCCTTGGCTACTACTGCCAATCGTTGTGGATCGCCCAAAATCTTATCCATCTGCGTGACAGCCTTCTTGCTTTCCTCTATCTGGTATTCGTTGGCGCCTTGTTCTTCACATTGCTTATAATAGGCTTCGATAGCCTCCAACTGCTTGTGGTCAGCAAACACCTTGGCAGCCCTACCTTCATAGACAATGCGACGTGTAATACCATCGGCTACGGATTCCGTCATCGTGTAAGCGTCCACCACATCGCCAAACACATCGATAGTGGCATCGATAGGAGTACCGGTAAAGCCTACATAAGTTGCATTAGGCAGTGAATCGTGCAGATACTTGGCAAAACCATAACTGCGCTTCACTCCCTTATCTGTTATCTCTACGTTCTGTTCTATATTGGTTTGTGAGCGATGAGCCTCGTCTGAAATACAGATGATATTTGCTCTGTCAGAAAGCAAATTGATGTCCTCACTAAACTTCTGAATCGTAGTCAGGAACACACCGCCGCTCTTTCTACCTCTAAGCAGACGCCCTAGTTCTTCGCGCGATTCCACATTCACCACATTCTCATCGCCAATGAATTGCTTTGCATTCAGGAACAATCCTGATAGCTGGTCATCAAGGTCAGTACGGTCTGTTATCAACACAATGGTTGGACTCGACAAGTGGCGGCTTCTCATCAGCACACGCGTCAGATAAAGCATCGTTAAGCTCTTACCGCAACCTGTAGCGCCAAAATAGGTACCACCCTTACCATCGCCATGTATATTGATATGCGAGTGTTCCAGAATATTATCATAAAGCCTATTAGTGGCAAAGAACTGAGGATAACGACAAACTATCTTTGTTTCGCTCTTCGAGGTATCAGGGAAGAATACGAAGTCCTTCATCACGCTCAGCAGTCTCTCCTTACGGAACAACCCTTCCATCATGGTATGCAGCGAGTCAATGCCATCACCAGGCCTGTCGGTTCGCTCAATCTTACGCCAGGCATAGAAGAACTCATAGTCAGAGAACAGCGTACCATATTTATTATTCACACCATCGCTGATGACAATGAAAGCGTTATAGCGGAATAAGTCTGGCACATCTCTACGATAACGAACCGTCAACTGGGTATAAGCGTTCATAATGGTGGTATCCTCCTTCACAGCGCTCTTAAACTCCAGCACTACCACTGGCAAGCCATTCAGATATACGATACCATCAGGAATACGTTTTTCTGCGCCTTTAATCTCCAATTGGTTTACCACCTTGAAGATATTACGTTCTACATTCTTAAAGTCTATCACTTCAACGAACAAGTCGGACTGCGAAGCATCCTCGCGCTTGATGGTAAAGCCCTCCGTCATCAGCCTATAGGTATGGGCATTCTGCTGATACAAAGGTGCACCATTATCTGCTGTCAACTTGGCTATCACACGTTCTATCTCAAGAGCGGTAATTCCCTCTGCGCTATATCTGTCCATCAGATACAGTTTCAAGTCATCACGAAGCAATACATCCGATAACTCTTTATGTATCGTCTCGCCACTCTGGTAACTGTACCCTTGCTGCTCGAACAGTTCCATGATGCCCATTTCCAAGGCGTGTTCGTTGAATGCCATATATCCTTACTTTATGTTCGTTTCAATATCGTTTTACTGTCGTACACATCTTTTGTATCATCGGTACAAAGCCTTTGTACTGCCAGTACAGGTCGTTTGTACTGGTAGTACAGAGGGCTTGTAAGAGCAACAAGTTCCCACTGCAACGCACGGGATTCACCGCCGTCACCACCTCATCCTTCTGTCGTCCGCTTCGTGCCGCCAACCTATGTAGACACTCATCCGCCAACACACACTCATCATTGAAGCACAACAGATAGTGCTCCGGCATTGTTTTGTACTCAACATCCATTATTGCAGATGACTGCATTTCTTTTTTGCTATTCATAATAAAAATCAAATATAACAGAATGATTGTGGAGCCTGATGGATATTATAATCGGACAGAGGTCTTGCCTTCTCATATTTTGTTAAATGACCAATACGTATAGCATTTGCTGTCTTCCTATTCTGAAAATACGAATTGTAGAAAGCCTTGGTTATACCAGAATGCTTCCTCGTTAGTTCCCATACGATATTCACATTATCTGATAAGATCTCGTCTATTTCAAATTCACCGACTACACGTTTTATTGGAGCAGAGGCATATATAACGACATATTTCACACCACTCCTTTTGAACAATGACTTACGAAATTCGTATTTCTTTGTTCCTGCAAATATCTTCTCTACAAATTCTGGTTTAATCGATAATAAAACTTTCATCACTCCTTGTTTCTTTTAAAATTATTTCAAACTGCTCTTTTGTAATTGGCTTAAAACCCCGTGGAGCATCATTGATACCTAACAACACTCCTAAATCAATAAGTTTCTCCATGTTTATTCTATGAGGGAAAGAGTAAGCATACAAAAAACTCACGACGAATGGTCTTCTTCTTGAATATCTCCACATTTCACGCAATGACTGTTCTGGATAAACGCTCTTTTTACGGCAATAAAGAATAAAGTCATCTTCATTTTGGAAATTAAATTTTATTTCTTGAACCTCACCAATTGTCGTGACAACACTTTTATAATAGCCCCCTGTTCGATAAAAGACTAAGATGTCTCCAGCAACGGGAAATGGTTCCATTGCCCTTGAAACATATACTTTATTGATACAATTCCGATGAGGGAAGTCTTCAATAAATTCTTCTGGTGACTCTGTGTTCAATATAGAATCGGGAAGAAGTTCTGTATGATACTCAGGATAAATTGGAACAATAAAAACATTCTTCCCTTTTGAAATATAAGGGAAACAGGCTTTTAAATTTGTAATGTCGAATTTCGGAGTGAAATCTCTAACATAAACAAGTTCCTCTCCTTTTGTTCCCCACAACGTAAAGCCCCATTGTTCCAACAATTCTATAAGTCTACGTTGCTCTGGACGTTTATCATAAATTGTCACGTATATTTCTTCAACATGATTTTTCAAGGCATTGTCAAATATTATTTTGACAAATCGCTCACCGAGTCGAAATCCATTGCTAATAACTTTAAACGTCCCTATTTTTAAGCGGCGCTTAGGAGGTAGTACAGGATTTACGTTTGAGTAGTTTTCCCTTTCATCTTCAACTTTGAGATATAAAAATGACAAGAGCATGCCATTATTAGAATTAATAGTGATGTATGCCTCTTCATCATACTTTTTCACGAACCATTTATCAAACCCTTCATAATCTTCTTTTAAACTATCAAAAAATGTATCATTAAGATTTATCTTCCCAAATTTCAATTTTTGGACATTCAAAACTTTATAGTTGACAAGTTCTGGATGTTCCGCAAAAATTTTCTCTAAGAATGAATCTATAGTAAACACTTTATCCTGAATTCCCAATTCTAGTGCTTTACGATGGATCTTCTTATCTTCTGTAATTAATAAATCAACCCGTCCGACATAGACCTCATTCAACAGCATAGTGTCTATTTTGTCATTGTCCGTCATATCATAACGTTTCGAGACGACATTGACTTCTTCTTGAAGTGGTGAAGGAATCTCAACGACTTCATAGCTTTCTAACTTAACTAGAAATAAATCAACCGTCTCTTTATTCGAATTCTTCTTAATTTCTTCTATGGTTGCAGAGTGAATACACTTTGTATACAGCCCTCTATTTAACCAACGAAAGAGAATGCCAATGTCTTGTGAAATGATTCTATTCGCCTCTCTATGAATAATTATATTTGTGTCTAATAACGCCTTCATATAATTCTAACCTATTATCTTCACAGTTCATATTAATATAACGATTATCAACTTTTCATATTACAATCTTTTTATATTATGCCAAAGATTGTTCCCATTATATCCTGTAGATTGTTATCTACATATGGATTACACAAATGGCTCATGTAAAAGTTTGCCAAAGCTAAATCGTCATTAGTGATCGGATCAACATGACAGACAAACTTATCCGCAATGAATTTCAAGACTTCACGTATCGTTTTATCTGTCCAAGAGAACATCTTACTATCCAAATAATCATTAATTTTCTTTGCGATATCATCTTGTCCCTTTTCACAATAATAATTTTGGATAGAATATTGCCTTGTCCCTTTTTCTAAAAACAATGCACGAAATAGTGCAAGAAAAGAATCAAACAATAAGAGGTATTCCTTTTGATTCTCTTTCCTAGTAGTATCTATTTCAGATAATCTTGTATAACGATAGTGCAATTGCTCCAAATTAAAAGCAACTTGTTCTGCAAATGGTCTTTCATATAAAGACTTATAAACATTTTCTTCCATAATCTTTTGTATTTATTGTCCCATCTTTGCTAAGCAAAGATTGTATTTTCCCACAAAAAGTTTGTTATGATTCCATTTGTTTCTTCAAGAAACTTGAGAGTTTGTTTAAACTATCATCATTCTTTTCGAACAAATAGTCTACAATCATTGCAACGATTTCTGATCGTTCTACCCTTCTTTCTCTTAATTCGGTATCTATTATGCCGAATAATTTCTTTCCATCTTTATCTTTATTTGTATCAGTCGTATTCCGATATTGATCAATTAGTTCTGTTAAACTCCTATTTTGAAAAATATAATCATTCAATTGTCTGAATAATTTGTGGTCGACATTAAAAAATAATTTGCTTCTTAAGTATTTCTCTAAACTCTCTATTGGTAAAAAGTTTAGAGGAATATTGTTTCCGATATTATTCTTAATTCTATATTGCTCAGCTTTTTCTTTGATATCACCATCTAATACGATAGAAACAGAAGCCTTTTTACCCAATAAATTATGAGTAATCGCATCATTTGCCAAGTCTATAACTTTCGTATAACCACCGCATGGTAGTATGTGTACCAATTTGTTGCCTAATAATTTCTCACGCCTGAGCAATCTGTCAACTATTGCTTTGGCTAAATCATCTTCTACAAGGATAACTTTATCATAACCTGCATGGTCATAAAGAATTCTTGTGGCATATGCAGGATAACATGGATTGATTATTTCTATAGTGTTGTCTGCATGTCTCTCAATAAAGAAAATATTTGACGGGGATATTCCACTTATTAACTCTATAGAATGAGTAGAAAAGTAAATAGCATAATTATATCTGTCAGCCATGTCTTCTAGAAAATGAACTAATCTTTTTAATGATGATGGATGAAGCGCCAATTCTATTTCGTCAAGGAACATCATGCAAGGCTTAGATAAACTTGCTCGGTCATTATTCCTAATATATAAAGAATTTAAAATGCTTATGAGAAGATTCTCGCCTGTTGACATATGGAATTGACTAATTCTTTTTCCCTTCTTCTCATAATAAAAGATGTCGCCTTTAAACTTCTCATAATTAGGAGAAACTAACCACAATTTCTCGTAAAAATTCTCATCTCCTTGTAATATTATACCAAGATTTTTTCTAATGAATTCATCAGCTCGAATAAGTTTACTTTGATCAATTGCGTCAAGGCGATTTATATTTTCATAATTCATATCTTTAAACCTATTGCCAAAAATCAAACTTCCTTCAAAGAATCCCTTTATATTCATAAGTGGGCCATCAGAATGTTTCTTCCATGAGTTATTTTGGTTTTTCTTCCACGCACGTTTGGCATCACCCAACTCAAAACGAATACTTGCATCATCGTCTGTTTTTCCAAAGTATTCTTTCATTGGAACATTGAAAAACACGCTAGAAGCACATGCTGAAATTGTACTTTTTCCAGAACCATTTTGACCAGTAATAGCATAAAGCCCTTTATCTATAGGAAGTTCTATAGTTAATTCATCAATACATTTAATCTTTTTAATACACATCTTCAGTTTCATAATCACATTCTTTTATTGCCCCATCTTCGCCAAAAGCAAAGACTGTAATTCTGTTAATTTTGAATTCTCTTTGTACAAGACAATTAAGTTGTCAAGTATTGGTACAAACAACATTTTTGTTTCTTTATCATTTAGAAGTAATATCGGCTGTTGCGCTATAATTTCTTGACTTAAATTCTCCTGTGCCCCACCATTAGCTAACTTTTTTATGTCTTCTTGATTTGCCAAAAGATGGAAGAATAAATAAGCTGCATCTTCCTTACTATGACATATCATATTGCAACACGCTTGATTGGTAGTGGTATCACAATCTAAATATGCTACATTGCTTACAGTACCCCCTCCATACATTGCCATAATAACAGCACCACGAGGAATCATTCTGGCAGAACTATTCCTAAATCCTGCCTCACTTATATACTCCTCCACATCAATAATAACATTATTCTGAACCTCTCCCGTTTTCAGCCAAGGATAATCTTTCTTATCCCAATACTCATTATGGTTTCTACTTGGCGTTCCGCCAGATTTCATCTCTTTGCAAAATTCTCCCAATGTCCCCATTCTCCAGCCAGCGGGAAGATTTTCCTTGTCGATGCCATCGACGAACATTTTGCGGTAGAGGGCTTGGGCTGTGGCTTCGAGGTTCTGAATCATTTGCTTATTCAAACTGATACGACGTGAAAGCGTTTCGTATTCCTCTACGATTTCACGCTGACGCTCTATTGATGGCAAAGGAAGTCGCATATTGCAGAAATCTTCCCAAGTCAAACTACCACGCACACCACCAACAGCATAGTAACTGGCTTCACGGTCGAACTCACTACGAGAAAACCACATCATTAAGTATTGGGGTAACAATGCCGTTTTGTCGATGACTTCAAACATCGGGTAGGCTGGTGACATGATAGCCTCGTCCTCCTCAAACATAGCAACAGGCATCTTTCCATCGCGACTCACCTGCATCAAACTGCAAGCAAACTGCTCACGACGAATCACCTTATAGTTAGAAAGGTCGGTGCCAATGACATTCGCAACAGACGGGATGAATGCCTTGTCAATCGTAAGACCAACAAGTTTCGTAACTTTCAAATCCCGGTTACGAACATCCACAGGTCTGATATAGTCGCCCAAACGTTTGTATTCCATTTATCCTTCTTGCATTTTAATATAGCCACGAGTTACTTTGTTGATAGCAATCTCTGTCAGGTAGCCTTGTTGCACCAAATCGGTGAGGTCCTTTCTTGCTGTCATGGAAGAGACAGAGAACAGTTCTTGTACATCTTTTACTGTAAAGATGGTATCTGGCTCCTCCTTCAGCCGTTGTAATACGATTGCCTGCCTGTAATTGATATTACCAGCTATCATGAATGTACTTGCTGCTTTCTTCTCCTGTTGCTTCCGTTGTATGTATTCACGAAGTTGCTGGAAAGAGATTTCCAGGGCTTTCAGATTGTAGGCGACAAAATAGCCCATATCGTTTCCGTCGTTCTCTGTATAACGGAATGCTTTTTCATAACTGGGTTTTGACTTTGAAATGACCCTTGATATGGACATATATTCTGTCAACTTGTAGTTTTCTTTCAGCATATACCAATAGAACAAGGCACGTGCTGTCCTCCCGTTCCCATCGACAAAGGGATGCATATAGGCCAACATGAAGTGGACAATGATGCCTTTAATGATTGGATGGATAAAGGTGTTTGGATTGTCGTTGTTAAAGAAGTCGCACAAGGTGTCAACAAACTCAGGAATTTCCTTGTACGAAGGCGGTGTATAGATAATATCCCCCTCTACCATATCTGCCACGACAACCTTGTCGTTTGTCCTAAAGTGTCCTGCGTCATCAGGATTATCCAAAGTATTTTCTGTCATCAGCCTATGAATATACAGTAGCCCCTCTTCTGTCAAAGGATCATCCTTATGCTCAACTATATACTGAATCGTACTGTAGTTGTTGACTATCATCTGCTGTGCCTTGTTTTGAGGTGACTTCTTCTTCCTTAACATCTCCTTGGCCACAACCCGAGTTGTAGAAGCACCTTCCATCTTACTTGAATAGATGGCCTCTTCCATCAGCGAACTCGACAGATAGTATTTCTTTTCCGGACTTTGAGTGTCGTTATCTTTTTCCCAAAAACTACCAAATTTCATATCAAAGTCATGACACATCCGCATCATTTGACTTGTAATGCACAAATTAATACCGTACCTTTCCCATACGATTATCGTGCCTTTTAAGCGTGAGGCTTTGACGTGAGTCCATAACAACTGTGGAGTATATCCATTAGGTAAAGGCTTATATTTCACTTTATCCCAATACTCAAAGCTCGCATTGATTTTATCAACCAATGGGGCTATCTCTGTATCGACTCCTTTCCACAAGACATTGAGAAACGTCTTTTCGTCAATCTTTGGCGGCAATTCTATCATAAAATCTTTTGTCTTTATTTCTTGCCGCAAAGATACAAATAATAATTTAAATTCTTGCTAATTCTTGCAAGTTTTTGCAAAATTAGCAAGAATTTGTTAGTTTTAGAGGCTGTAACCTAATTTCTCAAAGAGGGTTTTTAGTTCCTGTTTGCTTTCTTCTTCCTGTTGCAATAGGTCGTGCATTTCCGCTTGCAGTTGGCGCATCTTGGTGTCGAAGTCTATCTGCTCGTCACGATTCTTGAACTCGATATATTTACTTGGGACGAGGCTCCAACCTTTCTGCTCGATTTCATCAAGGGTAGCAGAGTAGCAGTATTCTGGCTCATTGTGATAAGTCTCTTCATAGCCGACGTGCTGCCAATTATGGAAATTCTCTGCAATCTGCTGTATCTGCTCTTGTGAGAACTGGATGTATTTCTTCTCGAAAGGCTCACCCCATTGACGCAGATCGATAAACAGCACTTCGTTCTCACGATTGCGGTATTTGATGAGTTTACCATTCTGCTCTACACTACGGGCTTTCTTATTGTTGTTCAGAATCCAGAGCGTCACACTGATGTCTGTGGAGTAGAACATGTTGCGAGGCAGAATGACAATCGCCTCCACCACCTTATTTAATAATAGTTGCTTGCGGATAGCCAACTCCGTACCATCGCCACTCAATGCGCCATTCGCCAAAAGGAAGCCTGCTGTGCCATTGGCAGAGAGTTTGGAGACGATATTCAGAATCCAACCATAGTTGGCATTACTCGTTGGTGGTACATCATAACCCACCCAACGTGGATCATCCTTCAGTTCATTCTCTGCCCGCCACGCTTTTTGGTTGAAAGGTGGATTAGCCATAATGAAATCAGCCTTCAGATCTTTATGCTGGTCGTTGTGAAATGTATCGGCTGCCATCTCACCTAAATTACAGGCAATGCCACGAATGGCCAGGTTCATCTTCGCCAGTTTATAGGTAGTGTTGGTGTATTCCTGTCCATACACAGAGATATCGCGTTTATTGCCGTGATGGGCCTCGATAAACTTCATACTCTGCACGAACATACCACCAGAACCACAACAAGGATCATAAATCTTACCACGATAAGGCTCAATCATCTCGGCTATCAGATTGACAATGGTCTTAGGGGTATAGTACTCTCCTTTACCCTTACCCTCAGCAATCGCAAACTTTCCAAGAAAATATTCATAGACACGACCAATAAGATCATTCTCTGGGTCTTTCAACGTATCAATTTTGTTAATTTCATCAAGCAAGGCTGCTAATTTTGTGCGGTCTAATGATAGGCCAGCATAGTAATTGCTGGGGAGTGCACCTTTCAAAGTAGGGTTGCTCTGCTCCACTTTTGCCAAAGCCTTGTCTATCTTAATAGCAATGTCATTCTGCTTGGAATTCTCAATCAGATAATCCCAACGGCTTTCAGGCTCCAGATAAAAGACATTCTTAGCATTATAGAACACAGGATTATCAGCAAATGCCTCTTTGCCTTCAGCCACCAACTCCTTGCGTCGCTCCGTAAAGCGATCGTTGGCATACTTCAGGAATATCAGGCTTAGCACCACGTGCTTATATTCTGATGGCTCCACAGAGCCACGCAGTTTATTCGCTGACTCCCACAAAGCCTCTTCTATCGCTTTTTCTTTTATTATCTTCTTTGCCATATTTCAAATTAATTCTCCCTTCAGCCTAAAAGCCTCTGGATCTATTGTCATTTGGTAAATTTTTATTCCCGGGTTGCGCTCTTTGGCAACCTTGATGATTTTCTCTTTTTCTTCTTTTTCGATATTGATGCCCAAATACAATGAATCGAAACATTCTCCGCCAATCTTCGGATAGGCACGGACTTCCTTCCAGTCAATAACCTCATTCTTATCCTTAGGTTCGTATGGCAATGCCATCTGGACAAAGCCATGAAGAGGTTCTATCAATACTAAACGGACTTCCTTCTCGTGCTTCCATGCTTTAGCTTTAGTTGACAACTGGTAGCGGAAAAAGTCCTTGACATCATGGAAGTAATCAAGCTTCTCAATAACATCTATGTACTGTACCTCCATTTCCATTGCACCGATATAGACACTGCACATAATATTTGAAAGATACTTTTGTGCTTTCTCCATATTCAAGCCGATACACACGCCTCGATGATTCCCATAGTAGCTCCACATTAAAATGGAATCATGGATTTTCGACAAGCTACAAATCCAAGTCTTATTTCTTTGGTTCTCCATGTCTGTTTTCCCCTTTTGCTTGAGGAAATCGGCAGGAGGCCAATTATACTTATTCGTCGGAACATTCGAATAGTTAAACAAAGCGGGGTGGCAGTCGAAAGGATCATTTAGACGGGTAGCATTGGTAAACTGTAGATTACCGTAGTACAGCATCATCAGCCCGCCTTTCACATCAAGGTATTTAAATAACTTAGTTGCCACCATATATCACAATTATACTAAACAGATTCCATAAACTGTTTGTTATATAGTTCCTCAACGCCAACATTGAGAAGTTTAGAGATCCTTGCCATTGTTTCCATATCAGGCTGTGACGTGTTGGTACACCACTTTGAAACAGTCGAAGGAGTGATCCCTAACTGCTCTGACAGCCATTTACTCGTTTTCTTCTTTTCAACGAGAAGTAATTTCAGACGATTAATATCTTCCATTTACTAAGTTTCAAATTATAACTCCTGCAAAGATAGTGAATTATTATCAATTTCTTATAAGAATTGGCGAAAATCTAAAATAAACAAGAAAAATACAATAATTAACACAAATAAAAAATCCGCGTAAACACTTGGTTTACACGGATTTTCTTATCGTTTTTCTATTGATGTTTATTGCTCCTTACTTCACCTCCTCAACGAAATCCACATATTCACCTTCGTCGTTGTTGAAGATCTTTCGGTTGGCAACATGTTGCTGTCGCTGGTCGATGATGGTAACGCCTTCGGAAGTCGTTGTAGTTTGCGCTTGGGATTGCTGCTGTGAACGCTTGCGCTTATAGCTGTTCGTGCCGCTTCCTTTCGTTGTACCACCCCCCTTAAAGTAGTTTTTGTCAAACTGAGGCCCTTCACCCTCTCCGCGGTAGTATTTGTCGGACATGCGCCGAACGGTCTCATCGTCGTAGTCGCCAGTAATATGCTGCCTTATACGGATAAATAGTTGCCGGACGAATGCTAATGCGAACAATAGCAGGACTGCAACAAATGCTATGAGGAATAAGATAACGGCACCAAAGAATTTCATAGGATTTTTAGTCTAAAAGGGAGTATGGCTACTGCTGTTTGCGAGTGGCCACGGAAAGCACCACATACCACGCAATGACGGCAGCAATGCCAATGACGCTTCCAGAGAAGATAAGTGGGCAGGCAATCATAAGTGCCGAGGTGCTGACGAAGATATATTTCACCTCGTTGCCTTTCCATCCCCAGTGCTTGAACTTCAAGGCAAACAAAGGCAGTTCGGCTACCAGCAGATAGGAACTCACCAGAATCATGGCCACCGTAGCATATATATAATATGGTGATGACTCGAGTGTGTCACCCATGCCGACAATCAGTGCTCCCCAGAACAGCGCATTGGCAGGAGTGGGCAGTCCGATGAAGGAGGTCGTCTGTCGCTCGTCAAGATTGAACTTTGCCAGACGCAGGGCAGAGAAGGCTGCCATCACAAAGGCAATGAACGGAACAAAGGGTAGATGCTGGTGGATGCCCGAGAGGAAACTGAAGACAATGGCTGACGGAGCGACACCGAAGGTGACGACATCGGCCAGCGAGTCGAGCTCCTTGCCGATAGGTGAGCTTACACCGAGCAGCCGGGCCGACATACCATCGAAAAAGTCGAAAACAGCACCGATGATGATAAACAGAAGTGCCATCGCCAGCATGCCGTTCAAGGCAAAAACGATGGCAATGCAACCAGAAACGAGGTTACAACACGTAATGGTATTGGGAATATGCTTCTTCATGGCAGTCGGGCTATTACTGTTTGGTCACCAGTGGTGGGCTGTCCCATTTTTATTTCAGCTTTTGAGCCTAACGGCAGGAACACATCGACGCGTGAGCCTAACTTGATGAAGCCTAAGTGCTCGTCAATATAGCAGTCTTCCTGTTCCTTGGCATAAGTCACAATGCGACGGGCCATGGCACCGGCAATCTGCCGTACAAGTACAAGTTGACCGTCGGGTGTTTCAATCATGGTGTCGGCATGCTCGTTCTCTTCGCTGGCTTTGGGCAGCCATGCCTTGTGGTAGTTGCCGTCAAAATGCTTGACGAACTTCACCTTACCATCAACGGGGAACCAGTTGGCATGCACATTCAGGGGACTCATGAAAATACTGATCATGAGGCGCTTATCCTTGAAATAGCTGTTCTCTTCAACTTCCTCGATAACCACAATCTTGCCATCGGCGGGAGCTACCACGGTCTTCTCGGTGTCACCGGCAAAATAGCGGATGGGACAGCGATAGAAGTTAAGCATCATTAACCACGCCGAACCAAAGATGGCAATGAATAAGATGAAAGGTATAGGGGTGTCAAAAGAACGCCAAAGGATAACGCCTAAAGCGATAATGGCAAAAAGGATATAGAGCAGTTCTTCCGTACCCTCACGGTGTATTCTGATTTTTTTTAGTTTTTTGATTCTTTCTCCCATGGTAGTTTTTTCGTATTGATATGCAAAGGTAATGTTTTTTTGCCAAATAACAAACTTTTTGGCTGTTTCTTTGCTGTTTTGCCCTGTAAAAAGACACTTGTCAGGCTATTTCGCTGGCAATGTCTTGGTGTTTGGTGCCTCGTCAGTCCAGTAAATGACGGGAGTATTTTTCTCGTCGAAACTGATGGGAAGCCACAGGTGCAGGCTTTCTGAAAGATGGCGAGGATTCCAGATGTCGGCCATGAAGACAGGGGTGCTTCCAATGTTCATGATATAGGTTCCTTGTGCGCCAAAGGTCTTGTTTGCCGGCATGTTGCGGTAGCCGGTTGCCATGCCTCTGAAAGGTGAGGCGACCTGCTCCCACGGCCCCCAGATGCTCTTGCAGGTAAACATGCGTGCCTCGTTGGGGTCCCAGCCCGTGCATCCGGAGCAGATGAGCCAGTAGCGCCCTTCGTGCTTAAATAGGCAGGGCGCTTCGTTCTGTCCGCCAGGTGCCACCATTACGTAACGGCCGGTGAAATCTTGGAAATCATCGGTCATCTCACTGATAAGCAGGGTTAGGTTCTCTTGTGATGACGTGATATGGTAGGCATGGTCGTCATCGTCAATATAGACGGTCATGTCGCGGCTCATCTGGCCCCCCTTCATGTCGCGCCATAGGTACATGCCCCGTTCCACCTCGCGTCGCCATTTGGGCGTCCACCATTTCCTCCATTGCGAAGCATCGGTCTTCTGGGCGGCTTCAATCTCTTTCTTGCTCATGTTGAAAGGCCATTTTCCTGCATGCAGACGGGTGCTGCGCAGATAGCGGAAAGGTCCGGTAGGTGAGTCACTCACGGCAAATGCCACGCGAGCTGCCTCATAGCCCCGACCCTTCAGTTCCAAGTGGAAGAGCATGACGAACTTCTTCGTTTTTTTGTTGTAGACAACCTTTGGCCGTTCCATGATGCATCCGCGTTCAATGTCGCATCCGCTCTCATTGCTTACGCTTAAGACAATGCCTTCGTTCTTCCATTCTTTCAGGTCTGTTGATGAGTAGACGGCAATGCCTTTCTCGGTTGTGAATCCACGATAGGGGCGGTGCTCGCCATACCAGTAGTAGGTGCCTTCGTGGCAGATGATGTTGCCGCCGTGGGCATTGATATGGTGCCCTTCGGTGTCAGGCCATAGTTGGCCGTTCACCATTTGCTGGGCCCATGCGATGAGAGCACTTGCCAGTAAGACTGCCAGGCTGAAAAGTCGTAGCTGAGTTGTTGTGTTGCGTGTCATAGTTTTTTTTGTTATGGTTTCCGAGCTACAAATATACAAATAAAATTCTGAATCATTTGCGTCAATCGGGGAAAAGATGTAAATTTGCAGCAGAATCAAATATTTATTTTCTAATTTCGAATTATGGTTAAGCATATTATCTTGTGGACACTCCGTCCGGAACTATCCGAGGAAGAGAAGAAGTCAGTAAAGGCAGGTATCAAGGCAGGTTTGGAAGGACTGGTAGGCAAGGTACCCGGACTGATAGACGTGAAAGTTCATATTGACGGTCGTCTGGCTTCGTCGAATGCAGACGTGATGCTCGACTCGACTCTCGAGTCTCCCGAAGCCCTGAAAGGCTATGCACAGCATCCTGAGCATTTGGCCGTAGCCAATGGCAAGGTGCGCCCCTTTACCGTTAGCCGTTCATGTCTTGATTTCGAAATCTAATCTCTCTGTATTGTTCTTTTAATGGAAGACTTCATCCATCTTCACGTACATACCTACTATTCCATTCTTGACGGACAGTCTCAAATCAAGAAGCTTGTCAACAAGGCCATTGAAGACGGCATGCGGGGCATGGCCATTACTGACCACGGCAATATGTTCGGCATCAAGGAGTTTCATGATATTGTGGCAGGTATTAACAAGGGACGGAAAAAGGAAGGACAGGACCCTTTCAAGCCTATCTTCGGCTGCGAAATGTATGTGGCCAAGTATGGCCCTAAGGAGCAGAAGAGCGGTCGTGAAGACCAGAGTGGCTATCACCTCATTGTTCTGGCCAAGAACTATCAGGGCTACAAGAACCTCATCAAGCTGGTGAGCAATTCGTGGGTCGACGGCTACTATATGCGTCCCCGTACTGACCGTGCCGATCTGGAACGGTATCATGAAGGCTTGATTGTCTGTTCGGCCTGTATTGCAGGCGAGGTGCCCCGTAAGATTCTGAATGGTGACATCGCAGGCGCTCGCGAGGCCATTGAGTGGTATCACAACCTGTTTGGTGACGACTATTATCTTGAGCTGCAGCGCCATGAGGTGAAAAATCCCAGCATTCGTGCCAATCGTGAGACGTTCCCTATGCAGCAGCAGGCTAATAAGGTGCTCATCGAGCTGGCTCATGAGTACGGTATCAAGCTTATATGCACGAACGACGTACATTTCGTTGACGAGGAGAATGCCGAGGCGCATGACCATCTGCTTTGCATGTCGACAGGCAAGGATCTCGACGATCCTACACGTATGCTCTATTCTAAGCAGGAGTGGTTCAAGACGAAGGCTGAGATGAATGCAATCTTCTCCGATGTACCCGAAGCGTTGTCGAACACGCTGGAGATTCTCGACAAGGTGGAAATCTATTCTATCGACCACGACCCCATCATGCCGTTCTTCCCCATCCCCGAATCATTCGGTACGGAGGAAGAGTGGCGAAAGAAGATATCCCAGGAACAGCTCTACGAGGAGTTCACTCGTGACGAGAACGGCAACAATCCCTTGCCCAAGGAGGAAGGTGAAAAGAAAATCAGTAAGCTGGGCGGCTATGATAAGCTGTACCGCATCAAGTTTGAGGCTGACTATCTGGCTGAACTGGCTTATAAGGGTGCCAAGCAGCGCTACTCGCCTGATAAGGAGCTGGTGATGGACAAGATAGAGGTGAAGACCGATGATCCTAACGCCTCGTATACTATTCTGCAATCCTCGCTCCCAAAGGAGGTCGACGAGCGCATCCGTTTTGAGTTGCATATCATGAAGACCATGGGTTTCCCAGGCTACTTCCTTATCGTGCAGGACTTCATCAATTCAGCACGCGACGAGCTCGATGTCTGGGTAGGCCCGGGCCGTGGCTCGGCAGCAGGTAGTGTGGTGGCCTATTGCCTGGGTATCACGAAGATAGACCCGCTGAAGTACGACTTACTGTTCGAGCGTTTCCTCAACCCCGACCGAATCTCTCTTCCTGATATTGATACCGACTTTGACGACGACGGGCGTGGCAAGGTGCTGAAGTGGGTGATGGACAAGTATGGTCACGAGAACTGTGCCCATATCATTACCTATGCCTCGATGGCTACAAAGAACAGCATCAAGGATGTGGCACGCGTAGAGAAACTGCCGCTGCCCATGTCGAATGCACTTTGCAAGGCCATCCCCGACCGACTGCCCGACGGGCTGAAGATGAATCTGACGAATGCAATCAAGTGTACGCCGGAGCTGCGCGATGCCGAGGCATCGTCAGACCCCGTCCTGGCCAATACCATCAAATATGCCAAAATGCTTGAGGGAACGGTGCGCGGCACGGGTATTCATGCCTGCGGCTTCATTATCTGCCGTGACCCCATCAGCGACTGGGTTCCTGTGAGCACAGCCGATGATCCGGACTTCAAGGATACCAAGACCAACTGTACACAGTACGACGGACATGTCATTGAGTCCACGGGCTTGATCAAGATGGACTTCCTCGGACTGAAGACACTCTCTGAGTTGAAGGAAGCCTGTGCTAATGTCAAGCAGCATCGCGGCATTGATGTCGATCTCGACCATATTCCCATTGACGATCCCAAGACCTACGAGCTCTATCAGCAGGGACGCACCATCGGAACCTTCCAGTTCGAGTCGGCTGGCATGCAGAAATATTTGCGTGAGCTGCACCCTACGGTCTTTGAGGACCTCATCGCTATGAATGCCCTCTATCGCCCCGGGCCTATGGACTATATCCCTTCATTCATTGCCAGAAAGAACGGGCGCGAGGAAATCAAGTACGACATCGACTGTATGGAGAAGTACTTGAAGGACACCTACGGCATCACCGTCTATCAGGAGCAGGTGATGTTGCTGTCGCGTCAGTTGGCTGATTTCACCCGTGGTGAGAGCGATGCCCTCCGTAAGGCGATGGGTAAGAAGAAGAAAGACATCGTTGACGCGATGAAACCTAAGTTTATTGAGGGTGGCAAGAAGAATGGGCACGACCCGAAGGTGCTGGAGAAGATTTGGGCTGACTGGGAGAAGTTTGCCTCCTATGCCTTCAACAAGTCGCATGCCGCATGCTATTCGTGGGTGGCTTATCAGACGGCCTATATGAAAGCCAACTATCCTGCCGAGTTCATGTCAGCCATCATGACGCGTCGTCGTGATCAGATTACGGAGATTACTAAGCTGATGGATGAGTGCAAGCAGATGGGTATTGCCACGCTGGGTCCCGACGTAAACGAGTCGTACCTGAAGTTCGGTGTGAACCACAAGGGAGAGATTCGTTTTGGACTGGCGGCCATCAAAGGCATGGGCGACTCAGTGGCTGAGACCATTATCCGAGAGCGTGAGAAAAACGGCCCCTTCACCAGCATCTTTAATTTTGCTGAGCGTGTCTGCCTGAATGTCAACCGTAAGGCTTTCGAGTCGCTGGCACTCAGTGGCGCTTTCGACTCTTTTGGTATTCGTCGCGAGGTTTTCTTTGCCGAGAACAATAGGGGCGAAGTGTTCCTTGATGCGCTCGTGCGCTATGGTCAGAGCTATGCCCAGGCAAAGGCTGAGGCTCAGAACTCTCTCTTCGGTGGATTCGACAGCGTAGAGATTGCCACACCGCCCATTCCTAAGACCGATACGCGCTGGAGTGACATTGAGCGGCTGAACAAGGAACGTGACCTTGTGGGTATCTATCTCTCAGCCCATCCGCTCGATGAGTACAGGATTGTGCTCGACAATCTCTGCAATGCCCGTTGCGATGAACTGGCCGATAATGGTGCTGCGCTCAACGACCGTGAGGATATTATCCTTGGGGGAATTGTTACTGCTGTGCGTTCCAAGTTCTCGAAAAACGGTAAACCCTGTGGCTTTGTTACGCTCGAAGACTTCAATGGCTCGGGAGAACTGGCCCTGTTTGGTGATGACTGGGGCAAGTGGAACGGCTTCTTTACCGAAGGGGCTGCCGTATATGTGACGGGTAAGATGAGGCCCCGCTTCTATAATAATGAAGTGAAGGAACTGAAAGTCAGCAATGTCGAATATCTGCAGTCGGTAAAGGAGAAGGCCATTGACCGCATCACGATTTCTCTGACCACCGATCTGTTGAACGACCAGATTGTCACTGAACTAAGCGAACTCATCTCGGAGCACCCGGGTAAGACGAAGCTCTTCTTCCAGCTGCGCGATTCTGCAGGCAAGCACCACGTGCTGCTTCGCTCGCAAAAGAACATGGTCGACGTGCGCCACTCGCTCATCGACTATATTGAGCGCACCGAGGCCCTCGACTATAAAATCAACTGAGTCCGCTTTTAAAAGCGGACTCAGAACAAAGTCTATCTATTCACTTTTGTGCATCTCATGGTGCCGTCAGTGTAGAACTTCTTGGCGATGAAAACACCGTGGGTGGGATTCTTTACCTCGCGGCCTGTCAGACTGTAGTAGCTCACCGAGCGAACGACCTTTCCTCCTTTTGTGGTAGAGACGTTGGAAGGATTGTAGCTGAAGTTCATGGTGATAGTGGGACCTCTCTGATCCTCGCTCCAAACCTTGGTAATGGTGTTCTGTTTATAGGTCACCAGTTGGTAGACCACTGTACAGGTTCCTTCGGTCTCTGGCAACCATTCAGTATTCATGTCCTTCAGAGTACCGGCCTCCAACGGACCGTTCTGAGTAGTGTAGTCGCCAACCGTTGAAGCCGACATGCAGCTGGCTGGGAAGCACGACTGGAACACACCGTTGCTGATGGCCTGCACGGTGAAGGAACCGGCACACTGCACGGTGGCATCGCTGTTGTTCTTTACATAAAGTCCCGATGGCATCTGAACGTCACCGAAACCATCGTCTTCCACGTTGGTAAGGTCGATAATACTGCCGTCGGCAATGATGTTACCGTCTTTGTCGGCAAACTGAAGTGGAAAGTTGTCTTGTGCCTGTACGGCCAGTGTGGCAATCATTGCCAGATAGAGCGTAAAAAAATCCTTCATAAGCATATGATATTGATAGTTATTATTTTTTCTCGACTTTCGATTTCACCGCTTGCTCCACGCCGTCGTCGTTGTAGACGAAAGCCACCACGCTCAGGTTGTCAGTGTTCCACTTGGCATCGACGGCCTGCGTCATGGTCTGTGTCTTTTGCTCGTCCATGGCAATAGAGAAGTCTTCGCCCCAAGGACCATTGACAGCAGCGCGAAGCACGTGGTTGTGTACATAGTCGGCCTTGCTCCCTCCTGTCCATTCAGGGTTTTCGTCTGGTGCGTCAGGCATGAGCTGTGTGGCGATAATGCCGTCTTCTATCACCCACACTTGCAGTTTGCCGCTGTAGTTGGCGTAGCTTTCTTCCCTGACGATGATTTCAATATTGTCGCCTTTGAGTGTGGCTTTCAGCTCCATCTTGATTTCCGAGAGGAATCCCAACCCTTCGCGGACTTCCTTTGCCCAGTCGGTATAGTTGACGGCACCACCACGGTTAATCAGTCCAACGGGTTGGTAATTCAGTTCCCAGTGGTTGTAATACTCAGTGCCAAGTTCGTTGGCCAGACCATTGGTTATGGGTTTCGGCTCCCAGTAGATACCTACGGCAATGAAGCGATCTTCATAGGTATCTTGTAGCTGTTCAATAATCTTCGTACCTTTCGGGCAGTTGACGCAGCGCTGACCGGTGAAATCCTCCAACAGCACGGTTCGCACGGTTCTTGCAGTCGCTGTGGGTTTTTCGTCGGGAGCGGCTTCAGGCCCAGGTATCGCCGTTTCCACTTCAATCAGCTGCTCATCCTCGTTGATATGGTCACAGGCAATGAACATCGGTAGAAGGGCGAAGAGGAAAAGACGGGGAAATATTTTCTTCATTAGAAATTATAGTTATATGAGATGGAAAAACCCTTGGTAGCAGGTACATAGCGGCATACGCCTCCCGAACAGTTGTAGCCGGCACTGGTGCGGCCATAGCCGGCCTGTATGCGGTGGGCTCCCGTGTTGTAGGTGATGAGTCCCTGATAGTAGTGGGTGTCGGTTTCACCGCAGTTCCACATATCGCTCACGGTAATCATCCAGTGGGGGACAAGCGAAAGTTCCAGCAGTCCGAAAGCCCAGTCGCCCTCGTCCTGTTTGGTCGTGAGATACTGTGCTTCAGCTCGCAGAATGGTCTGAGGCGAGAACTGATATTTGCCGTCGGCCACAAAGATGTTGCTGTGGATCATGTCGCCGTGGCCTTCAATGACGGTCTGATTGTAGCGTTGGTTCATATACATCAGATTCAGCTTGAATACTTTAGTGAACTTGCGCGACAGTTGCACGTTCAGGTCTTGGTAGTAGGTCTGGCCACCCCATTTCAGCCAGGCACTCTGGATGGAGCGGACGTAGGAGTAGTTCAGCTTCACGTTCATGCCGTACCTGCCGCCCAAAGCCGTCTTGCGCTTGAAGTTATAGCCCATCTCTGTCTGGTAGGCCCATTCGCCTGCGGCCAGCTGGGTGGCGTAGGGATAGAGGGCGGCCAAAGCATAAGTATGGTCGAGCGTAAAGGCTGGCAGGTGGTTAATGAACGATGAGGTGCCCATCATGTTACGCTTGCTGCGGAAGGACATGTTTTCCGATCGCTTGGCCTGCAACAGGATGCTGAGACCTTTCTCCGAGTAGGAACCCGACAGCATGGCGATGTGGCCGTTGTCGTAGTTGAAGGCGTTGTCGAGCGATGGATCCTGCGTTTTCTGAGCATATTCCATGAGGATGCTCCAAGGCCCTTTGTTCAGGTTGGCACGCACATCGCAGGCATTCACGAACTTCGGCAGGTTGTATCGGTAGGCAATGTTTGAAGGCACGATAATTTCCTCGTCTTTTTCGTATTTGTTCACCCAAGAGCCACCGAGTGTCAGTCGGGTGCCGTTCTTTTCCAGAGAACCTATCCACTCGTCGAGGGCAATCTCGGCATCGGCTCCCGATACGAGGCTGTTGTTCCATTCCCAGTAGCACCGCTGTTTACCGCTGAGCAGTTTCAGGGTCACACCCTTCAGGGGTTTCACGGTCAAGCGACCGCCCAAAAGTGAGTTGTCGATGCCCAACGAGCGTTCCTCGTAGGTGCGGAGAATGAAGCCCGAACCAAACTGCTCATAGAACGTGCCAAGGGTCAGCTCGGCCTTGTCCAGTTTGCCTTTCACCCAGAAATTGGGTACGCCCCATCCTTTGAAGTCGTTCTCGAAGCCCGGCAGCGGATGCTCCAGATATTCCAGACGTGCTCCGGCATCTATATACTGGCTCTGCATCTGCAGGTCGGCATAGGTGTTGGTGAGCAGGTCTTCTTTCTTTTCGGCCCCGATGGCTTTGTCGGATTCCGGGATAAGGATGTCGCTCTGGATGCTTCCGGAAAATGTGACATCCTTCTGCTGTGCCAGAAGGGTCAGGCAACAACAGAAGGCTGTGAGCGAAAGAATGTATCGTTTCATTGATTTACCAGTTCGCGTACTTTTTCTATCAGTTCTGTCTCGGCACCGTCGGTATAGCCGTTGTGCTTATAGACAATCTGCCCCTTGCCGTCGACGATGAGCACGTAGGGAATCATCTGTATGCCCAGGGCTCGCTTGAAGTCGCTGTTAGGGTCGAGCAGTACGTCGTAATCCCAGCCGTGGTTGTCCACCAGTGGCTTCACCTTGTTGATGTTCTGCGCCTGGTCGATGCTCACGGCATAGATCTTCACTCCCGTCTCTTCTTTCCATTCGTCGTAGACTTCGGCAATGGCATCAAGCTCGCGGTTGCAGGGCTTGCACCACGTGGCAAAGAAGTCGATGATGAAAGGCTTGCAGCCGTTGTTGAGCGTATCGGTCTGCACGGCACGCCCATTGATGTCCTTCAGGACGGTCTGCGGCAGTTGAGCATAGGAAATACCTACGGATATGAAGGCAAGAAGTGCGATAATAATTGATTTCTTCATTTTCTTCTTTTCGATGTCGTTATATATTATAATGTAGCCGCAAAGGTAATAAAATCAAACTAAAATAATGCGTTTCGTGGTGAAAATGTTCTAAAATTGGGATTTTCTTGCTGTTTTTATTGCTGTTTTTCTTATCTTTGCAACAGATTTCATGCCCGATTGTGCCGAATTGTCAGTATGCCGTTTACGGCACGACGTTTGCACTGTTTTGAGTGAGAATTATTTGTTTAATCAGAAAAAATAGAAGAAAAATGGAAGTACAAATCACAAACGAGAACTTTGCAAGTCTGAAGAGTGGCAACCTGCCGCTGGTAGTTGATTTCTGGGCCACATGGTGTGGACCTTGCCGTATGGTGGGACCCATCATCTCTGAGTTGGCCGAGCAGTACGACGGTAAGATCGTCGTGGGCAAGTGTGATGTCGAGGAGTGCGACGACCTGGCTGCCGAGTTTGGCATCCGTAACATCCCCACTATCCTGTTCTTTAAGAACGGTGAAGTGGTCGACAAACTCGTAGGTGCTGTGTCGAAGCAGAAGTTCGAGGAGAAGTTCGAGGCACTGTTGTAATAATGCATAATGCATAATTCATAATGCATAATTCATAATTAAAAATTATGGCGAGCTTTGACGAAGAGCTTCTCATGGATGATGAGGAGAACCGCAGGGAGATAGCTTTCATCCGCGAACAGTTGCCTGCCGACCTGAAGGAGAAATACTCCGACGACCAGCTGCTCTTCATGATTGATGCCGTCGGCACCTACTTCTATACCAGTGGTGTGCTGGAGAGCAACAGCGATGAGGTGGACATAGACATGGAGGCCGTTTCCAACTTCGTGTGCAACGAGGCAAAGGAGGAGGGCGAAGGTCCTTTCGACCCAGAAGATGTGTTCTTTGTTGTTGAGGCCGACCTCGACTTTCAGGAACAGAACGCATAGGGCATGTCATAACATCATTCAAAGTTTTTTCCTATCTTTGTGGCAGGAAAACTAAAACAAATACCGATATGAAACATTTCTTTTTACTACTTTCTTGCCTGATGGGCTGGACAGCTGTGTGTCTGGCTGAGGAGAAGACCGACGTGACCAGTCAGTATCTTACCAATGCCTCGTTTGAGAACGACAACCTGTCGTCGCTCTCACCAGTGACCAACGATGCTGACGGTCTGCGCGGCTATAGTGTCGCCAGTCCGAACGGATGGACTACGTCGGGAACATCGGTCGTCAGCCTCCTGGTGACGAAGGACTGCTTCACCGACAATAACTTCGGCAAGGTGACGACCCTGCCCGATGGCGACAAGGCCTACTACCTGCGTCAGGGATGGAATGGGGGAACGACGACTGTTCGCCAGACCATTGCATCGCTCCCCAAGGGAAAGTATCAGCTGGAAGTGAGCCAGCGTACAGCCTATGCCAACTCCGCTACGTCGTCGTTCAACCTCGTGGCCGGCTCGGAAATGGCTACGACAGCCTTCGGACAGGGTAGTGCAGGATGTTTCACCACGATGGCCTGGACGAAACAAACCGTGGACTTTGAACAGACCGCCGATGGCACGGTCACGATAGGCTTTGATGTCAACTGGGTGTCGGGTGGCTCGTGCATTATGTTCGATGCCGTGCGCCTCTATCAGCTCAGCGACGACTATGTAGCTCCTGAGGAACCCACCGAGGCCGACGTGGACAGCCCTACCGAGGGTAAGGTGCTCGGCGATTTCGTCGACGAGTCCCAGTTGCAGTCCGGCCTCCTTCAGATGCTGGCCAACTTCGCCACCTATATGAAGAACGACTTCCAGACCAGCAGCAACAACTCTGCAGGCGAGGCAACGGGCGTGTTCAAAGGCGAGAGCACGGGCAACAGCAATGAGGCTGGCGTGCGCACCAATGCCGACCTGTCGATGATCTGCGCCTTCCTCGTGAAATATGCCAAGGACAAGGTGACGCTGCCTGCCGGCGTGACCTGGTCCGACCTGGAGTCTATGGCTATGAAGAGCCTGGTCTTTGCTTACAGCACCCACAAGGCGAACAACCTGAAGAAATGTAACGACAACAAGAACTGGGGCTCCACCTCCACCAGTGATAATGTGTGGGAATCGTCACTCTGGGCCATGTCAGTGGCCTATAGCGCCTTCTTCCAGTGGAACAAGCTCTCGGATACACAGAAGAACTATATCTATAAACTGCTGAAGGCAGAATGCAACTATGAGCTCTACCGCAGCATTCCTACGGGCTATGCCGGTGATACCAAGGCCGAGGAGAACGGTTGGGAAGCTGATGTGCTGGCCGTCACGCTGGGCCTGTTTCCCAACGATGTGCTCGCTCCGCAGTGGTTTGCCCGTCTGCGCGAGTTTGCCATCAACAGCTATTCGCAGAAGGACGATGCCACCGACAATACCGTCATCGACCCTGACTACGACAATAAGACCGTGAAGAATCTCTATAAGGGACAGAACCTCTACGACGACTACACGCTGCAGAACCACAACTATTTCCATACCTCCTATCAGAACGTGGTCATTCAGGAACTGGGCGAGGCCGCCCTGGCACTGAAGTTGTTCCAGCAGGAACTCTACGGTGAGGAGAAATGGAAGACCAATGCCCTGATGCACAATAACGACAAGGTGATGCAGGAGGTGCTCTACTGGCTGGCCCTGGCCGACGGTGAGCTGGCCATGCCCAACGGCAACGACTGGAGCCTCTTCCTCTACGACCAGATAACCTCTTACTCGACCAACGCCTGCTTCCTGCGCGACCCGCACGCCTTGATGCTGGAGAACCTTGCTTACAAAATGATCCAGGCCCGCCAGACCACGACCACCGACGGCTCATGGCTGCTGCGTCCCGATGTGGGTGCCCGCCGCATGGGCGTTGAGGCCCACCGCGTCATGATGACATGGCTCATGCACGAGGTGCTCTCCACCGCCTCGCTCACCCCGACGGACTGGACCGACTTCAACCGCACATACTCCGAGGCTAAGCATTTCGCCTCGCAGAACATCGTGCGTGCCGCTACCGACTCGCGCTTCACCTGCTTCTCCTGGAGTCAGGGACTGAATAGCTATACGGGCTATATTGCCGCCAACTCCATTGACAAGAACAAGATTATCGTTCCCTTCCGTGCCAACAATACGGGCAACTTCCTCGGCTGGTACGAGGTGAGCGGTAAGGGTACCAATGCCACCCCTGTGGTCTCGGGCATCTACGACCTGAAGGGTGACGCCTTCGTGATGAACGGTGAGCTGAACACCAACGACGGAACGCTGAACAACCGCTTCGCCATCTATTCCACGCCCGGCAACCCTGTCATCTATTTGGACTATGTACGCGCCAACAGTGCCGCCACCATCACCGCTGAGAAGGGCGGACTGATGGCCATCAGCGTCGACGAGCTGACGAAGACCAAACGCACCCTCTATACCGAGGCCGGCCATAAGCAGCTCGACGGCACTGCCTTCACGAAGTTCAACGGCAACTGGATCAACGTAGACAATGCCCTGGGCATCGTCTCCATGAGCGACAAGCAGATGGCCTTCGGTGAGCGGGCCAACAACAACTCGGTGATGACGGCCAAGCTCTATGCCTCTTATTCCGACAAGAGCCGCACGGTGAAAGCCGGTGAGGTGGTCGACCGCCGCAACGTTATCTACTACTCGGAAATGGAGGCCGACATCACCTCGTCAATGGCCGAGGCAGCCACCCTGCTCGAAACGCCTGAGGGCTGGAGCGGCATCATCGTCTCCGATGACAATGGCTACGGATGGAATGGCTCCATCTTCTATATGCTGCTTTCCAACTTTGCCAGCGACCAGCCCTGTACGCTGAAGAACGTGAAGCTGAAGCCCGGCTGTCCTGTGTTCACTGCTGAGACCACCATCACCGAAGGCGGCTCGTCGGCCACGTTCATAGCCGAGGAGAACCACTCCGTGACCGAGAAGATGTACTACTTCATAGAGGGAAGCGGGGTGACGGCTGTCCTCGACAAGGATGACATCAGCGTGCTCTATCTGCGCAATGACGTCAAGGGTGAGAACACGGTGAGAGTGACCTTCAATGCCGGCGACCACGGCGATTCACAGGAAGTGAAGTTGGGTAGCAAGATGTTAAAGGTGACTTTAGTCCAAGAAGAAGGGGAGGGCAAGCTTCGCTTTGACGAAGCTGCCGGGTTTCCTGAAAATGAAGAAGAAGACCTTACGAAAGGCTACAAGGACATCACGTCGGAAAAACTTGTGAATGCCTCATTCGAGGAGGACGAGACCTATGGCAAGGCCGACGGTAACGCCTCCTGCGATGCGGGAACCTTCAACCCCTGCTATGTGAACACCGTCAGCGCCACCAACGACAAGTGGCCCAACATCCTGCCTGTGAAGGGCTGGACAGCTGGCAACGGACTGAGTGGCGGCTCCAACTTCTGCCGCATGTACTCCATGCCCTACAGCATGACACAGTACTGTGTCAGTCCGAAGGCTGTGGGCAACTATGCCGACCGCTGCGGCCGCCCTGTGTTCGACGGCGACTGTGGTAACCGCACCCTCACCGTGCTCAACTCCTGGGACAGTGGTGCCAACACCATTACGCAGGAAGTGACGCTCCCTGTCGGCAAATACCGCTTGTTGCTGGATGCCCGCTACCTATGTCCCAACGAAACCTCAAACAACGGCAAGGTTGTTACCACCAGTGGCAACAATACCAATACCTCGCTCACGGGCATCAAGATAGGTACCAAGACCGACTACCGCTATCCCTCCGTGCCTGGCACTTGGCAGCAGCTGTGCTACGACTTTGAGCTGGAGGCTGAGCAGACCGTCACCCTTTCTTTAGGCTTCAGGACTTCTGCCGTTGTGGGTGCCGCCAACAATACGCTGCTCTATATAGATAATGTGCGTCTGCTGGAGAGCGAGGAAAATCCCACGGGAATCAAGAATCGCCATCAAGAATACGTCATGCCTCATGCCATCTACGACCTTCAGGGCCGTCGCGTCAGTGAATCTTCTTTGAAGCAGGGCATCTATATCCACAGTGGAAAGAAGTACGTTGTCAGATAAGGACAAGGAAGAATGCGAATAAGAAAAAGGTAGCTATTTCGTAGCTACCTTTTTTGTTGTTCCGTCGCTGTAGCGGATGATGTTCAGTCCGCGTTTCAGTCCTTTTTGCTGCATGCCTCCTAATGAGTAGACGGCAGTGGGCTGACGATCGGCATGATGGCCGGATGCCGTCAGTAGGTCGATTCCCGTCGGCATCTCTACGATGCGCGAGAGAGCCATGATAGAGGCATAGGCATTGCTCTGCGACTTAAACGTCACCGATACCAGCTGCTTCTCAGGGTCCACGGGTACCGAGAAGTCGAACAGACAGTAGTGGTTGTCGCTACTGTAGCTGTTGTTGTCGCGGCGTATGTTGCCCAGTGCTTTTACTGCCTCGTCGCCCTGCAGTTGCTCGGTGCGTACCGACCAGTCGCGGATACCGTAGGTTCCGGCTTCGGCAGAGGTGCCGTCACTATAGTTCAGCGTTACCGTGATGCTCGATGTACCGTTGCCGCTGGTACCCAGCACAAAGAGTTCGCTGGTCTCGACAGGAGTGGTCAGCGTGAGCGTTCCCTCCTCATCATATTCGCTCAGACGCAAAGCATTGTCAGCATTATAGGCTTGCAGGTAGTATTTCACATTCTCGTTGGCTGAGATGATTTCCCGATGCGAGGGAAGTCCGCCGCTGGAGCGAAGGCTGGCAGCGTAGAATGTGCGGTTCGAGGCATCGATGGTCATGCTGGTAGAGCTGTTGGCAGGCAGCTTTTCGGCAACGATATCGGCATTCCATCCCCCGCTCACGTCTATGGGCTCGGTGATAATCTCGCGTGGCGGCAGCAGCTGCTTGTCCATGAAATGCAGTCGCTGCTGTGTCCAGTCCTTCAGATAGCTCACGGCATCGTCGTAGTTCTCAGCGTAGTAGGGCAGGGGCCAGATGCCGCTGCGGTCGAACATGCCCCATGCCTGCTCGTTGCGCATGGTGGCTCCTCCGGCCTTGAGCAGCGTGCTCAGCGAGTCGATGGTGGCCATGATCTTCTGCGTGGTGTGTGTGCTCTCGCGATAATCGCGCCAGCGCTCCTTCATGCTCTTCATGTACGCCTCGTCTTGCAGCAAGCGGTACCAGTAGAACGGCACGGGACAGTCGTCGCCCTGATAATAGATGTTCATCATGTACTGCCACTGGTCGGTACGCTCGCCGCCGTAGTAGTTGGCATTGCCCCAGGCAATGTTGAAGTCCCATAGCGAGAGCTTCCATCGCGGGTCTATGCCCTCTGTCTGCCGGCGCTGCTCGCTGCGTTTGTAGAAGTGGGTGCTCAGTCGGTAGCCGTCGATGTTCATGGACAGCTCAGTGGCCAGCATGTAGTCGATGAACGACATCACGTCTATCCTGCTTCGGTAGCCCTCTTCCTCATCCAGCCAGTTGTCGGCCATGAACGAGTCTTCCATCTTGTCGATTTCACTGTGCAGGGCCTGTAGCGTGCCTGTGGGCAGCTCGGCAAACTCCTCGTAGTCGGGATCCTTATATTCGTACTTGATGTTGTACCAGGTGGCTACCTGACTGCCGTCGAGCGACTGCCAGGGATGGTGCTTCGAGGTATAGTAGTGGTTGGGTGAATAGCCATGGTCCACCGATATGTGGTAGTCGCCAGTCAGGTCGCCATCGTCCTCGCCCGGGGTGTTCAGGTTCATGCGGTGCTTGCCGCCCGACATGCGCTCGCACAGCACGTAGACACCGTAGTAGGTGCCGTCCATGATTACCTCGCACAGGCGGGCATCAGGTACCCAGTCGAACCAGCCGCGCCCCAGCTCGAACGTCAGCACATCGCGGAACATCGTCTCGTCGCACCAGGGGGCTATGAAGCACCATTTATTGTCTTTTTTCATGCCCAGGATCTTCACTTTCTCCTTCAGTCCGCCATTGGCGGGCAGCACGTTGGATGCCAGTGTGCGGAAAGCCATGGGCTTCTTGTCTGAGTTGTTGAACGATGAGTTGCCACGGTATTTCAGGGCGATATGGCCTTCGTAGTCGATACGTTGTCCAGGGTGGCTCACGGTGTCGGCATAGTTCGGTGAACCTTCTCCGTTGTGTATGATCTTCATCTGGGCCAGGATATAGTCGTCCATGAGTATCATGCGGCCGCCCGTAGTGATGAAGACGATAGGCAGGTTGGTCTGTTCTATCTTAACGTTCTTGTTGAGCAGTTTCCCTCGGTAGTTGTCCCGCGACTGGGCATAGCTACACATGGTGATGAAGCATCCTGCCATTACGGCAAGAATGTATTTCAGTTGCTGGTTCGTCATGATTACCTTATCTTATTACTTACTATTCCAGTATGGTCTGGTCGTCAGAAGCTCACGGTTCGCTTCCCGTTGGCTCCTTCCTCTATCGTTACGCGTACGGCATCGTCGGGCAGCAGCTCTTCAATCAGTTCGGGCCATTCTATGAAGCACAAGCTGCCGCTGTAGAAGTAGTCCTCATAGCCCATGTCGTAGACCTCCTCTAACTTCTTGATGCGATAGAAGTCGAAGTGGTAGATCCTATTAGTGGAGAGTGGAGAGTGGAGAGTGGAATTGGACTCCCTTCCTTGGGAGGGGGCGGGGGAGGCTTCATATTCGTTGACGATGGCGAAGGTGGGAGAGGTGATGACATCCTCGACCCCCAGTTCCTCGCAGATGGCTTTCACGAAGGTCGTCTTGCCGGCTCCCATCTTCCCATAGAAGGCAAACACCCTGTGCTCGCCTATATGGCTGATGAACTCCCGTGCAGCCTCGCGGATATGTTCTAAGTCCTGTATCTGTATCTCCCTAAGACTCTTTTCGTTCATAGTTGAATATCTGAATGCGTGTGCAAAGATAGTTATTTTCGTGTTATCCTCCAAATTTTTCCGCACTAATGCTTTATTTGCCTGCGACGCTACATTCGCTCGGCTTTCTTGCCTTGCAAGCGACCAAAGGTCGAGCGGCCGCTTGCTACCAGAGGGACGCAAGAATTCGTGGCTAGAATTCGTTTTAATTATTCAAGTTTGTTTCTAAAACTGCAAATAATAAGAAGAGGATGTGCCTATTTTGACACACCCTCTTCTTTCAGTTATATGTGAGAATGGATTCTTATCAATTCTCTTCTTCCTCTTCGTCCCAGATGCTGTTGCTGCGACCAGCGGCATCGAAGCCGTCGTCTTCACGTCCCAGTGCATCTGAGCTGTCGGCATATTCATCTTGTATTGACATGGCAATCATGTCCTCAAGTTCATAGGCTTGAACCTGCGATTCCGGGCAAATATAATCTTTTCTCAGCATAATCGTTATTAATTAATTTAATGCGTGAATACTCTAACTTATTTTACCATAATCTTTTGAGTGCTACCATTGTCCATACGGATGATGTTCAGACCCTTCTGCAGTCTGTTCAGCTGCTTGCCGTTGGCATCGAATATCTGTGCCTTGCCATTCATCATAGCTGCGATAGCGTTGATAGCCGTAGCCTCACCATCTTCTGTGAAGAAGTAGGCAGCAAGGTGTGCTTCAGTTGCCGGTGCGTTCATGTAAGCATGGTTAGCTCTTACCTTTGGCTTGGCCATCTCTCCCAGAGATTCGTAGTTTACTTCATAGAGACCTACTTTCTCATCGTGCTTCTGGAGGATATACTTACCATCGGGAGCGTCTATGTCTTCATAAGTACCTGTGAACAGACCCTCATCGTAGGTGAGTTTAATACCTTGGGCATTGCCAGTGACAGTTGCCTCCCAAGCACCCTCAATGATGTAAGGCTTGTTGGCCTCCAGAGATTCAACCTCAACCAGAGTCAGCATTTTTCCGTCAACTGCAGCGCAGGTATAAGCCTTCACGTTTGCGGGCAGAGCCTGAGCAAACGGCAGCATCACAGTACCCCAGCCAGCTTCAGTCGTATTGATTTCGATGTTGGGCTTCGTGGTCTCTACGATGTTGAAGTCGATGTGACTGTTCACGGTGAAGAAACCAGCATCCTGAGAACCGATGTAGTTGTTAGCCTCTGTGTTGTACAAGTTCCATACACCTTCGGTGTTTGTCGGGATGATAGTAACCTCGAGAGCATCGTCAGCTTCGGTCGTTGTACGAATCTGAGACGTATTGCCTCCGTGAGGAATACCTGTAGAAACGTATCGAACATTGCCGTCGGCATCAATCTGTGACATCTTGTAGTTGTTACCGCTCACCTTAGTGAAGGTGAAGGCCTGAGCCAGGTTCTGGTTGGCAGGAGCGTTATACTTGATGTTGTACTTGCCCATGTCCTCGCGGTCGCCTGCCATATAGGTCACAGCCTTCTGGTCGTATTGATAGCCACTGTAGGTCAGAATGACGTTGAAGAGCTTGCCGTTGGCGGGAGCGTTGATTTCAAGAGCGTTGTAGGTCTCAATAGCAGTTTCGAAGGTCGACTTGGCATTAGCAATGCTCTCAAGCGTTGCCTCCACTGCGTCGTGGGCAGCTTGGGCAGCGGTCTTTGCTTCGCTGTAGGCGGTCACGCCAGCCTCTGCATACTGGAATACGCCATCACCAATGTTAGCTGTGGCCACAGCAGGAGCAGCGTCGATGGCAGCCTGCAGTTCAGCCTTGGCAGCGTCGAGGGCAATAGGAGCATAAGTGGCATCATCACAAAGGATGGTGAAGTCACAGAAGCTACCCCAAGTGTTACCACCGCTACGTTCCATCGTCAGGGTGACGGTAACATTTGTTTCTTCTGTCAGGGTAACGGGGATGAAGCGCCATTCCCAACCACGACCGACATTGTTGTTGGCATAAGTGCCTTCGCCATAGTTAACAGCACCATCAGTGGCAATACCCTTACCGGTATCACCGTTGTTGGGGAAGTTAACTGTCGTTTCGTTTGCACTCATATACAACTTGTGAGAGACAGCATCAGCAGCACCACGACCGGCAGTTTTCAGCACATAGCTACCAGCAGGCAGAGTAACGGTCTGCGATGTGGAGATGATTCCACTGCCCCAGTTATCCAAGTAGCTCTTTGAGCCATCACCGCTCCAGTGCTGGCCAGTAGTGGTAGATGAGAACGAGCCGCTGAATTCACCGGCATAGACAGTAGTAACGTCATTACCAAAGTCAGTTTTCACCTTGGTGTCAATGTTTACATACAGTTCCTGAGCGCGGGTAACAGCCTCAGCAGCTGTGGTAGGAGCGGTCACGCTGGTTGCTGCGAGCGTTGTGGCAATACCCTTGGCCTCGGCGTATGCATCATAAGAAGCCTTAGCAGCGGTGAAAGCTGCGGTAGCAGTGGTCAAGTCAGCAGCAGCAGCGTCGTAGCCTTCAGCTGTGGTGGGCTCGGCCTTGGCAATCTCAGCTTCGAGAGCAGTCTTCTCTGAACCAGTCACATTGGTGTAAGCCTCGTCGGCAACAGCAGCCTCGGCAGCAGCCTTAGCCTCTAACCATGCCAGCTTGTGAGCAGCGTTCTTGGCATCATTGATAACGTCACCGGCTCCATAGTAGCGCAGGCTTACGTTGTCGATACCCATCCAGTTAGCAGTAGCAGTAGTCTGCTCCAGACCAATCTCAACCTGGTTGTTGGTAACAACGGTGTAAACTTCGTATGCAGTTGGGTCACCAGTGGTGAGATATACCTTGTCGCTGTTAGCAAATACATACTGGCTCTCATTGGGGTCTGCAAGCGTGTTCACGAAAGCGGCAATGTCCAAACGATACGTTCCGTTAGGAATGTTGCTGATGGTCTGGTACATCTTGTTTACCTTGGCGCTGGGATGCCAGTTCTCGAAGAAGGGAACGGTGAAAGCACCGTTCTGGTTTGAAGCACGGGCCTGGTTCTGGAAACCGCCAGTACAAGTCCAGCCGTTTACATTATCTGTGAACGTACCGTTCACTACAAAGTTGGTAACAACGGGTGCCATAGTGGTTGCCGCCTTGATGTCAAATGCTTTTTGAAGAATAATAGATGCAGCAAGGGCATCGGCAGCAGTGGCAGCTACGTTGCCTGCAATAACAACTGCCAATACGTCAGCTTCGCTCACCCCTTCGGCATCAGCCTTAGCAGCAACGTATGCGTCGTAACTATCTTTGGCTGCAGTGAAAGCTGATGTAGCGGTGATAAGAGCATTGGCTGCAGTTTCATAGCCTTCTGCAGTGCTTGGTTCAGTTTTTGCAATTTCTGTCTCGAGAGTAGTCTTCTCAGCACCAGTCACGTTTTCATAATCATTGTTGGCAATAGCTGCCTCAGCGGCATCTTTTGCCGTTTTCCATGACTTACGGTTAATAGCTAATGCAGCAACACTCTGTAGATTGTTGTATGCTTCTTCAAGCACATTTGAATCTTGACTGTCCTTTACGGCATCCGCAGCATCGATTGCATTCTTTAATGATATATTAGAAGTATCTTCATTGTAGACTTCTGTTGCACTTGTGATAAGTGTGGTGAGAGCATATGTGAGATTCCATTCCAGTACAAAGTTGTCAAAAGCGAGGAACTTCTCGTATGTGTTTGTATGTGTCGCTTTGCATCCAATCTTTGTAGTTGCAATTCCGTCAGATGTGAAATCGATGGTCAGGCTCTTCCAGACATCTTCATTTACATTTGTATTCTTAGTTGTTGAATTTACAAGAATGTATCCGTCTCCGCCACTACCATTCTTGTAGTAGGCGGCAGTCAGTTTGTATTTACCTGCGGGGAGGGTGAAAGTCTGTGACAGTTCTAAGACAGCGCCCGTACCCCAACGCATACGTACCCAATAAGTGTTATTTCCACCAGTTGACAATTTTGCCTTTCCACTGAAATTACTCCATTGCAAGCAACTGCTATTTAAGGCTGTCATGTCATTAGGATCACCTGTTGTATAGCTAACCGTCCAACCTGTAGGTTGGTAGATGGCGCGGTCGCTACTGGGGTTGGAATAAACAGTATATTCCCCTTCAAAGTCGGCATTTGTGATGTAAGTGTTTGTGATGTCCTTAAAAACATCATCAGCCCACACTTGCCCTGTGCCCAATATCAGGGCAGCAGTAGTGAATAATAGTTTAAATTTTTTCATAATGCATTATTAATTAGTTAGTAAAAAAAATATGTTTTGCCTCGTTGTTATCTATTTGTCGTTGAATATCAAATCAAGTCCTTGATTCCTGTAGACAGGAGAGATATTCCAGATACAGATGTATGGGATCATCCGTTAATTATTCTTACGTTCCTTCGCCTTTATCTTTGCAAATATAAGATAAAATGTGTAAAGGTGGGGAATGCTCCTTAACAAAACAAAGGATAATTATGGAAAAATAACAGGGATTAACATTGTTTTTGTTAAAGACCGCTCGAGTTCCTTGCCTGCAAGCGACCAAGAACATATAACGGTCTAACGACCGTTGAGCGTTGGGGATAAGAAAGGTCTGGCAGATGATTATGCCAGACCTTTCTTCAGTTATGTGTGTGAGAATGGATTCTTACCAATTCTCTTCTTCCTCGTCCCACACGCTGTTGTGGCGAGAGAGCATGTCCTCTGGATTAATGGTGTTCTCGTTGTCGAGTTCAGCGCTGAAACCGTCGGGGTTTTTCGATGCACCCATCAAGTTCTCAACGGCCATCTCCATGTAACCCGCTTCGGGATTGATATATGCCTTTTTCATATTGTTCTTTTTTTAGTGGGTTCATATTGTTTCTATTCACTCACATATCTTCACTTTACAACGACCTTCTTGCCATTGATGATGAACAGACCCTTGGCAGGAGCATTGACACGCTGACCGTTCAGGTTGTATACCTGACCGTTCTTTGCATCACTGTTCATGAGCGAAGCGTCAATACCAGTGGGTACATTCTCTTCGAAGACAACCGACAGCTCGTGGGCAGTTACTGACTTGCCCAATTTGAGGTATGCCTTTCCTGGCTGAATGGTACCTTTGTTCAGTTTCACAAACTGTGCAGTCTTGGTCTCGTTCTCCTCTTTCACTGTCAATCCATAGAAGTTGAACTGGGCATCCATGTCGTCATTGATGTTGAAATCATATTCATTGCTGCCCTGTAAATCATTTTCTACTGCGTTAGCACTTGCAATAATACTAACACTGGCGGTCTCGCCGTTCAGAACCAATGGTGTATTTGCAGGAACCTGCCCTACCTCGTGAAGTGTAACAACATTATTTTCAACAGTTGCGGTGTAAGCCTTGATATTCTCATTGCCAGTGAAATCAAGGGCATTACGAGTAATTGCTGTTGCCCAACCAGCTTCGCCAACGTTCATGATTTCGGCAACCATAGTGGCCTCGCCACTTACAACAGAGCCTTCTTCTGTGAATGTGAAGGTGATGTCGTAAACACCCTTGAGAGGGATGGAGATTGTCTGGTTGTTACCAGTATTGTTGTCATACCAGTCAGTAGCATGCGTTGCCTTCACAAGATCTTTCTTAAATACCTTGTACTCAATGGTCTGAGCATCCAGAGTTACGTCAGAATAGGTCTTCGAATATACACCTTCACTTCCCTCCAGAATATCCGTCTGGGTAGCCTGATCCCAGCTTCCAGAGAGGAATGAAGCAGAGCCTGCAATAGCATAGACAGGAGCAGCGTTCTCAGTCAGATAAGTCACCTTGAGGTCCTTCCAAGCAATCCAGTTGAAGTTTGCACCACCATATGAAAGGTAGATATTGAGGGCATCCTCCGTATTTACCACAACTCTGACGGTCTTGTAGATACCCTTCATGTTGTTGTATTCGAAGTTAGTACCATCCAGCAGACTTACCGATGTTCCATTTGCGGTGAATGTAGCATAGTCTGCGCTTGGCTCTGCACCACTCTCAGAGTAGATACGAACCAGAGCTGAAACCTCATAGTAACCCTTGTTCAAGCCACGGATAGGTGCATAGGCAATAATGTTGTCGGCAAGTGCGCCATCATTCTTGTTCTTCCAGTTCTGCAGGAACGGCGTTACCATACCGGTCTCGTCGGCCTCAGTGCTCCATGTGTTTAGTTCGGGAGCTGGTGTCCAGTTGTCGCGAGTTGCCTCGTCGGTAAGTACGACAGAGTTGTCACCAGTGTTGAGGGCGTTCATGGCAGCACCACGATCAAAAGCAGCTTTTTCTGCCTTAGCTGTCTCGATGTCAGCCTGTAGAGCAGCAATGATGTCGTCAAGATTGGTGCTTTCCAGGGTAGCAGCCGCAGCGGCAGCGAGGTTGTCAGCAAATGTTGCGTATGTTTCAGCAGAGATGCTGCCCTCATAGCCTTCCAGAGTGGCCTTCAGCGAGTGAACCTGATTCAGCTTAATCTGATTGGGATGCACATTACCCTTGAGCAGCGGGGCTGCAATGCTGCACCAGTTATACTGCTTGTCGGTTGATGAGTTAAAGCTGATGGTCACAGATGACTCCTCAGCCAGTTCGAAAGCAATAAAGCGGTATTCCCAACCACGTCCATTGTTATTGTTAGCATACGTACCGTCAGCAAAGCTACCTACACCAGAGGTCGTAACGCCACGGCCAACAGAACCCTTATGAGGCAGTACAACGGATACAGCATCGTTGTTGCCAATCTTTACGCTCATGGTCTGTGTAACATCGGCAGAGGCACGAGCCGTGATACTCATCACGTATTTACCTGCTGGCAAGCTTGCTGTTTCAGAAGCATTTTTGCTCCAAGACTGACTTCCCCACTCTGCACTGCTCTGTTCGTAGTAACGCTGACCAGTTCCACCATTCCAGTGTTCAGTACCCGACATGACTGCATAGTTGGTAGTAGCCCATTGAGTCAAATCACTGCTAAGAAGGGTTGAATAATCGTATTCGTAGTCGGTGGCGAATGTGTTATAGTCGGCCTCGTATGCAGCATAGATGCCATTGGTCAGAGCTGTGATGGCAGCAGCACAGTCGTCTACTTCTGCTGCATCATAAACGCCTTGAGCTGTGGAGATGGCATTAGTATAAATTGTAGTGGCACCTTCAAATACAGGAGCATATTGAGTGTGATTGCTTGCATTGCTAATAGCTGCCAGCAAAGATGCATAGCTTGCTATAGAAGCATTTGCATTATCAATAGCGGTATTCAGGGCTTCTGTTGCAGTCTCCAAAGCGCTCTGTTCAGTTTCATCTACTTTACCTGTATCGTATGTTTCGATGGCGGTGTTCAATCCTGCAAGTGCAGTATTACTCATGTGTAAGGATACCTTTTCCTTAGCTGTAGCCAAAGCGGTTTCATATGCATCGATTAATCCCGACAGATCCAGTGGGCCGAAGTACTGCAGCTGGATGTTGTCCCAGATACACCATGTGTTAGTACGAGTACCCTTCACGCCGACGGTAATCTGCTTGTTCTTCACGGTAACTATGTCAGACCAATCTGTGAAGTATTCGTCATTGGTAAAACGAGTAGAGAATCCATTCATGCCACCGCTGTCATCGGTCATCTTATTGAAAGGAATGGTAACTTCGTCGGCATACACCACGGGATAGTCAGCACCTGTGACATCATACTCCCAGCAAGCAGCCTGTGCGCGAATCTTGTAGTATCCATTGGGAACGGTGATGGTCTGGCTCAGCGTGAAAGAAGACTGCCATGACTCAGCACATTTGTTTTCGTTTGTACCACCGCAGAGGTTCTGGTTGCTGGCAACCATCGTCCACTTGTTACCAAGGTCGTTATTGGCGCCACCGCCATTACGGTTGTTACGGTCAAAGTTTTGGTCGAGAATCATGAATGTAGCATCTACAGGATTCTCCATCGTGGCATCTTTCAGAGCATCCTCATAGCTGACAATCTGCCACTTGGCGTTGTCGGAAGTCGGATCCGCAAGAGTTGCCAGCACGGTCGATGAGCCGTCGTAACCATAGAAGGCAGCAGTGCCGTTTGACATGTTATAAACACCTTCTGCAACCTGAGTGATAGTTACATTAGCTGCTCCGCCATCCATGTACGAGCCTGTGAAATAATAGGCCGTTCCACCATTGCTCACCTGTGACTCGATGGTATATTTCCCGTCGGCTAAATGGATGGTGTTGTAGTGGCTCTGTGCGAGCAGTGAAGCCTGTGTACCCCAGTCGTTGCCTGGGCCGAGATAGCGACCAGAGCCAACGTTCTTGAACAGGTACTTGCCACCATCGGTGAAGCTGGCAGCAGTAGCACCGTAGATGCTGACGGCGCATGTAATATTTTCCCAACCCTCATTATTGTTACCATCATTGTTAGCCGTGTAGAGCAGACCTGTTGCAGGGGCAGCGGCCAAGTTGACTGTCTGGTTGTACTTGTCGTCCCAGCTGTTGCCTGTGGTGTTGGGGTTCATAGCAACGATAATCATGCTTTCCCAAGATTCCTGCTCGTCGCTGATCGTGGTAGAGTAAACACCAGTTTCTCCTACAGCAGCGAAGTCCAGCCATGGGCCAGCGTTTTCACCTGTGAAGAGGTAGAGCGAGTAACGTGTAGTGTTGCCAGCCCAGTTTGAGTTCGGCTGGAAGTACACAGTCTTGCTTGCATTGGCAGCAATAGCCACCAGGCAAAGCATCATTAATAATTTTAGTCTTTTCATTTGTAATAATGTTTAAAAAATAGTTAGTATGTTGTTGTTTTGAAGTTTTATTTATCCTTCTATCAAATTACAAAGGTATAAACAAACCATAATAATTGATTCGTTTCAATAGGTTTTTGCTATTGTTTTTAGAATTTTTAACTTAAAAGGGCTAAATGACACAAAAAACTACTACCATATTCGGGCTCCAACTCTTTTTTGAGATTCTTGGAAAGCAAGATGACCGAGCGGTCTTTAAAACGACATGGATTGTTTTTAATTGAAGATACTGGAGAAACAAATTGTCCTAATTTATTTTAATTCTGGCCACGAATGTAGCCGAAGTCGTTTTCCTTAACATGAATGACTAGGAATGATCATAAATTAATCATGAATGGGGGTTTGACCCTCCCCTGAAGGGGAGGCCGGGAGGGGTCTTCTTCGTGGTTGCGTCACTCTCGATGCGTGATTGCGTCACTCACGCATAGTGATTGCGTCACTCTCTCATTGTGATTGCGTCACTCTCTCTAAACCCCTATTTTACGGCAATGGTTCTGTTGTTATTTGTTCAGCGTCTTTTTCCTGTCATGGTGATGAGGGGGATGAGCATTTCCTCCATGGAGATGCCACCATGCTGGAAGGTGTCACGGTAGTAGCTTACGTAGTAGTTGTAGTTGTTGGGATAGGCAAAGAAGGCATTGCCGGTGGCAAAGACGTAGCTGGTGGAGAGGTTGGGCTGGGGTAGCTGGGCTTGTCGCGGGTCGCGGATGACGAAGAGCTCCTTGGAGTCGAAGCCGAGGTTCTTGCCCAGCTTATAGCGCAGGTTGGTGTTGGTGTTGCGGTCGCCCACGATCTTCACGGGCTTGGTACAGCGTATGGAGCCGTGGTCGGTGGTGACGACGACGTGGTAGTCGGTCTGTGCCAGCGAGCGGAAGAAATCGGCGATGACGGAGTGGCGGAACCAGGAGAGGGTGATGCTGCGATAGGCCGACTCGTTGTTGGCCAGCTCGCGCACCATGCGGCTCTCGGTGCGTGCATGGGAGAGCATGTCGATGAAGTTGAACACCACGACATTGAGGTCGTTCTTCATCAGCGTGTTCAGCTGCTGCATGAGCTTGTCGGCCTCGGCGGAGTTGTTCACCTTATGGTAGGAGAAGGTGTTATGGCGACGATAGCGCTCCAGCTGGGTCTGTATGAGGGGTTCCTCGTTGAGGTTCTTGCCTTCCTCCTCGTCCTCGTCGACCCAGAGGTCGGGGAACATGTGGGCTATCTGGTCGGGCATGAGTCCTGAGAAGATGGCGTTGCGGGCATACTGCGTGGCGGTGGGCAGTATGCTGTAGTAGAGGTCTTCGTCGATGTCGAACTGGTTGGTGAGCTCGGGGGCGAGCATGCGCCACTGGTCGTAGCGGAAGTTGTCGAGCACCACGAGGAACACTTTCTTCCCCTCGTCGAGGAGGGGGAAGAGGCGGTCAGGAAAGATGCGAGGGGAGAGCAGAGGCGACCCACCCCCGACCCCTCCCTTTGAGGGAGGGGAGGGTTTGGATATCCACTCCAGGTAGTTCTTTCTCACGAACTTGGAGAAACCTAAGTTGGCCTCTTCCTTCTGCATCTGCAGCATCTCAGTCATCTGTGAGCTGGTGGACGAGAGCTCCAGCTCCCAGTGTACAAGGCGCTTGTAGACCTCTATCCAGTCCTGCCACGTGTTGCTGTCCATGATCTGCATGGCTATCTGCTGGAACTGCTGCTGGTACTGACTCTGGGTGACCTCGGTCTCCAGCTCGCGGCGGTGTATGTTCTTCTTCAGGGTGAGGAGTATCTGGTTGGGGTTGACGGGCTTGATGAGGTAGTCGGCAATCTTCTGGCCGATGGCCTGGTTCATGATGTTCTCCTCTTCGCTCTTGGTGACCATGACGATGGGGGTCGAGGGCGACAGCTCCTTGATGCGCTGCAGGGTCTCGAGGCCGCTGAGGCCGGGCATCTGCTCGTCGAGGAGCACGAGGTCGAAGGACTGCTCGCGGCAGAGGTCGATGGCATCGGTGCCGTTGCTGGCCGTGGTTACTTCATAGCCTTTTTTCTGTAGGAAGAGGATGTGGGCCTTCAGGAGATCCATCTCGTCGTCGACCCAAAGGAGTTGTGCGGTGGTCATTTTTAGTGAAGAGTGAAAAGTGAAGAGTGAAGAGTGAAAAGTGATTAGTGGAGAGTGGAGAGCTTTTACCAGAAGTCTTCGTCGAAGCCGTCGATGGTGGAGGGTTGTTGGGGGACTGCCTGGTCGGAGCTGTCGTCGGGGATGTTGTCCTCGTCGATCTGCTGTTCTATGACTTCGGGGATTTGCAGCAGCTCCTCGTTGCTGATCTGCAGGGGTGCGAAGGTGCGCTCATAGAACTCGTCGTAGTCCTGATAGCTGTAGCGGCTGCCGATGAGCGACAGGTTGTGCTCGCTGATGATGAGGCTGCGGCACTGGCGCACGATGGGCTGCATCTGCTCGCTGGCATAGAGCTGGCGGGCATACTGCAGTGCCTCGTCGTAGCTGAGGAAACCGCTTACCTGCATGCGGCTGATGCCCTGCTGGCGCTCGACGGTGAGCTCGAAGTTGCGCACGGTGAAGTTGGTGAAGTTATAGCTTGCCATCTCGAAGAGCAGTTGGTTCTCCTGTCTGGCTATATAGTCGGACAGCTCGTAGCTGCCGTCGGCCGGACGCGGTGCATCGGTGAGTTGCAGAGAGTCGGGCTGGTAGGCTAGGATGAAAAGGAAGGGCAGGTTGCGGTCGGCCGAGAGGGTGTCGGTGTTGGCAGAGTCGTCGGCCAGGGTGAGGTCGCGGCGTGCCCATACGTCGTCGATGTCGAACTTGCCTCCATGGAGGGTGCGTCCTTCCTGCACACCCTTGATGATCATGCCTGCCATGGGGCTTACCTCATTCTGCGGATAGTTCTCCACCACCTGCTTCAGCTGCTCCAAGCAGCCGCGGGCATCACCCTCGTTGAGCAGGCTGAGTCCGCTGACGAAGAGGAACTTGGGCCTGTTCTCGCCTAAGGGGAACCGCTGGGCCGATAGTTGCTCGTTGCTCTTCACCTCGTCGTAGCGGCTCTTTCGGAAGGCCTCGTAGGTGGCGGCATAGAGGGAGTCCTCGATATGTACGCCAAAGCGGGCGTTCTCGGCAAAGTAGGGGTCGCTGAGCAGGATGGTCCACTGGCTCTCCGGGTAGCTGGCTTTCAGGGAGTCGAGGCATTCGGCGGCGCGGATGTACTCGCCCAGTCGCGAGTAGAGCAGGAAGAGATGGTACCAGGCTTCGTCGTTGCGCTCGTATTCGGGGAAGCTGGCCGTCAGTCGGGTGAGCTGTTTCTCCGAGAGCCTGAGCGGCTTGCTCTGTCGTGCATCGGCGAGGGTGGAGTTGTCGAGCTTGTCCTTGAAGATGATGCCGGCATTGAGCAGCGCATCCTTGATGATGTCGTTGCTGGCCTGTACCTGTTCCTCGGTGAAAGGTATCTGTGCCAGGTAGTACTCGCGCTTGTGGGGATCGTTCTGTGCGCTGTCGTTCTCGAGTGCCACTTTCTCTGCTGCTATCGAGTCGTCGATGGCATCGAGGGCGGCAAAGAGCGAGTCGGCCACCTCCTGTCCGGAGTTGTCTATGTCGATATTGGTGCTGGCCAGCACGGTGAGGTTGGAGCGTTGCCAGTTGTCGGCATTCTCGCGCTTGCCCCATTGTTTCTGGAACTGCTGCTTACCTTGGTTTACGGCCATCTGGTTGTAGAAGTACCACTGTCCGTCTTTCTGCTGTTGCTGGTTGTTGGCTGTTGTGGGCTGGTTGCTGCCCTGACGGTTGCCCATGGCCCCGGCTTTCTCCAGAGCTTTCTCCACCTCTGCCTCGCGGGCTTTGTCGCGTTCTTCCTTTTCCTTTTTCTTCAGGGCCTCTATCACGCGGTCGATGGCCTCGTTGCGTTCCTTCTCCGGCATCTTGGCCAGCAGCTGCAGCGAGTCCTGCAGGTGTATGGCATCGGTATGGGGTACCAGCTCGTCGAGTACCTTCGAGCGTCGTGCCAGCTCGTCGTAGTCGGGGCGGTCCTTGTCGAGCAGTCCGATGGCTTCGCCATAGCATCGCTGTGCGTCGTTGTAGCGCTCCATCTCCCAATAGAGGTCGCCTAAGCGTAGCAGCAGCACACCTTTTTCTATACCGCTGCGTGTGGCTTTCTCGTTACCCGTCTCGTAGGCCCCTATGGCTTTCATCGTGTCGCGCTGTGCCAAATAGATATTGCCGATGGCATAGTAGACCTGTTCCAGGTAGTCCTTGTTCTTGTCGGAGCGTGCCATGCGGCGCAGCCGTGCTATCATCTTGCGGCTGTTGCCCTTGGCCATCACCTCGGTCTGTGCTATGCGGGCATTGAACTCCATCTCGTAGGGCGGGTTCTGGCGTATCACTTTCTGATAGGCTTTATAGGCCTGCTGGCGGTTGCCAAGCGATGCTTCGAGCTGGGCGGTGAGGAACCACATACGTGCTCGCTGCACGCGTCGCTTCTCGTGCCTGACGGCCTTGCGCAGGTAGGGCAGTGCGCGCTCGTTGTCATGGCTCTTGATGTAGTAGTTGGCCAGAGTGTAGTCCCAGTCGGCCTGTGCGCGGTAGTGTATGGAGTCGCGGGTAGTGGTGCGCACCACGTCCTCGGCATCGTAGAGCCAGTCGAGCTCCAGATAGCTTCGTGCGAGCCAGGAACGGGCAATGCCGTAGATGGCAGGCTGCGTCTGGTAGAGGCGTGACATATAGGAGAAGGTGGCAGCCGACTCGTCGAACTCGCCTTTCTGGAACTGCGACTGTCCCATGAGGAGCCATGCTTTCCATAGGAAGGGGTTGTACTCACGGCGTGAGAGCCATTCCTTGTCCTTGTCGGTCTTGCGGCGCTGCTTGCGCCATTCGGGCCGTGCCTTGATGCTGTGCTGTTTGATGGCCTTCTCGCTCTTCTCGATGGCACGGTCGAAGTTACCCTTGCCCAAGTCGCGGCTGGCCTTGTTGCCCACGCTGTAGAGGGGCAGCTGGTCGGTGAAGTTGTCCTTGTTACCTTTCTCCTTCTCCTCGGCACCTTCGATATAGGCCTGCGAGCCGTTGTAGAAAGTGTTGTAGCGGGCGTTGAAGGAGTGCCACCAGCGGCTCTTGGCGGTGTTCTTCTGCGTAGAGCATGCAGCCATGACCAGAACGGTCATGGCTATACCTATTATTATATATATGGTGTAAAGGGCTCTACGCATACTTCATCATTCTAAACGCTTTCTTCGTTTTGATTATTGTCTTGCTGCTTCTTTTTCTCCGCCGACGTGCCTTCCCGTTGCTTCTCCATGAGGCAGGCTATCTTGCACGATCCGTCGGTCTTGCTGATGCAGGTAGAGCAGTCGTTGCCCTGCACGATGGGCTCGTCCTTACCACCGATGGAGGTAAGGGCGGCAACGAGGCCGAGGACGAGGATGGAGGCGAGGCAGATGAGGGCGAAATTCATATTTCTAATGCATAATTAAGAATGCATAATGCATAATTAATAACTGAAGTTTTACGTTTTTTCTCGCGCAGAGGCGCAGAGTTATCGCAGAGAAGTATTCTCTTTATCGGCATGGAGTCTTGGGAGCAACGGCCTTTGGCCGTCTTTGTGTACTCCGTATGCTTTCGGACTGCATTCAAATAATGATCTGCGTAGACTCGGCGTGCTCTGCGACTCTGCGCGAGAATATATAGGGTGGGAAACATTTCTTAATGCATAATTCATAATTATTGGAGGGTGAAGCCGGCGGTGCGCAGGTCGGTCCAGAAGTGAGGATACGACTTGGTGACCACCTGGGGGCTGTTGATGGTGACGGGCTGCAGCAAGCTGACGGGACTGAAAGCCAGGGCCATGCGGTGGTCTTCGTAAGTGTCGATAGCAGGACAAGGGGTGGAGGGGGCGATGCGCTTGCCATTCCATGAGAGCTCGCTGCCGTTCTTGTCGTGCAGCTCGAAGCCCAGCTTCAGCATCTCGGTCTTCAGGGCCGCTATGCGGTCGGTCTCCTTGATCTTCAGCGTCTGCAGTCCAGTGAAGTGGAAGGGTACGCCCATCATGCAGCAGGTGACGACGATGGTCTGTGCCAGGTCGGGCGAGTTGATGAAGTCGTACTCCAGTCGTGGCACGTGATGGCTGCTCTTGTGCAGGGTCACGGTGGTGGGGTGTCCGGGCTTCTTGCTGTCGAAGGAAGTCTTCACGCCCAGCAGACTGAAGAGATAGCGTACCGACGAGTCGCCCTGTTTCGAGCCGTCCATGAGCCCTTCGAGCCTCACCTCGGCATCGGCTTGTGGCGTGAGGGCCATCATCTCATACCAGTAGGAAGCGGCGCTCCAGTCGTTCTCGATGAGATAGGGGCGGGGCTTGTAGGGTACGGGGTGAATGGTGATGGTGTCGATGGAACTCCATTCGGCCTCGGCACCATACTCGCGCATGGTCCAGAGCGTAAGGTCGATATAGGGTCGCGAGATAATGTCGCCTGTAAGGTGCAGCTCCAGTCCGCGGTGCAGCATGGGCCCCACCATGAGCAGGGCCGAGATGTACTGTGAACTGACGTTGCCGGCAATATCAAGCCTGCCGCCGTTGAGCTGCTGTCCCTGGATGATGAGGGGCGGAAAGCCCTCTTCGCCGGCATAGCTGATGCTGGCTCCCAGCTGGTGCAGGGCATCGACGAGGATTTTGATGGGGCGGTGCTTCATGCGTTCGGTACCCGTGAGCAGGTGCTCGCCGTTGGCGGTGGTGGCCAGGAAAGCCGTCATGAAGCGCATGGCCGTTCCGGCAGCCTTGATATTGATGTCGTGGGGCATGTTGCGCAGGGCTTCTATGATGACCTCTGTGTCGTCGCAGTCGCTCAGGTTCTGCGGCAGTTGCTGTCCACCGGTGAGGGCGCTGATGATGAGCGCGCGGTTGGAGATACTTTTCGATGCAGGCAACTTAACGGTGACGTTGAGGCCGGCTGGTGGGGTGATGGTAATGCTGTTCAAGTTGTTTGGGGATTTAGGGGGATTGGGACTGATTGGGACTGATTGGGGGTGATTGGGACTGATTGGGACTGATTGGGAGGGGGTTAATCCTTCTTCTCGTCGGAAGCGGGGAACCACTTTACCTGGACACCCTCACCGAAGAGCTGGGTGATAGGGCCTGTCTGCTTGCCCTGACGGGTGCCTGCAGGGAGGAACTTACACTTCACACGCTTGATGTCGCGCTGAATATCGAAAGCCTCCGGACTTTCGGCTCCCTCGCTCTCCACGCTCAGGTGAAAACGGCCGAAGCCGTCGAGCTGAACGGTCTGTCCCATGGCCAGCTGCCGCTTCATCTGAGCTACCAGCTCGTCAATGATACCGCGCACCTCGCCTTTCTTGAAGGTGGTGTTCTCCTGAATGAGTGAGGCCAGTTCGTCGGTGCCTACCTCGCCGGCCGATACCATGTGAGCATAGAACTTGTGGTGGTCCTTGCTGGCCCCCATTTTGTCTTTTCTCAGTCTGATAAATATTGACATAGTTGCTTGTTGTTATGGAGTAATCATGGGATTACTATTGAATGAGTTTACAAACTCGTCGACTTTGTTGAACAAACTCGTCGACTTTGTAACGGGATTTGACTCAAATTATTGTATGATTTAAAATTAATTGACTTTTAAAGTGCTATTAACGGGAAAAATGCTTAACTTTGCATGAAACAAATCGCGATGACTATGGAGAGATATTCGGCTGCTCCCCAGCGCTATGAGGGAGGTATGAAGTACGAGCGATGCGGTCGCAGCGGTGTGCTGCTGCCACAGGTGAGCCTGGGTTTCTGGCACAACTTCGGTGGTGTGGACCCCTATGAGCGTTCGCGAGAGATAACACGCTATGCCTTCGACCACGGGGTGACCCACTTCGACCTGGCCAACAATTACGGTCCTCCTTACGGCTCGGCTGAGGAGACGATGGGCCGTCTGATGGACGATGACTTCCGTCCCTACCGTGATGAGCTGTTCATCTCGACCAAGGCTGGCTACGATATGTGGCCCGGTCCCTATGGCAACTGGGGATCAAGGAAGTATCTGATGGCCTCGCTCGACCAGAGCCTGCAGCGCATGCACTTGGACTATGTGGACCTGTTCTACAGCCATCGCTACGACCCCGAGACACCGTTGGAGGAAACCCTGCAGGCATTCGTCGACGTGGTGCGTAGCGGAAAGGCCCTTTATGTGGGCATCTCGCGGTGGCCGCTGGAGGCCACACGCTTCGCCTTCCAGTATCTCAGGGAGCGCGACGTGCCTTGCCTCATCTATCAGGGACGGTTGAACATGCTCGACCGCGAGCCGCAGGAGTCGGGCATCCTTGACCTCTGCCATGAGCAGGGCGTGGGTTTCATTTCCTTCTCACCCCTGGCTCAGGGACTGCTCAGCGACCGCTACCTGAACGGCATACCGCAGGACTCGCGCATGTCGAAAGGCAAGTTCCTCAAGGAGAGCATGCTGACCGATGAGCTATTGGCGAAGCTACGCACATACAACGAGCAGGCACAGCAACGGGGCGAGACCCTGGCCGAGATGGCCCTGGCCTGGATCCTGTATCAGAAAGGGGTGACCTCCGTCCTCGTGGGAGCTAGTTCTACTGCCCAGTTGGAGAAGAACTTGCGATGCGTGAATGCCCAGCCCTTTTGAAGGAGTAGATAAATAGAAAGACGTATGATATTGTTGAGTTTTGACACAGAGGAGTTCGACGTGCCTCGTGAACATGGGGTGAACTTCTCGTTGGAGCAGGGGATGGCCGTCTCGAAGGTGGGAACCAACCGCATCCTCGATGTCCTGAAACAGAACGGTGTGAAAGCCACTTTTTTCTGTACAGGCAATTTCGCGGAGAATGCTCCTGAGGTGATGAAGCGCATCATGGACGAGGGCCACGAGGTGGCTTGTCATGGTGTGGACCACTGGCAGCCGAAGGAGACCGACTTCGCCCGGTCGAAGGAGATTCTGGAACGGGTGACGGGCCGCACCATCTATGGCTACCGGCAGCCACGCATGTTTCCCGTGGTGGAGTCGGAAATCAAGCGCGTGGGCTATCGCTACAACTCATCGCTCAATCCCGCCTTTATCCCCGGCCGCTATATGCACCTCACGGAGCCGCGCACCTGGTTCATGAAGGACGGTGTGATGCAGATACCTGCCTCCGTGACCCCTTGGATACGTTTTCCGTTGTTCTGGCTGGCCCTCCATAACCTGCCAGAAGGACTGTACCACTGGATGACGCGCCGTGTGCTGAAGAAAGACGGCTACTTCGTCACCTATTTCCATCCTTGGGAGTTCTACGAGCTGAAGGAGCATCCTGAGTTCAAGATGCCTTTCATCATCAGGAACCATAGCGGACTACAGATGTGCCAGCGCCTGGACCGGCTCGTGAAAATGCTGAAGGATCGTGGCCATGAGTTCGTCACCTATAATGAATTCGTAAACCGTCAGTTAGCAAGATGATCAAGTTAGCAACCGTTTCGCCCTGTTATAATGAGGAGGAAGTGCTGCGCCACAGCGTAGGACGGCTGACAGTCCTCTTCGAGCGCATGATAGCCGAAGGGCTGATCAGCAAAGACTCTATGATGGTGTTTGTCAATGATGGCAGCCGCGACCGCACCTGGGAGATTATCCGGGAACTGCATGCTGAGAACAAGTTTGTACGCGGTATCAACATGTCGCATAATGTGGGCCACCAGAATGCCATCATGGCAGGAATGATGACAGCCCGTGACTGGGCCGATGCCGTGGTGACGCTCGATGCCGACCTGCAGGACGACATAGAGTGTATACCCAAGATGGTAAGGGAGTTCGAGAGCGGCCATGATATCGTCTATGGCGTGAAGGTGTCGCGAGAGGCCGACCCCTTCATGAAGAAAGTAACGGCACAGGCATTCTATAAGCTGCAGGCATCTATGGGCGTGGAGAGTGTGTATAATCATGCAGACTTCCGCCTGATGAGCCGCCGCGCGCTCGACATGCTGTCGACCTACAAGGAGCACAACCTCTATCTCAGGGGACTCATACCGCTCATCGGACTGAAGCATACTACGGTCGATGATGTGATCAGCGAGCGCTATGCCGGACAGTCGAAATACACGCTGAGCAAGATGCTGCGCCTCGCCCTCAACGGCATCACGGCTTTCTCCGTAAAGCCCCTTTACCTGATCTATAAAATCGGCTTGCTCTTCCTTTTCATCGCCTTGGGCATAGGCATCTATGTGGTCTATTCGCTTTTTACTGGTAATGCAGTACAGGGCTGGGCCTCACTCATGCTCTCCGTATGGCTGGTTGGCGGCTTCATCCTTATCTCATTGGGCATCACAGGCACCTATATAGGCCAGATCTATACCGAGGTGAAGCGCCGTCCGCTCTACCATATTGCCGAAGTGCTGGAATAGACTTTTTTCTATTCCAGCACTTCGGGAAAGAGCTTTGGTAAGCCTTATTCCAGTTTTGAGGTGATGGGGTTACGAATGCCCTTATAGCTCTTCAGGAATACCTTGGCTGAACCGAAAGAGAGGAAGAGGTCAAGGCGTACGGGGATGTGGTTGGCATCGTCGGTGACGTAGAAGCGGATGAGCTCGTTGTTCTTGCCGTCTTCATGCTCAATGAACGAGAAGACCAGACAGCGGAACTTCTCCTTTGTGTCCTTGATCTTGAATGTCTCCTTGCCGCGGTACTTCAACCACGAGTTGGACAGGTGCTTGGCATCGGTGATGGGCATGGGAATGACATCGCCCTCTTTCATGGTCGATGCGTCGAAATTGCGGGCACGCAGGAAGATGCCCATCATATCGTAGACACAGTCCTTGTATTCCTTCTCTTTCCAGTGCACCTCGCCGTCGGCATCGATGCGGTGCATCTTGACATGGCAGTTGTTCTGGGGATAGGTGTACCACAGCTCATCGACGTAATAGCGCTTGCCTTCGAGCGACCCCTTGCGGTGATAGAGGGGCGTGAGGCTCATGTCGGTATAGCTGAGCAAGGTGTCGCGCATCACGAACACACCATCGAGCTTCTCGTTGCCACGGGTGGTAAGGATGGTGCGATAGGCTTCCTTTCTGGCGAATACAGTCTTGACGGTTGACATCGATGCCGAGCCCACCTTCAGCCAAACAAACTTCCAGTTGAAGTACAGGTCGTAAGTCAGGCGCTCGCCATCCTGAAAGGCGGTGTTCTCGATGCCACACTGGGCCTGTGATGTAGCGGGAGTAAACGAGAACGTCAATATTGAGATGACCAGGAGCCACATTTTCTTATACATTGCATTCATAATCGATTTCTTTGTGGTGTAAAACTATTTTCTTTTTCTTGGTTTTCTGTTCTTTTGACGCGTAGAAACAGAAATCGTTTAATTCACCGATGATTTTCACTCTTTGGGTGTATAGGTCACTCCCTTCTCGGCAGCGCGCTGTGCGTTGCGGTTGCCCTGCTTCTTTTCCTCGTCGGGCTTCTGCTTGATGATGGCAGCAGGCTTCTGCTGGTAGAGAGGACGTGTGGTGAGGTTCCAGTTGCGTGTCACGTCCCATTTTGCTTTACATTCCACTTCTTCATGGAAGTAATAGACGGGTTCGGGCTGCAGACCGGTGTCGTAGTCGCCGGTGTCCCATTTCCCGTTCCTGTTGAAATCGACGAATGCGCGAAGGTAGTATTTCTTGGGCGAAACGTAGAAAAACTCTGCCGTTCCGTCTTCAACCTTAGCCTGTCGCAACACCTTGTCGCTGCCATCGAGCATCTGGACGATAACATCACCGCTGTCGGGCATGTCAGTGATATTGACCATGAGCGTGCTGAAGTCGTCTTCCGTCCTCACCTTGATGCCCAGCTTGATGGGCTTCGATACTTCACCGAGGATGCTGCGGAAGGCAGCTGAATCGATCTCCAGACTGTATTCGATGCCAGGTCGCCACTCGGCTTTGACCACATATTTACGGGCATCCACCTGTTCGAAGAGTAGGGGAGTGCGGTACCAGACGGAGTCGATGAGCGAATAGAGATGCACGCTGTCGGGCTGACAGACATCGAGCGGGGCCGGCATTTCCAGGAAGATGTTCTGGTTCGGGCTCAGCAGACCGCTGGTGCTGAGCTTCACGCGCAGATGGGGTGTGGGCATGACGGTGTCGTAGGGCTCGTCGTGCTTCTTTTTCTTCTCTTGTTCCTTCTGCCATTTCTCGAACTCCTTCTTCTTCTCCTTCATGCGCTTGGCATAGGGGACCTTGGCCAAGGCCTCAATGGTGTCGGTCTTCTCGACGAGCACACCTGTGCTGTCGGTCATGAGATAGGTGGCCTCGAAGCGCAGGGTGTCCTGGTTGATCAGCGTGGTGTCGCGCAGCCAATAGTAGATAGTGTCAAGGTGCTGGGAGCTTTCAATGAAGAAGGCGCTGTCGGCCTCGAAGTTCAGTCCGCGGATTTGAGGCAGGGAGTCGCTGCCGTAACTGAAGAACAAGGCCATCTTCTCAGGCTCCTTGCGCTCGGTCTTGACGAGAAAACGGTCGGTCTGAGGCACAAGGAAGCTACGCAGTGTGATGTCGTCGGGCAAGAAGTGGGTGTAAGGCACGCTGTTGATGCTGCTGATGCGCAGGGTATCGGCCCAAATAGTGTCCTTGCGGATGTCGTATTTTGCCGTTGGCGTGATGATTTCCGACGTGAAGGCCAGTTCCTCGCTCTTCTGTCCGTAGACAAAATCACCGTCAGCATCTTTCAAAGCGAATATGCGGTAATTGCCTGGGGCTACGCCTTTGATGGTGAAGTGGCCGCTGCCGTTGGTGCGCGATACGCGTATCATGGGAGTAGTATGGAACGTGCTGTCTACACAGGTGCTGTCGACATACAGTCCTACCAGCGTGCCTTTCACAGGCTCCAGGTCCTCGGCATTGAGCACGTAGCCCGAGACCTGCAGCGTGTCGATTTCCTTGCCGGTAGAGAAAGTGAAGGTGTAGTGACCCATCGGATTGCCTTCGTTGTTGTCGGTGATGGCATCGCTGAAGTCGATGGTATAGGTGGTATTCTCTTTCAGGGAGTCAAGCAGATTGATGATGATGCGTTTGCCCGTAGCCCTTATCTCAGGCATCTCCAGCTGGGGAGGTGACACGATGACCTTGTTCTGCGCATCCTCGATCTTGACGAACTCGTTGAAGTTGATGGTGACACGCTTGGACTTCACATCGGTACCCATGTCACTGGGCGTGGAACCTGTCACCCTGGGAGGCGTGTCGTCATACCATCCGCCATCGGGGCTGCCTATGCGGGCACAGGAGGATAGGAGGAGTAAAAAGACCCACCCCCAGCCCCTCCCTATGAGGGAGGGGAGAAGACCCATCCCTGACCCCTCCCTGTGAGGGAGGGGAGAAGTGAGTCTAGTTATGATCATGTTGATATGTTCGCTTGTCATATATTTCCGATGAATTGTCTATATCCTCCCCTCCCTCACAGGGAGGGGCTGGGGGTGGGTCTATAGCTTCAGCAGTTCTTCAATAATCTTCCTGTCATTGCTCAGTCGGGGCACCTTGTGCTGTCCGCCGAGCTTGCCTTTCGCTTTCAGCCAGTCGTTGAAGAGATTGGCGCGTGCCTCGATGATTTCAAGAGGTTGCAGGGTGATGTCCTTGTAGCGCTTGGCCTCGTAGTCGCTGTTCACCTCCTGAAGTTTGCGGTCCAGGATGGCGGCAAACTCGCTGAGATTGTCGGGACGCTTGGCGAACTCGATGACCCACTGGTGGCGGCACTTGGCATTCTGGTTCATAAACACCGGGGCTGCCGTATATTCGCTCACCACAGCTCCCGTCTTCTGACAGGCATAGGCCAGTCCCTGCTCGGCATTGTCGACAATCAGTTCCTCACCAAAAGCGTTGATGAAGCTCTTGGTGCGGCCGGAGATGACAAACTTGTAGGGATTGGTAGAGGTGAAACGGATAGTGTCGCCAATCATATAGCGCCATAGTCCGCATGAGGTGGAGATAAGCATGGCGTAGTTCTTGCCTGGCTCCACAGCCCAGAGGGGAATACATAAGCTCCCTAAGTCTGCTTGATTGCCCAGCCCCCTTTCGTCTCCTAAATCAGAGGGCAAAGCGTCCGCCGGGATGAACTCATAGAATACGTCGTAGTCGAGCATCAGCAACATCGACTTGTCGCTGGGATCGTCCTGTATGCCGAAGAAGCCTTCGCTGGCATTGTAGGTCTCCATGTAGTGCATCTTCGGGCTGGTGATAAGCTTCTCGTACTGCTCGCGATAGGGCGTGAAAGCTACGCCGCCATGGAAGAACACCTCCAGATTGGGCCACACCTCCTCCAAATGCTCCTTGCCGGAAAGCTCCATCACGCGGTTAAGCACTGAGAGCATCCATGAGGGAACGCCCGACAGGTTAGTCACGTTCTTTGTCATGGCCTCACGGGCTATGCGGTCGCGCTTCACCTCGAAGTCGTTCAGCAGAGCCGTCTGCTTCGACGGCACACGAATGAGATTGACGATAGGGTTGATATTCTCGATGAGGATGGCACTCAGGTCGCCTACCAATGAGCCAGTCAGGTTGTAGTTGGGTGCGTGGCTGCCGCCCAGGATCAGTCCGCGTCCGTCGAACATGCGGCTCTGCGGGTTGTTGCGCAGGTAGAGTGCCACCACGTCGGCACCACCCTTGTAGTGCAACTGTTTCAGGCCTTCCGGAGAAACGGGAATGAACTTCGACTTGTCGTTTGTAGTGCCGCTCGACTTGGCATACCATCTCACGCGGCCGGGCCAGAGCACGTCCTGCTCACCATGGCGCATACGGTCGATGTCGCCTTTCATTTCCTCGTAGGTGTTGACAGGAGTGTTGCGTACAAAGTCTTCGTAGCCTTTCATGGTGCCAAAGAGGTGGTTGCGACCGTATTCCGTATCTTTGGCTCTTTCAATCAGATGATGGAGCGCCTCGCGCTGCAGGGTCTCGCCCTCCGTCTGGTATCGTTCCAGCTCGTGCCAGCGCTGGCGGAAAAATAATCTTGCTATATGGGTAAGGCTCATTGCTTTATCTTCATTTGTATTAAATTGCATGCAAAATTAGCCAAAACTCTTGTAATAGTTGTCTGTTTTACTTTTTTTAATTATCTTTGTCGGCACAAATATACTTATATACTAAAACGAAATTGAAGGAAAAATGATGAAGCAACTTTCTCTGTTGGTTGCCATGCTCATGGCAACTACGTTGGTATCGGCTCAGTCTGAGCCTCAGTGGCCACCGGTAACCCGTGAGATGAAACCCGGTGCCCGCTGGTGGTGGATGGGGTCGGCTGTCGACGATGAAAACCTGACGCGTAATATCTCGGAATATGCCCGTGTCGGCATTGGCACGCTCGAGATAACGCCCATCTATGGTGTTCAGGGCAATGAGCAGAATGAGCGTACCTACCTGTCACAGAGCTGGATGAGTGCCTTGGCCACCAGTCAGCGCGTGGGCGATGAACAGGGCGTAGACATCGATATGAACGGTGGTACCGGCTGGCCTTTTGGCGGTCCGTGGGTCAGAATGGAGCAAGCGGCCGGCAAGCTGGTGACAAAAAGTGAGACAATGTCTGCCGACGGCTCCACTATCCTCACTTTCAACGTGAAGAGTTCCTCGAACAATTCCCCCTTGTCGAAGGTGATGGCCTATCAGCAGGATGGTGACCAGCAAGTGGTGGATGTGACTGGCTTCGTAGAGGGGAATATGCTCAACTGGAAGGCTCCTGCCGGCGAGTGGCTGCTGCTGGCCGTCTATAACGGTCATACCCTTCAGCAGGTGAAGCGAGCTGCCCCAGGTGGAGAGGGCTATGTGCTCGACCATTATGATGCCGATGCCGTGAAGGCCTATCTGACTCATTTCGACCAGCGATTCGAGGCTGTTGGCGGCCGTTGGCCTCACACGTTCTTCAACGACTCCTACGAGGTGTATGGTGCCGACTGGACGCCGAAGATGTTTGCCGAGTTTGAGAAATACCGCGGCTACAAGCTTGAGGAACACATGGACCAGTTGCTGGGACTGGGCAAGCGCAAGGATACCGATAATCAGGTGTTGGCCGACTACAGGCAGACGCTCTCAGACATGCTGCTCAACAACTTCACACGGCAGTGGACGGAATGGGCGCATCAGCACGGGGCGACCACCCGCAATCAGGGACACGGCTCGCCCGGCAACCTCATCGACTTCTATGCTGCCGTTGACATTCCTGAGATTGAAGGTTTCGGCATTACCGACTTCAAGATCAAGGGCCTGCGTACCGACCCAGGCTTCACCAGTCAGAACCTGAGCGACCTGGCCACGCTGAAGTATGCCTCGAGTGCTGCCCATGTGACAGGCAAAAGACTAATCTCGAGTGAGACATTCACTTGGCTGGCTGAGCATTTCCGCGTCAGCCTGTCGCAGATGAAGCCCGATCTGGACTTGATGTTCCTTGCCGGTGTGAACCATATCTTCTTCCATGGCACCACCTATAGCCCACAGGAAGCCATGTGGCCCGGATGGAAGTTCTATGCCTCTATAGACATGAGTCCTACGAACAGCATCTGGCGCGATGCTCCTTCGTTCATGCAGTATGCCACGCGCTGCCAAAGCTTCCTGCAGATGGGCGAGCCAGACAACGACCTGTTGGTCTATGCACCCTTTGTCGATGCCATGCATAAGAATACGGGCTCCAACAGTACCCTGCTGCAACTCTTCGATATCAACACACTGTCGCAGAAGATTCCCTCGATGGTGACGGCAGTCAATAATATCGCTGCTGCCGGGCTGGACTGTGACTTCATCAGCGATGCCCTGCTACAGGAGGTGACCGCCGTTGACGGACAGCTGCAGACGGCTGCCGGTACGCGCTACAAGGCGCTGATAGTGCCGGTGAGCACCCATATCCCTGAGGCTACTCAGCAGCATCTTGACGCATTGAAGGTTCAGGGTGCCACTATCGTCTATGGCAATACGGCTGCCGATATGGCAGCACTCGGTATTGCTGGCGAGCCGATGCGTACACAGTTGGGCCTGCGCGCCTTGCGCCGTCATAATCCTACGGGCTATCACTACTTCATCAGCAACCTGTCGGCCAACGATATTGCCGGCTATACGTCGCTGGCTGTCCCCTTTGCCTGTGCATGGCTCTGCAATCCCATGACGGGAACCATCAGCAGCGCTATGGTCAGGGATGGTAAGGTGTGGCTGTCGCTACGCTCGGGTGAGAGTATGATCCTGCAGACCATTGACAATGATATGGAAACAGGTCTGTTTCCGTCGGCAGTCGACGTGCCGATGACGGAGATGGCAAGCATCCCTATAGAGTCGAAATGGACGCTTAGTTTCACCGACAGCACCTACAGCTCAACGCCCACACAGAGCTATACCCTGGAGAGCCCGACCACATGGGAACGGCTCGATGCCGCTACGTCGACCGTCATGGGTACGGGCATCTACGAGACGACCTTCAGTGTGAGTCCCTCACTGCTTGTCATGGCCAATGGTGGCATGCGCCTCGACTTAGGTGATGTTCGCGAGAGTGCGCGTGTCTATATAAATAATGTATATGCTGGCTGTGCATGGAGCGCTCCGTTTGTGCTTGATGTTACGGGTATGCTCCATGAGGGGGACAATAGCCTTCGCATCGAGGTGACGAACCTGCCTGCCAACCGCATCCGCCAGATGGATATCGACGGCACGCAGTGGCGTATCTTCAAGGATGTGAACATCCTCGACATCGTGGGCGGAAATACCAGCCAGTCGGGCGTGACCTATAATAACTGGGAGCTTGTGCCGTCGGGACTGAATGGCGCAGTGAAACTTGTCCCTTTGCGTCGCCTTTCTACAGAGCTCGATGCACGACTGCAAGCGTTTGTCCTCCAGGACAAGGACTACTATCCCTGCTATAGGCTTACCACGCCAACCGCTCAGCCTATCAGCAAACTTTCGGTGACTACTGCCGATGGGCAGCCTTTCAGTGCCTATTCGACGAATGATGACCTTAGTATTCTCACCGTGACGGGCATGGCCGATGACTTTATCGTGGTGAGAGCCACCGACGTGGCAGGCAGCGAGAGTGAGACCTGGCTACAAGCCAAAGGTGCATACCAATTGTTGCGTGCCATTGATTTCACAGCCGATGAGGCACCCTTCTGTGGATGGCAGGTGATGAGCAACACGACGAATATCTCGGGTTTTGATGTGACCTGTGCGTGGCGGCGTGCTCCTGAGAAGAACAGCACCAAGGAGGTGGAGCTCTATGAGGATATGATTGCCCGAAGCGAGAAAGCCTCTTACTATTTCTATTATCCTGGCTATGGCATGGCCGTCACCAATGATGCTCAGTTGCATGTCAGCGCCGTTCAAGGCGATGTCGCCTTGCTTAGCTATCTGGCAGGGTCGGCTGAGAAGACAGCCTACAATGCCGCCGACTCACTGGTGCTGACAGCCTGTTGCGAGCAAGGTGACACGTCTTTGACTTTGTCGTTGGAAGGACGGAACAGTTACCGGATCTATCGTTCGGCACAGTTCTTCCGTCCCAGCAGTTCGTCATCGTCAGTATCGCCCGTGATAAGGCAGGGTAGCGGCCACAATGCAGCCTGCTACTATTCACTACAGGGCCTGCGCGTGCTCTATCCGCAGCGCGGTCTCTATATTCGTGGTGGTAGGAAAGTGGTGGTGAAGTGATGGGATAATAATCTTTTCATTTGCATACGAAAAATGGGGAAGCCCTCTTGCAGGTGCTTCCCCATTCCTGTGTTTTTATGGAAGGATTATTTACTTCACTACGATCTTCTTGCCATTCTGGATAGCGATGCCACGATAGTTCTTGGCTACGCGCTGACCCTGGAGGTTGAAGATGGCATTAGCCTTGTCGCTGTTAGCCTTCAGAGTGTTGATGCCAGCGGGATCAGCAATTTCAGCATTGAGAGTCCAGTTTGCACCAGCTTCCTTACCGCCTCCCCATGTGATGGTGAAGGTGAAGATGCGTTCGGTGGTTCCCTCTTCCTCATCGAAGTCAATCATAAAGTTTCCACCTTTTTCTTGCAGCCATTCGGGAGCCTCATCTGCAGAAACTTTACCCTCTACTTCTTCAACGTCATAATAGAAATCCCAGTAGCCAATCCACTCGCTTTCGTTGGGACGGAACTTGAACTGCCACATATCATCTTCCACAGAGATGTTTGTCATATTCATGGTAATGCTGAAGGTCTTTCCTTCCTCAACTTCGGTGAATTCATACTTTGGAGCTGGTTCACCCTCAATATCATTACCCCAGTTGTTGTGATTGCCAACGAGGATGACGTTTCTAATCACTGCATCGGGAATATCTACGTATGCCTCACTGATGTCTTCGCATACGATATTGCCGTCGCCGTCATCCCATGTCAAGGTGAAGTAACGGTCGGTGGTAACACCATTAAAGTCTTTTGTCTGCTTGGTACCTTCTGCCTGACCATCGTTGAACAAGAAGCTGACTGTAACAACATTTTCAGGGAAGGTATAAGTCCAGAACTCGGTACCGTCACCAGCAATTTCTGTTCCAGTGAACACCTGATCGCCAGGCCAAGCTTTGAATAGGTCACTGAGGTCTACATCAGCATTATTTGCGTCTTTGGCACCCCATGCCCAGATGTAAGGAGCTGTTTCGCTCTCAACGTGAACAACAATGGCAGCCTGAGCCGAAAGTGCCAGAATGCCCATTGCAATTAAAGTAAAAAATTTCTTCATAATGTTTTAATTTTTAGTGAATGATATTAGTTAATAAAAATGTTACTTACGGATATACTTCTGTCCGTTCTTGATAACGAATCCTTTGTAGTTGTCAGAGACGCGCTGTCCTCCGAGGTTATAGGTATTGCCATTGCGCATGGTTGAAGTTATCACTTTTTCAATGCTGTCAATGGTTCCTTGCAAGCCAAAGATGGTGTAGACTCCTCCGTTCTGGAATTCAAAATCGGTAGTCTGGGGATAGCCACAGTTACTGAACAGAATATTGGTAGGCATTTCATCGCCCAGCTTACCGGCATCCCATACCCATACGTCACGGTTTTTGCTGTCTTTGCCTGCGAGTTTCATCTTATCCCCAGGCCAGCTGGTGTTCTTGCAGAAATTCTTGTCGTTTTTGCCCCATGCCCATACATACGGCTCGTCATAGTCCAGGTTGCCACGGAAATAGACATACAGATGGCCGGATATTGCCTTAGCGCAGGTAGGCAGTGCTTGGGGATCCTGATGGTAGTAGTCAGCAGTGATGTCGGTGTAGTTCTTGTTCTTGTCGCTGATGCTGGGATTGAACGTGAAGTAGCTGTCGTGAATAATGGGAATATCAGCCGTCTGAACACCGGCACCATTGTTGAAGATGATGTTTACGGGCGTTTCCGTAAAGGTTTGCTTCCAGAACGTTCTCCCTTCGATGGTCTCGGTCTCAGTCATCTCAGAGCCGGGCCAACCGCCGAGCAGGGGCGTGTTGTTCATATTCCAGGCATAGAGAGTGGGCGCTGTCTCGCATTCCACGTAGACTGTAGCTGCTTCTGCAGCATCTTCACCATTGCTGTCAGTGCCGGTGCGAAGGCCTTCTACAGTAATGTTGTTGCTCACATAATAAGCATAGGCTTCACCACTGCTGATGAGCTTGAAACCGCTGGGCGCATCGTAGCCAGCTGCCGCTCCGCAATAGGCCATTACACTTCCCTTGCTTCCTTCTGTCTTGAGAATGACACCGCCATCAACCACGTCAATTTGCTTGATGCTGCTCTGGTTGCTGATACCAGCGGCCTTACGGGCGAGAATCATGTTGCCGATGGCAATGGGATAGCGTTTCCAGTGCTTCAGGAATATGCAGGGTGTGCCTGGCATGCCCAGCAGATAGGCGTTGGCTGCAATGATATTCTTGCGCAGACGCTCGCCGTTCTCATCGCGATAGGTGTCATGGTTGTCAATGAAGGTAACGCTGTATCGCTGATAATCGCTGTTGGAGGCAAGGGAAGTCTCTTTGAGCTTGCCCCAGTTGCCATCGCCAAATGCTTCCTTGATTTGGAATTTCAAGGGGAAGTCGAAGGCTGCCGATGTCCATCCTGTTTCTCTAATCCACCATGTAATGTCATCGAAGCCCGACCAGTTCTCGCCTACGCAGAATTGGGGCTGTGCGTGCTGGTTGTAGATTTTGGTGTAGGCAGGATGGTAGCCTCTTACCATGTCAAGACGGAAACCTACGTAGCCTAACTCCTTGAGGAGGAAGTCCAAATAGGTCTTGCAGTTCTTCTGTACGTTTGCACTGGTATGATCCAGGTCGCGTGAACCGCTGAAGTCGGTACCTGTGTCGTCGGCACCTGTTACTTCCCAACCCTGTGATTTGGTATAGCCACCATCATCGTTGTTACAGATGTCGGCACCAGTCCATTCCACCTTGTAGGTCTTGTCCGTATTGACAATGCCCGTTCTCTCTTCATTGGCAAAGTCTATCCATGAACCTTGTTTGCCTAAGGGAGACTTATGGTTGAATACGACATCGCTGATAAAGCCTACTTTTCTTTCCTTATAGGTCTTTATCATCTCGAGGAGATGGCGCTCGCGTGCACCGAATGAACTGGTATGGTCAAGCCAGTAGACGGGCAGATAACCCATAGATTCCTTGGCATTGCAGTTTCCTGAATTAGGTATCCACAACAGATTGAAATAGGGGGCTATTTCGTCAACTTTTGCTGTGATATTGGTCCATTTGGTGTCTTCATACGAATTCCAATAGAATGCCTGAAGCATCACACCTTCGTAATTGGCAGGCCATTGTGCAAAAGCATACTGGGTTGCAGTCAGAATGACTATGAGGAGCGAATAGATTTTCTTCATATCGTTTATAGTTATTAGGTATACGTAGGTTTTTCAAAAGCAAAAGTAACCCTTTTTGTTTAATGTCGCTTTATTGTAAGTATAAAAAAAGTTAACCGCGCAATGTAAACGTTTGCATACATATCGATTCTGTCTTATATAGATGTCAATATTTTACTCAGTGAACTGATTATTTTTTACTCAGTGCAAAGATAAGAAAAGTGTAAAAATGGCTCACCGGTAAAACCCTGTGTTTGTAGATTTTTTGGAACACGCCAATCGCTCCTGCGCTTGCTTTAATTTGCACACAACGATTCGCCAACTTTTTTATTTCAAACGTCAAACGTCTGATAGTCATCTACTTATGGTGACAGCTTTCCAGAATTCAACAGACATCTTCTCTAACAGGGCAGTTGCAATCTCTAACAGGGCGGTTACATTTTTTACAGAACAGTTGATGTCTTCATTCGCAATGATGGTACCCCCCCAAAAAAAGAAAAAAACAGGCATCTTCCCAAAAGCTGTCACCGTAAGCGGCTGACTGACAGACGTTTGACATAACGTTCTGAACAAACGTCTTCGCAGAATATTACATAATATAACTATGATATTTTCCTTATCTATATTCTCACGCAGAGACGCAGAGTACGCGGAGTCTACGCAGAGCATCATTTGAGTTCTGCAAAAGTATACAAAGAACACAGAGACGGCCAAAGGCCGTTGACTCCCTACACTCCATGCCGATAAAGAGACTTTTTCTCTGCGATAACTCTGCGCGCGAAAAAAACGGGCAATTTTTTCGTTCCTTCAGAATGTCAGCCGTTATTAGAAAGCAACTGGGCAGTTAGAGCCTCTAACAGGCCTGTTTGAAGGTTTAACTGCCCAGTTTGTGCGAAAGACTGACTTTCTTTCTCAAAAAAAAAATGCTATCGGCGTGACTTGACACTATTTAAACAGGTTTCTAATGTCCATTGTTAGAAAATCCTCTGCGCTGATGCCTCCGTCACCGACGATGAATGCTGACTTTGGATTGAACTTCTCGCGAAAGACTCCAAGCCCTTTGGTGTTCTTCTCAGCATTGCTTTTAACCTCAATGGCAACGACCGCTCCTTTCTTGCGAAGCACAAAGTCTACCTCGTCATTGCGTTCGCGCCAATACAAGACCTCTATGCGGTGTGTGAAGGCTTGGCTTACAATCCATGCTCCGATGCCGGATTCAAAGATATGCCCCCATTCATGCCTATTCATGATGGCTTCATCGAATGTGTAGGGGGTGAATACCATTCTCAGTGCATTGTTGTAGACCTGTAGTTTAGGAATACTGGCTCGTCTTCTGGCCATGTCAATGCTATACTTCTGAAGACCGCAAAGCATTCCGCTTTCATCGAGCAGGTTGATATAGCCTGCCAGTGTTGTGGTATTGCCTGCATCCTGTAATGAACCGAGCATTTTGTTCAGTGACAGCAACTCTCCTGAGTAGGATACCCCCAGTTCAAATGTCTGTCTAAGAAGGGCTGGCTTGCTGATAGGCGTGTTCATGAGGATGTCCTTGTTGATGGTGGTATCGATGATGGCTGACTGGATGTATTGTTCCCAACGGTCGGTATCGCCAATAAGTTCTGCTGCTCCAGGATAGCCGCCATAGAAAAGGTATTGGTCGAGTGTGAAGCCAAAACACTCCTTCATTTCCGGGTAACTCCAGTGAGTCATCCGAATCTCCTCAAAGCGTCCTGCCAGCGATTCGGATAATCCTTTCTCAATAAGGACACGGCTGCTACCTAACAGCAATACCTTGATTTGGCGATTATGGAATGTGTCATCGTCCCATTCCTTCTTGATTGCTTCGCTCCAGTTGACTATCTTTTGAATCTCGTCAATGACAAGGATAATACAGTCCTGACCTTTGTTCTCTTTTAGGCGACGAACTGCTGCCCAACAGTCGGATACCCAAGCGGTATTACTGGCAGGAACGTTGTCGGCAGAGAAAAACTGGTAGGGAATGTCCAAATCCTGTAGAACCTGCTTGACAACAGTAGATTTTCCTACTTGGCGCGGTCCCATAACGACCTGAATGAACTTTCTTGGTTCTTTCAGTCGGTTTGTAATTGTTTGATATTCAGCTCTTTTATACATATATCAACAGTTTACTCAGTGTATTGAGTATTTTTGCTCAGTATATTGGGTGATTTTGTTCAGTGCAAAGATATGAAATAGAATCAAATGCTCCAAATGTTTTATTGAAAAAAGGAACTCATGTTAATTGTTATGTTAAGGAAAACAACTTCGGCCACATTCGTGGCCAAAATTAGGACCAATTAGGACAATTCGTTTCTACAGGTAGGCCGCCCCTAAGAATAATCTCACGCAGAGGGTCGCCTCCGTGTACTCTGCGTCTCTGCGCTAAAAAAACAGGCGGAAACCCTGTCGGGTCACCGCCTGTTATTAAGTTAATCAGTATTACAACTTATCTTACGATAACTTTTTTGCTATTGCCTTGCTGTCCTTTTTCCGCTGAGCGCATGATATAGATGCCACGGGGCAGGGTGGTGTGGTCAGCCCCTACATACTGGCCGTCGAGCTGGTAGAAGTGGCTGTCTGTCGGAGTTCTGGTGACGTTCTGAATACCAGTGACAATACCTCTCAGTCCGTTTTGGTTGTAGTAGCCTCCGTTCTTGAAGGTCAGGTCGCTAGTCTGGTTGTTACCGTCGTTGAAGATGATGTTGCCAGGCTGCGTGGTCTTTGTGCCGCTATAGCTCCACTTCCATATTTTCTTGCTGTTGTAAGTACCTACCTGGGTGCAGGCTTTGCCTGGCCATGAACCATCGTAAGGCGTCGTTCCGGTCCATGTATAGCAGTTGATGTTTCCCCAGGATACGGGGGATTCGAAGAAAGCGCACACCTCACCTTCAGATACGGTGCAGAAAGATGGAACGACAAAAGGTTCCACATATTCCACCTCGTAGGTGCGGGTGATGATGCTCCCCGTTATGGCCCCGTTAACGAGCATAGCCACCTTTAGGGTGGTGTTACCTACTAGAATGGTAACCTTTTCTCCGCTCGCCACACTACGGCTGGAAGCAGTGGGATTGGTTCCGTCGGTGGTGTATGCCAGACGGGCATTCTGTGTGGTGATGGCTGCCAACACAACCTGTTGCTCGCCTTTATAGTGGCCGGAAAGATGGCTTACCCAGGCTTTATCGGCTACCGACTTACGCAGATAGTAGGCATAGTGGTAACCATCGAGAACCTTCACGAAGTCGTTGGAGGGCGTGTAGGCTGTCGTGTTGCCTATCACGGCAATCAGCTTGTCGTCGGTTTTCACGGCAAAGCACTGGCTCTCCGACATTAGTTTCTCATAGTTGCTGGTGTTCTTGATGCCAGCCAGTTGGCGAGCTTCAATCATGGGCTTGATAAACAACTTGTAGTCAATCCAGTGGGGCAGGAACACGCAGGGCGTACCCGGCATGGCCAGCATATAGGCATTGGCTGCCAGTGTGTCGGCGGTGAGCGGTCCGTTTGCTGAGCCGTCCTTGCGCAGTTGCGTGTCGTGATTCTCTACGAAAGTTACGGCATAGCGACGATAATTACCCGACTCTATCTCGTTATAGACGAGCGGATAGTTGCCACTGCCATTACCTTGGCCGAGCAAGCTCCAGTTTCCTGCATCTACAGCGTTGCGTACTACGTATTTGAACTGGAAGTCGAAGGCGGCGCTGTTCTTGCCAGTGTCGTTAATCCAGTTCTTAATGGTGTTCGAACTGTCCCAGCATTCACCTACGGAGTAGGTGGGGCTACTGTCCTCATTGTAAATCTTGGTGAACTCTGCACTATAGCCCTTCACCATGTCATAGCGGAAGCCGGCATAGCCCAGGTCGTTGAGCAGCATCTTCAGGTAGGCCTTGACGTTGGTCTGCACGTTCTCGCTCTTGTGGTCCAGGTCGCGCATGCCAGGCCAGTCCTCGCCCGTGTCGCGGCTTCCCAGACTATAGCCGTTCTCTGTTGCCCAGTCAAGAGTGGGATTCACCCACTGCTTGGTTTTCTCATCGTAGTATTTGTCATCATTCTTGCAGATGTCGGTTGATACCAGTTTATATGTTACGCCATTGTATGTCTCAGTGGGAAAATTTACCCAGTTGGAACGGTTCTTACGGTGATTAATCACCACGTCGGCGATGGTACCGATACCTTTCTGCTTGAAGGTGTTGATCATGGAGCGTAGCTCAGCTTCCGTTCCAAACGAGCTGTTGTAGCTGTTGCCGTTGTTGTTGCCAGGGAACCACCAGTAATCGTCGTAGCCCATGGACTGGCCACTACAGTTTCCGCTCTGTGGTATCCAAACTAGCTTAAAATACTGTGACAGTTCATCGGCCTGTGACTGGAGTACTGTCCATTTCGACTCGTTGTAAGAGTCCCAATAAAAGCCTTGCAGCATGACCCCCCCGTATTCTGACGGCCATCCCTGTGCCAGCATCGGCAGAGATGCTAACATGGTCAATAAAGTAATAGATAGTTTTTTCATCGTATAATTATTTCAGTTTTTGTTTTGTCTGCAAAAGTATAAAATAGTATTTGAAATCCCAAGCTTTTTTCTGAAAAACGTTTTGAAAGCCCATTTTCCGTCCTTACAGGAAAAACACAGGCGGACACCTTTTCGAGTGTCCGCCTGATGATTGCTTTGGTAATTTTTTCTTATTCTACCGTGATAATACTCCAGTCACCTGTGATATCGTTCAGGTAGAAATCATAGGTGCCAGCAGGCACGGTAATCTCTTGGTCACCCTTAGGAATGGTGTAATCTACAAGATTAATGGGCTTCGAGCCATTGCCGCCCCATTCCTTCGTTCCTCCATTGAATTTCAGAGTGGTTTGGGCAGAGAGCGTGTAATTCAACAAATACCAGTTGTGCTTAGCTTTGGCACACTCTGTCATTTTCTCGTTGATGCCATTACCGACAATGCTGATCTCGGTATAAACATCCGTTGGCTCATTAATGGCAGTCCACTGATAGGTATGAATGTCCTTTTCCTCATCCATGTTAATGATCAACGTGTACCAGCCTTCTGTCGTCGGGCCGAAATTCTGTGATTTCTGAATCAGACTACCACTTTCGGCTTGCTTTCCTCTGGCTGTACCCCAGTGATTGCCTGTTGTATTGTAGTCCTTATGCTCTGCAACCTTAAGGTTATAGATAGAAGTGCCGCTGTCGTTATTTGGCCAGAAAGTGGTATAGGTGTAAGTGGAATTAGCGGTCTTGTAGAACGCGTAGTTCTTTGCTGATTCACCATCGGCAGGCTTCATGTTGAAAACACCGAAGAGGTAATAATAATAGAACTTAATATCAGGTGTAATGACAACCGTTTGCTTTTCCATGTTCATGGTGAGCTTGTACTTGAAGGCATTGTCGCTGGCTGGACCAACGAATGCCGGACCACCCTTGAGCAGGGCTTCTCCCTCACCTTTACCAAAGGCTACGCTCTTGTCACCAGCCTTAAAAGCGGCTAGGTCTTCCTCAGCCACGATGTAGAATTCTGTGTCAACTCGTGAGTCGTTAGCATCTTTGATGGCCATGACACTGTCAGTGAACACAGGATCGTCGTATACATCAATGTCGCTGTGGTCGAATTTCGTCTCTATCCAATTGTTATCCAACCCCTTGGCAACGGCATAATATCCAGTGGAAATATAGCGTCCGTTCTCGTTAACTGGTATAAAGGTTATCGTATAGTTTCCTTTATAGAAATCTGCTGTCCCCGGTGTGCCAATGAAAGCTTCGCTCTTACCGCCAGTGAGAGTTGAGAGAATAATGCGGAGGTAGATAGTCGTTGAATTCGGATTGTGGGTATAATTGTTGAAATAGGCAGCCTGTAAATTGCTGGGCAGTACCCCAATCGTGTTCGATTCAGTCATGTCTTCTGCTTCCACAATGATAGAGTCATTAAACGTGGCTTGTTTCGACATTTCTATTGTGGCTTTCAGAATCGTGTTGGCAGGTAAGTTGCCATCAACAGTGACTGTTCCCAAAGAAATGGGTGCATCTTCGGCAATCAGCTCGTTGAGGTTAAGAGTTGCGATATCTGCAGCGCTGAATGTGATGGCACTTGACTGAAGTGCACTCTCCTGCGGGTTTGACTGTGGGGCTGCTGGAGCCGAATAGTCATCCTCGCATGCGGTGAAGACCATCGCCAAGAGAGTCATCATATATAAACTGATCTTTTTCATGTTCTTTTGCTTTTAAAATAGTTATTTACATCACTCGTTAGGTACATAGGAGAACTTGACCGACTTGGTGTTCATATCGACCGTGAACGTTGTTTTGCCACCGGCAAAACTTCCAAATTTCCAAGTTCCTCGGCCAGGCTGTAAGTTACTGTCTGTATAGCTGTTGTCTGCTCCCCACTCGCAGTCAATAGGTTTGTCTGATAACTGCGTACCCATAGAGCCTTTCGGGTCTTCGTCGGATCCCCAGTCGTCGAGATAGGTGTAGAAACGGAACTGCAGCATCCCTGAGGGTAGGTCGAAAGTGCCTTCAAATACCTGATTGCCAAAGTCTGTTTCATAGAGTCTCCAGTCTGCCAGAGCTTCGGCATTGCCTGTATTCGGAGCAATCCAGTCATTCAGGTTACCTACTATGTAGATAAATGCCGGTGACTTGATGGCTGCATAGGCTCTGACATAATTGAGATACACAACATTATCGGATACAATCACGGAACCAGGAACCAAATCTGTCAGGGCTTCATATATAGCAGCCTTGACGCGGAAAGCTATCTTGCGGAAGCCTTGGTCAACGTAATCTTCAATCTTGGTAAATCCGTCAATCTGGTTGATGGCCATGGCAATTTCCTCGGCACTGATATCTGCATTGCATTCAAAGAAGTTGGTGCTGAGATAGTCGTCTTCTTTTCCGATGACATTGCCGTTATCGTCTTTGATATCTTTCTGACACCATTTTATGGAACCGTCAGATTGTGCCAAGCCGACTTGTACGTTATAGGTAACGTAAGCATTATAGCCATAGTTAGGCTGTGACCATGTCAAATGTACAGTGTTGTCACCAGACAACTGGATGTACTGGTCGGTAGCTGCAGGGGTGTTCAGCGTGAATGTCGTCGGCATCTGTATCGTCGGGTTGTATTCGCGATCATCCTTGCAAGAGGTGAATATACTGGCGATGCCAATGAGCAGTGCGCCAAGCAATAGTTTATTCTTCATATTGCGTTTCTTGTTTTTACGGGTTAGTAACTCTTATTCTTCAATCTCCGAGTAACCGTCAATCTGTGTAAGATTCTTGTTGGCCATGATTTCGGAAGAAGGCAATGGGAAGAGGTTGCGAGATTTGTCAAACTTAATCTTGCTCGTACCATCGGCTATACCGTTCTTGTAGTCCCAGTTATAGCTGTCCTGACCTCCGTACTTATTGAAACGGATGAGGTCTACACGGCGGTGTCCTTCAAAGTAGAATTCGCGGGCACGCTCGTCAAGCACGTCGTTGACCGAACTGATGCTCTTTGGGGTGGCATGAGCACGATTACGGATGGCATTGATGTATCCCTGTGCCTTGGAAGATGTCACACCGTTTAAGTGAATCTCAGCTTCAGCTGCATTGAGATAGGCTTCTGCTGCACGGAACAGGAAGAAATCGATGTCCACATCGGTGGGGTCGTGAGGGGTAGCTCCCGTTGAGTAGTTGTTGTTCCACTTCGGAGATGCAAGACCTTGAACAAATTTTGTGTTGCTTCCAAGAGAAATTGTGCGTTTCTCCTTGGCCGTTTCCTTACCCCAGATGATAGCACGGTCGTCAATGTTGAGCGCACGGATATCCTTTGCGGTCTTACCTTCGAAAGTTGCCGGGGCAGAAGTGAACTTCTCTAAGAATTGAGGACGGAAGCGCATGCCGCTCCAAGCACCGTCGGTTGTGGCGGCACTCAAACCCGTGGCAGTCTTCATATCGCCGTCCCACATAGCAGCAATGAAGAAGCGTGTGCCGCCCCAGCCGCGTGTGGTGATACCGTCCTGCTTCAGTGGAAGAATGGCCTCGCAAGTAGCACCGTTAGAGCCATTGTCACCCATGAACAGCAGGTCATAGGGCTTGTAGCCGTTAGCTTTGGCCTCTGCCGAAATCTTTGTATCATCAAAGAGTGCATAGCCCGTTGATGGGTCAATCACTTTCTCAGCATATGTTAATGCATCCTGCCAATAAGGATTGTTCTGACCGTCATTGTTCAGATACACACCGGCATTCAGATACAGACGGCTCAACAGGAGCCAAGCGCCAGCCTTGTCAACACGTCCATAGTTGGGATCCTTGTCGTCTTTCGCTTTTGCTTCCATCAGGTTAGGCTCAGCTGCCAAGATCTCGTCTTTTACCCAGTTGAAAAGGAATTCACGTCCCATGGAAAGTAGTTGAGCACGTGTGTAGGTGTTACCCTCGACGAACTTTGAGTTATAGGCGTGTGCCTGTTTCGGTGTCTCTGATGAGAGAGCTGTTGTGAATGAGGGGTCACCGAAGAAATCGAGCATCAAATAATAATTGTATGCGCGAAGGAAGCGTACCTCTGCCAACATGGTGGGGTCACCATCGGCACCTACTTCCAGATAGTGGTTACAGAATCCAATATTGGATACTAATCGGTAGTAGAGGAATTTCAGCGTCGGTGTTCCTGGTACACACTGGTTGTAGCAGATGTCAACAATACCACCGTCAGACCACCAGCAAATACTCTCGTCGGTGGGCAGGGAGTTGAAGTTGAACAGGTTTCGCAACAGGGTAGAACGGCCTGCATCCTGAATGGTGAAGTCTGCATTGCCGTCGTTGCCCTCCATAATCAGACCGGCATAACATTTTGCATAGAGACCGTTAATGTCCACATCTGCAACGACTGTCGGATCGAGATTACCCTTGTCAAGGTCGTCCATGCAGGAGGTGATACCTGATGTGAACAATAGGGCAACTGCCGGTATTATTGCTTTAAATTTATTGAGTTTCATAATTATGATACTTGTTAAGTTGTTGGTTAGAAGTTCAAGTTAAGACCCATGAGGAATGTGCGGCTACGAGGGTAGACGCTACTCTCCTTGCCAGAAGTCTGCTCAGGATCAAGACCGTCGTACTTGGTAACAGTGAATACGTTGGTGCAGGAAGCATATATACGGCCAGACAGTCCTTTGTAACTGCCAATCTTCAAGAAGTCATCGAAGTTATAGCCTAATGTGATGTTGTCGCACTTCAGGAACGAAGCGTTCTGTACGAAGTAGTCGCTGAGCGGATAGTTATACGAACTCCATTTTAAGGCAGTGATGCCTGGAGTGCTGTTGGTGTAGTAACCACCGGGGTTGGCGAGGACAGACGAGTTCATCTTGCCCTGAACGATGTCGTTGTAGACATAGTTGTCGATACTGAAACGGAAATTGGTTCCAAGATCCCAGTTCTTATAGGCCACCTTGAAGTTGAAACCACCAGTCAAGGGAGCAGTGATGCTCTTGTAGAAATAGCGGTCGTTCTCGTCAACGACACCATCTGCATTGCGGTCAACGTAGACACCCTGAATAGGACGTCCGTTAACGTCATAGACTTGTTGGTATACCCAGAATGAGTTGGCAGGTTCGCCCACTTTGTGATATGTGACACGTGAGTCTGTACCTGCTGACATGCCAGCCTCAATCATGTCGCGTCCACCATAAAGTTCATCAATTTTGTTTTGGTTGTAGGCAATGTTGAATCCTAAGTCTACGAACCAGTCCTTGGTCTGGATAGGCTTGCCTGAAATGGCAACCTCAATACCTTTGTTCTTCAGTGAGCCTGCATTCAGCATCATGGCATTGTCGAAGTTCATACCGCCAGGAATGGTAGGCGTGCAGAGCAGGTCTGTAGTCTTGCGATAATAAGCATCTACGGATAGGGTTAGGCGCTGTTTGAACATTCCATAATCGATACCTACGTTCCATGTTGTTGTGGTCTCCCAAGTCAGGTCGTTATTGTAGACCAGTGGCTGGTAGAGATATCCCGTTGTGTTGGGTCCGATGGGGTATAGATAATGGCTGTTGGGAATGTCGGTCGTAACTTTGTACACAGGTGTGTAGTACTCACGACCTGTATCCTGCTGACCAGTCTTACCCCAGCCTAAGCGCAGCTTTGCATCGCTGACAGCGTTTACATTTTTCAAGAAGCTCTCGTCCTTCAATCGCCATGCAAAGGCAGCGGAGGGGAAGAAGCCCCAGCGGTGACCGTCGGCAAAGCGGCTTGAACCATCGTAACGGGCAGTGAATGTGAAAAGGTAGCGGTCCATCAGCGTATAGTTGGCACGTCCGTACCAGCTTACAAGGACGGTCTGGCCCTTCCATTTGCCTTCGCTGTTACTGTTGATGGTGCCGGCTTTGGGGTTGCCATCGTCATCAGTGCCTTCATAGGTGCTGGGGAAGTAGTTCGTATACCAACTGTTGCCCCAGTAACGCATACGGCTATACTCGTAACCAGCCATGATGTCGAAATGGTTGTCCTTGTTGAAATCCTTTAGGTACTGAGCATAGGCAGTGTAAATCAAGTTGTATTTCTTTTCAGTGTTGTCGCCCGAACCACCATAGTAGAATCCGTATGTGCTGTAGCGGTTATTGTTATCGGTGTACTCACCACCATCGGCATACTCACCGGCAAAGTTCATGTGCAGGCGAATGTCTTCCAGTCCATGAATCTTATAATCTACCTCAAAGTTTCCGAGCAGGACATTTGCCTTCTTGTAGAATGTTCCGTCATAATGATCGATTCTTTCTACAGGATTGGACGGAGCGTTGTCAAGGATTTGATAGGGGAATGTTGGATCGTAGCTGTCTGTTTTTTTCGTCCACTGCCAGTAGCCGCCCCAGTTGGCAAACTTCTCATCGCTGCTCATAATGGGACGGGTGGGGTCCATAGTGGTGGCAAGGCCGATGGCATCCTGTGCGCCCGGCTTTGTCTTCGAATAAGCATACTTGGCATTGACGTTCAGGTTCAGGTGATCTTCCAAAAGTGATGGATTGAGAGTAATACCGGCAGTGAAGCGGCTGTAGTCTGATCCTTTCAAAATACCTTGTTGGTTGGTGTAGCCTGCGCTAACGCGATAAGGCATAGCCCATCCGTTGCTGCCCACACCGCCAGTAACTGTAACGTTGTGGTCATGGCTGATGCCGTTGCGGTAAATCTCGTCCTGCCAGTCGGTATCGTATGTGCCGGCGGCATAGTTGGGCGTGCCGTCATCGTTGAACTTCATCCAGCCCAATCCGTCGTATTGGGTAGATCCCTCACCGTACTTGTCTTTCATGAATTGTGCGTATTCACTTGCATCCATCAAGTCGAGTTTCTTAGCTAAGGTGCTGACAGAGAAGGTTCCGTTATAAGAAATGCTCGGAGCTTGGTTCTTACGACCCTTCTTGGTGGTGATGATGATGACACCATTAGAACCGCGGCTACCATAAATAGCAGTAGCTGAAGCATCCTTCAGCACGGTAAACGACTCAATGTCGTTAGGGTTAACCAATGAAAGGGGGTTGTTCATACCCTTTGTTCCGTTGTTGTCCATAGGCATGCCGTCAATCACAATCAACGGATCGTTAGAGGCATTCAGTGATGCACCGCCACGGATACGAATCTGAGCACCCTCACCAGGGGCACCCGATGCTGTGTTGACGTTTACACCAGCAATCTTACCTTGAATCATGTCTTGTGCACTGACTTGCAGACCGTGGTTCTTTTCATCTGGCTTGATGGCTGTAACCGAACCAGTCAGGTCGTTTTTCTTGGCTACACCGTAACCGATGACCACGACGTTTTCAAGCATTTGGGAATCGTCTTGAAGTGTTACGACAACATTGGGAGCTGCTGCAACTTTGGCTACCTGATAGCCTACATAGCTTACTTCGATTGTAGCGCCTTGCTTGGCTTGAATTGTGAAGTTACCATCAAAGTCGCTCACCGTTCCTCCTTGCTGGCCAGCAACACGGACGGTAGCGCCGATGATAGGTTCTCCACTCGAATCCTTTACATGACCTTTCACATTAATCTGTGCAAAGGCTCCCATTGACAGGAATAGGCCAAATATCAAGGCCAGCATCCTGACAGGAATCTGAATGTTTACCTGCTTCATCATTTTGAATAGTGTTAATTGTTTTTTGTTAGTGTTTTTATTTTGAAATTGTTTTTCAGTGATTGGTATCTCGTGCGTTTATAGGCATTTTGGCACGATTTCATTGCAAAGATAATTTTCTTTCTATTTTATTGTAATAAGTTTTGTAAAAAAACGTTTCGTTATTACATGCAAACGTTTGCATTTCCTAATAAGGTATAAATGAAAGGGCGAGAGAACGCTGTTTTGCTTTTTTGTATATCTTTGCAATGCTATTAACTGAAAGCCGATAACTATTAGCCATGGGAGATTCCTTCCAACTTACAATGAAAGATATTGCACGCGAACTGGGCATCAGTGTCGCTACTGTGTCGCGTGCATTGAAGGATTCGCCCCGTATCTCAGCGGAACGCCGCAGAGAAATCCAGCAATTTGCGCGTGAGCATAATTTTGTTCCTAATATGCTGGCCGAATCGCTCAGGCACAGCAAGTCGCAGCCACTAAAGGTGATAGGAGTGATTATTCCTGAGCTTGTGCACTATTTCTTTTCCAACATCCTTGCAGGAATTGAGGAGGAAGCGTCTGCCCGGGGCTATCGTATCATCGTTGCACAGAGTCAGGAGCACTATGAGCGTGAGGTGCAGCTGTGTCAGTCGCTATATGAAAATAAGGTGTGTGGTGTCATCGTATCGCAGGCCAAGGACACGCAGCGCTACGACCATTTCCAGCGGCTGATAGATGCCGGTGTTCCTTTGGTTTTCTATGACCGTATCTGTACGGGAGTGAATGCGAGCAGGGTGGTGGTCGATGACTATCAGGCGGCTTTCAATGCTGTGAGTTATCTCTTTCAGACTGGCTGCCGGCGCATTGCTTATTATGGCTCGCAGATGAACCTTGAGATAGCAAAGAACCGTTTCAACGGCTATAAGGATGCCTTGCTGAAGCATGGTCTGCCTTTTGATGAACGGTATGTGCGTATCTGTGACAACCGTCATGATGCTGAGATGATCACTCCTGAGATATTCAACAACGAGCCTTATCCTGATGCTTTCTTCGCCGTCAACGACGATACAGCATTGGGAATTCTCTATACGGTGAAGCGCATGGGCCTGCGCGTACCTGAGGACGTGTCTATCTGTGGCTTCTCGAATGGCTTGCGTGCTGTTTCGTGTGACCCCATGCTGACGACGATTGAACAGCACGGCCGGAAGGTCGGCGAAGAGGCCGTCGATGTGCTGCTGGGATATGTTGAGGGGACGATTCCCCCCAATAAAATAGAAAAACGTCTCGTGCGCACGCGTTTAATAATAAGAGGTACTACGAGATAATGCATAATTCATAATGCATAATTCATAATGCATAATTCATAATTGAAATGAAAGAGAAAGAGAATAACATAGTGGTGAACAAAAGCTATGCCTTTGCTGTAAGATGTGTAAATCTCTACAAGTTTCTTTGTGAAGAAAAACATGATTATGTTATAGGTAAACAGCTAATGCGGAGCGGTACCAGTGTAGGGGCCAATGTGAAAGAAGCCATAAGGGGAGTGTCGAAGGCTGATTTTAGAGCAAAAATGAGTATTGCATTAAAGGAAGCGAGCGAGACAGAATTCTGGATTGAACTTCTTCGCGATACGGATTATATAACTAAATCCCAGGCGGAAAGTCTGCTTACAGATTGCCTTGAATTGTTGAAGCTAATTGTATCTATTGTAAAATCTTCAAATAAAGTTTAATTATGCATTATGCATTATAAATTATGCATTATATTATGAAACAGAAACCTGATTTGAACTTTTGGAAGCTCTGGAATTTGAGCTTCGGCTTTTTCGGCGTGCAGATTGCATATTCGCTGCAGAATGCTAATATCTCGCGTATCTTTGCCACGCTGGGTGCTGACCCGCACACACTGAGCTTTTTCTGGATTCTTCCACCGTTGATGGGTATGCTGGTGCAGCCTATTGTGGGAACATGTAGCGATAAGACGTGGACGCGCTTTGGCCGTCGTATCCCGTACCTGTTCATCGGTGCCTTGACGGCCGTTGCCGTGATGTGCCTGCTGCCCAACGCCGGCTCGTTTGGCCTCACGGTGGCAGTAGCCCTGTGGTTTGGAGCATGTGCGCTGATGCTACTCGATACTTCTATCAATATGGCCATGCAACCGTTTAAGATGCTGGTGGGCGACATGGTGAACGAAAAGCAGAAAGTGAAGGCTTATAGTATTCAGTCGTTTCTCTGCAATGCCGGTGGTCTGGTGGGATTCGTGTTTCCGTTCTTCTTCACTGCCCTTGGTATTGCCAATGTCGCACCTTCGGGTATGGTCCCCGACTCGGTCATCTATTCTTTCTATATAGGTGCAGCCATCCTGATTCTCTGTGTTGTCTATACCACACTGAAGGTGAAGGAGTGGAATCCGAAAGAATATGCGGAGTATAATGCACCGGCCGAGCAAAAAGAAGGTAGTGCGAATTGGTTCGTGTTGCTCAAGAATGCTCCTGCTGCTTTCTGGCAGATTGGACTGGTGCAGTTCTTCAGCTGGGCTGCTTTCCTTTATTTGTGGAATTACACGACGGGTACGATTGCTGATACCGTATGGGGAACAACCGATGTTGCGTCGGCTGGCTTTCAGGATGCGGGTAACTGGACGGGTATCGTCTTTGGCGTGTATACGCTGGGTGCCGTCGTATGGGCCATGATTCTTCCCCAGTTCGGTAATGCCAAGGTGGCGTATGCGTGCAGTCTGTTGTTAGGTGGTATTGGCTTTGCCATGGTGCCTTCTATTCATGACCAGTATTTGCTGTTCATCCCGTTCCTGTTGATTGGTTGTGCCTGGGCGGCCATGTTGGCCATGCCATTTGCGCTGGTCACCAATGCCTTGCAGGGCTACGGACACATGGGTGCCTATCTAGGTCTGTTCAACTGCACCATCTGTGTGCCGCAGATTATTGCCGCTTTGTTGGGTGGTGTCATCCTGACGCTTGTGGGCAGCCATCAGTACAACATGATGCTCGTGGCAGGCGTAAGCCTGGCTATCGGTGCCATCTGCGTGTTTGGTATAAAGACAAAGAAATAATCGACAATACTAACTAACTCAAAAAATATGAATATTCTATTTAACCTGAACTACCGTACCGCCTTTGGTGAAAGACTGGTACTGAATGTCCTCGACGAGGGACAAGTAGCCGAGCATTATGAGATGACGACTGCCGACGGTGATTGCTGGTCAGTAGAGGTGAAGTGCCAGGCTAAGGCAGGAACTTATATTGACTACTATTATAGTGTGTGTAATGACGATGCCGAGCTGCGCCATGAATGGCTGGTGATGCCTCACCGTTTGGAGTTTGCCGCCGTGCGTGGAGCCAGCTACGTTGTCTACGATCATTGGATTGATATACCCGAGGACAGCTACCTCTACTCATCTGCCTTCACAGAGTGTGTGGCACACCGTGAGCGTAAGCTGAGCACAGAGACCGAGTTCGTACGTACCATCCGCCTGAAGGTTCGTGCTCCACAACTGCGCGTGAATGAGCGTCTGGCTGTCGTCGGCGGTCCCGAATATCTGGGAGCATGGGATGCCAAGCGTGCACTGCCCATGACCGAGCATGAGTATAACGAGTGGGTGGTCAGCCTTGATGCTGACCACGTGCCAGGACTGTTCGATTTCAAGTTCATCATCCTGAACAACGAGAATGTGAATAACGTTATTTGGGAGAATGCCGAGAACCGCAGCATCCAGTTACCTGAGATGGGCAAGAACACCGTTCTTGTCTATGAGTTGGCGCAGGCTTATTTCTCTGTCTATCCGTGGAAGGGTGCAGGTACGGTGATTCCTGTATTCTCACTGCGTAGTGAAGGCAGTTTCGGCGTGGGCGACTTCGGTGACCTGAAGATGATGATTGACTGGTGTGCCAAGACGAACCAGCGCATCCTGCAGATTCTTCCCATCAATGATACTAATATCACCCATACCTGGCAGGACAGCTATCCTTACAACAGCATCAGTATATATGCTCTGCATCCGCAATACACCGACCTGCGCCAGCTGCCGGCTCTGAAAGATGAGGCTAAGCGTGCAGCGTTCGAGACACTTCGTCAGGAATTGAATGTGTTGCCGCAGATTGACTATGAGCGTGTGAACAATGCCAAGATGGAGTATCTGCGCGAAGTATTCGCACAGGAATGGAGCAAGGTAAAGCGTACCAAGGCTTACAAGGACTTCTTCACACAGAACCGCTTGTGGCTGGAGCCATACGCCCGTTTCTGCATCAACCGTGATAAGTATGGCACTGCTGACTTCTCACAGTGGGGCGAGGATGGCATTTACGTGGAGCGCGAGCCACAGAAGGAGGACGAGTTCTGGTATTTCGTCCAGTTCAACCTGGACCAACAGATTCGTCTGGCTCACGACCATGCCCGGAAGCATGGCATCATCATGAAGGGAGACATTCCCATTGGTATCTCACGCGACGGTGTGGAGGCTTGGGTAGAACCGCGCTACTTCAACCTGAACGGACAGGCTGGTGCACCGCCTGATGCCTTTGCTGAGGACGGCCAGAACTGGGGCTTCCCCACCTATAACTGGGATGAGATGCTGAAAGACGGCTGCCAGTGGTGGGTGCGTCGCTTCCGCAAGATGCAGGAGTATTTCGATGCCTATCGTATTGACCACGTGCTGGGCTTCTTCCGCATTTGGGAGATTCCCGTTCCCGAGAAGAGCGGTCTTTATGGCCAGTTCCAGCCCTCTGTGCCTATGAGCATTGAGGAGATAGAACAACGCTGGTACCTGCCCTTCCGTCAGGAGTTCTATCTGGAGGATCATAAGCAGAAGAATATGTGGCACCCACGCATCAATGCTCCCAAGATGGAGGCTTTCGGCTGGCTGTCATGGGACGAGCAGCAGCGCTTCTGGAATATGTACAACGACTACTTCTATCGCCGCAACAACCAGTTCTGGTATGAGGAAGCCATGAAGAAACTGCCCCGCCTGACTCAGGCCACACGCATGCTCTGCTGTGCCGAGGATCTCGGTATGGTGCCCGACTGCGTGTCCTGGGTGATGAACGACCTGCGCATCCTCTCGCTTGAGATACAGTCGATGCCTAAGGATCCGTCACTGCGTTTTGGCAAGCTGAAACGTAATCCCTACCGTTCGGTAGATACCATATCCACTCATGATATGGCTACACTCCGTCAATGGTGGGATGAAGACTGGGATCAGACTCAGGCTTATTACGGAGGTATGCTTCACCGTGAAGGTCCGGCTCCTCATCCGCTGCCTGGCTGGCTGGCAAAGGACATCGTTTCGCGTCATCTCACGTCGCCCTCCATGCTCTGCCTGCTGTCACTGCAGGACTGGATGTCCATTGACGAGAGGCTGCGACTTCCCGATGCCGACGCTGAGCGTATCAATGTCCCGGCCAATCCCCGTCACTACTGGCGCTATCGCATGCACATGACCATTGAGCAGCTGATGCAGGCCGACGACTTCAATGCCACAGTGATTGAGCTTATTGTCAATAGTGGCCGCAAATAGCTAATACCTTATCTAACTACTATACTATTTTTTCAGAAAACACAGTACTGCCCCGTACCCGCGTACAACAGAACGGGCTACGGGGCAGTTAGAAAAAGGGTTTGAAATGAAACACAGAAACTTTTTGATGAGCCTGCTGATGATGCCGATTGTGGTGATAGCAGGCGAGGTGAAATCACCTAACGGAAATATTGTAGTAAACTTTTCGGTAGATGCCAACGGCCGTCCCACCTATGAGATTTCGTATAAAGGAAAGGCTGTCGTCAAGCCCTCGCATCTGGGACTGGAACTGGCCAAGGACAAGCATGCCTCGAAGGGCGGCAATGAGACCGACTTGCTGGCCGGTTTTGTCATTAAGAGCGAGCAGACTTCCACCTTTGACGAGACTTGGGAACCCGTTTGGGGCGAGACGAAGACTATCCGTAACCACTATAATGAGTATGTTGCTGTGTTACAGCAACAAAAAGAACAAAGAGAGATTGCCATCCGTTTCCGTGTTTATGACGACGGCATAGGCTTCCGCTATGAGTTCCCGCAACAGAAGAACCTGAACTATTTTCTCATTAAGGAAGAGCGCAGCGAGTTTGCCATGACGGGTGACCATACTGCATGGTGGCTGCCAGGCGACTACGATACGCAGGAGCAGGAGACGCAGGAAACCCGCCTCTCTGGTGTGAGGGAACGGGTGATGAAGGCAGTGAACTGGGGCAACTCGTCGGTGGCTCCCTTCTCGGAGACGGGCGTGCAGACCTCGTTGCAGATGCGCACCGACGACGGGCTGTTCATCAACATCCATGAGGCTGCCTGCGTCAATTATGCCACAATGCATCTGGAATTGGTCGATGCCCAGACCATGCACTTTACCGAGAAACTGGGGGGGGGCACCAATGCCTATACGCCCAATCCGCAGCCCTCTAACTGTCCGTTGCCTAAGCCCTTTACTTTCGTGAGCCACCTCACTCCCGATGCTACCGGCCTGAAAGGCTGCATGCAGACACCCTGCCAGACCCCCTGGCGTACGGTGATGGTGAGCGACGATGCACGCGACATGCTTTCCAGCAATCTTATCCTCAACCTCAACGAACCCTGCGCCCTTGATGATGTGTCGTGGATTCATCCTACGAAATACTGCGGCGTGTGGTGGGAGATGATTGTAGGTAAGTCGTCGTGGAACTATACCGACGAGTTCCCCTCTGTATATATAGATAAGGTGGACTGGTTCAAGGTGAAGCCCAACGGCCGCCATGCTGCCAACAACGAGAAGGTGCGCCAGTATATTGACTTCGCTGCCGACAACGGACTGGATCAGGTGCTCGTGGAGGGCTGGAACATCGGTTGGGAAGATTGGGCCAACATGTGGAAGCGCGACGTGTTCGACTTTGTAACACCCTATCCTGACTTTGACCTGAAGGCCCTGAACGACTATGCTCACTCGCGTGGTGTGAAGCTGATGATGCACCATGAGACCTCATCATCGACGCAGAACTATGAGCGCCATATGGAGAAAGCCTACCAGCTCATGAACAAATACGGCTATGATGCCGTGAAGAGCGGCTACGTGGGCGACATCATTCCCCGTGGCGACCACCACTACTCGCAGTCAATGAACGACCATTATCTCTATTGCGTTAAAGAGGCTGCCAAGCACCATGTCATGGTGAATGCCCATGAGGCCGTACGCCCTACGGGACTCTGCCGCACCTATCCCAACCTGGTGGGCAACGAATCGGCCCGTGGTACGGAGTATGAGGCTTTCGGAGGCTCGCGTCCCGACCATACTGTCATCCTGCCCTTCACTCGTCTGCAGGGTGGTCCGATGGACTATACGCCAGGCGTGCTGGAGACCCAGCTCAACACCTGGAGCGACAACCCCCATTTCGTCCACACCACGCTCGTGGGCCAGCTGGCCCTCTACGTAACGCTCTACTCGCCCCTGCAGATGGCTGCCGACCTGCCTGAGAACTATGCTAAGTACATGGATGCTTTCCAGTTCATCAAGGACGTGGCCTGCGATTGGGACGATTCGCGCTATCTGGAGGCTTCACCAGCCGACTATGTCACCGTGGCCCGTAAGGCCAAGGGAACCGATAACTGGTTCGTGGGCGGCAAGTGTGATGAGAACGGCCATCTGACGAATCTCAAGCTTGACTTCCTCGACAAGGGCCGCAAGTACGAGTGCATTATCTATGCCGATGCCAAGGATGCCCATTATGAGACCAACCCGAAGGCTTATACCATCACGAAGAAGACCGTGAAGCAGGGGGACAAGCTCAAGTTGCAGCAGGCACCAGGTGGCGGTTTCGCCATCAGCTTGAAAGCACTCTGATCAATACACTACAAAAGAAGAGTAGCAATGAGACGTTTCTTCATTGCTACTCTTTCGTTGTATGATAGTGTCTGATTACTGGTTCTGTGTGGCTCTTTTAAACTGTTCCATCAGCCACTCCTTCTGCTCGGTAATGGTCATGTGGCTGTTGTCGAGTTCGATGGCATCGTCGGCTTTGCGTAGGGGCGACACCTCTCGGTGTGAGTCGATGTAGTCGCGTTCCTGAACATTCTTCAAGATATCAGCATAGTCGGCCGGCATGCCTTTTGCCTGTAGCTCGTCGTAGCGGCGCTGGGCACGCACCTCGGCAGAGGCGGTGACGAAGATCTTCAGCTCGGCATCAGGGAACACCACGGTTCCTATGTCGCGTCCGTCCATGACCACACCCTTGTTGCGGCCCATCTGCTGCTGCTGGGCTACGAGGGCCTTACGCACGAAGGGCAGGGCGGCGATGGGGCTGACGCGATTTGATACTTCAAGTGAGCGGATTTCCTGTTCCACGCATTCGTCGTTGAGGTAAGTGTCAGGCCGGCCGGTCTCACTGTTCAGTCGAAAAGAGATGTTGATACATGACATCTGAGCTTCAAGCTCGGCCGTCTTGATGGTACCGTCATTATTAAAAAGGCTGTGGCGCAAGGCATAGAGTGTCACACTGCGATACATGGCACCAGTGTCTACATAGATGTAGCCCACTTCGCGGGCCAGGTCCTTGGCCATGGTGCTCTTGCCACACGACGAATGTCCGTCGATGGCGATAGTTATCTTCTTCATAGGATGTAGCTGATATTGATTAATAGTGATGATGCACTGACATGATACTTGGCATAGCTGACATGGAGCTTCAGTCGTTCAAGCGACATGCCTCCGCCGATGGACAAGCCAGCACCGTGAACGCTCTCTTCCTCGCCGTCGCTGATTTTCATCTCTGAGGCGCGCATGGCGTGATAGCCGGCACCAATATAGAACTGCTGACCCAGCAACAGCTCGCCGCCAAGGACGAAGTGCTTGCCGATGCCGTATTCCCAGTCGTTCAGGCGTACAAGGGTGGCACTGAGACGCAGGGGCGACCCGATAAGCCGCTTCGAGATGCCCAGCTGGAGGTCGACCGGCATGCGCTCGAACTCGTCCTCGAAAGCCTTCAGCTGACCGCCTAGGTTGCGGGCAACAACACTGAGGCTCCACTCACTGTTAGCGTGGTAGTAGTTAATGCCGAGGTCCACGAGTGCTGCCAGCGAGTTGTAGTCGCCCATATATGAGGCTGCCAGCTTGGCCGTGATACCGCCCGTGAAGTATTCGCTGAGCCCATAGCTGAACGTGCCTCCGATGGCTACGTCGCGTGCACCAAAGGTACCGGTCTCTTCGCCACGGTCGTTCATCTCCTTCATCTTCCCATAGTCCATGTATCGGCCGCTGACACCACATGTGGCCCGGCTACCAACAGCACGCACAAACGAGGCACTGGCCGTCACCGTGCCTTGCATGTAGCTCATCATGTTCAGGTTCAGCGTGCGGTCGGTGGTAAACTGGATGAGTGCGGGGTTGTGGAAAATGAAGGAAGCGTCGTCATCGGTCAACGTGATATTGTCGCCACCTAATGCTGCCACGTGTGCGCTTACTGGCAGTCGCAGGAAATTGTATGCTGTCTGGCTTTCCTGTGCCATGCTCAGGAGTGTCTTGGCAAGAAGAACGACAATAAGGACGACTTTTTTCATCTAAATTTCTAAAAATCAGCGCAAAGTTAGAAAATAATTATGAATTATGAATTATGAATTATGAATTAATTTGTACTTTTGTAGCCCGATTCGTTATTATTAACGGAACTTTCACAAAATTATTATGGAAGTAAAAAAGAGTGCAAAGGCCGATCTGGAGGGAAGGTGGTGGCAGAGGTTCGCGTTGGGACTTGTGGTGGCACTTTCCGGCTTGATGGTTGCACTTGAGTATTCTATAGATCCCACTGAACCACTTGACGATCCTGAGCTCGTGGAACTGCTGGACATAGACCGGGAATTGGCACCACTGATGCGTCAGGAGCACGAGGTACCCTTGGTACCTAAGGCTGCTCCTGCTCCTGTACAGAAACTTCAGATTGTTGAGGAAGAGCATGCCGAGGAGGCAGAGCAGGAAAGACAGCCAGAGAAACTCGTCGAGGGCGACTTAACTGAGGAACAGCCCGAGCCTCAGCCTGTCGTGGAAGACAACGAAGAACCAGTTGTCAGTTTCCGGGTTGTGGAAGACCTTCCTCAGCCACCGGGCGGCTATCAGGAGTTTATCAAGTGGCTCTCGCGCAACCTGCGCTATCCCGTTGCTGCCCAGGAGCGGAAGCTGCAGGGGGAAGTGGTGGTAGCATTCATCGTCAATAAGGACGGGTCGGTGACCGATGTCCATATCGTGAAATCGCTCAACTCCTATTGCGACAGGGAAGCACTGCGCGTACTGCGCACGATGACACAATGGACACCGGGCGTGATGGACAGCAAGACATGCCGTACGCAGGTGTGCATCCCCATTGAATTTAAATTATAATAAGAAATATGTATACATCAGACGAAATTCTAAAGAAAGTAAACGATGCCCTTGAGGCTCTGCCCTATGACCGTAAGCCGCAGTCTCTCTATGAGCCCATACGCTACGTGCTGTCGCTGGGGGGCAAGCGCATACGTCCTGTGCTCATGCTACTGGGCTATAACCTGTTCAAGGATGCCCCAGAGAACATCATGTCACAGGCACTCGGCTTGGAAACCTATCACAATTATACGCTGTTGCACGATGACCTGATGGACAATGCTGACTTGCGCCGGGGACATCAGACTGTTCATAAGCGATGGGATGCCAATACGGCCATCCTCTCGGGCGACTCCATGCTGGTGCTGGCCTATCAACGCATAGGCCATTGCGATGCCCGTCATCTGCCAGCTGTACTCAGTCTCTTTACGGAGACAGCTCTTGAGATAGGTGAGGGACAGCAATACGATATGGACTTCGAGACGCGTAATGACGTGGCCGAGGAAGAATATCTTGAAATGATCCGCCTGAAGACCAGCGTGCTGCTGGCTTGTGCTTTGAAGATGGGTGCCATACTGGCTGATGCTTCGCAGGAAGACTGTGAGCGTCTCTATCGCTTCGGTGAGCAGATTGGGTTGGCGTTCCAGTTGCAGGACGACCTGCTCGATGTTTATGGCGACCCGGATGTGTTTGGTAAGGCTATTGGCGGAGACATCACCTCGAACAAGAAGACATACATGCTCATTAATGCCGTGAACCGGGCCAACAGCGAGCAGTGGGCAGAGCTGATGCGCTGGATTGAGGCAAAGACTTTCGATAGGCAGGAGAAGATAGCTGCTGTTACCCGTCTCTATGACGAGATTGGCATTCGTCGGCTCTGTGAGGAGAAAATCAACTTCTATTTCGAGGAAGGAAAGAAATATCTGGCAGAGGTCTCGGTGAATGAAGAGCGCAAGCAGCATCTGACGGCATACGTCAACGAGATGATGCACAGGGAATATTAGTGGAGAGTGAATAGTGAAGAATGAGGAGTTTGTTCATTGATACCCATGCGCATTTAGACGGTGAGGAGTTCTGCGAGGATTGCGAAGCCGTGATAGTTCGGGCCAAAGAAGCTGGGGTAGGGGCCATCTTTGTGCCTGCCATCGACCTACCGTCGTCGCAACGCATCGTCACGCTCTGTCAGCACTATCCCGGCTTCCTCTATCCTATGGTGGGCCTGCATCCTGAGGAGGTAAGAGCTGACTATAGGGACGTGCTGGCAGGGATAGCCCCCCTGTTATCCTCTCCTGAGGGGAAGCCTCTCGCTATCGGTGAGGTGGGGCTCGACTATTATTGGAGCAAGGAGTTTGAGAGCGAACAACTGGCAGCCTTTGAGGAACAGGTGAAGTGGTCGGTGGAAACACGGCTTCCACTAATGATTCATTGCCGCAAGGCGCAGAATGAGATGGTTCGTTTGCTGAAACACTATGAGCGTGAGCTGCCCGGCGGTGTGTTCCACTGCTTCACTGGCAATGAACATGAAGCGGCTGAACTGCTTCAATTCGACCGCTTCGTGCTGGGTGTCGGTGGCGTGCTCACGTTCAAGAAGAGTCATCTGCCCGATGTGCTTCCGCAAGCTGTTCCCCTCGACCGCATCGTCCTTGAGACTGATTCACCCTATATGGCTCCTGTCCCCCATCGCGGCAGTCGCAACGAGCCGTCCTTTGTGGCCCATGTACTCAACAGAATGGCTGAAGCCTATCAGGTAAGTGTAGAAGACTTGGCAGAACAAACCACGAAGAATGTTGAGCGCGTGTTCGGCATCTGAAACAGTTGTTATAGTTGCTTCACGGGGAAGGTGAAGTAGGTGTCGGGGAATGGCTCGTCTTTTAGTGTGAAATGCCACCACTCGCTGTCGATAGGCTTGAAACCGTGGCGTAACATGGCCTGGCGAAGTATCATACGATGATGGAACTGCTCTTCTGTGATGGAGCGTCCGGTGGGGCTCTTACTGTTATCACCGTTATAGATGCCTGTTTCGGGGTCGCCGCAGAAGTCCGGGTGACTCTCAGGACCGAACCAGTCGAAAGTGCCGCCCATATCGAGCTCCTTTTCTGTTGTCATGTCGAAGAGTGTCAGGTCGACAGTGGAACCGCGTGTGTGTCCGCTTTTCTCCATGATATAGTTTTGGGCAAAGAGCACGCTCTTGTCAAGGTCGGGGTAGAAATAGCGTTTCATCAGCGTGTCGGGTACGTCCTTCGACCAGCGAACGAAGTGGTTGACTCCTTTCTGTGGCCGGTAGGCATCATAGATTTTTAGCCGGTAGCCTTGCGACATAACGTCATCGCTCACAGCACGCAGACTGTCGGCTGCCACCTTGGTGAGCAGTGCTGTGGGCTCTAGGTAACCATCGATGCGTGTTCCTACGAAATTATAGGTTCCGAAATAGCGAATCTCCATGATGATGTCGGGAACGACATCGGTTAGTGTGACAAACTGGCTTGAGTCGTCGCTCGGGTTGGTCTTTTCGTCAGTATTCTTATTTTTGCAACTGCCCATCATGGCAATGCTGATTGATATAAGAATAGCAGAGAACAACCATTTTCTTACTTGTTTCATCTTCTTTTTATTTCCTTTTTTGTTCATAATACGCAGGCAAAGATACAAAAAAGGAGGAAAAAACACAAAAATGACGTGTAATATCTATAGAAGACCCAAAAAAATATTATCTTTGCACCCGTATTATATATAATGTATACGAGCCAGTTTTTTATTGTGCGATGATTCTCATGAATTCTAAAGAACCCAACAGTCCTAAGATAGAAAAGCGCTATCCTATTATTCGTGTGCTGAAAGCCACGCTGCTTATTATTCTCCTGATAACCTTGATACAAGCTGTCTTTACCTGGCGAAGTATCAATGACGAGATGTGCAACCGCGAGAGAATAGAGACAAATGTTAGGAGTGAGAAGGTGGACTTTATGAAAGAGTCTATAGCCAACGTCGTGTTCAATTCTGCGCGTGGCATTGAAAGCGTGTTGGATAGTGCTACACGTGCCGAGCAGCTACTACTCTCCATGGTTCGTGATAATCCTTCTCTACTGGGTGCCGCTTTGGCATACGTCCCAGACTTTCATACCGAAAAGGGTCGTCTCTATGCACCCTATGTATTCAGACAGGATAGCGTGATTCGCAAGAAATGCCTCAAATACGACTATACCCACTATGACTGGTACACCAATCCGCTGAATACAAAGAAAGCAGGATGGTGCGAGCCTTATACCGACGCTGACGGCACCTATGTGGCCATGATCACTTATTCTGTTCCGCTGTTCGATGCACAAGGACGGGTGGCAGCTGTGCTTACTGGTGACCTCGCCATGAGTGAATTGCTGATACTTACTGATAACATCTATCATAGGGGGAGCCTGCGCAGTATCATGATTCTGTTTATGCAGATGTTTGCTCTAGTGCTTATAGCCTTAATTGGATGGGTGGCTGTATCAAGCACCCGTAAGAACAAGGTGTTGGACGATCAGAACCGCCAAATCAGTGATGAGCTTTCTGTCGCCTCAAGGTTGCAGTCCATGGTTTTGCCCAGTATCTGTCCGCAGCATCCGCGCCTGAGTCTCTGTGCCAACCTTATTCCGGCTCTAAAGGTGAGTGGTGATTTCTATGACTATACCCTTCAGGGTGACAAGTTCAGTTTCTGCATTGGCGACGTGGCAACCCGTGGCATGGAGGCTGCGATGGCCATGACAGTCACTCGTACCGCCTATCGCGTTAGCTTGCATAGTGACGACTCTCTGTCAGTGATGATGAAAAAGATGAACCATGCACTGGTGGGTATCAATGAGAACTATATGTATGCCACCTTCTTTGCTGGCCAGCTCGACCTTTCCACTGGTTGTCTGAGCTACTGCAATGCCGGACATTTCCCTCCGTTCATCCTTTCGGAAAATGGGGCGGAGGCCATGAATGTGACAGCCAATGTTCCCTTGGGTATTGTCGACTGGCAATTTGAACAGCAACAGGTGTGGCTGAAACCTGGTGACATGGTGTTCCTATATACAGACGGTGTTGTTGAAGCAATGGGCGATAAGCGTGAACCCTTCGGTGAGAAACGTATGAAACTTCGCTTGAAAGGCCTGAGTGGGAGTAACCGTACACCCAAGTCAATGATAAAAAGCATTGAGATGGCTTTGAGGCATCATATAGGTATGGACAATACTGCTGAAGACGATATTACCATGCTTGCCTTCACTTATTTGTGATAAATTACAACGGAACAAGTATGAGGTAAGTTAAAATAAAGTTAAATAATCTCAATTTGCAAGGTTCTACCATTGTGTATGTAAAATAATGTATGTACCTTTGCAGCCGCAAAATAAGTATTGCGCTGGCGTGAATGCTAACAATACACTGAAAGAAAGCAACTTAGCCTTCAATTGAGAAGAAGTGAAAGGGTTTCTTTTTAAGTGTCCACTGTGAGTGTCATGTTGGTGCGCGCTTAAAAAGAAACATAGTATTTACACATTTTATTATTTAAAAATTAAAACTGAAATGCCAGGATTGATTGGAAAAAAAATCGGAATGACATCCGTTTTCAGTGCCGACGGTAAGAATGTGCCGTGCACTGTTATCGAAGTTGGTCCTTGTGTTGTTACACAGGTCAAGACCGTTGAGAAGGATGGCTACAAGGCCTATCAGCTCGGTTTTGGCGAGGCTAAAGAGAAGAACACGACAAAGCCCATGATGGGTGTGTTCAAGAAAGCCGGTACAACACCAAAGGCCCACTTGGCCGAGTTCAAGTTTGACGAGGACTACAATCTGGGTGACACGATCACCGTAGAGCTCTTTGCTGATGCGGAGTTCGTAGACGTTGTTGGTACCTCGAAAGGTAAGGGTTTCCAGGGCGTTGTGAAGCGTCATGGATTCGGTGGCGTAGGCCAGAGTACTCACGGTCAGGATGACCGTCTGCGCAAGCCGGGTTCTATCGGTGCCTGCTCTTATCCCGCTAAGGTGTTCAAGGGAATGCGCATGGGTGGCCACATGGGTGGTGACCGCGTGACAACGCAGAACCTGAAGGTGTTAAAGGTGATTCCTGAGCACAATCTGCTGCTGATCAAGGGTAGCTGTGCTGGATGCAATGGTTCAACTGTTTTAATCGAGAAGTAAAAAGATGGAAGTTAGCGTAATGAATATCAACGGTCAGGAGACCGGAAGAAAGGTAACTCTTAACGAGGCTATCTTTGGTGTTGAGCCTAATGACCACGTCATCTATCTCGACGTGAAGCAGTATATGGCCAACCAGCGTCAGGGTAACGCAAAGTCGAAGGAGCGCAGCGAGCATGCAGGTTCAACCCGCAAGCTGGGTCGTCAGAAGGGCGGCGGCGGTGCTCGTCATGGTGATATCAACTCACCCCTGTTGCGTGGCGGTGGTCGCGTGTTCGGTCCGAAACCCCGTGACTACGGCTTCAAGCTCAATAAGAAGGTGAAGCAGCTGGCTCGTAAGTCTGCACTTACTTACAAGGCACAGGAGAATGCAATATTGGTACTTGAGGACTTCAGCTTCGAGGCCCCCAAGACAAAAGAAATCGTAAATATTGCTAAAAAACTAAAAGTCGATGGTAAGAAGCTGCTCTTCGTTTTGCCAGACACAAATAAAAACGTATATTTGTCGGCTCGCAATCTGCAGCGTGCAGAGGTGATGGAGGCTTCAACAATCAACACCTACAAGGTATTGAATGCTGATGTGTTGCTCATCACTGAAAAATCGTTGGAGGCAATCGACGGAATCTTAAACAAGTAAAGGAGACATAAGACATGGCATTTATCATAAAGCCCCTGGTTACTGAGAAAGCAACCAAGATTACTGAAAAGACTTCGGCTGCCAAGAAGCTCCGTGCTCGCAGCAAGAAGACTATTGAGAGAACAAATGCTGTAGAGGAGAAGCTTTCCTATGTCGTGAAGCGTGCCGGCAAGGCAGATGAGACAAAGGAAAAGACCGTCTACACGTATGAGAAGCCTGCTCGTCCCCAGTATTCTTTCATTGTGAAGCCCGAAGCTAACAAGGTTGAGATTAAGAATGAGGTGGAAGGACTTTACAACGTTACCGTGCTGAGTGTAAACACAATGCGTTATGCAGGTAAGCGTAGTCAGCGCTATACTAAGGCAGGACTCGTGAAGGGTCAGAAGAATGCTTTCAAGAAAGCTGTCGTAACGCTGAAAGAAGGTGACGAAATTGATTTTTATAGCAATATCGATTAATAAAAGAAATGGCAGTACGTAAATTAAAACCCGTAACTCCGGGTCAAAGACACAAGGTTATTGGCACGTTCGAGGATATTACTGCATCCGTGCCAGAGAAGTCTCTCGTTTACGGTAAGCGTTCTACCGGCGGTCGAAACAACACCGGTAAGATGACCGTCCGCTACATGGGTGGTGGTCATAAGAAGAAGTACCGTCTGGTCGACTTCAAGCGAGAGAAAGATGGTGTTCCTGCTGTAGTGAAGACAATCGAGTACGATCCTAACCGTTCGGCTCGCATTGCCCTTCTCTTCTATGCAGATGGTGAAAAACGTTACATTATTGCTCCTAATGGACTGCAAGTTGGCGCACAGCTGATGTCTGGAGCTGAGGCTGCACCTGAGATAGGTAATGCCCTGCCCCTGGCCAACATCCCTGTAGGTACGGTGGTTCACAACATTGAGCTCCGTCCCGGTCAGGGCGCATTGCTCGTTCGTTCGGCTGGTAATTTTGCTCAGTTGACTTCTCGTGAGGGAGACTACTGCGTGATTAAGCTCCCCTCGGGTGAGACACGTAAGGTACTCTCTGCTTGTAAGGCTACTGTTGGTGCTGTTGGTAATTCTGACCACGCTCTTGAGCAGTCAGGTAAGGCCGGTCGCTCACGCTGGTTGGGACGTCGTCCGCACAACCGTGGTGTTGTGATGAACCCGCACGATCACCCGATGGGTGGTGGCGAAGGCCGTCAGTCTGGTGGACACCCACGTTCACGTAAGGGTCTGTACGCTAAGGGTCTGAAGACACGTGCACCGAAGAAGCTTTCAAACAAGTACATCATTGAAAGAGCTAACAAGAAGTAATCTAAAAGACAAGAGTTAAATTATGAGTCGTTCATTAAAGAAAGGTCCGTATATCAACGTCTCTCTCGAGAAGAAAGTTCTCGCTATGAATGAGAGCGGAAAGAAGACTGTCGTTAAGACATGGGCCAGAGCATCAATGATTTCCCCCGATTTCGTGGGACACACTGTTGCAGTTCATAACGGTAACAAATTTATCCCTGTTTACATTACTGAGAACATGGTTGGTCACAAGCTCGGTGAGTTCGCACCCACACGTCGCTTCGGTGGTCATGCCGGCAACAAGAAGTAATCCCAGGGAAAATTAAGCATTAAGCATTAAGAATTAAGAATTAATTATGGGAGCAAGAAAACATATTAAGGCTGAAGAAAGAAAAGCAGCTCTTAAGACACAGTATTTTGCAAAGCTGAAAGGCTGTCCTTCTTCTCCGCGCAAGATGCGCTATGTCGTTGATATGATTCGCGGCATGGAGGTGAACCGCGCACTTGGCGTGCTTCATTTCTCGAAGAAGGCTGCTGCCGCTGATGTGGAGAAGCTTCTCCGCTCGGCCATTAACAACTGGGAGCAGAAGAATGACCGCAAGGCCGAGGCTGGCGAGTTGTTCATTACACGCATCTTCGTCGACGAGGGCGTGACACTGAAGCGAATGAGACCGGCACCTCAGGGTCGTGGCTACCGCATCCGTAAGCGTAGCAACCACGTAACCCTGTTCGTTGATGCTAAAACTAATGACGTAAAAGAATAACAGACAATGGGACAGAAAGTAAATCCAATTAGCAACCGTCTGGGTATCGTTAGAGGTTGGGATTCAAATTGGTTCGGAGGCAAGGACTTCGGAGACAACTTGGTAGAGGATCAGAAGATCCGTAAGTACCTCAACGAGCGTCTGGCCAAGGCTAGCGTATCGAAAATTGTCATCGAGCGCACACTGAAGCTGGTTACCATTACTATCTGCACGGCTCGTCCGGGTATCGTCATTGGTAAGGGTGGACAGGATGTCGACAATCTGAAGGATGAGCTGAAGAAGCTCTTCGACAAGGAAATTCAGATTAATATATTTGAAGTAAAGCGTCCGGAACTCGACGCAACAATCGTTGCCACAAACATCGCTCGCCAGATTGAGGGCAAGATTGCTTATCGTCGTGCTATCAAGCAGGCTGTGGCTAACACCATGCGTGCTGGCGCTGAAGGTATCAAGGTTCAGATTTCGGGACGCCTCAATGGTGCCGAGATTGCCCGCAGTGAGATGATCAAGGAAGGTCGTACGCCATTACACACCTTCCGTGCTGACATCGACTTCTGCCAGGCAGAGGCTCTTACAAAGGTAGGACTGCTCGGTATCAAAGTCTGGATCTGCCGTGGTGAGGTCTATGGAAAGGTTGACCTCGCTCCTAATTTCTCTCAGGAGAAGCAGGGTAGCCGTGGCGCTAACGGTGGTAACAGGGATGGCCGCAAGTTCCGTAATAAGAAGAAGTAAAACTGTTTAAAGTAAGAAGCTATCATGTTACAACCTAAGAGAGTTAGATACAGAAGACCTCAGGATGGACGTGGCAACAAAGGCAACGCCCACAGAGGTACCACACTGGCATTCGGTTCCTTCGGCATCAAGACACTTGATGCAAAGTGGATTGACAGCCGCCAGATTGAGGCAGCACGTGTTGCCATCAACCGTTATATGAACCGTGAGGGTCAGGTATGGATCCGCATTTTCCCTGACAAACCCATCACTCGCAAGCCTGCTGACGTGCGAATGGGTAAAGGTAAGGGTGATCCCGCAGGATGGGTAGCACCCGTTACTCCTGGACGTATCCTTTTTGAAGTTGAGGGCGTTCCCTTCGATGTGGCTAAGGAGGCTCTTCGCCTTGGTGCGCAGAAGCTGCCTGTGAAGACTAAGTTTATTGTAAGACGTGACTACGATAAAAACGCTTAATTAGTATGAAGATCAAGGAATTGAAAGAACTCGAGACCAAGGAACTGGCCGAGCGCATTGAGACGGAGGTTGCCAAGTACAACCAGATGAAGTTGAACCACAACATCACTCCGCTGGAGAATCCATCGCTGATTAAGGCTGCACGTCGTGACATCGCACGCATGAAGACGGAACTCCGTCAGAGAGAACTTAACAAATAACAATGGTCCAGATGGAAACAAGAAATTTAAGAAAGACAAGACAGGGTGTCGTTATCAGCAACAAAATGGATAAAACCATTGTTATTGCAGCTAAGTTCAAGGAGAAGCACCCTATTTATGGTAAGTTCGTTCAGAAAACGAAGAAGTACCATGTGCATGATGAGAAGAACGAGTGTCAGGTAGGCGATACCGTGCTCGTTATGGAAACCCGCCCTCTGTCGAAGACAAAGCGCTGGAGATTAGTACAAATCGTAGAAAAAGCTAAGTAAATATGATACAGACAGAATCAAGACTTACAGTAGCTGATAACAGCGGTGCACGCGAGGCCCTCTGCATTCGTGTGCTGGGTGGTACCCGCCGCCGCTATGCAAGCGTCGGTGATGTGATTGTCGTTGCTATCAAGAACGCAATCCCTACGAGTGACGTGAAGAAAGGTGCAGTGTCGAAGGCTCTGATCGTTCGTACGAAGAAGGAAATCCGTCGTCCTGACGGTTCCTATATCCGTTTCGATGATAACGCCTGCGTACTCCTTAATAATGCCGGTGAACTCCGTGGCAGCCGTATCTTCGGCCCCGTAGCACGTGAGCTCCGTGCTGTCAACATGAAGGTTGTTTCTTTGGCACCTGAGGTTCTTTAACATTTTAAAGTAATAAGAAGTAATGAGCAAGTTACATATCAAGAAAAACGATACCGTCTATGTTCTGACCGGTGAGGACAAGGGCAAGACTGGTAAGGTGCTGAAGGTCTTGGTAGACAAGCAGAAAGCCATTGTTGAGGGAGTGAACTTCGTCAACAAGAGCTCAAAGCCCAGTGCCAAGAATCCTCAGGGTGGCTTCGAGAAGATAGAGGCTCCCATCCATGTTTCTAATTTGAGTCTGATTGATCCGAAAAGCGGCAAGCCCACTCGTGTGTCTATCAAGCACGAGGGCAAGAACGTTATTCGTATCGCCAAAAAGTCTGGGGAGGAGATTAAGTAATGAATACAGCACAACTTAAGAAAACCTATGCTGAGCAGATTGCTCCGGCATTGATGAAGCAGTTCAACTATACTTCTGCAATGCAGATTCCTGTTCTGAAGAAGATTGTGGTCAACCAGGGTCTTGGCGATGCCACTCAGGACAAGAAGATTATTGAGGTGGCCATCAATGAGGTGTCTGCCATCTGTGGTCAGAAGGCCGTTGCAACCTATTCGAAGAAGGATATCGCAAACTTCAAGCTTCGTAAGAAGATGCCTATCGGCGTTATGGTGACCCTGCGTCGTGAGCGCATGTATGAGTTCCTGGAGAAGCTCGTGCGCATTGCACTGCCTCGTATCCGTGACTTCAAGGGTATTGAGAGCAAGTTCGATGGCCGTGGCAACTACACACTCGGTGTGCAGGAGCAGATCATCTTCCCTGAGATCAATATCGATTCTGTAGACCGCATTCAGGGTATGAACATCACCTTCGTCACTACGGCTAAGACCGACGAGGAAGGCTATGCTCTGCTGAAGGCTTTCGGTCTCCCGTTCAAGAACGCTAAAAAAGACTAAGAGAATATGGCAAAAGAATCAATGAAGGCCCGCGAAGTTAAGCGCGCCAAGCTGGTGGCTCGTTATGCTGAGAAGCGTGCAGCCCTGAAGAAGATTATCGCCACATCTGACGTGAACACCGAAGAGGGCGCTATGGCCGCTTATGATGCAGCCCGCAAGTTGCAGGCTATTCCCAAGAACGCAAACCCCATCCGTCTGCACAATCGTTGCAAGATTACGGGTCGTCCAAAGGGATATATCCGTCAGTTCGGTCTTTCTCGTATCCAGTTCCGTGAGATGGCTTCCGCCGGTCTCATTCCCGGAGTGAAGAAGGCAAGCTGGTAAGAAAGAGCATTATTTTTTAATATTGTCGGGGGAGGCCCGATTAATTAAATTTATATTTTTATGACAGATCCAATAGCAGATTTTCTGACGAGGTTGAGAAATGCAATCATGGCTCATCACCGTGTTGTCGAAGTACCAGCTTCAAACTTGAAGAAGGAAATCACCAAGATCCTCTTCGAGAAAGGTTACATCCTGAACTACAAGTTCATCGAGGATGGCCCCCAGGGAACTATCAAGGTTGCCTTGAAGTATGATCCCGCAACAAGAGAGAATGCAATCAAGTCTCTCAAGAGAGTGTCCACACCAGGTCTTCGTAAGTATACTGGTTACAAGGACATGCCGCGTGTTATTAACGGACTGGGTATTGCTATCTTATCTACGTCCAAAGGTGTAATGACAGACAAAGAGGCCGCTGACCTGAAGATTGGTGGTGAGGTTCTTTGCTACGTTTATTAATTGGAGGATAGAATATGTCAAGAATAGGAAAATTGCCAATTAGTATTCCTGCTGGCGTTACCGTAGCACAGGATAAGGATGGTGTAGTAACCGTCAAGGGTCCCAAGGGCGAACTCTCACAGAAGGTTGACAAATCGATTGTCGTGAAGATTGAGGATGGTCACGTCACTTTTGCTATCGACGAGAACAGCCCCGTAAACCAGAAACAGAAGCAGGCTTTCCATGGCCTTTACCGTGCTCTCGTACACAACATGGTTGTTGGTGTAAGTGAGGGTTACAAGAAAGAAATGGAACTCGTCGGTGTAGGCTACCGTGTATCTAATCAGGGTAATCTCATTGAGTTCTCGCTGGGTTATACGCACCCCATCTTCATTCAGCTTCCTAAGGAAGTGAAGGTTGAAACCAAGTCGGAGCGTAACCAGAACCCCCAGATTATTCTTGAGAGTGCTGACAAACAGCTGCTTGGCCTTATCTGTGCAAAGATTCGTTCTTTCCGTATGCCTGAGCCTTATAAAGGAAAGGGTATTTTGTTCAAGGGTGAAGTTATCCGTCGTAAGTCGGGTAAGTCAGCTTCAGCTAAGTAATCTTTGATAATTAAGAATTAAGAAGATTAAAAAATTAAAAGATTATGACGACAAAGAAAGTAGAAAGACGAATTAAGATTAAATACAGAATTCGCAAGAGCGTCTTCGGCACAGCCGAGCGTCCTCGTATGAGTGTGTTCCGCTCTAACAAGCAGATCTACGTTCAGGTGATTAATGATTTGGAAGGTAAAACACTTGCATCTGCATCTTCTCTTGGCCTGGAGGCCATGCCAAAGATTCAGCAGGCTGAGAAGGTTGGTGAGCTGATTGCCGCAAAGGCAAAGGAGGCTGGCGTTAGCGCTGTTGTCTTCGACCGTAACGGCTATCTGTACCACGGCCGCGTAAAGTCGCTGGCTGATGCAGCACGTAAAGGTGGACTTAATTTTTAAACGATTATGGCAATGAACAGAGTTAAAGTAAATAGTGACGTTGAACTGAAAGACAGACTGGTTGCCATCAACCGTGTTACGAAAGTAACGAAGGGCGGTCGCACCTTTACATTTGCAGCTATCGTAGTCGTTGGCGACGGTAATGGCGTTATCGGTTGGGGCCTGGGTAAGGCTGGCGAAGTAACTGCCGCTATTGCCAAGGGCGTTGAGGCAGCTAAGAAGAACCTTGTGAAGGTTCCTGTACTTAAGGGTACTGTACCTCATGAGATGGAAGCTCGCTATGGTGGCGCACAGGTGTTCCTGAAGCCGGCAGCTGCCGGTACTGGCCTTGTGGCTGGTGGTGCCATGCGCGCTGTGCTCGAGAGTGCAGGTATTAAGGATGTGCTGGCTAAGTCTAAGGGGTCTTCCAACCCTCACAACTTGGTGAAGGCTACCATCGAAGCGCTCAGCTTGATGCGTGATGCCTACACGGTGGCTGGTACGCGTGGTATCAGTATGGATAAAGTATTTAGAGGATAATAGGAGGTATTTGACTATGGCAACAATTAAGATTCAGCAGATTAAGAGTAAGATCGGTTATCCCGTTGACCAGAAGCGAACCCTTGAGGCACTCGGACTTCACAAGATCTCCCAGATTGTCGAGAAGGAAGATACTCCCGCTATCCGCGGAATGATTCGCAAGGTACATCATCTGGTGGCCGTTATTGACTAATTAATCATCAACTTTAAAGAGAATTCAATTATGAAACTGAATAATTTGAAGCCTGCAGAGGGTTCAACACACTCACGTCGCAGAATTGGTCGCGGTCCTGGTTCAGGATTGGGTGGCACTTCTACTCGTGGACACAAGGGTGCAAAAGCTCGCTCTGGCTATAAGAGAAAGATTGGTTTTGAAGGTGGTCAGATGCCTTTGCAGCGTCGCCTTCCGAAGTTTGGCTTCAAGAACATCAATCACAAGGAGTACTTTGCTGTTAACCTCTCAGTCCTGCAGAAGCTTGCTGAGACCAAGAATCTCACCAAGATCGGCATTGAGGATCTCGTGGCTGCAGGTCTTACCAATGGTAAGGAGCTGGTCAAGGTCCTTGGCAATGGTGAGCTGAAGACTAAGCTCGACGTTCACGCAAATGCTTTCTCGAAGAAGGCTGAGGAGGCTATTAAAGCAGTAGGTGGAACCGCAACAATAATCTAAGCTTAACACATGAAGAAGTTTATAGAGACACTGAAGAACATTTGGAAGATCGAAGATCTGAGAACACGTATTGGCATCACGATATTGTTCGTGGCCATCTACCGTTTCGGTTCGTTTGTTGTACTTCCTGGTATCAATCCCAGCATGCTGGACACGCTGCAGAAGCAGACGGCAGGTGGCTTGATGTCGCTACTGGATATGTTCTCTGGTGGTGCATTTTCCAATGCGTCGATATTCGCCCTTGGAATCATGCCTTACATCTCGGCTTCTATCGTTATGCAGCTTCTCGCTGTAGCTGTGCCTTATTTCCAGAAGATGCAGCGTGAGGGTGAGAGCGGACGTAAAAAGATTAGCATGTATACTCGGTACCTGACAGTGGGCATCCTGCTGTTTCAGGCACCGAGCTACCTCATTAATCTGAAGATGCAGGCTGGTGCTGCCCTGGCAACAGGTGTTAGTTGGACTGTATTCATGTTCCCCGCTACCGTTATTCTCGCAGCTGGAAGTATGTTCATCCTATGGTTGGGTGAGCGCATTACAGATAAGGGTATTGGCAATGGCGTTTCCATGATTATCATGATTGGTATCATTGCCCGTCTGCCTCAGGCCTTTGCACAAGAGGTCACTTCGCGTTTCACCGCGATTAGCGGAGGCGGTCTGGTGATGTTCCTCGCCGAGTTGCTGATCCTATTAGCAGTTGTTTGTGCAGCTAATGTTTTGGTACAGGGAGTTCGTAAGATTCCCGTACAGTATGCTAAGCGTGTCGTAGGTAATAAGCAGTACGGTGGTGCTCGTCAGTACATTCCTCTGAAATTGTTTGCTGCCAATGTGATGCCTATCATCTTTGCTCAGGCAATCATGTTCATCCCGCTGACAGTCATTCAGTACATGAATCCGGAGAATGCAAGCTGGCTGCTTCGTGCAATGCTTGATCATCATAGTTGGGTTTACAACTTGGTCTTTGCATTACTGATCATCGCGTTTACCTATTTCTATACGGCTATCACCTTGAATCCTACACAGATGGCAGAGGATATGAAGCGCAACAATGGGTTTATCCCCGGTGTGAAGCCCGGTAAGGATACTGCCGACTATATCGATACGATCATGTCGCGTATTACCTTCCCCGGTTCTTTGTTCATCGCTTTCATCGCCATCATGCCTGCTTTCGCCAGTCTGCTCGATGTTCAGGATGCCTTCTCACAGTTCTTCGGCGGTACTTCGCTGTTGATTCTTGTGGGTGTTGTTCTTGATACCTTGCAGCAGATTGAGAGCCACTTGCTGATGCGTCATTATGACGGCCTGCTTGAGTCGGGACGTATTCATGGTCGTGGCGGAGTTGCAGCCTATTAAGGAATGAAGATATTTCTCAAGACTGAGGATGAAATTGAGCTGATGCGTCAGGCCAACCAACTTGTTGGGAAGACTCTTGGCGAATTGGCAAAACATATTAAGCCTGGTGTAACGACCCTCCAATTGGATAAGATTGCCGAGGAGTTTATTCGCGACAATGGGGCAGAGCCCACTTTCAAGGGCTTTCCCAATCCATATGGAGGACCGTTTCCCGCAAGTATCTGCACATCGGTCAACGATGTGGTGGTACATGGGGTGCCGAGCGACAAGACTGTGCTTAAGGAAGGCGATATCATATCAATAGACTGTGGCACACTCTTGAATGGTTACAACGGAGACTCCTGTTACACATTCTGTGTAGGTGAGGTGTCGGAAGAAGTAAAACAGTTGCTTCGCACTACCAAAGAAGCTCTCTATCTGGGTATCGAACAGGCAATAGCTGGTCATCATGTCGGAGACGTAAGCGATGCCGTACAGACCCATTGCGAGGAAAAAGGCTACGGGATAGTCCGTGAGCTAACGGGACATGGCATCGGTCGTGAAATGCACGAAGATCCCCCTGTTCCTAACTACGGTCGGCGTGGTAATGGCCCTACTCTCAAAGAGGGTATGTGCATAGCCATAGAGCCGATGATAACAATGGGAAAGCGCGATATCTGTCTGCTTGCTGACCGATGGAGCGTCTGCACCCAGGACCGTAAGCCGGCAGCTCATTTCGAGCATACCATCGCAATCCGTAGGGGGAAGGCTGAAATTTTATCATCGTTTGAAGAAATTGAAACATTAGAAGGAAAACTTTACTAAAAGCAAAGTATGGCAAAACAATCCGCTATCGAGCAGGACGGAACCATTATCGAGAGCCTCTCGAATGCAATGTTCCGTGTAGAACTCGAAAATGGTGTGCAGATCATAGCGCACATCTCTGGTAAGATGAGAATGCACTATATCCGTATCCTGCCTGGCGACAAGGTTAAGGTCGAGATGAGTCCTTATGACCTGACAAAGGGTAGAATCGTATTCAGATATAAATAATTATTTCAAACAATATGAAGACAAGAGCATCATTGAAGAAGCGTACACCCGACTGTAAGATTGTACGTCGTAAAGGTCGCCTGTTCGTTATCAACAAGAAGAACCCTAAGTATAAGATGCGTCAGGGTTAAATTGTTAAATAAGCATAACAGGGTGGGGGAATATCAAATTATTTCCTTACCTTTGCATGCTTTTTAGCAAAAACGTTATTATTTTTATAATTTTTTATCATCATTTTTTTTACAAATGGCAATAAGAATTGTTGGAGTAGATTTGCCCCAAGAGAAGCGTGGCGAAATCGCATTGACCTATATTTATGGTATAGGTCGAAGTAGTTCAGCAAAGATCTTGGACAAGGCCGGCGTGAGCCGCGACCTGAAAGTCAGCGAATGGAGCGATGATCAGGCAGCCAAAATCCGTGAAATTATCGGTGCTGAATTCAAAGTAGAAGGTGATCTTCGTAGTGAGATCCAGTTGAACATCAAGCGCCTGATGGATATTGGTTGCTACCGTGGTGTCCGTCATCGTAATGGTCTGCCTGTTCGTGGCCAGAGCACAAAGAATAATGCTCGTACACGTAAGGGTAAGAAGAAGACTGTTGCTAACAAGAAGAAGGCCACGAAGTAATTCTAAATTTATTAATTAAGAGATTAAAGAATTAAAGATTATGGCAAAGAAAACAGTCGCTTCTAAGAAAAGAAACGTGAAGGTTAGCGCCCTTGGCCAGCTTCATGTTCACAGTTCTTTCAATAATATTATCGTGTCGCTTGCTAACGACGAGGGTCAGGTTATTTCATGGTCTTCGGCTGGTAAGATGGGCTTCCGCGGTTCCAAGAAGAATACTCCTTATGCTGCTCAGATGGCAGCTGAGGATTGCGCAAAGGTTGCTTTCGACTTGGGTCTGCGTAAGGTGAAGGCCTATGTGAAGGGTCCCGGTAACGGTCGTGAGTCAGCTATCCGTGCCGTGCATGGTGCAGGTATCGAGGTCGTCGAGATCGTAGACGTTACGCCCATGCCTCACAATGGCTGCCGTCCTCCGAAGCGTCGTCGCGTATAATATCTCGTGATGAGAGAACATAGAAAACGAAAGATCGTAATAACGAAATAACGAAAATTTTTTATTTGAATTATGGCAAAGTATATTGGACCGAAATCTAAAATTGCCCGCCGTTTTGGTGAAGCCATCTACGGACCGGACAAAGTTTTGTCTAGGAGAAACTTCCCTCCTGGACAGCATGGCCAGAACCGTCGCCGCAAGCAGTCGGAGTATGCAGTCATGCTGGCAGAGAAGCAGAAAGCCAAGTACACGTATGGAGTGCTTGAGCGCCAGTTCCGCATCATGTTTGAAAAGGCCGCCAAGGCTGAGGGTATCACCGGTGAGGTGCTGCTTCAGTTGCTGGAGAGCCGTCTCGACAATGTGGTGTTCCGTCTGGGCCTTGCTCCTACCCGCGCTGCTGCCCGTCAGCTTGTTGGTCACCGTCATATTGTTGTCGATGGCAAGGTAGTCAACATTCCTTCGTTCTCTGTGAAGCCTGGTCAGATTGTAGGCGTTCGTGAGAAGTCTAAGTCTCTCGAGATTATCGAGGCTGCCCTGGCAGGTTTTAATCACAGCAAGTACCCCTGGATAGAGTGGGACGAGCAGCAGAAGGCCGGCAAGTTCTTGCATAAGCCCGAGCGTGCTGACATTCCCGAGAATATTAAGGAGCAGTTAATCGTTGAGTTGTACTCTAAGAACTAAAAATCATTGAATCAATGGCGATATTAGCATTTCAAAAACCCGATAAAGTGGTAATGTTGGAAGCCAACGACAAGTTCGGCAAGTTCGAATTTCGTCCGTTGGAGCCGGGCTTCGGTGTAACCATCGGTAATGCCCTGCGCCGCATACTCCTTTCATCGCTTGAGGGCTATGCCATCAACACCATCCGCATTGCCGGTGTTGAGCATGAGTTCTCATCCGTTCCTGGTGTAAAGGAAGATGTGACCAACATTATCTTGAACCTGAAGCAAGTTCGGTTCAAGCAAGTAGTAGAAGAATTCGAGAACGAGAAAGTCAGCATCACCGTCGAGAATTCTACCGAGTTCAAAGCTGGTGATATAGGCAAGTATCTGACTGGATTTGAAGTGTTAAATCCCGATTTGGTGATTTGTCATCTCGATTCAAAAGCTTCCATGCAGATTGATCTTACTATTAACAAAGGTCGCGGCTACGTTCCCTCAGACGAGAATCGTGAGTTCTGTACCGATGTCAATGTGATAGCAATTGATTCAATCTACACACCTATCCGTAATGTCAAATTCTCAGTAGAGCCTTATCGTGTCGAGCAGAAGACCGACTACGACAAGCTTGTGCTGGAGGTGACGACGGACGGTTCCATCCACCCGAAAGATGCGCTGAAAGAGGCTGCTAAAATCCTTATCTATCACTTCATGCTCTTCTCCGACGAGAAGATCACGCTTGAGACCAATGATGTCGAAGGCAATCAGGAGTTCGATGAGGAAGTACTGCACATGCGTCAGTTGCTCAAGACGAAGCTCGTCGACATGAACCTCTCGGTTCGTGCGCTGAACTGTCTGAAGGCAGCCGATGTAGAGACCCTTGGCGATCTCGTACAGTACAATAAGACTGACCTCTTGAAGTTCCGCAACTTCGGTAAGAAATCGCTCACTGAGCTTGATGATTTGCTCGAGAGTCTGAATCTGTCGTTTGGAACTGACATTTCAAAGTATAAACTGGACAAGGAATAATGCATAATTCAGAATGCATAATTCATAATTGCCCAATAAAAGTAAAAAACAAAAATGAGACATAATAAGAAATTCAACCATCTCGGTCGTACTGCATCGCATCGCGCTTCCATGCTTGCCAACATGGCCATCTCGCTGATCATGCACAAAAGAATCACTACGACCGTGGCAAAGGCTAAGGCCCTGAAGAAGTATGTGGAGCCCCTCATCACCAAGGCAAAGGAGGACTCTACCAATTCACGTCGTGTAGTGTTCAGCTACCTGCAGAACAAGGAAGCCATCAAGGAGCTCTTCGGCGAGGTATCGCAGAAGGTAGGCGACCGTCCCGGTGGCTACACCCGTATCATCAAGCTCGGCACCCGTCAGGGCGACGCTGCTCAGATCTGCTTCATCGAGCTCGTAGACTTTGATCCCGAAATGGCTAAGACCAACGAGACCAAGAAGAAGGCAACCCGCCGTTCTCGCAAGTCTACAAAGGCTGCCGAGGCTCCTGCTCAGGAGGCTCCCGCTGCCGAGGCCGTTGCTGAAGAGGCTCCCGCCGCAGAGGCAGAGGCTCCCAAGGCTGAATAAGTTCATAGAGACAAATTCACTCTTAATAAAAAAGATGCTCATCCGTGTGGTGAGCATCTTTTTTTTGAAATACTATGTTGCAGATAGTCAGCGACTTATGGTGACAGCTTTCGGGATGTTAGCGTGCAACTACTCGATAGAGCGTGATGCCCAAATAACGTACTGATTCGCCTCTGTTATGCTTTGCTGACATTTGTCAGCAGCGTTATTGGCAATTGTCGGTAGAACTACTGACGAATGTCGGCAAATGGTTTTAAGGGTTATTAATGCCTCTATCTTTGGTGTTCAGGGGAAAAAGAAGTATCTTTGCACATGGAAACGATAGTGTTTCTGCAAAACCGATTAAAGAAAGGAGAGAAGAACTATGCCAAGAACGATTAGCTACACAGTTCACCCCACACCAATGAAAGCTGGGGATACCGTACAGACCTACCATGCGCGGCAGAGCCTGAAATATACCATCAGGACGAGGGAGCTGGCCGAGCACATCGCTCGCCATGCCCTGATAGACGAGAGCGTGTTCTATATGGTGATGGAACGGCTGAAGATGGAACTGGCCGAACAGCTCCTCAGCGGCCACGACCTGCATCTCGACGGCATTGGCCGCTTTTCCTTGCAGTTAGGCACGCGCAAAGTGAAGAACAGCGAGGGCAAACTAGTGCGGAAGAGGTATCTGAAACCTGACGAGCTGACGGCCCACGAGATGACCATCGAAGGCATCACCTTCGTGCCCGACAAGGACATGCTCGACCGGCTGCATGGGGAAGACGTGTCCTTCAGGCGCATCAAAGAGACCTACAGGCAGGAGGTGTCGCAGAGTAAGCTGATCGGCACATTGGCCAACTATTGTCAGGAGCACGGCAGTTTTTCACGGCGTACGGTGGAACACCTCTTCGGCATCTCGCGCTATCGCGCCCAGCAGCTGCTCGACAAGCTGGTAGACGGTCCTACCGCCAAGTTCTACCGTGAGCGCTTTGGCACTTCGTATGTCTATCGCCGCTTTGGTACCTGACTTTCTCGTCAGCCGTCACCGTATTGCGTTAGCAATCAGGAAGATAGCGATTCTGTTTCGTCAGTTGGAATTTGCGCAATAGCAAAAAATATACTATTCTGTTTTTTGGCACGCTATTTGATAGTATTCTATTGTTATCTATAAAAAAGATTGTGAAATGAGGGATAAATATAAACGCAGACAACAGCAAGAACTCAATAGACAAAGACAGCAGCAGGAACTCTCTTCCATCGTGTCGGCCCCAGTCAATGAGGCGTTGGAGCCACAGCAGCGGCTGGAGAGCAGCCTTGAGCTGTCGGATTTGGTGACAAGGATGGTGATGCATGTCATTTGCCATATCCTCGTAGATTATCAGGAGCAGCTACAGGGCGAGCATTTCTCCGTGGCCAGCGCCTTCCTGCAGCGCGTCACTTCAACCCATCTCTGCAACCATAAGCTCACCAAGGAGGGCATCGTCTACCAGTATGAGGGACAGGCATTCCAGTTACACGAAGAGTTCAAGACGATGACGCTCACGCGCTCCGTCTATGAGCACCTCGTCATGTTCTATTTCCTCTTCGAGCATCCGAAGAGCGACGGTGAGCGCCGTGTGGTGTGGAACTATTGGAAGATCAACAGCAAGAAGAACCTCCTTGACTATGATGGCGACGGCAATGTGACGGGTGGAGAAGAGCAGACGAGTGCCTGTCAGGAAATCGAAGCGCTGCGCAAAGAGATCTTCTCTACTGAAATCGGCATCCAGTGCCGTCAGAAACTCGATGAGTGGACACGCATAGGCAAGCCCATCCAGAACGGCTGCATAGAGTTCTGTCAGCGGCAGGGACAGCTCGATGTCCGCCGAGTGTCCTACAACCAGGCATGGAAATACCTCTTTGAGAAGCAGGACATGACCCAGCTCTACCGTCATCTCAGTATGCATTGTCACCCCATCTACGACGGTCTGCTGCAATATCAGAGCCAGACGCTCACCGATGAGGGCTATGACGGCATACCGCTCTATCTCTCCTCCTGTTTCCTTGCCTACCTCTGTCGCCTGTTCCTCAAGCGCATCCCCGACGGAAACGATTTGCTGCATCAGGCTTTCAGCAAGCGCGAGATCTCCATCTTCAACACCCTCTCACACCTGCCGTCATGACTCCATCGATCTAAGTCAATGCAGGCTGCTTTATTCCTTGTTGCCAAGATATTCCATCACAGGACTCCTTCGCGCTGCAGAATTTCCAGCATCTCTGTGGGAGTCACGACAATGGGCTTCTTGGGAAAATGCTTCGTGTTGCCTGTCACAAGATAAGCATCCTCCTTCGACATGGCCACCTCGTAAAATACTACATCCTTGGGGTCTGGAAAGAACTCGTCAGAGTGCAGCCTATTCGATGCTATGCCATCAGATCCAATCTGAGATATAAGTTTCTGTACCTTTTCTTCGGGTAATTTCAATCTTGGACGATGAAGGACATCATAATACTCTTTGAATATATCCCGATTAAACAGCAGCTTAAACTTTCGTTCTTGGAAAGCCTCAACGACTTTCACCGTTGATGCATCCGCATGACGTGAAAGCAAGGCAGAAACCAAAACATTGGTATCTACAACTGCGTAAATCATACTGTTACTTTTTCTCTTTCTGCTCTTTCTTCACGTGCCAATCTTATCTCTTCGTTAATATCATCTAATGTTAGGTCGGGAAACAGACCAGCCTCCGCCATTGCCCTCATCTCTCGAAACGCCTTTACCCCTTCATCGTGAATAACATCTTTTTGGCTTTTTGTGGTTATTTCAAACGGAATGCCGCCAAAACTAATCATTTTCCTTACAAACACATTCATAGCGGTGTTTGCACTCATGCCAATCTCATTGCAAAGTGCATCAAAGCGCTGCTTCACTTGTGAGTCCATCCTCACCGTCATAGATACCTGTGCCATCATCCTTTATGTTTTATCGCTGCAAATATAAACATTTTATTTCATTCTGACATCATTTTGACGTAAAATTCAATCTTTTAGCATCATTTTTTCCGCGTATGCCTTTGGATAATCGTACATTTCCATTTCCTGGCCATTCTTTAGACCATAATAGAAGTTGTATCCATCAACGTATACAATAACTCTCTTCTTTTCCATAGCTGATTCCTGATTCCAAGGCAGAGGTGTCAGTTACCTGTCCCTGGTGTCACTTTTAACCGGCTCACATATTCAGATAGCCTTTCTCAAATGCACTCGGATAAAGGAACTTCGACTCGCGGTCTTTGAATCTGACGAAGAGATAATTGTCATCCAACGAAACGATTACTCCCTCGCCAAGGCTCTTGTGCATTACTTTGTCACCTACACTCAGATTTTCCCAAGGCTCAGCCTCGGGTTCTTCTTGGATATCAGGTACGACTTGCTCCATTCCCGCTGACGCGCCTACCCGTAGCCTTTCACTTTCAGAAATGACATTGTCGGTTTCGTCATTCTCCTCTTCCGTAATTTCCTTCACGGTATCCCATCCACCAATAATCTTGCCTGTATGCTTATCAATTCCTGTATAATTCAGCGACGAGTCCTCATAGCGTTTGAACTTATAAACGGCATCGTTCATCAAATCGCTATTGAATACGCCAAGACTCACCAACAGGCTGAAATCATCCAGCGTAAGACCTGTCACTTTTCTGAACAACTCTGGCTCCAATTGCATAATCACATCTTTCAGACAGTATTCGCGGAAGTCTGTCAAGTACATAAACACAGGAATTCTGGTGGCAAACTTGATGAGCTTTTCCTGTATCTCCTTGCGCTTGCTCTTGTATTCCTTCTCCTCGTCAGTCAGTTCTTTTTTCTCTTTTGGTGTCAGGTTGTCGCCTTTCTCTTTCTTCGTTTTCTTTACGTGCTCCGACTTGTTGATGATGGTCTCAATGTCGCTGTTCAGATTACGGAATCCCTCGATGTTCATCAAAGCCTTCATCGCCTCTGGGTTGTTCATCAGTCGCTGAAGTGTGGCATTATCCACATTCACCAGCACGGCACTCTCCCAACGACGGGCAAGCAACGTAGCCGTTGTGCCGCTCATAGCCATATCCAGCACTCCAGCAGCATCAATCTCCTTCATTGAGGAACCGTCGAATGCCAATATCGGTAGGAACTTGATAAACTCCTCCACTTTCTTCTCCGGGTTACTTTCCTCAACATTCAGTTGACAACTGTATTCTTCAACCTGACGCAAAGCCCGGTTGGGGGCAAAGTCAAATACATAGCAGAGAGGTTTCAGTATGATTTCTTCGCCCCATTCGTCTTTGGTCGTCCAAGGCGACTGTACTCGGAAGGCTGCTTGGAAATAGGTTTCTGGTGATGTGGTATTACGAAGCATCAGAATACCCGTCCAAGGCTTTACAGTCACACCTGTCGACAGCTTTCCACACGACAGCGTAATAGTCTTTGTCTGCTGTGGGTCACCCATCGCATTATATACAGGCTCGACGGCTTTGGCTCCCATTCCTGCTTCATTACCAGCAGCAACGATTACTTCGTAGTCATCAAAGAACCGGTTATTGCGCTTCCTCAGCAGTTTAGCCATAGCCTTACAAGCAGCCACCGATGGCATAAACCAGTAGGTGTGCTGTAAATAGCTGAGCAATCGGCTGTCAGAGAATGGCATTGGCGGCTTCTCAGCCCCCAGTTTCAATTCTGTGACTATCTCATCCGCAAAACTACCGCGAATCAGGTCAAGCCATTTTTGTACATATTCCTCATGGACAAACCCCTTGTCGTCGGCACGGAAAAACTCATTGAGGTCAAACTCGTCGAACTCTCCTTGGGATGCTATTTGGCGTATGCTGTCTGGCAATTGGTAGGTGAGCATCACCATCTTCGGCAACTGAGCGTATGGGTTATGATCGCCATTCCATTTTTCTTTTGCAGCCTGCTCGTCACTATATGTCCAGTTGTATATCTGTTCCTCGATGAACTCACCAGTAGAAATGGCTCGGAAAGGTGTTCCTGACAGATAAAGATATGCCCCCGTACGTAACGGCATCAAGCCCTCGTCATACATTTCGCGGGCTTCCAACTCACGAACATTGTCAGCATCCTCGCTGATGATGTCGCCCATTTCTTCAGCCCGTTTCAAGGCTGGGTCTTTCTTGTCGTAGAAGTTCTTGGCATTTTTGCCCCATGCTCCGTAGTGATATTCGTCCAGCACAATGCAGTCCCAGTCCACAGTCTGAATCCACTCGTTGGTAGCCTTGATACCTCCAACAGCATTCTTGCCCAATACGTCTTGGAATGAAGCAAAGCAGACAAATGGCTTGCGCTCGTTTACATAGTTAAACTCGCGGTCGTCTTGTTTCTGGCAGAATTGCCAGCCTTCAAAATCCTTATGCGTCAGCAGGTCTTCCTCCCAAGCTGTCTTTACGGCTGGCTTGAACGTCAGCACCAGCACCTTCGTCCATCCCATTCGTAGGGCCAGCTGATAGGTGGTGAACGTCTTGCCGAAGCGCATCTTGGCATTCCACAGGAAATGTGGAATCAGTCCTCGGTTATCTGGATCTTTCTTGAAAGCATTAAAATATGTGGCGGTCTTATCTACAGCCCGTTTCTGTTCTGGTCGCATGGGGAAGTTGTAGATTCTATCTACCATTGTATTCTTTCCCTCTATGGCTGCAGCAATAGCACGCTCTACCTTATATTCATTACACACAAACCACTCGCCTTCAGGATTCCTTACGTGATCTTTTCGCAGGATACTGTGTATCAGATGGTCGTCAAACGATGTCCCGTCATGTCTCATAGCAGGACGCGCCAGCACGATACGATATTGGATATTGCCCGTCTTGTTCTGTTCCTTGACGCGGGTTTCCACGTCGCGAGTGGTATAGCCCACCTTCAGCATACCTTTATGTGCTGGCACTCCTATATGCTCGTAGGCATATATGGTAGGAGTCTCAGTCACCTTGTTCCTTAGTAAATCAGTAGTTGCCATAAGCTATTCCATTGGGCGTATCATCGATTCTATAAAAGCTATTTCTTCATCCGTCAAGCCATATTTCTTGTAGAGCATCTCATCAGTCCAAGGATGAGAAAAATCTTGGAGAGGGACGAATTGAAATTTATCTTTGGAGAGATTGATAGATGATATCGCTTGTTGCAAGAGGAATCTAACAAATTTGTTTTTCAAATAAAGATACTCGTTCTCAACATAATCTTTACTCTCGCTTTCTCCAATTATGAGATAAGAATCTGTGCATACAACATTTGGAGGAAGAATTTCCATTCTTGATATTACTCTAAACATTCCTTCTTTATCTGGTTCTCCTGCATGCTCACATGTAACCTTGCTAATTAGAATCTTATATTTGTTAACCAGTTCTTTGCCAAGATTAACCATGTCCGACTCAACATAAAAATCTCCAGCACTTGTAATTAATTTTAGTGATGTCTTGTTTTTTGATGTTTGGCCACGAGTAGAGGATGATAAACCAAAGGGATTTCTACTACTTACATAGTTATAGAAAGAACCTTCTTTTTTAGCTCGTACCTTTTCAATTATGTGAATAGCCTCATTAAAACGAACAAAGATATCATAATCATTTAGGGCTCTTTTCATAGTACTAATTCTTGTACCATTGACGTTTGAAATAGTACATTTCCCATGATAAGCACTATCCCATAGAAAATAACAAACACCTCCACCTAAACTAATAGATGGGAAACAATCTTTTGCATTGGGATAATCAACAAGAATCTTTATTCGATTGTCATTAAGCATTTCTTCTCGATAAGAATCTAAGCCTTTTCCTCCAGCGAACCATCGTGAAGGGGTTATCATGCAAATATATTTGGGATTTATCTTTTTTGCTATACCAACAAATAATTGATATATCGGCGAGGCACTTGCGCCATTACCTCCATCATCAAGTTGATACGGTGGATTACCAACTATTACGTCAAATTTCATATTTGGAAAGAAATGTTTGGGATTATCTGTATGAATGAACATGTAGGCATATTGCTCTGCCTCGGGACCGCGGTCATAGACCGCTTGGGAAGCGCCGCAATACTTACACTTGCCATTGACCCATGTATGCTTGATGTTCTTATATAGGATGTTGCCACTTGCGGTGGGAAACTTGCTAATGCTGTATTTACCGCTGGCATCCTTTGAACAATAGACTGAACGGCGGGACAATAGCGAAGTCAGTTCCGTGATGGCAATGCCAAACACTTGTTTGTGAAGTATATGGTCTATACGTTCCTGCCGGTCAGGAATATGTTTTCCCAATCCTCTGTCCAGCCGCTTTACTATCTCACGGAGAAAGACACCACTCTTAGTAAAAGGGTCGAGGAATGTGGTCTTTGGACTGCGGAACAGCTCCTGCGGTAACAGGTCGAGCATCTTGTTGGCTAACTCTGGCGGAGTGAACACCTCGTCGTTGCTCAGGTTGGCAAGACAGTTGAGCACATCAGGGTTGTAAAGACCCCTCCCAACCTCCCCTCTATGGGAGGCTTCTTTTTCTTGTGAATTCTGTATCATGACAAAAGGTCTATATATCTTATTTCTTTGTTCTCATCCCAGTCACGGATGATGCAGTATTTCCCGTTATGGTGGAACAAGTCATCTTTATCGCAGCCAGCACAAGGGATAACTGTTTGCTCAGGAGTATCAAACAAACCTCCAGAGACCAACGTCTGACTATGGCAGCTGTCAGGAACGACACCTTTCAGTCCATCCATCTGCCAAAGGTTCCACGAAATGATATCGGCTATCTTAAGGATGTTTGCCTCCGCAGGATACTCACAAAATTTCGCTTGATAATAATCTATAAATGTATAGAGCAGAGCTTCGCGAGCCAGCAGCAGATTGTCTCCCTGCCATTCATAGCCGTAGGTGTTCTGGTAGGCTATCTGTACCCACTCAAACCATTCTTCCTTTTTCTCGGTCTTTTCGTTGACAAAGCGTAACTTACGGTCGAGCAGTCCGACGCGTTTTTCCAAAGGAATTGATTCTCCAGTAGCAGCATCGTAGCGACTCACCAAGTAAGGCGCTTCTCCACAAGTAATCTCCAAGCACGTCAGCCTTACATAGTCCTGCCAAGTCATGTCGTTGGGCAAGGCATCTTCAACTAGGTTGTTCTGCGCATTGCAGATCCACGAAGGCGTGAACACCTCTGCCATATCTTTGGAACGGTCTGTCTGGTTTTCCTTAGATTTGAGCACACGAGGACGAATCACCATTCCCCTTTCACCCGTTATCAGATGGGGCAAAATCTCAGAATGGTAATCATATTCCGAGCCGAGCGCTTCATAGTCATGCGTCGCCCAGAAGATGTTCTTGCCTGTGGTATGGTCACGCAGAAGTGTATCAAGCACCTCCTGCGACCGCTTGGCCTTAGCCGCTTGCCCAGGCAAGAATGCTAACAGGTCGTCCTCCCTGATATCAATACAGGCAGAACTTTCGTCTTTATTGGACATTCTTTGCGCTTATAGCTTTAGGACAATAAGCACTTATCGGAACTCTTTGGGCTATATGTATCAAAGCCTCTATACACGATAAAAGCGTGTCCGCTCTTACCAGATATAGAGGCCCTGAGAATGCCCAATCGAAAGATAAGTAACGTCCACGCTATAAGCGCGAACAATCACAATTATCTTATTTCGATTTGATTTAGAAATTTCTCAGGTTTCTATATCTTCTAATAACTGCTCATGTCGTTATTGTTTTACCCTCAAAAATCATACTGCCCACCTTCGCTAAGGCACTATTGGCAGTACTTGATTGCAAAAGTACAAATAAATAATGAGAAAGTTCGCTTTTACATAAAAAACTTCTATTCCTTCTTTCATCGTCCTGTACGTTATCTTTTAACGGTCAGGGAACTCGCACTACGTCATGAGGATGAAGCGAATGCAATGTGCTAGCGTTGATGATATTATTCCATCATAATTCGGGTTAGCCCAACACTTGTTTCATGACTTCCTGATTCTTCACCCCCCAGCGAGGGGCGATGAGGAGATGGGAGGGTGCCTGCGAGACGACGCGCTCAATGATGAGCGAGGGGCGGAGCAGGGACAGGTATTGCTTTAGCAGGTCGATGTATTCCTGAAGGGTATAGAGGGGGAAAGGATGCTCAGCATATTCGCGGGCTAAAGGGGTGTCGCGGATAATCTGGAGCTGGTGGATTTTGAGCACGTCAAGGGGAAGGGCGGAGATGAACGGTGCCTGACGGAGCGACTCTTCGGGCGGTTCGCCGGGCAGGCCGAGGATGATGTGGCCACCTATGAGGATGCCGCTTTCGTGGGTGCGACGGATGGCATCACACGTCTGGGCAAAGGAGTGGCCGCGGTTGATGCGGTGCAAGGTATCGTCGTTGGCCGACTCGATGCCGTACTCCACCATGAGGAAGGTGCGGCGGTTCAGTTCCTTCAGGTAGTTGAGCAGGGCAGGGGGCATACAGTCGGGACGCGTGCCGATGATGAGTCCTACTACATCGGGCTGTGCGAGGGCTTCCTCATAGAGTCCGATGAGTCTTTCCAGTGGGGCGTGTGTGTTGGTATATGCCTGGAAATAGGCCAGGAATTTCGTCTCGGAACGGCTGCGCCGGTGTTTGTGGGCGAAGAAACATTTGCCGGCTTCTATCTGCTGGGCTACGGTGAGCGTAGGCTGACAGTAGCGGGGCGAGAACGAGGCATTGTTGCAGAAGATGCAGCCGTCTGTTCCCACCGTGCCGTCACGGTTGGGACAGGTCATGCCTGCGTTGACGGTGATTTTCTGAATAGGAAATGGCAGCCGGCTTTTTAGCCAACTGCCATAGTCTTGTCTGTTGTTGCCGATGGTCATAGTGCTTCGAGCATACGCTTCAGTACCACCGAGCAGCTGATTTCGCGGTTGGCAGCCTCGGGGATGACGAGCGAGTTGGGGCTTTCGATGACATCGTCGGTGACGATGAGGTTGCGGCGAACGGGCAGGCAATGCATGAACTTACCGTTGTTGGTCCACGACATGTGCTCGGTGTCTACCGTCCATGACCGATCCTCGCAGGTAATCTTTCCGTAGTCGGCAGGGTTCGTGACGCCTGGGTTCGACCAGTTCTTGGCATAGATGAAGTCGGCACCCTCGAAGGCTTTTCGCTGGTCGTACTCCACACGGGCGTTGCCGACAAACTGCGGGTCGAGCTCGTAGCCCTTGGGATGGGTGATGACGAGATCTACATCCTCAGCAGCATTCATCCATTCCGCAAAACTATTGGGCACGGCCTGCGGCAGGGCGCGGCAATGAGGAGCCCAGGTGAGGACGACCTTGGGACGCGACCCCTCCAACCTCCCCTGTTTAGGGGAACCTTTTGATTCTCTGGGGTTCCAATGTTCTTCAATCGTGATGAGGTCGGCAAAGGCCTGCAGGGGGTGTACGGTAGCCGTCTCCATGGCGAAGACAGGGCGGCCGCTGTATTTGATGAACTGGTTCAAGACCGTTTCGGCATAGTCGTATTCGCGGTCGGTGAGTCCAGCAAACGAGCGCACGCCGATGAGGTCGCAGTAGCAGCCCATCACGGGGATGGCCTCCAGCAGGTGCTCGCTTTTGTCGCCGTCCATGATGACACCGCGCTCGGTCTCCAGTTTCCAGGCACCGGCATTCACGTCGAGCACGATAACGTTCATGCCCAGGTTCATAGCCGCCTTCTGTGTGGAGAGGCGCGTGCGCAGCGAATTGTTGAAGAAGATCATCATGAGGGTCTTGTTCTTGCCCAGATGCTGATATTTGTAACGGTCGTTCTTGATCTCAAATGCCTCGGCCAGCGCCTTGTCGAGGGGGCCGATGTCTTGTACGTTGATAAAGCTCTTCATGTTTTTATGTTTTTGTTGTTTCAATATTGTTTGCAGGTTGCAATTTGACATATTCCCCAGGCGTAACGCCGAACTGCTGGGAGAAACTGTTGGTGAAATAGGCTACTGACGAGAAACAGAGCCTTTCGCTTACTTCGCGGATGGAAAGCCCTTCCTGACGAAGCATGAATGCCGCCTTCTTCAAACGGAAGAGACGGATATATTCATTGGGTGTGAACGATGTGGTGCTCTTCATGCGGCGGTAGAAAGTGCTGCTGCTCATTCCGAGATGGGTGGCCAACATATCTACGCCCAGTTGGCGGTCGCCGATATGGGCTTCGAGATAGCTGTCGACACGCTCCATGAAATCGTCCACGTTGGGGTTCTTTGGCGTGATGTCCTTAATCATCTCGTAAGGCGACATCTGTGGTGTTGAGCGCATCAGCAGCTGATTCTGCAACAGTCTTTCTATTTGTTCCTGCAACACCTTTCGTCTTTGTCGTTCGCGATGGATACGGTAAAGCATCCAAAGCGTATATAATATCATTAAGGTGTAGAGTACGTAAGCCCACGGCGTGCGCCACCAAGGTGCTTTTACCTTAATGGAGAACTTGGCTTCCTTGCCTTCCCACAAGTTTGGGTTCATGCTGGCCTGTAGTGTCAGCTGATAGGTACCGGGCAGCAGCCGGTCGAAGTAGATGCTACCGTTGCCCCCTTGCACTATTTTCCATTTCTCATTGTCAATCCTGTAGCGGTACCACACCTCGGTTTGGTGGGCAAACGTAGGAACGGCATAGTCGATGGTGAGCGATGGGGCATTGTAGTCAATGGTAAGGCTTTCGGCAACCAGCGTGTCTTGTTCGCCAATGCGAACGTTGGTAAAGAACGGTTGCAATGGCATGTTGGGCATGATGAACTCGCGTGGGTTAAAGCTCACCAGTCCTTTGTGGGTGCCTATAAGCATCTGCGTGTCTATAAGCAATCCCGAGGCATAGCTGATGAAGTTGGTGGGCAGTCCGCTTCGCTGTGAGTATCGACTTACGGTCTGTTGCTGTTCGTCCATGCAGAATAGTCCGTTGAATGTAGAAACCCATAGCCGTTTGTCGGCATCGAGTGTGAGCTTGTTAGCCGAGCTGGCCAGTCGCTCACCGGTGAGTAGTGTTTTGTGATAGGCACCGTCGGGCGTTCTTAGCCACACCCCTTTACTGTCAGTTCCTATCCATAGTGCTCCTGTCTTTGTGGCAAGCAAGGATGTTATGCAGCGATGGTGGAACGTGCTGTCAGTCTGTGCCTTCAGAGGTTCTTTCTTGATATCGATAAAACGCAGCTGACTGTCAAGTGCTCCTATCCATACCTTACTGTCGGCCGTCTGGGCGAGTGCATGGATAAAACCGTTGTGACAGCCTTCGATAGCAACAAACTGCCGAGCACCTTTCTTCCTGACAAATAATCCGTTGGTGGTTCCCGCATAGAGATCCCCCTCGGTTGTCATCAGCATGCATACCACGGCATTTTGTTCTGTTCCGTTGCTGCTGTTTTGGGGAATATGGTGTTCTAAGTAATGTTGACGTTTATAGTCGTAGGCATAGATGCCTTGGCCGAATGTTCCTATCCACAGCGTATCATCATGGGCAACAAGAGCCTGGATATTGCTCGAGATTGAGAGTGAAGGAATGTTCGCAGGTGTGGGCATCAACTCTTGGCGAAGCTGTCCGTCGACAAGTTTGTATAGTCCTCGGTTCTCCGTCCCTACGAATACCGTCCCGTCGTTGGTAACACACAGGGGGCGGATGATGAGTGGTGTCGTGGCTGTAGTTCCTGTAATTAAACTGAAACGGTTGCTACTAGGACTTAAATAGAACAACCCTTCGTAGAATGACCCTATCCAGACACCCCCTTCCCGGTCTTTCAGCATGGTGCGTGCTCCTTTCAGGTGACCGCTCCAATCTATCTGGTCCAGCAGTCTGTAGTCAATGGGCTGTTCCCATTGCAGGGATGAGTCGGGGTGTTCCTCTTGTCGGGTGAAGGAGCCGGTTGAAGGATTGAACGAGAAGATGCCTACTCGCGTCCGGAAAAGCACCTGCCCCTGTTCGTCGATGGTCATCTGTCGTGGTTGCAGGGCAAAGGCTCCCTCATCGTTATAGGTGATGGGGTAGGTGTGGAAATGGATACCGTCGAAGCGTGTGAGTCCCAGGTTCGATCCTATCCAGATGAATCCGTCATGATCCTGTGCCAGACAGTTCACACTTGGCGTATTTAACCCCTCTTCTGGCCCGAAGTGTTTCATCTCGAGCAGCGGCTGGCTGAAAGTCAGGGCCGAGAGGAGCAATAGTTGTAGCAGTATGTAGGCTCGTAAAACTGGTTTCATTTGGTTGGAAACAGATTTGATTCTGTTGGCGATGTTTAGTAAAGTCTGTCTGCAAAGATACGAATATCTTTGTAATTATTCATCTTTTTGTTGTAGAAATCTTGCAAACCACCGTTTTGCAGGCTATTTACAACCTTTTGAATGGTATGTTCGCGCGTAAGCAAATACCTTTGCAGCCAGATATTATGATTACTAACGAAAACAAGATGCAAATGAAAAGGAAACTACTAATTGCAACAATTGTTGTAACGTGTGCTATTGGTGTAAAGGCACAGACCGATGTCACAGCGCAGTATGTCGTGAATGCTGGCTTCGAGAATTGTGCGGCTACTGCATCGAGCGTGAATGCCGCTGGTGGACATACTGCCATCGACTATACCTCTACGGGCTGGAAGATGACGAGCACGCTGAATGCCAGCGGCACATCGTGGAGCACGGGTGCCGTGTTTGCCTATGGCGGCTCGGCCCAGTTGAATGGCGCTACCGTGCCTGCAGCAGACAATGCAGGTAATGGCGGTAAGGCGCTGGGCATCAGCGTGGGCCGTAACAATGCGGTCTACTATCGCTCAGCCACAGCCATTACGCTGCCCGCAGGCAACTATTTGCTGACGGTGAATGCCTATAACGCCCATACCGCTACGCTGTTCTACTCGCTGGTGGGCTTTGTCACTACCGGTGGCAGCAGTTTCCTCTCTACCAAAGAGCAGTTTGCCAGCAAGACATGGGTGACTGATGTAGTTAGCTTCACACTCTATTCCGATGCCGAAGGATGGTTCCAGATAGGTGGTCGCTCAATGACAGAAGCCAAAGGTTCGGGCGATCATGCTAAGGTGCTGTTCGACAATATCACACTCTCTTATAGCGAACTGACCGCTGAACAGAAGGAACTGAGCATTCCCCATTGGGAAGACCCGACATTCTTTGCCGAGAACAAGTTGGAGGGTCATGCTACGTTCATGCCTTACGCTTCGACCGCTGACATGACGGCCGATGCTCGCTATGAGAAGCCGTGGCTCACACCTACAAAGGCACAGTTCCTGTCGCTCAACGGGGAGTGGAGATTTAAGTTCGTGAGCAGTCCTGCCGACCGTCCGGGCATGTCATCGTTCTTTGGCAACGATGCCGATGTTTCTACTTGGGATAATATTGAGGTACCGTCGTGCTGGGAGATGAAGGGCTATGACAAGCCCGTCTACGCCAATGTGAACTATCCTTTCGAGGATAATCCTCCCGTCATCAAGTTGCGTTCCGAGTTTGCCGGACAGTTGGGCGAGAACCCCGTGGGCAGCTATCGCCGTGAGTTCATCCTGCCTAAAGGTTGGGATGAACAGCGCGTGGTGCTCCATTTCGATGGTGTCTATGGCGCTACTTACGTGTGGGTGAACGGTCAGTATGTGGGCTACTCGCAGGGAGCCAACAACGATGCTGAGTTCGACCTGACTGGCATTGCCCATGCTGGGAAGAACAATATCTCCGTTCAGGTGGTTCGCTACAACGACGGTTCTTATCTCGAAGGACAGGATGCCTGGCACATGAGCGGCATCCATCGTGACGTGTACCTGTATGCCACGCCGAAGACCTTTGTCCGCGACCACGTTATCCGTGCTACCCTCGACGCCGCAGCCAACTACAAGAACGGTTCGCTCTCCGTCGGCGTGGAGTTGGGTACTATGTCCGGTGGCATCGCTGTCGGGAAGACTGTTGAACTGGAACTCCTCGATGCCAACGGCACCCTCGTAAAGAAAACTTCCCAAGCCGTCACCAATGCAGCTACGCTGACACTCGACGGCCTGACCGACCTGCGCCTGTGGTCGGCTGAGGATCCTCAGCTCTATACGGTCGTGGTTCGCCAGAAGAGTACAGGGGGGACCGAAGAAATGGTGTTCTCCACCCGCTACGGCTTCCGCCAGATAGAGCAGCGTGGACAGCTGGTCTACATCAACGGACAGCGTGTCTACTTCAAGGGCGTGAACACACAGGACACTCATCCCGTGACAGGACGTACGATGACTGTGGAGACCATGCTGGAGGACATTATGATGATGAAGAAGGCCAACATGAATACCGTGCGATGCAGTCACTATCCGCGTCAGGCCAAGATGATGGCCATGTTCGACTATTATGGTATGTATGTCATGGACGAGGCCGACATTGAGAGCCACAAGAACTGGCTCGACAATGGTCCTTCAGGCACATTGGCAAGTGCAACCAACTATACCAATCAATATGTTGACCGCACCGTTCGCATGGTGCAGCGCGACCGTAATAATCCTAGTGTCATCTTCTGGTCGCTGGGTAACGAAGGTGGCGTGGGAACTAACTTCCAAGCTACCTATAATGCCGTGCGTGCACTCGACGACAGATTGATACATTACGAAGGCCACCGCACCAATGGTACTTTCAACGATATCACCGACATCTACTCGTCGATGTATCCCTCGCTCGACTTTGTAAGTCAGCACGTCAACGGCACGAAGCCTTACTTCGTCTGTGAGTATGTGCACTCCAAGGGTGCCGGACTGGGTAACATGCAGGAATACTGGGATATCATCGAAGGTTCTACGGCTGGACTCGGTGCCTGTATTTGGGACTGGGTAGACCAGGCCATCTTCGATCCTGCTGACCTTGCTGGCGTTGATCCTAACGACAAGTCTACATGGCCTCGCAAGAACGGATTCCTGAAGCTCATGGCAGGCTACGATTTCCCCGGACCTGACCAGAGTGATGTGACTGGAAGTCTGAACGACGGTATCATCACGGCAGACCGTAGTTGGTCGGCTGAGCTCAACGTGGCAAAGCACATACATCAGTTTGTGCGCTTCACCACATACGATGCTGCTGCAAAGAACGTTACCGTAAAGAACTGCTATAACTTCCTGAACCTCGACCTGTTCACTTTGCATTATGAGGTGCTGAAGAATGGTGAAGTGGTAGAGCAGGGAAGTGTGGATATGCCATCAGCATTGCCTGGCGCAACTACCACCGTTACACTTCCCATTACTTCTACCATCGCCAGTGGCAGCGAGTGGCTGCTTAACGTTGAGGCTTGCCTGAAGAGTGCTACCACTTGGGCTGAGGCTGGCTATACGATGGCTTGGCAGCAGTTCACGCTGCAGGAACGCCCCGCTACACTTCCTGAGGTGGCGTCAGTGGGTGCGCAACTAACTGTTGATGAGACTGCCAGCAGCTACACCATCAGCAATCAGAATGTTTCAATGACTGTAGGTAAAGACGGCACAGTATCCAGTCTTCAGATTCATGGACGCAATATCATCACCAGCGATGGAGCACCGACCTACAGCAACTTCCGCTATATCTCCCATGACCCTCATGGCGAAAAAACCAACGGTATCACCTCTACAACAGTTAATTGCCAGTTGGCAGCCGACAACCAGACGGCTACCGTTACGCTGACACAGCCAGGCACCCGTTGCGCCACGACGCTGGTTTACACTCTCTACGCTGCTGGCGTGGTTGACCTGCAGGCCTCGTTCACGCCCGATGCCAGTATGTTTGACGCTAATGGAAGGAATATGTTGCGCCGTATAGGCCTGAAAATGAAGATGCCTGCAGGACGTGAGCAGGTGGAATACTACGCCCAAGGCCCGTGGGAGAGCTTCGTAGACCGTCAAAGTGGCAATGTGCTGGGTACTTTTACTACTACTGTCAGCGACATGTTCGAAGCATATAGCCATCCGCAGACCTGCGGTAACCGCATGTCGCTCAGGAAACTGAAGATGTGGGGCGACGATGTCTCTACTGAGGGTACGCTGGTCATCACCACTCAGGGACAGGTTGACTTCTCGCTCATGCACTATGATGAGGAAACCTTCGCCACCGACAAACTGCATCCTTGGGAGCTGACGGCAGAACGCCCTGTCTATGTACGCTTCGATGCCTATCAGCGAGGAATCGGCGATGCCACGTTCAACCTTGGCGTGCTCAACAAGTATCGTTGTCCTAAGACAACGCTCACCTATACCCTGCGCTTTGAGATTGCTAAAGCGGGGAGTGAGGAAGGTACGGGCCTGCATCAGCCCGTCTCTCATAATATGTATGGCAATGATACAAAAGTGTCTGCTCTGTATACGATTGCAGGCCGACACATTTCAGAGCCTTTGAAGGGGCTGAATATAGAAAAGAGTGAGGGAGGAAACGTCAGGAAGTTTCTAGTAAGATAGGGAAACTACGGACGTGTCTGTCCTTCGCCTTCGATAAGCCATTTGTAGGTAGTGATTTCCTCGAGGGCCATAGGACCGCGAGGACCGAGCTTTTGGGTGCTGATGCCAATCTCGGCTCCCAGTCCGAACTGTGCACCGTCGGTAAACGAGGTGGGCGCGTTCCAGTAGACGCAGGCGGCATCGACATGGGCCTGGAATGTACGGGCGGCCTCTTCATTCATGGTGATGATGGCTTCGCTGTGGCCAGAGCCGTAGCGGTCGATATGGTCGAGGGCCTCCTCGAGCGATGAGACCGTCTTGATGGCCATCTTGTAGTCCATGAACTCGGTGCCAAAAGATTCGGCTGTGGCAGGCTGTAAGAGACCAGCTCCCAGCCCCTCCCTGTGAGTGGTTAGTGCTGCAAAGGCCTTTTCATCGGCATAGAGGGTGACGTTCTTCTCCCATAGGGGGGCAGCTATTGCAGGCAGGTCGCTGAGGCGGCTTTCGTGGATGAGCAGACAGTCGAGGGCATTGCAGACAGAGACGCGTCGGGTCTTGGCGTTGGTGATGATGGCCTTGCCCATCTCCAGGTCGCCGTCCTTGTCGAAGTAGGTATTCACCACACCGGCACCCGTCTCGATGACTGGCACGCGGGCGGTGTCTCTGACAAAGTCGATGAGCTTCCTTCCGCCACGGGGGATACAGAGGTCGATATAGCCTACGGCATTCAGCATCTCGCCCGTAGCCTCATGGGTGGCAGGCAGCAGAGCGACAACATCGGTTAAGAGGAGAGCATATTTCTCCAGCACCTCATGGATGATGGCCACCTCCTCACGGTTGGAGCAGTCGGCATCCTTGCCGCCTTTCAGCACGCAGGCATTGCCGCTCTTGAAACAGAGGGAGAAGACATCGAATGTTACATTGGGGCGTGCCTCGTAGATCATGCCGATGACACCGAAGGGTACGGAGACCCGACAGAGACGAAGACCGTTGGGCAGCGTCTTCTGTTTAGTGATATGTCCGAGGGGTGAGGGTAGGGTAGCCACGTTGCGCATGTCGGCTGCGATGCCCTCCAGTCGACTGTCGGTCAGTTGCAGTCGGTCATAGAGCGGATTCTCCTTTGCCATCTTTGACAAGTCCTCGGCATTGGCTTTCAGGATTCGCTCTTTCTGGCTGACGATGGCATCGGCTACGGCCAGCAGGATCTCGTTGCGTTGTTGGTCGGTAAGCATGGCCAGTTGCTTGCTGGCTTTCTTCACCCTTTCAAATGTTTCTTTCAGTTGCATATAAAGTCTTTTTTGTGTTATTTGCTGCTGTCATGGCGCTTCCCCCTGTCTTGTCGCAGGAAGAGACCTGCAAGGATGGTGCCGCTGATACTATGCCATGCACAACTGATGGCACAGGGCAATACGGAGAGGGGCTGGGCGGCAAAGAAAGTGCCTGCCAAGACGGTGGCCAGCCCGGCGTTCTGCATGCCTACTTCTATTGAGATGGTACGTTTCTTGGCTGTGCTGAAACGGGCCAGTCGGCCTGCGGTATAGCCAAGGAGATAGCCCAGCGTGTTGTGACAGAACACCACGGCAAAGGTCCAGAGGAACAGCATCAGACCGCGTGCCACAAGGTCGTCGTGGACGGTGCTGATGACTCCGCCCACGATGCAGGCCAGACAGGTGACGCTCAAGCCGGGCATCAGCGACTGTATCGTCGGGAAGCTTTCGCGTTTGGAGTAGGTATAGTTGAGGAAACAGCCTATGCCTACGGGGATGATGGTGACGATGAGGATGTTCAGGAACATGCCGATGGCATCGATCTCGATAATCTCACCTGCCGTAAGCTCCATGAGCAATGGTGTCATCACAGGGGCAAGCAGCGTCGATGCACAGGTCATGCCCACGCTGAAAGCTACATCGCCATGACAGAGGTAGGACATGATGTTGCTCGATACACCGCCAGGACAGCAGCCCACGAGGAGGATGCCTAATGCCAAGGCCGGTTCCAGCCAGAACACGTGTACCAGCAGATAGGCTACGCAAGGCATGATGAGAAACTGGGCGCAGGCACCTATGAGGATGTCGAGTGGGCGACGGGCCAGAATGCGGAAATCCTGAGTGGTCAGCGTCAGGCCCATCGTCAACATGATGATGCCAAGGATGACGGTCTGAGTGGTGCCGCGCACCCAAAGAAAGAGGTCTGGTGCGAAAAACGTCAGTATGGCGATAGCCGTGACGAACAGCGAGGCGTGTCGGGCCAACCATTGACTGAGTGATTGCAGGAAATGTAACATCTTCTGTTGAGTAATAATTGATGCAAAAGTAGCGATAATTCTCCTATTCTCGTTAGGAGGAGGGCGTTTTTAGTCTTTTTTTTCTCTTTTTTATGCGATAATAGGATATAAAATGGTAATTTTGCCTCATGATGAAGAGAAAAAAACTGATGATTGGAAGTGTGTTGGCGGTAATCATGTTTCTTGTGATTACCATCATTGGCGGTAGTTGCTATATGCTCAACTATTCGCTGGCACCTGTCGATAACAGGGCCGACACGGCCTACTGGTTCCGCAAACAGTTCAAGACCTATCCTGAGACGCAGTCCTGGGTTGACAGCCTACGGCGTATTCATGCCCTGCGCGACACCTTCGTGGTGATGCCGGGAAGTGGTGAGAAGCATCATGCCTACTACGTTAGGAACGGCAGCCAGAAGACGGCCCTCGTGATTCACGGCTGGCGCGACTGTGCCATTGATTTCTTCTACCTCGCCCGTATGTACGAGCGGGAGCTGGGCTACCAGGTGGTGATGCCCGACCTGCATGCCCATGGTCTGAGCGAGGGCGACATGGTTCAGATGGGATGGCTTGACAGGAAGGACGTGCTACATTGGCTCTCCGTATTCCAAACCGACACGATGGTGGTGCATGGTGTGTCGATGGGAGGAGCCACGACGATGATGCTTTCCGGTGAGTCTATGCCAGAGGGAATAAGCAGTCTCCACTTTGTGGACGATTGCGGCTATACCAGCGTGTGGGACGAGTTCAAGGGAGAGCTCCGTAATCAGTTCGGCTTGCCTCCCTTCCCCCTTTTGCACACCGCCAGTCTGCTATGCAAGCTTCGCTATGGTTGGAGCTTCAGCGAAGCATCGCCTATCCGTGCTGTTAGTAAGTCGCCTTTCCCCATGCTCTTCATCCATGGTAACAAAGATACCTTCGTCCCGACCGAAATGGTGTATAGGCTTTATGAGGCCAAACCCTCGAAAAAATCCCTTTGGATTACCGAAGGAGCCGAGCATGCCAAGTCTTACTTGATGCATAAGGAGGAATACGTGGACAAAGTAAGGAATTTCGTCAATGATACGGATAACCGTCATCTGAATAATATTGACAGCATAAAGACAAGTGAGCATGTTTGGGAAGAGTAAGGCCGAGCGCATAGTGGCCAACGTAGAGAAGATGCGCAAGAACGCTCAGGAGATGCTGATGTGGAGGAACATCCCGCTGGCCAGGGAGTGCGTAGAACTGCTTCGGGAAATTGATGATGCCGAGGAGACACCCATGGGCAAGGCGCTGGCCTGCGAGGCCATCATAGAGCAGCTGCCACAGTATGATGTGCCGCGCATGGTGCTCAGTATCCTGCGCTATGAAGAGGAGCTGCTGCAGCGGTCGGATGAGACCGAGGCCGGCCGCTATCCCACGGCAGAAGAGGTGGCCCATGAGATACAGCGACTGGAAGACTATATCGATGTGGAGCATGTCAGCCCGTCGGCTTTCAAGGAGAAATACCAGCGACACCTGAATGCAGACCCCATAGAGCGTACGCCAGAGTGGGAGGAGATGTATTATGAGGTGGAACAGGAGTGCGACCGCCGGCTGAAGGGCATCCCTCGCGGCATGGGCTTCTGTTTTGCCTATTGGAGCACGCTGAGGCAGGTGCTCGCTGAGCGCGGCATCGAGTGGCACTCCCCCGGGCAGCTCAATCCACGGGTACACTTCGACTAATATTAGGAAATCACGGCGGAAAAGGTACAAGATAATTACCTTATTGCCAGACCTTTTGAATACGTATCCTTGCAGAAAATGTATCGGAATATCCTCCTATTGATATGCTTTTTGCTCTTATCCAGCCCGATGTCCGCAGAAAGTGGTTTGCCCATCATAGAGATGAAGGCAGACAGGACGATGATTTATCCCCAGCGAATGGAACTGACGGGCGAAGAGTCGTTGATGGATATGCTCCAAATGATGCCGGAACTGATGATTGCCGGTTTCGAGGATGTCATCTCCAGCTATAACCTCCGTATAGACAACTGTCCGATAAATGGCGACACAAGGTTGATTCTTAGTCAGATGAAAGCCAAGGACATCGCTACGATTCAGGTTTGTGACAATGTGGGCGTTGCGAAGGGAACCATTGGCATGGGCAGGGTACTGGACATCAATATGAAGATGTCTGATGGCCTGAAAGGATTCGTGGAAGGCGAGGGAGACTTTGGGAAGGATGTGGAAGGTATCGGCTCCGCGAATGCGCTATACGGAAGTCAGCATACCGACCTCTATGCCAACACCTCCTATCGTCATCAAGAGGGGAAAGAGGAGTATCTGTCGCTTCATATGACGAACCGGTTTGATGACAGGAACAAACTGCTGACCTATTTCACTCAGCAATTTCTTGACCTTCCTTCGGGTATTTCACGCAAAATGATGGGCAGGGCAAGATATTTCCATACCTTCAATGACCTGGGCACAGAACTTCTTCTGGTGGGCGGTTATCAGTACGCCAGCGACCCTATCCTCTCTAACAAACTTCCGTTGTATATCGCTGAGCTCAATACGCCGTTGCTTTCCAAGCGGCTGACGATGATGCTGGGTATCGAGGGGGATCTTCTCATGACCAAGCAGAAGGACACGGACAGGAGCTGGAACGTCTTCAATCATGACATCTACCTGCAGTTCACCTATTCCTTGCCAAAGTGGAAGCTGACGGTGGGTAATCGTGTGATGTTCTATAACTACAAACTGATGGATTGCGGAAACAGCCAGAAGCATTCCGATACCCGAGACAATGCGAATGCCTGCGTCATCTATGTACCAGACAACCACCATCAGATGCAGTTGGGCTATTATCACAAATATTATAATCCTTCCCACACAGATCTCTTTATGAATGCCAATACGTTTTTTGACGGGGTAACTGGTCCTGCCGCTTCGTTTGTTGAAGAATGGGAGAGGACGAAGGGATTGCTGGAGGAACGGGTCATCAACCAAATGAAGTTGGCATACGCCTATAGGAGGCAGAAGCTGACCGTGCAAACGGAGGCGAGCTATTATACCGTTGAAGGTGACGAGGATTTCACTGAGCTGGGGGCATCGGCTTATTGGAGAACGAAATGGCTGACTCTGGCTGGTGGCTCAAACCTGTATACGGCCAAGAGCGGAACCTATGCTTCATTCCGATTGGCTCCCACTGCCCATCTTCCTCATGAGTGGCAGATAGGGATGCAGGTAGTATATTATACTAAGAAGCATCCAATACGTGAGGTGTATGGCGTACCGGTGTATGGCTGCCTGTCGGTGAACAAGCAATTCGGCAGGAAATGGAGTCTGAGCATTGACTGGCATGACATGTTCGATGCCATCTGTAGTGAAGCGGAAGTAAACAGACACGCTGCTAATATGAAGTTGCAGTATAGATTCTAATGATAATTTTTCAATGTTCAATGGTCAATATTCAATGTTCAATGGTTAATATGGATATGATACAGACAGCCGGCATTGGTGCCTTTGCCCTCCTTGTCGGTATGGTTTTAACGCGAAAGGTGGCTTTTCTACAGAGGTTCTGTGTGCCGTCGCCAGTAAGCGGTGGTATCATCTTTTCATTGATAAGCCTGATGCTATATGGTTGGTTCCATGTGGAGGTAACGTTCGATGGCACATTGAAGGATGTTTTTATGCTGGCATTCTTTACCAGCGTTGGCTTTCAAAGTGATCTTAAAGTCATCAAGCAAGGTGGCAGGCTCTTGGTAATCATGCTTTCCTTGTTGGTTGCTGTTATTGCTCTGCAGAATTTAATGCCAATGGGAATTACCCGTCTTATGGGTGTTGACCCTTTGATTGGTATGGCTACAGGTAGCATATCGATGACTGGTGGACACGGTACGGCAGGCGGATTTGCGAGTGTTCTTGAAAGCATGGGACTGCAAGGTGCAGGAACAATAGGTATGGCAGCAGCAACCTTTGGACTGATTGCAGGCTCTATGATAGGTGGTCCGTTGGCAGAGCGGATTATCCGCACGAAACTGATGCATGAACAGATGCAACCACAAGATGAAGAGATTGACCCTGCAATGGCTGGTATCGAGAGTGACGAGGCTTCACCAGCAGGTCGTACAAAGCGTGTCAGCACCAACGAGCTGGAGTTCCAACAATATGCAAAGGCTTCTTATTGGATTCTCCTGGTAATGGGGGGCGGCACCATATTGAGCTGGTTGCTTGCAAAGACAGGTGTCACGTTCCCCACCTACTTCGGAGCCTTAATCTTAGCCGCCATTGTCCGTAACACCATAGGATTCTTTAGTTATAAGAAAAACGGTAAATGGGTGAAGGCAGACAAGTTGCTTGATATGGATCGAATTATCAGCGTAGGCAATATCTGTCTGTCTCTGTTCCTCGGTATGGCCATGATATCCCTGAAACTTTGGGAACTTCAAAGTCTGGCCCTTCCGTTGATTGTCATCCTGGTATCTCAGGTGGCGATGATGGACTTCTTTGTTTACTTCGTGGCCTTTCCCCTGTTAGGTCGTAATTATGATGCTGCCGTCCTGTGTGCAGGCATGTGTGGCTTCGGCCTTGGTGCAACCCCCAATGCCATGGCCAACATGAGTGCTGTCTGCTATAAATACCGCTATACGGTCAAACCTTTCCTCATCGTCCCCATCATTGGTGCCATGTTCGCTGATCTGATCAACACGGGAATGATTACCATCTTCTTGAATCTATTGTAAATTCCCCCACCCCACAGTGATTACCCCATAAAAAAATCGTGCAGACCACCTGAGCCTGCACGATTCCTATTTTTTCCTGTTCCAAGGAATTACTTCACCTCCTCGAAGTCGGCATCCTGGATGTTGTCGTTGGGGTTCGACTGAGCCTGCTGACCACCCTGGAAGCCTGCACCCTGACCGGCATCGGCACCGGGCTGAGGACCAGCCTGTCCCTGCTGATACATCTTCTGAGAAGCAGCCTGCATGACGGTGTTGAGGTTGTTGATGGCATTGTCGATAGCAGCGATGTCACCGCTCTTGTGGGCATCCTTCAGCTGCTGGACAGCCTGCTCCACATTGGCCTTGTCGGCACCGAGCTTGTCACCGTTCTCGTTGAGGAAGGTCTCGGTCTGGAAGATCATCGAGTCGGCCTGATTCATCTTATCGATGCGCTCGCGCTCCTTCTTGTCGGCCTCTGCATTCTTCTCTGCCTCGGCCTTCATGCGGTCGATCTCCTCCTGAGACAGGCCCGATGAGGCCTCGATGCGGATGGCCTGCTCCTTGCCAGTGGCCTTATCCTTGGCGCTAACCTTCAGGATACCGTTGGCATCGATGTCGAAGGTCACCTCAATCTGAGGAACACCACGACGGGCGGGAGCGATGCCGGTGAGGTTGAACTGTCCGATAGACTTGTTCTGTGCGGCCATAGGACGCTCGCCCTGCAGCACGTGGATAGTCACCTCGGTCTGGTTGTCGGCTGCGGTAGAGAAGGTCTCACTCTTCTTGCAAGGGATGGTAGAGTTGGCCTCGATGAGCTTGGTCATTACACCGCCAAGGGTCTCAATACCCAGCGTCAGCGGAGTAACGTCGAGGAGCACGATGTCCTGACCAGTCTCCTGATTGAGGATGGCACCCTGGATAGCGGCACCTACGGCTACCACCTCGTCGGGATTCACGCCCTTGGAAGGCTCCTTGCCGAAGTAGTTCTTCACGAGGGTCTGCACAGCGGGGATACGGCTGGAACCGCCTACGAGGATGACCTCGTCGATATCAGCAGTAGAGATGCCTGCATCGCGAACAGCGTTCTGGCAAGGCACGAGACATGCCTGAATGAGGTTGTGGGCCAGCTGCTCGAACTTGGCACGTGTGAGTGTCTTAATGAGGTGCTTAGGACCAGCGGCTGTGGCGGTGATATAAGGCAGGTTGATCTCTGTAGAGGTAGAGCTTGACAGCTCGATCTTTGCCTTCTCGGCAGCCTCCTTCAGACGCTGCATGGCCATGGGGTCGCTCTTCAGGTCGGCACCCTCGTCATGACGGAACTCGTCGACGAGCCAGTCAATGATGACCTGGTCGAAGTCGTCACCGCCGAGGTGGGTGTCGCCATTGGTAGAGAGTACTTCGAACACACCACCGCCGAAGTCGAGGATAGAGATATCGAAGGTTCCACCGCCAAGGTCGAAGACGGCAATCTTCATATCCTTGTTGGTCTTGTCGATACCGTAGGCCAGGGCAGCTGCCGTGGGCTCGTTCACGATACGCTTCACATTAAGACCGGCAATCTGACCAGCCTCCTTGGTGGCCTGACGCTGAGAGTCAGAGAAGTAGGCAGGCACGGTGATGACGGCCTCGGTCACTTCCTGTCCGAGATAGTCCTCGGCAGTCTTCTTCATCTTCTGAAGAATCATGGCTGAGATTTCCTGTGGCGTGTACTTACGACCGTCGATATCTACACGGGGATAGCCTCCCTCATTCACTACTGTAAAAGGTACGCGTGAGATTTCCTTCTCCGTCTGTGCCCATGTCTCACCCATGAAGCGCTTGATAGAATAAACGGTCTTCTTCGGGTTGGTGATGGCCTGGCGCTTGGCGGGGTCGCCAATCTTGCGTTCGCCGCCCTCGACGAAGCCTACTACTGAAGGCGTGGTGCGCTTGCCTTCGCTATTAGCGATAACGACAGGCTCGTTGCCTTCGAAAACTGATACACACGAGTTGGTTGTACCTAAGTCAATTCCAATAATCTTTCCCATAATCTTGTATTATTTTTAATTGTTATTATTCTGTTTTGGGGCATAAAGCCATCAACAATATAGCAAAGCCTATGCCAAAAGTATAATTTTTCGAAAGAAACTGCCATTTGATGCGTCATTTTGACAGAAGAAAGATTTTTTTCCCTATCTTTGCATCGCAAATTATTTTTTATTGAAATACAAACAAGTATGTCAAAGAAGATTCTGTTACTTTCCGCTGGCCTTCTTCTGTCGAGCCTGGCAGGAGCCCAGACGCGTGACCCTAACAATAAGTACTTGGTGTGGACCAATAATGTCATTTTCTCTGAAGAGAAAACTGATACGTTGAAAGAAAGTGTGCCTGAGGAAGAGGATGAGGCAAAGAGCTTCATAGAAAAATATTTCCGCTATGTGCCTATGTGCGACTGGCAGGAAGGCATGAAGTTCATGGTTATTCCCGACAAGAAGGATATGGTGGTACGCACCTTTGCCGACAGCACGGGCAGGCTGGTGAGCAGTCTGTCATTGCGCAATAAGATTATGATCTACAAGGGCCATTCCGGTGAGGGCGACTTGCATGAACGTGTGAATTTCCTTTGTGAAGATGACGGAAAGTCCTATTACTATGAGTTGCCTACAGCCTCCTTCGGTGACTATTGCTACACCAAGTTCGGTGTTCCTACGCTGGCATATCTGGGCGATGTCGATATGGCCGTCGACCAGCTGGTGGGCAAGACGGTTATCACAAAATATAAGGAGTACAACGTGGATATCAGTACGACCAGCTATGGCTATGAGAAGATAAAAGTTCCTCTGGGTACCGAGGCTACGGTGGTGGCGGCTGGCGTGGGTACGCGTAACTATCCTGTGAAGCTGATTGTTGCTGACAGCACGGGCCGCGAGTTTTTCCAGAATGTGGCCATCAGCCGTACCAATAGCGGTATGCGCGACAATGAGTTCACGGGCGATGAGCTGAAGCACACTTTCGAAGGATCGTTTGAATTGCTTGGCGACAAAGCCAATGAGGATAAGAAATACAATGAGTATATCGGGCGTAAGGTGTTCACCCTCTATAAGACACAGATGCTTTTGGCCAACGGTGTTGAGGAGATCGTGCCTCGTCTCACCGGCTTCGAGATTAAGGCTATGAATGTGATTAGTGGCACACACTCTGTCAAAATGACATTAGAGCATGAAGGGAAGACCTACATGAAGAAGGTTAGTTTCAAACAGAATAGTGTGATAGGCGATTTGGCAGGCTATCATGAAGACTATTATTTCAATCTCTTTGCCAGTGGCAATGTGGGCTCGATAAAGGGCGTGAGACAGGAGAACATGACCGACATACGCAATGGCATCATTCGTAAGGGCTTCAACGAAGCCGAGGTGGAACTGGCATTGGGTAAACCCGACGCAAAGAGTAAGGCGGGCAACAATAGCTATATGTGGGTTTACAACTCGGCTATGAACTCCAACAACTGCGTCATCTATTTCGATGCCAAGACCAGAAAGGTGACGCTGGTGAAGAAATAGCACAAGACAAAGTTTTAATAATCTCAGTACCAGCCTTTGGTAGTGTGAATACCAAAGGCTGGTAGTGTGAGTACCAAGGGCTGGTACTGTCAGTACCAAATATGGGTACGAATTTTGGTACGGCTATACGCCCTGTTCACCGAGCTTTTCCATAATCTTTGCTTCGAGTTCTTCGCACAGCTCGGGATTGTCTTTCAGCAATGCTTTCGTGGCATCGCGTCCTTGTGCCAGTTTGGCATCGCCATAGCTGAACCAGGAGCCGCTCTTCTTGATGATGCCGTATTCGACACCCAGGTCTATAATTTCGCCAATCTTCGAGATGCCTTCACCAAAGGTGATCTCGAACTCAGCCTTGCGGAAGGGAGGGGCCACCTTGTTCTTCACAACCTTGACACGTACCTGATTGCCAATCACGTTGTCGCCATCCTTGATACTGGTTACCTTGCGGATATCCAGACGCACAGAGGCGTAGAACTTCAGGGCGTTGCCGCCTGTAGTGGTCTCGGGGTTACCGAACATCACGCCAATCTTCTCGCGCAGCTGGTTAATGAAGATGCAGGTAGTATTGGTCTTGGCAATGGTCGACGTGACCTTGCGCAGGGCCTGGCTCATCAGACGGGCATGCAGACCGACTGCCGAGTCGCCCATGTCGCCCTCAATCTCCTTCTTCGGCGTCAGGGCTGCTACGGAGTCAATGACGATGATGTCGATGGCAGCCGAGCGGATGAGCTGGTCGGCAATCTCGAGTGCCTGCTCGCCATTGTCAGGCTGTGAGATATACAGGTTGTCGATGTCGACTCCCAGCTTCTCGGCATAGAAACGGTCGAAGGCATGCTCGGCATCGATAAAGGCTGCAATGCCGCCGGCCTTCTGACATTCGGCCATGGCATGGATGGCCAGCGTGGTCTTGCCGCTCGACTCAGGGCCGTAGATTTCTATGATACGTCCTTTGGGGTAGCCGCCTACGCCCAGTGCTGCATTGAGGGCTATCGAGCCGGTAGAAATCACGTCGACGTTCTCCACATGCTCGTCGCCCATGCGCATGATGCTGCCCTTGCCGAAGTCTTTCTCAATCTTTGACATGGCTGCCTGCAGGGCTTTCAGCTTCTCACTCTGAGGGTTGAGGGCCTCGCCGCCCTCCATTTCTTTCTTTGCCATAAATAATAGTGAATGTAAGTGATTATTGTTTTTTGCAAAGTTACAATAAATACCTAATATGGCAAAAAAAAGAATAAAAGGTGGGCTGTTTTTTAGATTTTATTCGTACTTCTGCAAAAAGACCCCTAAAGACAATATCTGTCAGGGAAAACATAGTCTCATTTTTCTATGAATGGCTTTATCTCTTTGCTGATAACCTTGTCATAGCCATAGAGGTCGGGCCAAAAATCTACTTCGCCCGTTTCGGGATTGGGGTAGGCCGTATAATAAATAATGTATAGGGGAATACGGGGAGTTACCCGCTGGTAGGTGAGCAAGCGGAAGGGACGCTGCTCGTCGTCCTTATGCTCCTTCAGGTATTTTTTGCCTTTGTCGCTCTCTGGCGGAATGTCCATCGAGATGCGCAGACGGTCGAGAAGCCATTCATCGGCATCAGGAAGCAGAAAGCAGGCCATCTCAAAAGGTTTCTGCACACGGATGCAGCCGTGGGAGAGGGTGCGCCGCTCGCGATCAAAAGCCTTGCGGTTGTTGGTGTCGTGGAGATAGATGCCGAAGTCGTTGTCAAAGCGGAAGACTATGCGCCCGAGGGAGTTGCCTACACCGCCAAGCTGTCCCACACGCAGATGACCATTCTCAAGCTCCCCGGCTGTGACATCGGCCACGCGGAGTGTGTCGCCGGAACTCTTCTCTACAATATAGTAGTTGTTGCGTGCAAAATAGACAGAGTCGCCTGCATGGCGCAGGAAGTCGCTCTTGACGATGTTTTGCGGCACTATCCAGTCGGGGTTCACCTGCATGTGGCTTATCTCGCTGCTGAGCAGTGGTGTCTTGTTGGTCACGGCACCGCAGCAGATGCGCATGTTGAGGATGGAGTCGAGGCTGACGGCCCATAGCTGTTGAGCGGGAATGTTGACGATGATATGTTTGTCTGTAGTGAGGGAAGAACGCTTCATCCTCCAACGGCAACGCTCCATATTGACAGCGAGCTTCTGACGCTCCTTGGAATCATTGGTCTTTGCCATCTGTTGGCGCAACGCCTTGCTTACTGTATCTTGTGGCAGCGATGTGAGGAGATAGTCGAGGCGCTTGTCAGACGATAGCATGTCAACGCTCTCCGAATATTCAGGCGACTCAACATCGTAGGCGAACAGTTGTGCAAAAACCTTATCCTCCGTGTGTGGCTTATATTCCAGTTTGTTGAATACCTGTGCAGGGCGCATGAAGCCATAGCGCTGTCCGGCACAATAGCGTACATAGGCTTTCGACAGATAGTAGTCGAGACGTGGAAGAATGTCGTTAATGTCTATGTGGAGGGAGTCGAAAGCCAGCTGATGAACGATGCTTAGGTCGGAGGCTATTTGAGGAACGAAGAATGCCGTTGTGTCAAGACCGGCCAATGGCAGCTCGCGTCTCAGCGTGGCAAGCAGCGAGTCTGCATCAGCCGACAAGCCCATGGCGGTGAACCACAGAGCATGGCTGCCGACATCAGGAATTTCCTTGTACCGTTTCCTTACTGCCTTGTCGGCTTTCCATTGGGTTGTGTCATCTTTCAGCAGTTGCTGAATACATTGCTGCATGTGGGTGGCATCGAGCGAATCAACATAGCTGCCGAAGGCTGATTGTTCAGTCTTCGGCAGTTTGTCGGACCCGCCACACGATGAGATGAGTCCCATCGTCGCCATCATCGTGAGTATCAGATGCAGCCACTTCATGTGCAAAGAAGATGACGGTTAATGGTTGGCGTTTTTCTTACAGTTCAAGGTCGCCATCGTGAATCTCGTGCCAGGGCAGTCCTTGTTTGTTGAGCTGCTCCATGAAGGGATCGGGGTCGAACTCCTCTACGTTGTGTACGCCAGGCTTCTTCCACAGCCCCTTACAGAACATCATGGCACCAATCATGGCCGGTACGCCTGTGGTGTATGACACGCCCTGCATGCCTGTCTCTTCGTAAGCAGCACGGTGCGAGCAGTTATTATAGACATAATAAGTGTGCTCCTTGCCGTCGTTGCCAATGCCACGGATGCGGCAGCCAATGGAGGTCTGGCCCTCGTAGTTCTCACCCAAGTCCTGAGGGTTGGGCAGCACAGCCTTGAGGAACTGCAGGGGAACAATCTTTACTTTAACCATTGAACATTGACCATTGACCATTGAGTCGGCCAGTGGTGCTTCATAAACGACCTCGTCGATACGGCTCATGCCGATGTTCTGAATCACCTCGAGATGCTTCAGGTACTGCTGGCCGAAAGTCATCCAGAAACGGGCACGCTTGATGGTGGGGTAGTTGATAACCAACGACTCAATTTCCTCGTGGTGCAGCAGGTAGCTGTCGCGCGGACCAATCTCTGGATAGGTCAGGTCTTTGTGAATCTCGAGTGGCTCGGTCTCTACCCACTGGCCGTTCTCCCAGTAGAGTCCTTTCTGCGTAATCTCGCGGATGTTGATCTCGGGATTGAAGTTGGTGGCGAATGCCTTGTGATGGTCGCCGGCATTGCAGTCCACGATGTCAAGATACTGGATCTCCTTGAAGTGGTGCTTGGCAGCGTAGGCGGTGAAGATGCTCGTCACGCCCGGATCGAAGCCGCAACCCAAGATAGCGGTGAGCCCGGCCTTCTCGAAGCGCTCACGGTAAGCCCACTGCCAGGAATATTCGAAGTGTGCCTCGTCCTTCGGCTCGTAGTTGGCCGTGTCAAGGTAGTTGCATCCGCAGGCCAAACAAGCTTCCATGATGGTAAGGTCCTGATAGGGGAGGGCCAGGTTGACCACCAGCTCGGGCTTGTAGTCGGAGAACAGGGCCTTCAGCTGTTCCACATCATCGGCATCGACCTGCGCGGTCTGGATGGGCATGGTGTAGCCCTTGTCGTGGATGGCTTTCACCAGTGCATCACACTTTGCCTTACGACGCGAGGCAATCATAAACTCAGTAAATACATCGGCATTCTGCACAATCTTGAATGCCGCTACCGTTGCGACGCCACCGGCGCCAATCATCAGTACTCTGCTCATTTTCTGAAATGTTATTGTTGTATCTTAATAATAGACTTTCTTCGTATAGGTTTTGTCGTTGACTGTGAAGGATAGGACGATGACAGGCTTGTACACGTTTTCCAGTTTCATTGGAAGACTGAAAGTGTATGAGTTGCCATTCTTGATTTTTATGTACTCTTCTTCACTGTTTTTCACGTTGATGTCAGTTACGCCCTCTATTCCCAGTGAACTCATCGTGATGGATTTCGAATAGTTGTTGGTAATCACTATAGGGCAGAATGACGTTACCTTGTCGTCGATTTTCTGGTAGTCGCCTCCTCCGCGGGCCACATCTACCTTGTCGGGCGCAATAAATACTGTTACGTCGCAGTAGTCGTGGTAGTCCTCCACACCCTCATAGTCGCCTATTGATGCTTTTATCCTTACTGTGGGAGCCTTACTGTTCAGACCTCTCTCCCGTGTATATCTGTCAACGGCCTGGACATAGCCTGTGTTGCTGACCTGAGCAACGCTTGTGTTGCCAGATGTCCAGATGATAGAGCGGTTGGTGTTCGTCTTGGCTATGAGAGAGAACGCGTCACCTTCCTCTACCTCGTGTCTGGCCTCGTTCAGGTAGATGTACTTGTGCTGCTTGATGGGGAACCTCACGGTTTCCTTGAAATTGGAGATGACAAGAGTGTCAACGCGTTCGAAGGCATCGCCCGTAAAGTATGGAACTGTGATTTTGTGGTAATACTGATCGGTGCCTTCTGTGATGGCACTTCCTACGCTTACCCATGAGCTGTTCTTGCTGATTTTGTAGTCAGGTGTCAGCGTCTTGATGGGAAGGTTGAACTCGCCTCCTTCTTTGGCTAAGCCCATTCTCGTACGTTCGTCCTCGAAATTTATCTCGATTCTTGGATTGGTCAACTGGGTGAGCGATACTTTGGCCACCTCTTCCCCGCTCACTAGGATCTTCAGGTCGCCGGTATGTTTCTCGCTGGTCTTGTTTTCCGTGAAGTTCAGCGTAATAATCTCGTTGATCTCATCTATGGGGGTCAGTACGTATCTCACCCACTCACCGGGTGTCTCCACTTGGTATTTCGTATTGCTGCTCACGTGTAGGTCTACGCTTTGTGCTGTGTGGTCTACTTCCACTTTCTTCTCATCAACCTTTACCTGCGTGCGGTAGTTCTGCGTCAGTTTGAAGCTTGTCTTCACTGTGCTCGTCTCCACGTTGTTGCCATCAAGCAGGTAGAGCGTGACGGTAGCCGAGCGGCTGTTGATTGCGTTATTGACCTTTGAATTGAAGATGACCTCCTTTCCACTGACCTTTCCGCTGACCCATGTAGCACCCTGCATGGTTTCATTGTCAATAAGCTGACAGCGTATGTCCTTCAGCTCGGTATCCATGCGTAGTGTGTCGGCGGTCTGGTTGTGTTCTATGGTGCGGTCTTCAATCACTGCGTTGTCGAAGATGCCGTTATGCTGCTGTTCGATGACAAATGAGGTCTTCACGGTCTTGTCGTCAATGGCGTTGCCGTTGGGGATGTAAAGGGTGACGGTTGCCGATCGGTCGCTTTTCGATTTGTGTACCGTCGGGGTGAATGCCACGTAATCTTCCTTCACTTCTGCCTTCAGCCATGAAGCTGTGTTGTGAGTGGCATTGTCTATGACTTGGCTTTTCACCTCTGTCAGCGGCTGTTTGAACTTCAGCGTGTCGGTCTTCTGGTCCCATGCCAGTTTCCGTTTGGCTATCTGGAGTGTGTCGAAGATGTCGTTGTGGCACTGTGTAATGACGAAAGACACTTGGGCGTTGGTAGAATCGATTTTTTCGCTACTGCCCATGTAGAGTGTTACCTTGACAGAACGGTCTTCATTGCTCGTGAGTTTCTTGATGTCTTTTACTATCAGCGCTTTTCCCTCTTTCGACAGTTTCAGCCAGCTGGGGACTTCCTGTGTGATGGTGTCGATGAGGGCGTATCTCACCGATGTTATGTCAAAGTTAGGCTTGATGGTATCCACCGTCTGGTTCCATCTCAGTATGCGGTGGCCAAGGTCAGCATCGTTGAAGATGTCGTTGGGCTGCTGGCGTACGATAAAAGTAGTATGTATGACGGTAGAGTCAATGGCGGTGCTGTTGCTTTCCTTGGGCAGATAGAGCGTAACGGTGGCCTTGCGTCCAGTCTTCATGTTGTTGACCTGTGGCTTCAGTACGACCCTGTTATTCTTCTCGTCAATCGTTGTCTGCAGCCATGTGGGTGTAGCGTGGGTGGCACTGTCGGTCATGATGCACTTGATGCCTTTTATTGGTGTAAACAGTAGTGTGTCGCCCTGTTGGTCCCATGTCAGGCTGATGAGCGTATCGGTGGGGAAATTTTCAAATACTGGATTCTGTTGCTGGGTAACGAGGATGGCCATCTTGTTGACCAGTGAGTCCTCTGCCACTACATTGTTCTTGTTGGCTGGCAGCAGGCGGACAAGTGCCTGACGGATGCCAGTCGACTTGTATTCGTCGGCATGTATGCGTAGCAGCTGGCTGCTGAGGAGTGCCGGTTTGCACCAAGATGCGTTCTCACCATTGAGGGATTTCGCCTCAATCTTCACGTCCTTCAGTGGGGTGCTGAGGCCAATCAGCGTGTCGTGGGCACTATGTGGCATCACGACCACATCAATGTTGAGTCCGTCAAAGATATTGTTCTTGGCTTGAACGATGTTGAAGTACACTTTCAGGTCGGCATCGTCGTAATTGCTGTTTTCCTGGTCTATGCTGAGGATGACGTGGGCGCATCTGTCGTAGATAGTGATGTTTTCCTCTACCTGGATTTCCATCTTATCCTTGGAGAACTTGATACTTTTTACCCATGATGCCTTCTGGTTGGTAGCCGAGTCGGTGGCTTCCCAAAGCACATTGTGGCTCAGGTCGGTGCTTAGTGATATGGTGTGGCTCGTTTGGTCGGCATTCAGATAGATATGGTTGATTAGTAAGCCCTGCAGGGGTGAGGGAAAGCTTGACTTCTCGACACAGGCATTCAGCAGGATGATAAAAAAAGCTGACAGATAAAACAGATAAGATTTTTTCATAAGGTTTATATGGTTTTCTTGTTTTTCCTTGCCTTTTATTTCAGCAGGATGACTTTTGCCGTTTTGTTATCCATTTTGGGCATGGTTTGCCCCACGCCGGCATTGATATAGGTAGGGTCGCACACTACGAAGCGTTTTCCGTCGAGATTGATATAATCGCCGGCAACTTCTTCATTGAATCCCACTGCCATAGCCAAATGTCCAGGATAGTAAACCAGCAGAGTGGGTAGTCCTAACAGATCGTGAACCAGACGTGACAGGAGAATGCTGCGATCCTCACAGTCGCAGTAAGGATAGGACAGCGTCTCGTCGGCAAAGAAAGCACGGTCTTTTCCCCATACTTCCTCGTCGTACTTATATTCAAAGCCTGTCTGTATCCAGTTCAGCAGTCGCTCAACCGCCTCGTTTTCACTCAGTCCGCTGATTTTCTCGCGCATGGCGGGAAGTAGCGTTTCGGCTACGCTGGCTTCAAAGGGAGTATTGGCATAGATAGCCCAGCGTGACATCTTATCTTCACCGATATAGGATGTGGGATAGTCATTATAGAATGCTAACAGGTTGTTGTTTACTGTTACGCTCATGGCTATGTCGTCGTAGCGCTTCGACTTTAGGCTGCGAGCTTCCGATTTATCTTCGGCCAGCATGGGCGAAGAGGGAATCCATAGTGAAAGAGGCTTCTCTTCAGGATAAGCAGCTTCACAGATGTTCATTCTCGTTGCGTTGGTGTTGTAAGGATAGAAGTCGACACCGTCTATGGTGAAATAGTTGCTGCCACAGATGATGTGGCGCGAAGCATAGAGCATTACCAACTGTCCGTTGGCTATGCCCAGTCGCATTTTGTAGCCTGACTGTTGATAGATGAATGCCATGAGCAGTGTGGCCTCGTCGCTTGAGGTGAAGCAGGCCTTTGACATGGCATCAATCATTTTCAGATAGGCCCAGTCACACAGTTGATGGCGCGAGCGTATTTCAATACAGTCACGTATGGTGTTGTTGTAGTCTGCACTTTGCAGGCGTTCAAAAGCATTGGCAATGGCTTCTTCTCGGATTTCATCCAGTTTGAACAACTCCCGATGGGTAAAGCGTATGCGCAGCGGTGTGCCGTAGAACGTGAACTCTACGTATTCACCTTCTTTCTCTTCCTGCTCCATAATCATATTGGAGGGTATTACAGGCTGTGATGGAAGAGAAGCGATGAGAGGTGCTCCTTCAATCTGTACAGCTTTTTCTTCCTTGACAATGCTGTCTCCTTCCGTTACGGGTGCCTCTATAGGCTCCGTCTTGTCGTCCTTCGGGAAGGGTAACTCCGGACTGGCTTCAAATGCCTGCCAGGCTTTGCGCATGAAGGCGGCATACTCGCTGATGGCTTTTTGGCGAAATTCCTCATACCGGGCATAGGCTTGCTTGCGGAAAGCCATGAACTTGTCGCTGGCCCCCTCCTCCTTTACCGTAATCTCACGTGTGACGGTTGCCGGGTCACTAAATCTTTTGGATGTCAACTCGCCTTTTCCCCTCAAACGGGCTTTTATGTAGGCCAGATACTGCTCGGTGAGCTGTATTACAGAGTTTTGTCGATCTTTCAGCATGTCGCTCAATGCTCCGCGTCCAGGAGTCTTGAGCGTGTGTTTCTTCTTTCCTTGCTCATCCAGCAGCTCCACCTGAGATTTATAGGGAAGATCCAGAATGGTCTGTGGATCAAGTGTCTGGCGTAGCGTAAGCTCTTTCTTCTCGCTGTTCTTTATTTCATACGTCACCTTGCCTGTAATGCTGGTAACGACATAATGCTGTGCCTGACCCATTGCAATGGATAATGAAAGACATAATGTGAGTATCGACCGTTTCATGTGTGTAATTATTTTTTAGATGACGAGAACCTGTCAACTAATCGGCGGACTGTTATTTCGTAGAATTCTCCAGCACCATAGAAGAAGGGGATGACAGCCATTGTCCAGCCCAGATTGAAGTTAATATTAGTCCATACAAACGTAAGGAATGCGCAGTATGTCAAGAAGGCCGTCCAGGAAAAGAGCAGCCAGCCGATGACGAAAGAAGTTGTCAGGAAGAATCGCATCCATTCGTTCTTTCTTGCTCTTGCCCATTCTACGTATTTGAGTCGTATCAAACAAGTAATTAGTGAGAGGAAGAAGGTGAGTACCCCGGTTGTCGTGTTGCTAAGGTTTCTTACCTCCGATTGCTCCAGCAATGTCTGTATGCTATAGGCAAGCAGTTCAACGCCAGCCATTTCCCCTATGGGTGTGTAGTGCATATCGCTCAGTTCGTCTTCGGCTCCATAGAGTACAATATGCCCTTCTATCCAGTCACGATGGTAGGCGACTGAATCATATGGAATAACATGGAACTCAGTGGATCTGAAGTTCACATTCATGAAGCTTTCTTCGTGTGGTGCCAGGGTATTGTCGGAATACAGTTGGGCAATCTTGTAGGCTAACGATATACGTTCCTCACCCATGCACTTGTCTTTTATGGCGACTTTTCGCTTAAGTCCTCCGTATAGTAATCGTTCGAAGTTTGTGAAACCTTCCTCAACATTTACCATGTCGGTGAAAAATGAGTGGATGTCGCGTTCATATCCGATGGATTCGTTAGCGTAGTCCTTTAGCCTGTACGAGAATACCGTGTTGCGGCAGGATGCAGCCACGTCCATAATCCTCAGGTCGGCCATGGTATCTGTCTTAGTACCTTCGAAAACAATGTCTACACCTACCACTTTGGGATTCATTGACTGTATATTCTCCAGTACGTCGGCAATGTCAGCACGGTCATGCAGTCTGGTCATATCAACGATGGTGATGACTCGGCTGGTGTCTACATGTCCATAGTCGCGTAATATGTGATAATAGATGTCTGTAAGCGAGAAGTCCCTCATGGTCTGTGCCACTGGACTCATAAACGACAGGTTTAATGCAATTGCAGCCATGATGAACACAGCCGCAAAAGCATAAATCACGATACTACACGCCTGAAGTAGTTTTAGGGAAGCATCCTTTAATACCATTATGGTGTGAAGTTAGAACTGCATGTTGCGCCAGCTGTCGGCAATGCTTTCCGATGGATTGGCTACTGGTGTCTGTTTTTTGCGTAACTTTAGTTCCAAAGCTTTCTTTGAAACGTTCTTGCTGATATTGTCGGCCATTGTTCCGAATGGCACCGTGCCATAGCTGTCGTGAATCTCTTTCAGCAGATAATAGGTAAAGAGGCCGTGTCCCTGGTCGGTATAGCCCTGTGCAGTCTCGTTGCCCTGAGCAGCTGAGAAGACGACTACTGAGCCCGTATTTACCTCTGTTTCCTCAGCCATAAGCTCCACTTCGCGCAGACCTTCCGTTACGCCCTCGTTGTCACGGTTCACACCGCTGAAGCAGGCATCGAGGAACACGGAAGTTTGGTTGAAGGCCAGTTCGCCCAGGCGATTATAGAATTCGTCAAGGGCAATGCCTCGTTTGGGGTTGGTGCCGTGTACGTCGGTAGGCAGGATGTAAGCCTTGTTCTTGTTTTTTACGTCAGGTACGCCGTGGCCAGCATAATATACAATCAGCTTTTTGTTCTCACGCTCGGGAATGTTGGATATCCAGTCCTCCAGTTCGTCCTCCATGATCATCAGTTTGGTGGCATCCTCTGAAATGTGAATATTCTCAGCTGGAATGCCCAGTGTTTTTTTGCAGTATTCGGCAAATATGCGTGCATCATGGATGGCATAAGGCACGTTGGCTGCAAAGCGGTAGTTCTGATTGCCGATAATCAGTGCGTAGGTATTATTGCGGGCATAGGTAATTGAAGGGATGTCCTTATCGAGATCGGATGTCAGGTAGTCATAGTCCTCTAGATGTGATGCCTTTCTCTGGTTGAGGAGCTTCTCTACCGATGATCGTGCAAAACCGTACTCCTTGCAGTTTCCCATATTGATGTAGGAAGGCAGACGAGTGATTTCCTTGTCGTAGAGAGCATGACGTATTCTTCCATCGATGGTCACCTCAGAAGCGAAGACCATGTGCCCTAGGTTAGCTGTGGGGCTAAGCTCTATTGATTGCAGGTTGGTGCATGAAACAAAGGCCTGATTGTCCACGCGGCATTGGTCAGGAATCTTGATAGAAGGAATCTGCGAACAGTTCGCAAAGGCAATAGTGCCAATGGATTTCAACTGAATGGGCAAGGAAATATTGCGCAGGCGTGTACAGTTAAGGAATGCCCCCCAACCAATTTTGCGCAAGTTGGTTCCTTCGAATACCACCTCCTGCAGAGAGGTGCAGTTGGCAAATGCACATGAGCCAATTTGGGAGATGCCCCTGCCGATGACGACCTTTCTTACATTCAGTTTTTTCTTCACCCAAGGGGCTTTTCTCTCCTGTAGGTCGTAGTTTTCAATCTCGGGAACAATATCGGGTCTGTCGCCCACAGTAATAGTCAGAAGGTAACCGTCGAACAGCCACTTCGTGTTCGGACCGCAAGTTCCGTCTTGGTTGGTCACAGACGACTGTGCCATGGCTGCTGGTGCCAGCAGAGCCATCATTATAAAGGTAATGATAATCTTTTTCATAATTTCCTAATTTTTTTTGTTACATTCTAAACTGGATGAAAACCCTATTGCGAGTGGCTTTGAACTCGTTCTCCTCCTTGCCGAAATCACCTGTCGAAAGGGGGGTGTATTTAAGTTTCGAGCTGGTGCGCTCATAGCCAATGCCGATGCCTTTCCATGACACTGCGAAGCCGACACTGTTAGCCAGACCGTGCCCCCACATTCCTTTTAGGTTGTCCTTCATTTGCTTGTGACGCTTGCCATCTCCCGAAGAACTGTTGTCGGTGTTTACGTCGGCATCTTCATCATTGCTCATCAGAATACCGGACAGCTGGTATCCGATGTGATAGTAGAAGTGTAGCTGCATGTAGTGGAGCAGGGGAACGTCGATATAGTTGAACGGGCAAATCGATGCCGACGGTCCGAGGGACATGGTATAGCTGGCTTCATATTTCTTTAGGTTCCAAGGCATCATGTATTTGTCTTCTTCGCCATCGGGATGCTCTAAACTGTTATATTTTCCGCTGTTTTCACTGCCGAAAGAGTTGAGCGTGAGGTCAATCCATGTATAGTCCAGATAGAATTGTATGGTGTTGGCAATAGGCACGGGATGAAGGCGATAGCTTCGTCCTGACTGGAATGAGATAGCCCATTTGTTTTTAAGATCATCGAGATTCTCTTTTCCGTATCCTGCACTTATTTCTTCCTCTGGAGAAAGCGTGGTGGTGCTGATACCCAGATTGATATAGGATTTTCTGGACCACACGTTGCTGAAGTGGCTCTCGAGTCGGTTGTGCGTGGTGACCTGCTGCTGCTCGTTGATAATGTCTTTAATCGACATGATTTCGGTAGAATCTTCTTGCCAGTCGATGTTGTCTGGCTGCCCTTCGGTCTGTGCCTGGACAGCGATGGTGAAAATACCGGCAATCAAGAAATTGAGTGTTCTTTTCATATTTCCAAATTGTTGTGTTAATAATTTTCCGCTTTTGAGTTATGTATGACAATATATTTTTTGTTAACCACCATTTCGCTGTCGTTGCGCTGACAGTTCATCAGCCATTTCTCGAAGTCACTGGTGTTGATGAAATTAGGACGCTTGTTGTCTATCGACTTGTCGTTGCACTTGGTAAAGGCATTGGGCGAATAAATGACAACCAGCTGGTTCACCTCCTTGGCGTGCTTCGTCGTCAGATTGTATCTTGGTGCGTAAGCATCTGTTTCGCGGTCGAATAGGTCGTAGTCTTTTCCGTTTTTAATGGGAAAGCGTCCGTCTGTGTCCTTGGGATAGGGTAGCAGACAAAATGTTTTCCCGTTTCCAACAGTCAGATAGACTGCCAGATAACCATCTGCTGGAGCACGGAACTGCATGAAGAGCTGCTCACCGTTTTCATATGATGTAACTGTTTTCTTTTTACCGTTCACGTCCTTCATGATATTCATGTCCAAGTCTATCTTGGACTGCACGATTTCTCGTGCTATTCCCCATACCTCTGCGCTGAATATAAGATTTCCATCCTTATACTCTACGTTGATTTGTGGCTCTTTCTCGTCTCCAAGCCATTCGCCTTTTGCCGAGGCTGCCGTGTTCTCCCAGTAGTATGAGTTGACTGTCGAGCCGTCGGACTCCACGTTCATGTCGACGACATCTGTATAGACGTTCTCACCGAACTCAGCCTTCACGGCATCGGCCTTGGCCTTCTCAATGCATTTCATTTTAGCATCGTGGAGGGTGATATGGTCGTTGTCGTGTACCATATAGACCGACGTTCCATGTACTTTTGCCTCGCGTTGCGCACCGACGGCTACGGGTAACAACAGCAGGAAAAACAGAATTATTCTTGAGTGCATTATTATCATTTGAATTTATTCTTCGTTTTCCACGATGTATAGTGCGCGAGCTTCATAACTGTTGCCGTCTGTTTTCCGATAGAACACGGCCGTTGGTTTGAAGTTCTTCAGCTTTTGTCTCGTTGTTGATGAATAGGAGGCGTTGAGCGTCGTGTGGGTTGTCGCTTCCGAGGATGCTTCGTTGGAAATATTCATGTTGGTTTGGCCTTCCACTGTTGACCCCTTCATCGTGGCCAGTTGCGATGAAGCATTGTTCATCGCGCGACTTACGGCCATGTTCACTGAAGTACCCTTTCCGTTACCTTCTATAACCATTGAGGTTGCACCGGCCTTTTCCAGTTGGAGGAAATGGGCCGTCATGGTCTCTTCTATCGATTTCGATATACCATGAACCATCCATCCGTCACGCTTCAGTAGCTTTACGGCCTTCTTGCATTCTTTCTTTAGGCTTTTACTCAGTTTGTCGCTATCGACAGTGTCAGCATTCACAGCCAGCACGCCTAAAAATAGCAGACATGTAGCAACGACAGTCCTCAAGATACGTTTTACCATCCCAGTACTTTGTCAAGTTTGTCCTGCAACTCTTCGGTGTCTGCTTCTAATCCGGCACGTGTGGCTTTTTTTGCTGCCTCCTTGGCTTTCTCGCTGTTATAGGCCAGACGTACCAACACCTCCTTGTTCTTGTTTTTGCTCTTCTTGCGCTTGTCCACGACACGATACACCTCAACCACTGGCAATACGCGACCCAGACTCTGCGAGATGAGGCTCTTGCCGGCCATAAGACTCTTGGTCACTGTAGCGGCCTCCTCGGCAGTAAGTTGACTGTTGGCTACGTTGTTTTCAATCAGTGTGGTCATTTCTGTCTGAATCTGTCCTGCGATGCTTTGTTTGGCCAGTTCGATAGCCTGCATCTTGGCACCGTCGTAGTTCTCACCGATGCTCATGCCTTCCCCCATCAGGTACTTAGGGAATAAGTCTTCGTCAAATTCCATCTGCATAAGGAGGCTTCTGTCAAGCTGTTTGTCAATGGGCAGGGTGCCGGGGGTAATTTGCCAGCCCTCTTTCTTCATGCGTTTAGCTTCCTTGCGAGCCTCTTTGCTGGCTTTTTCATGAAGCAGCTTTTTGTCTTGTTTTTTCAACTCTTTACGAGCTTTCAACTGTTCTTTGGAAACTTGAGCTGAAACGTTAACCGTTATGCTCATTAGTAATACGGCAATAAAAAGTTTAGTAATTTTAATTTTCATACTATAATCGTTTTGTATTGTTGTAGGTTAAATAATGGTGCAAATATAGTGTATTTTTTTGATACAATGTTGTTTTTCTATAAAAAATCTGAAAGAACACCTTTTTTTGTGTTATTGTTTTTCAAAATCTTGCAATTTTTGCAGGTAATACTGTCGCAACTCAGTCCATTGGTAGTATGGCCATTGGTGGGTGCCGACGGGCAGGTTGGCTTCGCGCTCGTTGAGCAGTGCCTTTACCAGCACGTCGCCGTTTTTCCCTTTCTTGGGTCGGTAGAACACCAGTTGTATGTTGCAGGCCATGGGGAAGATGTTGTAGTTGCGCCAGTAGCGGTCGAGGGAGTCTGGATTATCGATGCTGATGCCGCATTGGTCGAGCTCCAGCAGGCAGGCCAGTGGCATGACGCACACCTCGTGGCCAAAACGCAGCGTGGCCTGTGTGTTGGCCTTGGCGGCCGAAGTACCCAGCACGGTGTCGGCGGTCTCGATGATATTGCGTAGCAGGTTGCGCTGGCTAAAGGGCATGATGCCACCCGTCTGCGGTGCAGCGCCATACTCTAAGTACCAGCTCCAGTTACGGATGCACCACTGGGCATACAGCTCGTCGTCCGTGAAGAGGCTAAGTAGCTCAATATCGGTGTCGTGGCTTTGCATGTTTGCAGCTACTTCGAAGAGGTCGTACATCAGGTTTACGGCATTGATGCTATCGCTCACCCAACGTTTGTCGTTGAAGAGCGCCTGCATCAAGCGGTCGGACTTTGTCACGCGCTTCTGATAGGCGCGCTTCTCTTCCCATTTCACGCGTTTCGACTGTTCCTTTACCAGTCCGTCCCACGGCTGGTTCAGGTAATATTGAAGTGATTCGCTCACATCGTTATGGAAACGGGCCGTCGGGTTGGCAGCTGCCAGCTCCTCGCATTCGGCCATCATCGACAGGATACAGCGCGTCACTACTGTTGAACGGGCATCAATAGCTACGCCTTTCGCCTTGAATATTTCGGGGAAATGTTCGGCCAGCCGACGGCCTATGCCATGGTGCTGGCGTTCGCCCACTGTGGTCAGGTCGCCCAGCCGCTTCACCGTGCAGGGAATAAACCGTTCCAGCTTCTCCAGTGTCTCTTTGCCCTGTGGGGTCAGCTTGCCTTGCTGGTCGGCTTTGCGAAGCACATCGGCCACGCGTGTGTAGTCACGTTTGCCGATGAGCCAGCGCGACCCGTGGCGACCGTAATGGCTCAGGTAGAATGGCTCGTAATCCTTGGGGGCAGGGGTCAGCGGCTTGGTGGCTGGATGGCGGTCGTAGTCTAAGTAGTTGCTGCCACATAGGTAGCGGTTGGCGGCAATCTCTTCGCGTGCCGTGTTTTGTGCCAGTATCGTCAAACACAGGCCGACGGCGGCAAAAAAAGTGATCATTCTCTTGTCCATAATGAATAAGTCGGTTGTCTGCTTGCAAAGATAATGATTTTAAACTATATGACGAGCAATTATAGTCAAAAAATCATTTTTCCCTTGTCCCTTTTATAATAAATGTGTATTTTTGCAGCGAAAAAATACTAAAACAATCAGAATGGAAGAATTTGAGATAAAGAGCCAGTTGCCTGAAAATGCTTTCAGGGAACTGAAAGAAGGAGAAGTGTATGAGCCGTTGATGTCGCCCCAAGGAACCTATCCCGAGGTAAACACTTGGTCTGTTTTCATGGGTGTGCTGATGGCAGTTCTCTTCTCTGCAGCCGCCGCCTATCTGGGATTGAAGGTGGGACAGGTCTTCGAGGCTGCCATCCCCATTGCTATCATTGCCGTGGGCATGTCTACGCTGCTGAAACGGTCGAAGGCGCTGGGCGAGAATGTCATTATACAGTCCATCGGTGCCAGTTCGGGGGCCGTAGTGGCCGGCGCCATTTTTACCTTACCTGCCATCTATATCCTGCAGGCCAAATATCCTGAGATGTCGGCATCGTTCTTTAATATCTTCATGGCCTCGCTGTTGGGAGGCATTCTGGGGATTTTGTTCCTAATACCCTTCCGCCGTTATTTCGTGAAGGAGATGCATGGCAAATATCCTTTTCCCGAGGCTACTGCCACCACACAGGTGCTGGTGTCGGGCGCAAAGGGTGGCTCGCAGGCAAAGCCCCTGCTGATTGCAGGTGTGGTGGGCGGCCTCTATGATTTTATCGTGGCTACCTTTGGATGGTGGAACGAGAATTTCACCACGCGTGTGATAGGGTGGGGAGAGCAGTTGGCCGACCATGCCAAGCTAGTGTTCAAAGTGAACACGGGTGCTGCCGTGCTGGGTTTGGGCTATATCATCGGACTGAAGTATGCCTTCATCATTTGCATGGGTTCGCTGGCCGTGTGGTGGCTCATCGTGCCAGGTATGGCTCTGCTGTTTTCGGGCGACGTGCTCAACCAGTGGGATCCCTCTATCACCACGGCCGTTGGTGACATGAGTCCTGAGCAGATCTTCAGGGCTTATGCCAAGTCTATCGGCATTGGCGGCATCGCTATGGCTGGACTCATCGGCATTTGGAAGAGTCGCAGCATCATCGTGAGTGCTGTTGTAAGAAGTAATCAGGGTGTTCAGAGTAATCAGAATACTTCGAATAATCCGAGTGCTCCGACCTCTCTCCGCACAGATCGCGACCTGTCTACGATGATTATCAGCTTCGGTACCATATTCACGATTCTCATCACCTTCCTGTTCTTCTATTTCGGTGTGTTTGGCGGTAATATTGTGCATGCTGTGGTGGGCATCCTGTTGGTGGAAGTCATCGCCTTTCTGTTTACGACAGTGGCTGCCAATGCCATTGCCATCGTGGGGTCGAACCCAGTGAGCGGCATGACGCTGATGACACTCATACTGGCCTCGATTGTGATGGTGGCTGTGGGACTGAACGGACCCGGCGGCATGCTGGCTGCTCTGGTCATGGGTGGTGTGGTGTGTACGGCTCTCAGCGTGGCTGGCTCGTTTGTCACCGACCTGAAGATAGGCTACTGGATGGGTACGACACCAAAGAAGCAGGAACAATGGAAGTTCCTTGGCGTGCTGGTATCTGCAGCCACGGTGGGTGGCGTGATGATGTTGCTCAACCAGATCTATGACTTTGCCGGTGGTGAACTGGCTGCTCCACAGGCCAATGCCATGGCTGCTGTCATTGAGCCGCTGATGAGTGGTGCTGGTGCACCTTGGCTGCTCTATGGCATAGGAGCTGTGATAGCCTTGCTGTTGACATTCTGCAAAGTTCCCGCTCTGCCCTTCGCGTTGGGCATGTTCATTCCGCTGGAGCTGAACATTCCTCTCATCGTGGGCGGTGCCGTCAACTGGTATGTCACGACCCGCTCGAATGATAAGGCTGAAAACGATGCTCGTGGCGAGAAGGGTACACTCATAGCCTCGGGCTTCATTGCCGGAGGTGCCTTGATGGGCGTAGTGAGTGCTGGGCTGCGTATCTTTGACTTCAATCCCGTCAGTCAGGAATGGCTGGCCAATCCGCTCTCAGAGGTCTGTTCACTGGGAGCCTACATCCTGCTCATTGCCTACTTTGTGTGGGCCACACGAGTGAAGAAAACATAGAATACAAAGAACAAACTATTATTTACTAAACAAAGATGAAAACAATCAAAAAGATGATGCTTGGCATGGCTGTTGCCGCTATGACAAGTGCAGTGGGGGCACAGTTGCCCACCTACGAGTTCAAAAGCCGTGGTATGTGGGCCTCGGTGAATGCTAAGTCCGATGCCTCATTGGGTGACTATAAGGATCACAACAACAAACTGCTCATCTCATGGCGCATGCTTCCCACCGACTCTTGGGACACGGCTTTCTATCTCTACTACCGTTCCGCAACGAGCGTAGACGGCACGCTGACACGCGCCACCGATACAGCCGTCAAGGATGCCACCTGTTTCCAGTCAGCCTTACCGACTACTGCCAGGGTCTATTATCTGGTACCAGCTACCTACTTTGAGGGGTCGGCTTCGAAATTCGTGACCAATGCAGAAGCAAAGAAAGCCCTGCGTGAGGCAGCGGAAGACTCGTTAGAGGTGGGTGACCGCCTCATTACCGACAAACTACCCTATGTTGAGATTCCCCTGAAGACGACGGAGGACGTGTGTCAATGGACCGACTACATCAAATATCAGGCCAACGATTGCTCGGTGGGCGACCTCGACGGCGACGGCCAGATGGAGGTGGTGGTGAAACGACTGCTCACCGTCTATAATAAGAATGGAGAGATTACCGGAAGTGCTGAGGCTGCCAGCGATACCGATACGCGTACACAGCATATCGCCATCTTCGATGCATATAAAATTGACGGCACATTCCTTTGGCGCATCATGTCGGGACCCAACATTATTGCTGGCAACAGCATCAACTTTGCCGTGGCCGACCTCGACGGTGATGGCTGTGCAGAGTTTGTGACCAAGACGGGCGAAGGCACGGTATTCGGTGACGGACAGTCAATCGGTGATACCAATGGTGACGGCCGCATTGACTATCGTAGTATATGGCCTGCTGGTCACTATACGGGTGACGGTCCTAAAGGCTATGGCGGTCCGGAGTTCTTTTCTGTCTGTGACGGTAAGACGGGAAAGGAGTTGGCACGTGCCAACTTCATTGCACGCTCACCTGAAGATAAGTCTGTTGAGGACTGGGTAGCCAACTGGCAGACCTATGAACAGACATGGGGCAGCAGCATTACTTGGAAGCTGGCCAACTCACTACGCCTTGGCGTAGCTTCGTTCACGGGAGAAGACTTGCAGATTTTCCTGGGACGTGGTGTCTATGGCCGTACGGTAGTGGAAGGGTGGCAGTTCGACCGCACACCCGACACGGAGAAAGGGCTGGACTGTTCGCTCACCCGTATGTGGAAATTCGATACCAGCGAGGCTGGTGGCAACGATAAGAATAAGGACGGCAAACCCAATAGTGCCTATGCCGGACAGGGCAACCATTCCTTCAATGTGGCCGATCTCGATGGTGACGGCAAGGACGAGGTGATGTACGGCTCGTGCGCATGGGATGACGACGGCACTGGTCTCTGGTCTACAGGACTGGGACATGGCGATGCCAACCACGTGGGACGTTTCCTGCCCGACTGTGAGGGACTGCAGATGTTCCACTGTCTGGAGGGTGGCACCTGTCAGGTAGCTCTCCACGATGCCAAGGACGGCTCGATTATATGGGCTAAATATGGCAAGGATGAAGGTGATATGGGCCGTTGTATGACAGCTGACGTAGACCCCACATCACCAGGCTATGAGTTCTGGATGTATGGCAATGAGCTCTTCGACCAGAACGGTAACGAACTTTACAACAAGGAAAGCCAACGGAAGACGGAAAGTTCAGCCAATGCCGGCATCTGGTTCGATGGTTCGCTCAACCGACAGATGATCAACGATAATATCATCAACAGCTATTCACAAGGTCGTACATTCACCATCTATCGCTATGACATCACGTTCAACAACTCGACGAAGTCGAACCCTGGATGGTTTGGTGATATGTTGGGCGACTGGCGTGAGGAATTCATCGTCCCTGACAACTCGCGACTCAATAACGTGAAGATTTTCTCCACCTGGTATCCCTCCAACTATAAGCTGCCTTATCTGATGAGCGACCACACCTACTATATGCAGTGCATACACGAGCAGGTGGGCTACAACCAGCCCACCAACATCGGCGGCTACTACTTGGGTTACGATATGGACTTCACCAAGGTTCCCGTTCTCGGTGGAGGCGAAGCGCCAGCATCCAATGCCATCAAGGAAATTGCCAGTGAGCCGAACAGGAAAACCGACGGCCGTTTCTATGACCTCAGCGGTCGTGTGGTGGAGCATCCCACAGCAGGACTTTATATCCGTAATGGCAAGAAAATCATAGTCAGATAGTTACACGCTGAAAAGACAAAAATGGTCGGGCTATTCGTGTAGAATGGCCCGATTTTTTATATAAAATTAGCATGTGGGTTTCATCTGTTTTTTGTATCTTTGCATCAGTATTTCAGACCAATAACAAGTATTTTTTTCTTAAATCTTTATGATACAGACTGTTGTAAAGCGCGATGGCCGCATCGTGGGCTTCAATGAACAGAAAATCATGGCAGCTATCCGCAAAGCCATGATGACAACCGAGAAAGGTGAGGACGAGCGTCTCCTGAACACCATCACTGACCATATAGCCCAGCGCGGGCAGACGCAGATGACGGTGGAGGCTATTCAGGATATGGTCGAGGTAGAGCTGATGAAAAGTGCCCGTAAGGATGTTGCACAGAAATACATAGCCTACCGCAATCAGCGCTCCATAGCCCGTAAGGCAAAGACGCGCGAAGTATTCCTCGATATCGTCAATGTGAAGAACAACGACATCACGCGCGAGAATGCTAACATGAATGCCGACACGCCTGCCGGCATGATGATGAAATTCGCTTCGGAGAGTACCAAACCTTTTGTTGACGATTATCTGCTGTCGCCCGAGGTACGCGATGCCGTGGAGCACAACTATATGCATATTCATGACAAGGACTACTATCCTACAAAGTCGCTCACATGTGTGCAACACCCACTGGATAATATATTGAACTGTGGCTTCATTGCCGGCCACGGGGCATCACGACCGGCCAAACGTATAGAAACGGCATCGGTATTGGCCTGCATATCTTTGGAATGTGCGCAGAACGAGATGCATGGTGGACAGGCCATACCCGCCTTCGACTTCTATCTGGCTCCCTTCGTGCGCCTCTCATATATAGAAGAGGTGAAAAGTTTAGAAGATCTGTATGGGGAAGATTTCTCGGACCTTTACGACGAACCTCTTGTAGACTATCTGAAACAGGACCTCACAGGACTGTCGGGAAAGGATAGGGTTCGCCAGCATGCCATCAATAAGACCGTGAGCCGGGTACACCAAGCGATGGAGGCTTTTATCCATAATATGAACACAATCCACTCGCGTGGAGGCAATCAAGTGGTGTTCTCTTCCATTAACTATGGCACTGACACGTCGGCTGAGGGACGCTGTATCATGCGCGAGATCCTCCTCTCTACCTATGAGGGTGTGGGCGGTGGCGAGACGGCCATCTTTCCCATCCAGATATGGAAGAAAAAGCGTGGTGTTAACTACCTGCCTGAGGATCGTAACTTCGACCTCTATCAGCTGGCCTGTAAGGTAACGGCTCGCCGCTTCTTCCCTAATTTCCTGAATCTTGACGCTTCGTTCAACCAAGATAGTGAATGGCGGGCCGACGACCCGAAACGTTATTTGCATGAGGTGGCTACCATGGGCTGTCGCACACGTGTCTTTGAGAATCGTTTCGGACCGAAGACCTCAATAGGACGAGGCAACTTGTCGTTCACCACTATTAATATAGTGAAGATGGCCATTGAGTGCATGAAGATTGAGGATAAAGAGCAGCGTATAGCACAGTTCATGGCTAAACTGGACCTGCAGCTCGAACTGGCGGCTCGTCAGCTCGATGAGCGCTTTCAGTTCCAGAAGACAGCCTATGCCAAACAGTTCCCGCTGCTCATGAAGAGCCTATGGATAGGGGCCGACAAGTTAGGACCTAATGATACGGTAGAGAGTGTTATCAACCAAGGTACATTGGGAATTGGCTTCATCGGACTGGCAGAATGTCTTGTGGCATTGATCGGCAAGCATCATGGAGAGAGTGAGGAAGCGCAGGAACTGGGACTGAAGATAGTTACCTATATGCGTGACCGCATTAATGATTTCTGTGAGCGCTATCATCACAACTATTCCGTATTGGCCACGCCGGCAGAGGGACTGGCTGGTCGATTCACCAAGCGTGATCGTAAAGAGTTCGGAGTGATTCCTGGCGTTACCGACCGTGACTACTATACAAACAGTAATCATGTGCCGGTATATTACAAGTGTTCAGCCAGACATAAGGCTGAGGTGGAGGCTCCCTATCACAACCTGACCCGTGGCGGTCATATCTTCTATGTGGAGATCGATGGTGATGCTACGCACAATCCGCAGGTTATCATGAGTGTGGTCGACATGATGGATAGGCTCGATATGGGCTATGGTTCGGTTAACCATAACCGTAACCGTTGCATGGACTGTGGCTATGAGAATGCACAGCCCGACATGAAGGTGTGTCCAAAGTGTGGTTCCTCGCAGATTGACAAGTTGCAGCGTATCACAGGATATCTCGTCGGTACTACAGACCGCTGGAATAGTGGAAAACTTGCCGAACTGAATGATCGTGTGACCCACATTGATGACGGAGAGCAAAATATGTTTTCGGAATAAGAAAGTTTACTTTTTGTCTTTAGCTTGATAGTATGTTATTTTGCCACTCGATATGATACAGGTACTGGATATCATAGAAGATACGATGGTCGACGGACCGGGATTTCGCACTTCCATCTATTGTGCAGGCTGTCGGCATAACTGTAAAGGGTGTCATAATCCACAGTCATGGGATTTTGAGGGAGGACATGCCATGACGACTGATGATATAATGCGTGTTATCGAGGCCGACCCATATGCCAATGTCACCTTCTCTGGAGGTGACCCGATGTATCAGCCTGAGGGATTCGCTGAGCTGGCGTGTGCTATCAAGGAACGAACCAATAAGACCATCTGGTGCTACACAGGTTTCACCTTTGAAGCACTTGTCACTAATCCGCGCCAGCGTGCTCTTTTGGATAAAATCGACGTTCTTGTTGACGGACCTTATATTAAGGGTGAGCGTGACGAGTCGCTCTGTTTCCGGGGATCGCGCAATCAGCGACTGCTGGATGTGCCGGCATCGCTCAAGGCAGGAAAGGCAGTTGCAATAGATTATAAACCTTAAAAACTAATAGATATCTTATGAAAAAATTCCGTTATCTGTCTGTGCTTATGTTGTCAATGACTTTGCTTACGGTTTCAGCACAGGAAGCTGTCAAAGAAGATCTCAGAGTGGTGAAGTCGTACAGGAACTATGAAATCTCAAACGGTGTGACCGAGGGTAAGCTGAAACTCAGCATCAAGAATTTTGGAGACCTTTTCGAAGGGAGCATTATCACTGAGATCAATTTCTCAGAGATTGCCCGTCAGCCGGTAAAGCTGAAGAAAGGTAAGACACTGAAGTTGGACCTGCCTCTTCCAAAGGATTTCAAGAGTACAGACCTGATTACCGTCTGGGCAAAGGGGAAGGGTAGTCCCATTCTCTATAATGATGCCAAGGGAACCAAGCAGACGTTGAGTGGAACCGTAGGTTATGAGAATGTAGACTCAAACAATGTGGTAATGGGCGATACCTTATGTTATTATATTGATGTATCGAATAAGGGCGATGTCAAGTGCCGCACATTTGCCAAGATGTTTTTAATTGATGACAAAGGCGAAATCACCCATGCCCTGACTGTTCCTATGGAGATAGATCCCGGCAAGACCCTTAACAACAGGTGTCGCTTTTGGGTCACTCGTCCATTAATGGAAGACAGGCACGCTCACCTGAGGGCACGCCTCTATTACGAAAATGCCGACTACGATGAGGTTGATTGCAACAAGGTTGTTTTCAGGAAATGACAATCGATAAATTTACAGCTAAGTCCTTTCTTGTCAGCAATATACAGATTCTATTCATTATTTTGCCTTAAAAGCAAAAAAATATTCAAAAGTTTTGTGGTTTCGCCAAAGTTTACGAACTTTGCAGCCGCAAACAATTGTTTACATTATAAGTAAGTATTAGTTATGGCTGAAAATTTGGAAACGAAAAGCCTAGGCCAAGTGGTCGTACGTTTTTCAGGAGACTCCGGTGACGGCATGCAGTTGGCCGGAAACATTTTTTCTACCGTTAGTGCCACCGTCGGCAACGGTATCTCAACATTCCCCGACTATCCTGCTGACATTCGTGCCCCGCAAGGGTCGCTGACGGGCGTTTCGGGCTTTCAGGTACATATTGGCCAGGGAAAAGTGTACACCCCTGGTGATAAATGTGATGTGCTGGTGGCAATGAATGCTGCTGCCTTAAAGACACAGTGCCGCTATGCTAAACCAGATGCTACCATCATTATCGATACCGATTCGTTTGGCCCGAAAGATCTAGAGAAAGCACAGTTCAAGACCGAGGACTATCTCGGAGAGATGAACATCGACCCAGACCGCGTTATTCAGTGCCCGCTCACCACAATGGTGAAAGCAGCTCTTGCTGACAGCGGTATGGACAACAAGGCCATGCTGAAATGCCGCAATATGTTTGCGCTGGGTCTGGTGTGCTGGCTGTTTGATCGTGACCTGAACCTCGTGTTCAACTTCCTCCGTGAGAAATTTGCCAAGAAACCAGCTATTGCAGAGGCCAATATCAAGGTTATTCAGGCAGGATGGGATTATGGACACAACACACATTCAAGTGCAATCAATGTCTATCGTATTGAGACAAAGCATAAGGTGCCTGGCCGCTATATGGACATCACGGGCAATAAGGCCACGGCCTATGGCTTCATGGCTGCTGCCGAGAAGGCTGGCCTGAAGCTCTATCTCGGTTCCTATCCTATCACCCCTGCTACCGATGTTCTCCATGAGTTGTCGAAGCACAAGTCAATGGGCGTTGTTACCGTGCAGTGTGAGGACGAGATCTCCGGTGCAGCTTCGGCCCTTGGAGCTTCGTTTGCCGGTGCACTGGGCGTCACTTCTACCTCTGGCCCGGGAATATGCCTGAAGAGTGAGGTCATGAATCTGGCTGTGATCATGGAACTGCCCCTCGTCGTTCTCGATGTGCAGCGCGGTGGTCCTGCCACTGGCCTGCCCACGAAATCAGAACAGACGGACCTCTTACAGGTACTCTTCGGCCGTAATGGCGAGAGTCCCATGCCCGTGCTGGCTGCTACCAGTCCTGCCGATTGCTTTGATGCTGCCTATCAGGCATGTAAGATCGCATTGGAACACATGACTCCCGTGGTGCTGCTCACCGATGCTTATGTGGCCAACGGATCGGGTGCCTTCCGTCTGCCTGACATGTCGAAGCTCGACAGTATCAATCCTCCGTATGTTCCCGAGGAGATGAAGGGCAAGTGGACACCGTATATGCGTACTGAGAATGGCAGCCGCTACTGGGCTGTTCCAGGACGTGAGGGCTTCACCCATATCCTTGGCGGACTGGAGAAAGACTCTGAGACGGGTGCCATTTCGACCAATCCCGAGAACCACGACTTGATGACGCGTCTGCGCCAGCAGAAGATTGCCAACATCCAGGTGCCCGATCTCGAGGTCGAGGGTTACACCGATGATGCTGAACTGCTTATCGTTGGTTTTGGCTCTACCTATGGCCATCTGCATTCGGCTATGGACGAACTGATTGCTGCCGGTCACAAGGTGGCTCTTGCCCACTTCAAATATCTGAATCCGCTACCCAAGAACACCGCTGAGGTGCTTTCTAAGTATAGGAAGGTGGTAGTGGCCGAACAAAATATGGGTCAGTTGGCAGCCTATCTGCGTATGAAGATTGACAACTTCACGCCTTACCAGTTTAACCAGGTGAAGGGCCAGCCCTTCGTGGTTAGTGAACTCACAACTGCCTTCAACCAAATTATCAAAAAGTAAGCTTGTCAACGACCACGATTTTTACGAATAAAAAGTATTATGAGTACATATACAGCACAAGATTTCAAGAAAGGACAGCCGCGTTGGTGTCCGGGGTGTGGCGATCATTTCTTCCTTGCTTCCCTTCATAAGGCTATGGCCGAGATTGGCGTGGCTCCTGAGAACGTAGCAGTCATCAGTGGTATCGGCTGTAGCAGTCGTCTGCCTCACTATATGGCTACCTACGGTATGAACACTATTCACGGCCGTGCAGCCGCTATTGCCACTGGTGCCAAGGTGGCTAACCCCAACCTTACGGTGTGGCAGGTGAGCGGTGACGGTGACGGACTGGCCATCGGCGGTAACCACTTCATCCATGCCAACCGTCGTAATATTGACCTGAACATGATTCTGCTCAATAACCGCATATATGGTCTCACCAAGGGCCAGTATTCGCCCACCAGCCCCCGTGGCTTCGTCAGCAAGTCGAGTCCTTACGGAACGGTGGAGGATCCTTTCCGCCCTGCTGAACTGTGCTTCGGAGCACGTGGACATTTCTTTGCCCGCTGCGTGGCTACCGATGCTATGGGAACCGTTGAGGTGCTGAAGGTTGCCTATGAGCACAAGGGCGCATCGGTTACTGAGGTACTGCAGAACTGTGTTATCTTCAACGACCACTGCCACGACATCGTGTATAACAACGAAGGACGCAAGAAGAATGCCATCTATGTGCGTCACGGTGAGAAACTCGTTTTCGGTGAGAACTCAGAGTTCGGATTGGTGCAGGAAGGCTTCGGTCTGAAGGTTGTCGAGATAGGTAAGGATGGCTATACGCTCGACGACATTCTCGTACATGATGCCCACTGTGAGGACAATACCCTGCAGCTGAAGCTTGCCCTGATGGGCAATGGCGACGGTTTCCCCATCGCTCTTGGCGTGATTCGCGATGTGGAGGCTCCTACCTATAATGAGGCCGTCTATGCACAGCTTGAAGAGGTCTCTGCCCAGAAGAAGTATCACAACTTTGCCGAACTCTTGGAAACCAACGATATCTGGGAGGTGAAATAAAGGCTTTTGTGCCGGCTTTTACGGCAAGCGTCATTTCACAGTTCGGTTAGATATAAATACCACCGCGATTTGCGTCAAATCATAGCATGGTTTACGTCAAATCGCGGTGGTATTTGTATTCAATAGTGGCGTGATTAGTAGAGAAGGATCATCTGTAAAAATATAAAGAACATTAAAAAACGGGGTTGTTGACATGTGTTTCCAAAGAAAAGCAGTACCTTTGGACTCACTTTTACAAGGAGAGATGCTCGAGTGGCTGAAGAGGCACGCCTGGAAAGCGTGTATACGTCAAAAGCGTATCCCGGGTTCGAATCCCGGTCTCTCCGCTTCTTTTGAAACCTAAGACTGTTTAGTCTGAAATAGTAAGTAAAGTAATATTAAATTTTATGGTATGATGGGAAACTGTGTGAGATTGCAGGGGAATATTGTGTTCTCTGCTGTTTGCAAGTTGAAGAGAGTGTTGGTTGTGGCTTCACTCCTGTTGTTCGTTTTGGTGGCCAAGGCTCAGAATGAACTTTATCTGAAAGGTAATATTGCACCAGTAGGCGGCATCCTGCTTACTGAGAAGACAAGTGGTCACTGGGAATCGGAGGTGATACTCGATGATTCGAGGGTGTTCCTTTTCAGTGATAAGTACGTTTATTTCGAATGTCCTCAGACCAGCTATCGTTCCAGTAACATCCGTATTAATGGCGGAACTTATACCGTGAAGTTCGATATGAGCAGCAAGGCGTGGTCGTTTACTGCTCCTGTCGATGAATATCGCATCTCAGCTTTTGGCTCTTCCGTCTGCAACGGCCAGGGGGCTGATGGCAATAAAGGATATGCATGGCTTTATGGCGAACAGTTGCAAAAACGCTATGAGGACCAGGTGTCGGAGAATCCCTTCTACACCTCGGGAGTATCCATAGGTGGCAATAACACGCAGAACTTGCTGGACCGCTATGATGAGATGACTCGCAACTACTCACGCTATGTTATCATTGGTCTGTCGATGGGTAATGAGGGCATACATGAGTCGTCAAACAAACAGCAGACACTCAACCAGTTCTCAAATAACATGCAGCAGATTGTCCGTAAAATTAAGGCCGACGGAAAGATTCCTGTAGTGATGAACAACTATACCCGTGGCGACTTTACTCTTGAGGACTATCAGTATATTAAGGAGATGAACCTGCAGATTCATCAGTGGGATGTGGCTTCGTTCAACACGCTGGGAGCTATTGACGATGGTAAAGGACGATGGGCCTCCGGCTATATGCAGGATAATGCTCACCCGACAACAGCCGGCCACAATGAGTTCTTCTATGCCATGACCCCTTCGCTCTTTGATGCGCTGGCCAGTGGAAAAGCTCAGCCCGTGCGCGATATGACCAGGGAAATGACCCTTGATGAAGGCTCGCTCATTAAATTCCGTGGCGAGGCTATGGTACACCCGTTCGCCATTAGTGTGCGTGTGAAGGGTGCCGATGCAGGAAGGTTGTTTGGCTTCAAGCTGGCATCGGCCAATCGTGAAGGAACGGTGACGGTCGACGCTGACGGTCATGTGGTTTACACTAGTCCTACAAAAAAAATACTCACAAGCACAGGTTCTCTGTCGAACAATGAGTGGCATGTCATCACTCTGACCCATTATTATGCTCAGAGCCGTACACTTCTCTATTTCGACAACGAGGCTGTCGGTGAGTTGCGCGAAAGAATCAGTTCAATAGGTGATGTGTCAGTAGGTGATGAGGAACAGACGGTTTCTCGCCAGTTGAGCGAATTGTTCTTCTGGCGTTCAGCTCTTACCCCTGAGGAAGTGGCCGCTGTCAACAGTGGCAAACTGCTCAAGTCGAGCCTGGAGCTGTATGTACCCACGGTGTCGGCCCAGTCGCTTGCCAATCTGGCCATGAGCACCAATACTGTCCAGTATGTCGGGGGAAGCGTGTCAGCTATCCGACAGCAGACGGCATGCCCAGTTCATCCCTTTCGAACCTATGACCTGCAGGGGCGGCTTGTGACGGCAGGCCAGCGGGGCATTGTCTTGGAGAATGGGCGTAAAGTGATGCGTTAAGATAATTCTTATTGTCAACATCATAAACTTTCAAATTATTCATTTTTCCTGCTGGCATACGCTGTGTGTCAGCATTTTTTTTCGTATTTTTGCATCTGCTAACCGATACAAACTATAAGTTTTTGTGTAGAAGAAGATGGAGTTCAACAAAGAACAACAAGAAGTGATTGAGGCTACAGGTGGCTATCATCTAGTATTGGCTCCACCAGGCTGTGGCAAGACTGCTGTTTTGGCAGAACGCATAGTGTGGGCTCATCGACAGGGCATCCCTTTTAGTGAGATGGCCTGTCTTACGTTTACCAACCGGGCATCGCGTGGTATGCGTGACCGAATCAACGAGCGAATGCCGGGGGTAGAGGGAATCGACCTGCTCTTTGTGGGCAATGTCCATCGTTTCTGTTCGCAGTTCTTGTTTCAGAATATGATTGTTTCCGAACAGGCTACCGTCATAGATACTGATACGAGTTTCAGTATTTTGGCAGACTTTCTTCATGAAGACGAGTTAACGGTGCTTGGCGACAACAAGCACCGACAGCGCTATTCGCAGCTCATTAATCTGCAGCACCTCATGTATCAGTGTGAGCATAACTACGACGGGCGGCTCATGGTCCATCGGGATGCGCTGAAGGGATGGGTGCTGAAGGAACTCTGTCTGGCTTTTGGTCTTGACTACACCCAGGAGGTGGCCATAGAGTTCTATCGTCATGCCGACTTCTACCTTAGTCAGGAGGTGGTATTAAGTCAAGATGCCCGTACGTTGCTTCGCTCTCTTGAGGCAGCGCGACATTATGAAAACTACAAACTGCGTAACGATTTGCTTGACTTCGAAGACCTCTTGCTTCGTACTTATGATACACTCTCTATGTGCGAACCTGCAGCCCCAATTCGCAATCGCTATTCCTGGTTGCAGATTGATGAGGTGCAAGACCTTAATCCGCTACAGCTGGCTATCGTTGATCTCTTTACAGCCCCTAATGCCACCGTGGTCTATCTGGGTGATGCCCAGCAGGCCATTTTCTCCTTCATGGGAGCCAAGACAGATACGCTTGAACAGTTGCGACAGCGTTGCGGCCACCAGGGGTTCCATAACTTCTACCATAACTACCGCTCACCCAAATACCTTCTTGACGTGTTCAATGCCTATGGACAGAAACAGTTGGGCATCGATCCTGCCTTGCTGCCTACTACGCAGGATTTTACCCCTCAGGCTAAGGGGGACCTCGTGCTGGCCGACCGTGATATCTATATTGATGAGGTGAACTTAGTGAGTCGCATGGTGCGCCGTCTTTACGAGGCTTATCCAACCGAATCTACTGCCGTCGTAGTTGCATTTAATAGCGATGCCGATGAGATTAGCGCAGCCTTGGCCGGTGTACCCCATTTCAAGGTGTCGGGTACCGACCTCTTCTCCATCCCCGACGTGCGTCTTTTGCTGGCCCATCTGTCGGTAGTGGGTATGGAGCATAACTTCATTGCCTGGTCGGTCTTGTTCCGTGGTTTACGTGTATATAGCTCACAGTCGGCTGCGCGTCAGTTCGTGCGTTCACTGATGGAGAAAGCCGTCTCACCCGTTGACCTGCTTGCTTACGACGGCTCTACCTATGTGGCTGAGTTCGTGAAAGCATATACTGAAGAGGACTTCGTGGTGTTCGATACCGAGACCACCGGGCTTAGTGTCTTTGATGACGATGTGGTACAGATTGCCGCTGTCAGGGTGGCTGGTGGTAGGGTGGTTGATAAACTGAACATTTTCGTAGAGACCGAGCGCCCCATTCCGCCCATGCTGGGCGACGTACCCAATCCTCTTGTCGACGAGTATGCCCGCCAGCCACACCTCCCGCATGCTGAGGCTATGCAGCGCTTTGCCGACTTTGCCCATGGCGCTATGATTCTCGGTCATAATGCGACCTACGATTATCAGATTATGGAGCACAACATGCTGCGCTATGCGCCCCATCTCTCCATGAAGCAACTGTGGCCTGTCTTTTTTGATTCGCTCAAGCTCATTCGTTTGCTTCGTCCTCGCCTGCAAAGTTACAAGTTGAAGAATCTTCTGGAAACATTAGGATTGGAGGGACAGAACTCACATCTGGCCAACGATGATATTATGGCGACGCTCAGCTTGGTAAACTACTGCTATGCTGAGGCACAGCCTCTTGTTGAGCAGCAGATACAGTTCCTTGCCAGACACCGGCAGACGATAGTTACCTTCCGCCGGCTCTATAAGGAGCTCTATGATGAGGCTTGCTCCATGCTCTATCAGCGGCAGGAAGAGCCGGCGCTGACCGTTGCCCTGCGTCGCGCCTACGACGTGTTGCGAGAAGAGGGTAGGGTAGCGGAAATTGCGAAGTTCCCCTATATCAAACGATATATAGAGATTGATATGCTGACACCAGAGAGTGGTAGCTCGTTGGCTGAACAGCTGGCCCGTCACATGGGCGACTTGGGTACACTAAAAGAGGCCGACCTCTGTGGAGCATTGAGCATGAACGAGCGTGTATTTGTTTCCACGGTTCACAAAGCCAAGGGGTTGGAGTTCGACAATGTTATCGTGTTCGATGCCGTTGACGGAAAATATCCAAGTGCCTATGCTGACAAAGAGAGGGCGGACAATGAGGAGGCCCGTAAGTTCTATGTTGCCATCTCGCGTACCCGCCGTCGGCTGGTTGTCACTTACTGTAAGAACAGCGTTACCCCATGGGGACGTTGGCATGTCAAGGAGCTGTCACCTTACATGAAGTGCATTCTCCGCTATTTCAATCCTTCGTTCTGAGTCAGTTCGCATATGTGTCATGCCCTTTAAGAGTCCTCATGGCGTTGAGCACGGCCAGCACGGTGACACCCACGTCGGCAAAGACCGCCATCCACATGGTACTCAGTCCAAAGGCGGCTAATAGTAGTACGATAACCTTGATGCCAATGGCAAAGGAAGCATTCTGAAGTGCGATGCCTGTTGTGCGTCGGGCGATGCTGATGGCTGTGGCTATCTTCGTCGGACGATCGTCCATCAGTACTACATCGGCAGCCTCGATAGCGGCATCGCTGCCCAGTCCGCCCATGGCGATGCCCACATCGGCTCGGGCCAATACAGGCGCATCGTTGATGCCGTCGCCAACAAAAGCCAGGTAAGGGCGTTTCTTGTTGTTTCGCGTCTCGTTAAGCAACCGTTCCACATGGGCAACCTTTTCAGACGGCATCAGTTCGGCATGCCATTCTGTCAGCTGTAGTTTTTCTGCCACGTCGGCACCTATCTCTCGGCGGTCGCCAGTGAGCATCACGGTACGGCTGATATCAAGAAGCTTCAGTCGCTCAATGGCTTCCGCGCTGTCTTCTTTCATCACGTCGTTGATGACAATATGACCGGCATATTCACTGTTGATGGCCACATGGATAATCGTACCGGGATGGCTGCAGTCATGCCATTGTGCACCAATGGATTCCATCATCTTCGAATTGCCTACACAGACAAGGTCTTGGCCTACTTGGGCACGAATCCCCTGTCCGGCAATCTCCTCTACACCGCTCACCTTGCAGCCGTCGGTAGCCTCCTCGGGAAAAGCATCGCGCAGCGCTGCACCGATGGGGTGGGTAGAGAAGTGCTCAACATGTGCGGCCAGATGGAGCAGACGGTTGGCATCGTCTCCATGTACGGCACTTACGGCAAACTGTCCGTGGGTCAGTGTTCCCGTCTTGTCGAAGACTACGGTGCCTACCTTAGTCAGAACATCCATATAGCTGGCCCCCTTGATGAGGATGCCGTTGCGCGAAGCACCGCCGATACCGCCAAAGAATGTAAGTGGAATACTGATGACCAGAGCGCAGGGACAACTGACCACCAGGAACGTGAGCGCGCGATACAGCCAGGTAGATAGCGACTCGGTGAACGATAAATGATAAACACTATATGACAGTAGTGGTGGAACCAAGGCCAGTAACACCGCAGCAACTACAACGATGGGTGTGTAGATACGGGCAAAGCGGGTGATGAACGTCTCGTTCTTTGACTTGTTCTCCGTGGCATGCTCAACGAGGTCAATAATCTTTGAGACGGTGCTCTCTCCAAAATTCTTCGTGGTACGTATGTAAAGCACCCCCGACAGGTTGACACAGCCCGATGATGCCTCGTCGCCCGTGACTACATTGCGTGGCAGTGATTCTCCGGTCAGGGCAACTGTGTTGAGAGCAGACACACCTTGACTGATGACACCGTCCAGGGGGATGCGCTCGCCGGGACGTACAATGATTGTTGAGCCAATGCTCACCTCTTCCGGAGCCACATCCTTCATTTCTCCGTTTTCGCATTGCAGGTGCGCTATGTCAGGACGAATGTTCATCAGATGGCTGATGCTTTCGCGGCTCTTCCCTTCGGCGAAATTCTCAAACATCTCGCCTATCTGGAAGAACAGCATGACAAAGACGGCTTCAGGAAACTCTGTTTCGGCTCCGGGAAGGAAACCGATGCAGAGCGCACCAAGTGTGGCCACCGACATGAGAAGGTGCTCGTTGAAGGTATCACCGTGAGCAATGCCTTCAGCTGCTTCTTTGAGCGTTTCATGACCGATGAGTAGGTAGGGAACAAGGTAGATAATCAGTAACTGCCACGTAGGTAGGGACAGATTCTTCTCGACGACGATGGCCCCAATCAGCAGGATGGAGGTAATGATGATGAGAGCCAGCTGCTTGCGCCCTCCTTCTTCGTGGTGATGCTCATGCTCGCAGCACTCCTGATGATGACTGTGTGACATATATTCTAGGATTCTTTCTGGTGATGATTAAGTGGAAATTACAGGTTGATATGAACAAATACGGGATAATGGTCTGAGGGGAGTCTTCGCTCGAATTTGCTGAAGTTGATCTCCTGTGGCGCATGCTCTCCTTTCATCTGCTCCCCAGATTTGTCGCTGGGTACCCAGTAACAGTTGGTCAGCACACCATAGCGGTCTACGTTGAACTCGGGGGATACGAAAACATGGTCAATACGGCTGATAGTCTTCAACTCCGAGTCGTAGCTGTTGAAAGTGCCGTTCTCGGCAAAGCGTATACGGGCATGCTCATAGCTGTCCTTCAGTATACCCGATGTGGTGAAAATAGTATAAATCTCATCGTTTTGGTCTACGTTGAAGTCACCGGTAAGAACGACGGGATAGTGCTGCCTGGCTGTGATGGCGCGGATGCGCTCCACCACTAATTTCGCTGCCTCTCGGCGTGCTATGCGGCCTACGTGGTCCATGTGCAGATTGAAGAAATAGAAACTTAGTAGGCTGTTACACTCTTTGAACAGTCCCCAAGTGCAGATACGTGTGCATGCCGCGTCCCATCCCAGACCAGGTTGCTCGGGCGTCTCGGATAGCCAGAAATGCCCTTGGTCGAGTAGCTTCAACTTCTTCGTGTCATAGAAGATGGCGGCATATTCACCTGCCTCTTTGCCGTCTTCGCGTCCCACGCCGATAGAGTTGTAACCGTCAAGTTGCTGGAGCATGTCCTGCATCTGTCCCACCAAAACTTCCTGAGCACCGAAGATGTCGGGATGTTCAAAGTTTACCTGGGCGCATAGTACGGGGCATCGCTGCTCCCAGCCGTTGCCTTTCTCGGCATCACCGTTGTTCTTGTAGCGAATATTATAACTGCCCACGTAAAGGGATTGTGCCATGCCTGTAAGGAACAGCAGGCAACAGAGTGCAAGGGTAAGGGTTCTTTTGCTCATGGTTAAATGATTTTATATACTAACGGATAAGTGGTTTGTATATTGTTTTAATAGGCTTTTCCGTATGTATGCAATCGTTTTCACATGATGCGTGCAGATACTCTTCATGTGGGCGGTTGCATTTTGACGTTTTATTTATATCTTTGCGCCTAGATGAACAATAACTAAATACCGAATGAAAAAGTTGATTTTTGCAGGAATGATGATGGCACTGTCGGCAAGCGGCTTGTCGGCTCAGCCAGCAAGTGAGGTTAAAGAACAGTCGTGTGAGACTTTCTATTTCGATGAGATGACCTATTCGCCCAGTCAGACTGTTTTCAAGCTGTTTGCACCAAGCGATGCGAAAAAGGTCGTAGTGCGTATCTATAAGGAGGGAATAGGAGGAAAGGCCCAGAAAACCGTGAACATGCAGCGTGTGGGAAAAGACCTGTGGCGTGCTGATGTGAAAGGCGATTTAGGTGGGTGCTTCTATACTTTCGATATGGGTAAAGGAGAGACACCAGGTGTGTTTGCCAAGGCAGTGGGCGTGAACGGACAGCGTGGTGCCATCCTCAAGGAAAGTGCCGACAATGGTGACTGGGACTCAAGACGCCCTGTTATCAAGAATCCGGCAGACCTCATTGTCTATGAGATGCATCATCGTGACTTCTCTATCTCCCGAAAGGATGCCCAGTATCCGGGCAAGTACCTCGCACTCACCGAGTCTTGGGCCATCCAGCACCTGAGGAATCTTGGCGTTAATGCTGTGCATATCCTTCCCAGCTATGACTATGGGTCGGTGGACGAGACACGCCTTGACCAACCGCAATATAACTGGGGATACGATCCCGTGAATTACAACGTGCCCGAAGGCTCTTATTCAACTAACCCCTACGACCCGGCAGTCCGTGTGAAGGAGTTCAAGCAGATGGTTGAGGCACTTCATAAGGCAGGTATCAATGTTATCTTAGACGTGGTCTACAATCACACCTTTGATATCGACCATTCCAATTTTCAGCGTACTTATCCCGACTATTATTATCGCAAGACTGCTGACGGCTATTATTCCAATGGCTCCGGTTGCGGTAACGAGACAGCATCGGAGCGTCCCATGATGCGCCGCTTTATGATAGAGTCGGTGAAATATTGGGTACAGGAATATCATATCGACGGTTTCCGTTTCGATCTCATGGGCGTTCATGATATCGAGACGATGAACGAGATTCGCAAGGCACTTGATGAGATTGATCCCACCATCTTCATCTATGGTGAGGGATGGAGCGCCGGCGGTTGCGGCCTGCCCAACGAGAAACTGGGCATGAAGGCCAATATCCCACAGATGCCGGGAATAGCGGCCTTCAGCGACGATATTCGCGATGCACTCCGTGGTCCGTTCAGCGACGACAGAAAATGCGGATGGCTTGGTGGCTCCTACAATAACAAGGAGACCGAGAGTCTGAAGGCAGGCATCGCTGGCATGATTGCCCATCCGCAGATCGACTATTCCAAGGTGAACTACTCTTCCAAGCCCTATGCCCTGGAGCCTACTCAGATGATGAGCTATGTGTCGTGTCATGACGACATGTGTCTGGTTGACCGCCTCAGGGCCAGCATACCGGGCATTGACGACGAAGAACTTATACGGCTTGACCTGCTGGCTCAGACGGCTGTTCTCACATCGCAGGGCGTGCCTTTCATTCTGGCTGGCGAGGAACTGCTGCGTGACAAGAAAGGTGTGCACAATTCCTATAACTCACCTGACAGCATCAACCAGTTCGATTGGCAGAACAAACTGCGTTATGGAAAGGTTTTCCAATACTATCAGGGACTGATACAGTTGAGGAAAAACCATCCCGCTTTCCGTCTGGGATCTGCCGATCTGGTGCGCAAGCATCTGGAATTCCTCGATGCCCCTGAGGGTGTGGTGGCCTATCGCCTGAAGAACTACGCCGGTCGTGATTCTTGGCGCAACATCGTCGTGGTACTCAACTCCACAAGGCAGGAACAACAGGTGGCTGTACCCCGTGGTACATATACCGTGAACTGTGCCAACGGTGTCATTACGCTTCGCTATCGTGGACTTGACCAGATTACGGTAGACAAGGTCACCGTGTCTCCCCAGTCGGCTCTTATCATGCACGAATAGCCCAATCCTTGATACTCTAAAACCTTAATATCAGCATAATATGAAACGATTACTTTTATTAATTGCCCTCGTGGCACCCATGATGACTATGAGTGCAGCAAAGACACCGAAGATGACCGTCGACCGTATTGATCCTACCGACTGGTTCGTGGGAATGAAGAACCCACAGGTGCAGTTGATGGTATACGGAAAAGGCATACGTGATGCGAAAGAGGTAACGACCGATTATCCTGGAGCTGTCATCGATAGCGTCGTACGACTTGACTCACCCAACTATCTGCTCATATACATGAACCTGCAGAATGCTCAGCCGGGTACCATGACGCTGAGCTTTCAAGGCGAGAAAGGGAAACCGCTGAAGGTCGACTACTTGTTGAAGGCGCGTGAGATGTCAGGCGACAAGCGTATGGGTTTCGATATCAGCGACGTGCTCTATCTGCTCATGCCCGACCGCTTTGCGCAGGGACGTAACCATAATCCTCAGGTGAAGGGGATGTGCTCGTACAAGGAAGACCGTAAGGCTCCCTCGCTGCGCCACGGAGGCGACCTTGAGGGACTTGGTGAGCACCTCGACTATTTCAACGACCTCGGCGTGACCGCACTCTGGTTCACCCCCATACTCGAGAACGATTCACCCGACATGATGGATACCTGGTCGACCTATCACGGCTATGCCTGTACCAACTATTATCGCGTGGATCCGCGCTTCGGCACCAATGAGGACTATCGCAAGATCATCGACGAATGTCACAAGAAGGGCCTGAAGGTCGTGATGGATATGATTTTTAACCATTGTGGTTTCGAACATCCCTGGGTTGCCGACATGCCTTCGAAGGATTGGTTCAACCTGTCTGACTGGCTGAAGAAGTCGGGCGGAACAAGCGATCCCCGCGGAACCGACTTCCTGCAGACCAGCTACAAGCTCACACCCGTGCTCGATCCTTATGCCTCTGAAGTTGACAGGTGTGAGACACAGGATGCATGGTTCGTGTCGACAATGCCCGACCTCAACCAGCGTAATCCCCATCTGATGCGATACCTGATTCAAAACTCCATCTGGTGGATAGAGACGGCAGGTATCGATGGCATACGCATGGATACCTATCCCTATGCTTTCCGGGAGCCGATGGCCCAGTGGATGAAAGAACTGGACGAGGAATATCCTAACTTCAACACCGTGGGTGAGACGTGGGTGACTGAGCCTGCCTATACGGCAACCTGGCAGAAGGATTCGAAACTGTCGGATATGAACAGCTACCTGAAGACGGTGATGGACTTCTCTTTCCAGGAGCGTCTCGACTCTGCCAAGCATGAAGAGACAGACGGATGGTGGAAAGGCATGAACCGTCTTTACAACTCCTTCGTCTACGACTATCTTTATCCTAACCCATCGTCTGTGATGGCTTTCCTCGATAATCATGATACCGACCGCTTCTTGGGTAATGGCAATGATTCGCTGGCACTCAAGCAGGCTTTGGCACTCCTCCTCACCGTACGCCGCATACCGCAGCTCTACTACGGAACGGAGATTATGATGAACGGCACAAAGGAGGAGAGCGACGGCTATGTGCGCAAGGACTTCCCTGGCGGATTCCCCGGTGATGACCATAATGCCTTCACTAAGGAAGGACGTACAAGAGTAGAACAGCAGATGTTCTCATGGCTCAGCCGACTGCTTCATTGGCGAAAAGGGAATCCTCTGATCACTCAGGGCAAGCAGATACAGTTCATCCCTCATAATGGTATCTATGTCATAGCACGCCAGTATCAGAACCGTACATCACTCACCATACTCAATGGTACCACCAAGAACGCAACGATGGAGGTGAAACGATATGCCGAAGTCATCAAGGAGTGCAAACGGGCCAAGGATATCCTTACCAATCGCTATATCGACCTCACTTCAGATTTCTCCATGAAACCAAGGCAGACTCTTATCCTTGATTTCTGAATGGTTCTGCCTCTGGTATAGATTGATTCCGCCTTCTGTATGGAATGGTTTTACAAAGTCCGACTTTGTAAAACCATTTGACTATAGCGTTCAAGTCAACCGCATCCAGCGGTTGCGTCACTCTCTCCTTGTGATTGCGTCACTCTCTCCTTGCGGTAAGCAATGCCCGTGTTTCTCGCGCGCGTATATAAATATAAGGTGTGTTCCGTCTCCTTCTTTGATATATATCAATAGCGTTGCGGCTTTTCTTCTTTTTTTTGAAAAAAGGTTGCAAAAGTTTTGGCGGTTCGGAAATTTGTCGT